>Ga0179591_1347464_pt1 | contig 18967 bp, 20 predicted proteins | sample CZOMad2_1_08_16f_FD_182891 | JGI IMG/M metagenome (GOLD analysis project Ga0179591, IMG submission 182891) | Vadose zone soil fungal communities from Angelo Coast Range Reserve, California, USA - CZOMad2_1_08_16fungal (PacBio error correction) | ecosystem: Environmental > Terrestrial > Soil >... | reverse complement strand
CTCACTGGTAACTCTCGTTCACGTCTCAACGTTTCTCCCTTTTGTGGGCCAAATTCCCCCTCTACCTCGGTTGTTGTTTTCCCCGGAAGCTTGGATACCCGTGCTGGTGCTTTTGTTTGTACTGTCTTAGGGAATGTTCCTTCCCCGTATGAGCTGGCCTCCTTTTTTGAAAACTCCACTATGGAAATCCATAGTTAAGATTAGTTTGACCACTTTACGCCATTTTTTCCAAGTTGGTGAAACCCACTTTCTTCTCGAGTCTCCCGCCTTGTCAAACTTTTTACGGTCGGGAGGACCACCTTTTGGTTTCAGCAGTCGGGTTTTTCCCTTTTGATTTTAACTCACGTCCTTTTTCCTACAAAATAGATCTGTCCCTTTTGATTGCCTTTTTATGTGCTAAAACGATCATTTTTGTAGTTAAGTGAAAGAGGATTTTCTTCATGATAAAGTTTTCTTTGAATGTGTATTCCTTTTTGGTCCCTATTTTCGTTTTTATTCACCTTCTTCCTCAGGCGAGTGCCCGCCCTTTCGTCATGTTTTTAGTCGAGGTTATCCCCCTTTTTTACAATTCATTGCCAGTGTTTTTTCACGGTTACCCCAAACGGAGGGTCCTAAGTGTAACGTATGGTGCTCTGTCACTCGGGAATCACCCGCAGAGCCCCTTCGTACTTCTTCGTTTGCTTGTTCTTGTCCCTTCGAAATACACTTACAACCACAACGTTCTCTCCCTGCCCAAACGTTGAGCTGGTCGTTTTTGCGAGCGGGCCCCCTCCCCCCCCCCGTCGGGAGTTCAATTTTTTTTTCTCCCCTTCATGGAACAAACCGTTTCCTCTTGTACGGTTTTTTGTTTTTTTTGGCCCATACGGCAGGGTTTCTTCCCTATTTCGTTTTTTTAGATCCATTGACTTCCCCCTTGTGCTGTCAAAAGAGATGAATATCCCTTTCGGGAGATCACCTTTTCCGAAAGTGAAATTCAAAGTAGTCTCAAGGCGCATTCCAAAGAGGTCGTAAGTGTTTGGTGTTTAGGCTTTACAGTGCGGTCCTTTCTATTTTATTGAGCAAGGACCCCCCCCCCCCAGAGGTAGGGACTTTGAGAGTAGGGCGACGGATACCCCGGGGAAAGTATTACTCCCCTCTTAATCCCACTATTTTTATCAGAATAATTATCATTTACTTGCTCTGTCTTGCCCCCTGATTGCCTGCGACTGGTGTGGTTTGCGATTTTCACTCGAAGTGTTCAAACCCCCCCCCTAATCTCGCTGTCCCACCCGGACGGCACCAAACAGTGATGAGTGTTGGGACATTTTTTTCCCTCAGGGTCAATCTTCAAGTCTGACCTGATGCTCATTGAATCTCCCTCTTCCCCTTTAAGGTAGGGACTGTCTTCCCCCTCAGGAGTTTTCGTAGAATCACACCATTCAGGAAGGGCATTCAATTTCGGTTTCCGACCCTCTTTTCTCCCCTCCTGTTGGTTTTCTCTCGACTCCATAAAAGCGACATAGTTTTCACAGTTGACCTTATATCGTGACCAACGTCCACCAGGGTAGACCATTCCCTCCCCTTCCCTTTTATTTAACCGACCTTATTTTGTCTGTCTAAGGATGTCGTTCTGCATGACTCACCCCCAACATACAGATTTTTGGGGCACGTGGGTTTCCAGTTCTTAACTGTGGGTCCATTAGGAGTGTTTACCCTGGATCCCCTACTCCCCCCCCATTCCCCCGCCTGAGTGACCCTTTCTCCTTCGCAGTCGCCCCCAGAACCTTCCCAGTAGGTGAATCGCTCCCCTAAACTATGTTGGATACCTCTTTTTGCGAGGATAAACTTTCCCGTCGTGATATGTGAAGTGAGCTAAATCGGTTTTTTGGGTTTCTTCGCACAACTTTTTCCCGAATTGCCCCGCCTTTACCCAAGAACAAACAAATGCACAACTCGTTCGGCCCTTCCTGGTGAATCCCCCCGTTGACTAATTTCCCCTAAAGTTCCACCAGGTAGATCCCCCCGTTCCCCTAACCTGGAGAGATGCTGATTTCCCCCCAAGAACCTCCTGTAAACTCGACAACCCTTTAATTTGTTTCCCTTCGGACCCAACCAACGTTACACGAGCAACTTTTTTATTCCCTTAGTGAAGTTCCTCCACCTCCTTCCTTCTTCACGTGGCAGCAATCACCGCTCCCACTGCCTTATGACGGTGGTTCACCCACGTGTAGTTGTTTGTTCCCCCCTTCAACCGAAGCGCTATTTCTTCTCTTTCTTTCTGGCCACAGAGTAGCACTGCTACTTTAATGAAGCCGGTGTTAAGCGTCCGTGCCGAATCCCCATGGTCAAGAACTTTCACCAGCCGCTCCCCCACAACAGCCGAGTTGCCCGGAGCCCTTCTTCATCACGTTTCATGGCCAGATATTCCAAAACCTTCCTCCCCATTCCTGAAAAATGGAGATCTCTGGTCCCTCCCCTCTCTGAGTCTACAAATCTTGTCTGCCCTGCCCCCATTTCAACCAAACGCTCTTTTTCTTCCTGGTGTTGTCCCCCGTTTCCTTCCCCAAACTTGAAACTTTCCCTAATCTCCCGTTTGAATCGAAAGCCCCGTTTTCCCCAGCGCTCTCGGGATCCCATCCCTGCCGTCCCCACCCCTTTTCCTAGTATTCTGAGACAATCCAACTAGGACCTATGTATTTGCTCTCCTTTTAGTTTCCACCCTCCCCAGCAATCGGCACCGTTCCTTTCCATGCCCTTCCTGTCCCCGTCCGAACCAAAGAAGCACACGAGTTTTGGACCCTAAGCCAACCACGCCAACGCTTTTTTTCAAACCCCCCTCCCCCTAGTAACTTTTTCTCACCGGCGTCTTTTCCAAAAGCAGAGCGAAACGGGACTTCCCTTGTTTCTACTCCCGTCGCTGTCCCTTAACCATCTATACTAATAGTTTTTTCTTCCCGAGGGTTCACTCGTTTTGTCCAAAAAACCCAATTGATGTTCATTCCCCCCCTCCCCCTATCTTCTCTCCTCCCTCTTGTTTTTTCTCCTCGACTTTCATTCACATACTTTTGCTTTTGAAAACGATCCCCCTGGGCAGAGCAGTACAACCTAGCTGATTCGACAGGTGCGACTTCTTCTGGTCTATGCCTTCCCCCTTCCCCCCCTTTTGGAATGGCTCATCTTTTTTACTTCTAATGTGAAGTTAACTGAATCTGGCGGGTTCCCCCCCCCCCCATTATGCTTGGTGTTTTCGGCCCCCCTTTGCCAGCTGATCTCCCCCCGCTGCTGCCCCTTTTTGGTAGGCTGTCTCATGAACCTGGCTTGGAAATTACTTTTTTTTATTCCTAGGTGGCAACGGACACGCCTATTCACCCCCCCTAGTTCCCGCTTCGTTGCGGTGCCCTCACCCGGAACGAAACTACAAGTGGGTGACCCCCTTACGTTTTTTTGACGCCTTTCAAATTGTTTGCGGGAGGATGCCCGTCAACCCTTTGCAAGCATTCCGGAGTTCAATTTTGAGTGTCCCTCCTTCTGGGAGAACACCTTGCTGTGTACGCGTTGGCTGTCCAAAGGGCGACCGAGTCAGTTTTTTTCCTCCATTTTCCTTACTTTTTTTTTCCCCCCTCGAAGAATATCCAGTTCGAATTTTTTCTCTACCGAAATTATTTCTGTTTCCCCTTTTCTTCAGAACTTCCTCCCCGTCAACGCCTTCAGTGGGTGGTTTTCGTTGTTAGAAGTGATCCCTCCCCTTGATTGCTGTCACGGACCTACCCCCCCGGGTGGACTGGTTCCCTTCTATTGGCTGAGGGATAACCCTGTTCCCTCTTTTTTAGCATACGTCTGTTTTCTTCAGAAAAAGCCCCACCCCTTTGGACACACCCCGTTGATCCGATGAGCAGACCCGGGGGCGGTCTTTTGGATTGCGGTGTGGCTACTCCTTCCTGCGTTCATTTTGAATACCCTTCGGGACATACCCCCCCCCCCCCTTTTTGTTGTGAGTTGGATTGGGACCTTCTGAAGGCGGACACCCCCCCTTCCGGTTTTTCCGTAAAGCGGTTTTGATTTGCCCACACGCCCCATTTTCTTGGAATTTGCCCCTTTTTTTTTCAATATTGGTCTGGACCCCTTGGAAGTAAAAGGCTATTCTTAATAAAGGCCGCACCTAGGTCCCTTCATTGGTTTTTTTAGTAAGCAGGGACGTCCCCCGTTTCCAGTTTGTTCGCACTTCCCCCCCTAACTTAGGGCTCGCAAGATTTTCTTTCGCACCTTCTTCAAGGTGATTAACTGCCTTAGCCAGTCCAACCTATGTGTCTTTCCCTTCTTTCTCATCCTGTTGAATTGGATTGGAGGCTTCCCCCTTTTCCTTGAGTTCACTGCAGATGGTGTGGGTTTGGATCGCAGACTTTTCCCCAACCCATACCGAATTAACTTCTCCCTGGTCCTTTCCGGAACCCCCTTTTGTCTCTTTATGGTTGGCGTACGGTTCATGGTCGTCCTCCAAGCCCCTTTTCCGCCGCGACCGATGCCCTTTTTCTACTCGAAACCCATTCAAGTTTAGATACCTAGTTTGTGGAATTTTGTCTTTTTGATCAACTATGGTCTTTGCCCTGGCACCTTGCGGTATCCTCCCTTACCTCTATTAACCCCCCCCCCCCCCGTGTTGCGCGATCCCCTATTCACTTGCTTCCGTTTGAATTATGTTGATCTCATTGACGAAAAATCCCCCTAGCCTCCCTTTCACGTCAACTGGAAATGGCCAAGCCCTTTCCTCCCCTGTCTTTTCCACGTACTTTCCTTTAGCCCTGCCGAACTGTCCAACTACTCTAAGAGAAAAACTGTTTTTTTAAGTTAATTAGGACAGGGATTGTCCCCACTTTGGCTGCGTTCTACCTCCCCCCCCATCCCTCGCAGGGAAATTCCATCGTTGTTCTAGGTCAAGTCCCCCCAATAGATCTTCGCGAACACCCATCTTTCTTTGTTATTCTCCCCCTCTCTCCCCCCCGTGGATAAATAAGTTCTAGTCCTCCTCCTGTTCCCCTTGAAACTCCCCTGGCCAACTGTTTTTGACTCCTACTGCCTCCAAACACATGTACGAAAGCGGTGCCGCTCTGTTCTAATTTCCCCCCCTGCAAAGCTGACCCCACCATCGGCCCGCCCGGAGTAGGGTTAGCGTTGTCCCGCCCAACGGACTTTATAAACTGACCCTTTCCTTGTCTTGCCCCCTGTTTAACGTCCACTCCCACCAGCAAATTTGTTTTCCCATACGTCAACGCACCCATTGAACCCCCCTGTAAAACGCAATCCATACTCAAATCCACGTGAAGTGCTTATAGGCTCTGATTTGCCCACGTGTAGTCTTTTTGAACCCCCCCCTCCCTCCCCTAGGATGCTCTTTTCTCACCGAGTAAATCCTTCCCCCATCCGTTCATGAGTCCTCAGTTGTCTGGGTCGTTTCCCTTCCTTCCCAAATGTCCCTGCTTGTTCAGACAGATAGCGCACACACACCCCCGTACCCTCCGTTTTTTCCCCCCCTTTTCCCCCCGCATGCAATCCGTTTCCCCTTGCAGAAATATTCAAACCAGTCTATCCCCCCCCCTAACACCTGGCGATGCTTCGAGTTTTTCAGCCCCACCCTTCCTTTTCATGAGACTCAAATTACTTTGATGACCCTTCCGTACTGTAAAATCAGATTAACATTTGGTTCATCGTGTAACAACCCAATTTAACTCCGTCTGCTTCCCTTTGCCGCAGAAGAACCCGAACCCCGATCCCCCCGTTTCCTCTCTATTCCCGGGAGGATTGACACATTTAGTTAGTTGCGACCGAACACGACTGCCGTTTAAAAGGGTTGGTTTTTCTGCGTGTAGTGGGCACCTGACCATATTACCTATGCCCCGGAAATTTAAATCCGTCTCATCCGCCACCCCAAAGACGCCCCCCAGAGTGTTTTTTTTATGTGACGACTCCCCCAAAAGATTTATCACCGGAAGTCCACCCTAAGTTCCTTATCTTAGGGCCCTTTTTTCCCCTTCTTTAAGAAAGATAGTATCGTGCTTTTTAATTTTTCTTGGTTCCCGCACCTCCCTCCTTTTTCGACGATCCTCCCAATTTAATAGTTAGCTCCTTGGCCATTCTTATACCCCCAACCCTCCCCATGCTGTGTTCCCGTCTCCCTCTTTCAACCGTTTTTTGTTGATGTAGAAGGGAACCTAAATTGCTTGCTGGCCACGCATGTTTCCCCGCTGGGAAGTCCTCTTCAGTTAGCTCATTAGGAGGTCAACTCTCCCTCTGTTTCTCTGCCCATTTCCCTTATTTAATTTTTTTTTTTTGTGGGGTGTTTTTCCCTATTTTGCAACCTAGATCCCGTGAATATTACTCTTTGTCCCAACCTTTCCGTCTGCCGTTGTGTTTTCTCCCCCCGTGATTCCTCGGAGGCCGGCTTTTGATCGGATTCTGCGATTTGGACTTTGGCCCTTATTTGCCCCTCTCTCGGTGGCCCAACTTCCCCCGGCAGAGAATACTCCATTTTCTCCTTCCCGTCCCAGAGTATAACTTGGTGACAATACGACGGCTCTCGCTTCTGTGCAACGGGAGAGTTTTTTCTATTGCTTTTGCAACATTTTGAAAGAAGCGCTTAAATTTTTTCTAACTTAATTTGCCCAACAGTTAGACCTCCTCGTTTGATTTGTCCCCACACGTTACGGCAATGATAGTTTTAGACCGATGGACCTTTTTTGGTACCCGCAATCCTCTCAGCCGGGAATGCCCTTTTGGTTCCTATTCTGGAAATGTTAAACCCTGATTTCCTCCGTGGCAAAGAGAGTTTTTTTCTGATAGACTTGCTGTCACAGTGTTCCTTTTTATTGCTCCCGTCAAATAATCGAGGTCAAATACTGGCCACTGTGAAGCTTCTACTCGGTGGTCTCGACACCAGAGACTTCATGTTAAGCTCTTTGATTTCACATTTCACTACTCAGTGACACCTCCACTTTTTCCTTTTTAGATCTCCCAAGTTGTTATGTATTGTAGGGTGATTCGTCGGGACAGCAGTCCCTTTTTCTTTCAGTTGAATTACTTCCCTGATGTGAATAACTTTGCTCGTACGCCTTGGGAGTGTCGCCCTTTAGCCCGGGCAGCCACTCTTTTCCCGGTTTTCCGCTTGTCCCTTTCTCTGAGGGAACATTCTTAATCTCCCCAGTGTTCACGGATAAAATACCTTTTTGGTTATTCCTTGCAATGTGAATTCCCGATTCAAAAGGCTCCGTTTTTACCCACGCGGTCCATTGGTGTGTTCTTCCTGAGGCAGGAAGTGACCCTTTCGATACCCTACAAAACGGAGGGATTGGCACGTGGATTTTTCTTCCTCCTTACTCAGTGGGATAAGACGCGATACCCCTCCTTTTTTTTTTTTTTTTTTTTTTTTTTTTTTTTTCGGATCTTTCCGATTTTTTTGTTCTTCTGCTTAATCATGATTTTTCCTTGGCGGCTGCGACCCCCAAGTTCGACAACTGGCGCGGGTCGTTTGAGTAGGATTCCTCCCCGTTACCAACGAATTCCATCTATGTGCCTTAAGGGGTACCCACACTTTTGTCCTTGTGGATGGGGAAAGTTACTTTGAACCCTCTACCCCCTTTCCCTTTGACGCGACCCCCTCGGCAGTGCTGGATATCAATTCATTGTATGATAACTAGTGTGGAAAGTCCAGTGTGATAATCCCCATAAACTCCTTTTTCCCCCATGGCTGCTTTGATAAGCCTTTCGACCTTTTAATACCCCCTCAATTTGTTTTGTGAGAGAAGCTAGAGCATTCCCCCAGAGTTCACATTGGTGCTGATTCGGCTCACTTTCCCCGACCCCTCCAAAAGGGTCGACGCCTTACCCCCTGGAAATGTTCTTTGATCTGCATGCATCGTTTCGCCGGATCATTCCCTAACGTTTGCCTTCCAAATCCCAACGCCCTCACTTGAGCAACTGGTGGGTTACTACTTTCACACGAGATTGATGATCTGTTGTAACAACTGGCGACACCCCCCACGTTGCTATTTGTCCCCTCCTTCCCCCGTTTAGGAAAAAAATCGAATGATCTGTACCTCACGGGACACATAGTTTCCTGCTCTGCGATATTTTCTCCCCCCCTGAGTATCCGTCTTTTCCCCCCTGTTACCTCTCCTAAGGGTTTTTTAGTATGGGACGCCACGTCAACTACATTGACGCACTGCTACTTCCGCCCCCCCCCCCCAAAAAAACCACGTTTGCCTGCTTCCCTGTATGCACTTTGTCATTTCAAAGTTCCTAAATTGTCCCAACTGAGACCCTCACACGGCTAAAGGACACATGGACGCAGGAGACCCGAGCTCTAGTAGACAGAACTCCGCTTCCCCACCTGAGAACCCATGCCACCCGGATGTACCATAGGTTGACCTTCCATATCATTCCAAAAGAGTTAAATAGCGAAAACCATTTTTGGATTTCCCCACTATTTGAAATGCTTCAATCAAACTTGACCCCCAGGATATGTCCCCCCCTCGAAGACCCCTGAATATTTTACCCTTCACGTTCCCCAGCTTCTCGTGCTCTTTGGATGTCACCCACGGTAGTTCGCCTGCTTTTCTGCAACCACAAAGAAGTTTCATAGGGTTCCGTCGTTTTCCACCTCTTATACCTTCCCCCCCTACACAGAAAGTTCCAAGAGGGTGACCTTTAGTCCCGACAAGACACCAATGGAATGGACTCCCTTTGTCCCCGCACGCAAAAAAACACAAGCCGTCCGTTCTGTTCCTCACGTTGCATTTCACGGAAACTCCCCTCCCCCCCACCCCCCAGGTAGACCCCCCTACGAAACTTAGCTTGTGGGTCATGCCCCTCATAGGTCTTTTCTTCAACCTAATGTTGTTTTCTTGCCCTTCCTCCTGTCCACCAACGCGTACCCAGATCCCCCGTCAAAACTGGTGGGTCTCCCACTTTTTTTCACCTCCAAATGAAATCCGCTTTGCTTTCCAAACCATGTTGCTCTCCCTTCCCCCCCCCGTCTCCAGTTTGCATCCGCCCGCACTTAGGTTTGTCACCACTTAGTTCTTTTTTTCTTTTCCTTCAATTAGAGTACACTCTTTTCGCTCGTGTTTTCTTTGCCCCCTAATAGCCCCCCGGCACCATTTAAATGACAGTTCCCCCCGTCTCACTACAGCCCCCCTCACCCACGAAGAATAGTGACTCAGACATTTCGCCAACACACCTCCGGCATGGGGACCACCCTCATGTCCCCTCCATATTAACCTGACTTCCAGACGTCTAGAATTCACCCGCCCCGGCCCTGTTTCTTCAGACCGTCGTGTCGCTCCATCCCCTAACTTTCGGCTGCCCTTTTTCATCGGGAATACCCCCTCAACTGTGTCCTTTCCAGTAGGATCTATATTCCCATCAGTTGTTTTTTCGAGATCGACATAATCCACATCAATAGTTTTGCTCCGGAAGGGGGAAAAGTTTTCTTGAGACTAACACGATTTAAGGGTACGCTTCTCTCCTTATGTTGATGATACTCCGAACCCTTCCCCCAAGTCTTCTGGCCCTCTATCTGGGCCCTTCGAGGTCAACTCTTAGATACGTGAGGTTTTCACCCAGTTATTTAGCGTTGTGTTGTTTCGTTTCCCCCCAGGAGATAACCCTCCCTTGCTCTTTTTTAGAGCGGTTGATTGCGAAGGATGGATGGCCTGGACCTTCTGCGTGGAGTTTCTTCGTCTGGATTTTGCCCACTTGAGCATCCCTTACGCTTCCTTTTTTCTTTCCCCTTTGAAGCACTCCTCAAATACCCCTTGGTTGACCTAAGAAGGATCCTAGTTAGCGCTGCAACGGGGTACTTTTCTGCTTTCCCCCGGGCACCCCGTTTTGCAGCCTTGTCGTTCAATTGATGTTCCCCCCCTTATTGAAGAAAACCAGTCCTTCTACGTGGCAAGGCATGCTGATCAGGTTTAGCTCCTTCGTCGTTGGTGCTTTTTTGACACGGAAGAATTCTCCCCTTCTTGATTCCTGGTTTTTTTTATATTTTGTCCCTGTACATTCAACGTTGATTATTGTCCGATTTCTCCTTGTTTTTTCGTCGGACAGTCCCCCCTTTCCAGTCAGAAAGTTTCCTTTCTTTTCAATGCCCCCACCCCCGGAGGAAAACATGGTGCAGCTTTCATAGGTGTTCCGCGACACCTGATGAATCCCCTAGTATACCTTCCTTTTTCTCCCCCCCGGTGAAACACCCCGTGTTGTGAAAAAAACGGATGGCTGCCCGGAACCCTTTATCCTTCTGGAGGATTGGCCGCCCCCGTTTTTCCCCAATCTACTTCTTCCCCAACTGATTTTTTAACTTGGAATCCAAACCAGTGTCCTTCAAGCGTTCTTTTCAGTTACTTTTTTTTTTTTCAGACGATCTTTCGGGTTTTTCCTAAGGTACCATCTCTGGCTGTGATGCCCCCCTTAGCCACTTCCACGTTTTGATGGGCATATACTTTTGGACCATTTATTGCCCCCCTGGTGAAATCACCGTGCTTCCTCAGGAGCGGCCCGGTCGTCAGTGGTGGGCCCCCGTCTTAGCAGTGCGGTCATCCACCCGTTGCCAGTTTTAGTGCGCCGTTTCCAACATAAACCTGGTCTTTACTGGAACCTAGTCGATCCGTAATCGATCCAGATACTTCTGAGCCCCATTGTTTTTCTCGATCTTCCCCCGGCGAATTTGGTTGTTTTCCTCCCTCCACTGAAGTCGGGAACTCGATGTAGTTTTTTTTGGTGAGTTATACCCTTGTACACCTCTATTAACTTGCTGTCCCCTGACGTCCCCCCCCACCAGTTGCCTTTCTGCTTTTGTGATTTGGACTTAGGCTTTCCCATGACCCATTCAAGTACTGTACAGACCTGACCGATATTTCTTATACTTCTCAAACATTTCCATTTCGGGAATGGGTTATCCCCATAGTGTGCCCACCCCTTGGGTCTTTAGAACACTAACTTCATCTTTTCCCCCTTGGAAAGGAGTTTTCTTCACCCCTGGATTCTTTTAGAAGAATACGTTTGTGTGAGAGAGTAATCGCCGATATTCCCCGCATTGCCATGCCTTCCTCGTTGTCTTTTCCCCGACCGGTACACAACCGTTATAGTAAATTCACGACTTTAACGGTTAGCAGTTATCCACCTTATTTCTTTCGCGGCGTCCAGGTCTTTTTTTGACGCCCCCCGTCCTGTCCCCAAATAACCTACCGTGTATCAACAATGTTGTGCGAATTTGACTTTGTAATCGAGATTCCTGGATGCCCCCGTGTGACGATCACAACCCCTACCCTCTATCGCCAGTGAATAACCTCTTTTTCGCCGAAAATTACATCGATTCGAATCGCGAAACCTTAACACATAGTTTGACTGCCCTTCCGTATTTTAGGCCTTTCTTCGAATTCTCTTCCATAGTGCATCCAATTTTTTACGGCGAAAGGACAACTTTCCCAAAACTGACAGCACCCCTGCATCCACCCCCTGAGCCCTCCCCTGGATCCTTAGAATCAGTTAAAACTTCCAGGACATCACCAAACCTCACCCCCCCCTTCCCGTCCCCCAATCCCGCACCGCAGAGCATTCCACTGTATAACACCCCTTGGCCCTCCGCACTTTCCCCAAAACGCTTAGTAACTTTGGAGTGTATTCCACTTCCCTTTCCCACTCAATGCAACTCCGGACATTCTTACAAGCTTACTCACCCCATCCAGACCAGATTTGCCACTCTGGATTGTGGCTTGTTTTCCCCTGTTTTAGAATGTTTTATTCCACCGCACTTTGACGGTAACTGAGGGAGCAATGATGTGTAGGCAATAAAGGATAAAGGCAACTCCCTTTCCATTCCCCCCTTTCCCCTAAGTCGGGTCCTTTTCTCAAGCCCAAATGGACAATGAACCGTTTCCATGCTACCGCACGACCCCCCACACCAATGAAGACCCTCTTCTGCTGTCTTGAAGACTGTTTGATTAACATGGGCATCTCCAAAACCTGGTAGTAGTTCAACTCCTCCATGGGAGAGATCTCGTGGACAGACGCAGTCATTCGTCTAACCCCTAATCTTTTGAAGACGCCACTCCATCACTGAGTACAGATCTTCTTTGTGTTTTCCCATCCGGTGAAGTTCCCAATAAAAATTGAACTCTGATTCCCCCTGTGAAGTTACTAATCCAAGAAAAGATACGTTTGCAGAGATACTTTGTCCCGTCGGCTTCACCCAGTTTCGTCTTTTCCTCCCCCCCCCCGAGAGTCCCATAGGTGACCTGTTTTCGTTTGGCCAAACTAGACATCAGGCACCTACTTCCTGAAGTTCCCTTCGTCGGCCCCCCCCCCCTAGTTCGCACCAAAAGCGCAGTTTTCTTCTCCGTGACCAGCCGAACCACCCCCCGCTTCCTACCGCCATTGCGACCTCAAGGGCTTTCCCCCTCTTAATCTTCAACTTTTCCGGTTTAATCCCCTCTAGTATTCCGACCCCCTTTTTTCCAATTCTCTGGATACAGAACCGTCTTAAGACTGCATCAGTCTGCTTTTCCCATTCCCAGTCCGTGCCCAACCCCCCTTTATGTGATTCCCCTCCTCCTCCCTCTCTTTTTCATGACCTCCGTTGTGGTGTTTTATCTGTTCCTTTGACTTTCATTTTTTCTGCACTTTGACCGCTGTTGTAGAGCCGAACCGTTTATAGAGCGGCGACAGCGGACGGTTCTTGATCATGACCCTTAAGTTATGACTCGGCATAATATGGTCAGTCACCCCTGTCCCCGGTACGCAGATTAACGTACTCTCCTTGGTCCAATGCCGTTGCTTTTTTTTCGCGTCTCCCTCTCCCCACTCTCAGGAGGCTTGGTGCGAATCTGCCGATTAAGGAACTGGGCTTCCCCTCTGGACCTCTTCCCTTCTTTGGCCACGACAAGACAGCTCACTCCTTTTCGTTTTAGCGCAGCCTTGACCTAACTTTTTTAAAAACCTATATTCCTATCGCTCCCCACGGGGAGCTTTCTTTCTGATTCGGCACATGTTCCAGGGCAGGAGTTTTTTAACTGCACGGATGTTCATACCCCCAGTTTCTCTGGATTTGGCCATTCCTTCCCTTGCTCTCCCCCCTCTCCGGTTAGAGAAGTGACAGCGTTAATGCTCAAAGTTGGCAGGGGCCTTCCCTGGTGGATTTCCTGTGACCTTCCATACGGGCAACGCGTTTCCTTTTTTTTTTTTTTTGGCCGTGGAGCATTTCCCGTTTTGACCAGTTTTGTGAGAACATTAATCCCCCAGGATTCCTGGTGCCCGTATGCTGCCCCCTATGCTTACTCGGGTAAACCTCCCCTTTAGAGAATACATCGTCGCTCTTTTACTATTCCGACTAAACGTGGGGTCATCCCTTTGATCCGACACAAACGGGGTCGCGGGTCGGGGGAGGACTCGGAATTCCTTGTGTTTCCAGTCAAGGAGTTCATTGAGTGCACCTCCTTCTGGCCCAACCAACCAGTTCTCTTAGTTGGATGGTTCCTTTCCTTTTTCAGGGCAGACACGTTCAATTTTAGGCGCGGGACCTGGGTTTGCTCACGATATAAAGTGGAGTTTTCCCTGTCTAACCGGGGGAATCTTTTCTTTTTCTAATGTTGAAATTCACGTGATTTTCCCTCCTTTTCCTTGGCGCGGTGTAAGTTGTTTTTGTGTTCGTTATGCTTTCATCAGTTGCCTTCGGTGCCCGGAAAATACACCCTGGAGGTTTTTTTCCACGGAGAGTTTTCGCTTACGGACCCGGGCAACGATATTTTTCCCCCTCGCGATCAGTCCCTTCCTTCTTTTGCGCGACAACTTTTCCGTGCTGTTAATTTTTTTTCTGTGGGTTTCTAGGATAGCAACCCTTGGTACAAAAAATCTTTCCCCACTTCCCCCCCCGACTTTACCTCACGGCGGGACCCCACAGTTCCTTCTTATGTTTCTTTTTTACAGAAGGACTGCTCCCCGATTCCTTTGGACAAGACATCTGGGCTTTCTTTATACTAGCCCCACCTTCCTTTTGGGAATGGAGTCTCCCCCCCCAACCCCCTTTTTAGTGGCCCGTTTCTTTTCCCCCTTCTCCTCAACAATTAAACGTTCCCATGGAACTTCGGTCTAAGCGTAAAGTTTTTACTTTCAATGTTGTTGTTGAGAGTGAAGCTTTTTCCCCCTGCCCTTTGACTTGAATATGTTTTCCTAATTGCCCCCCTTCCAAGTTCCACATCGTAGAGAAATACTCCACTTGATCTCCCAGCAACGGCTTTTAGCGGACGTAAAGTTTGATCACTGTTTCTCCCCCTGCCTCAATGTCCCACCCAAAACGTCCCTCTCCCCCCCAACTGGGGGGTTTTAAAGTAAGTGACTTTTTTTCCAACTATATTTGAATTCGTTTTTTGTAACTTTTAGATGCTCCCCCATCAACCCCACATTCAGTGCCCCTCACGACGTTTTTTTTCCGGCAGCCGACAAAAGTACAATTATCATCTTCCCTGACCATTAACTTCTGTATCGGTTAGCCACTGTTGTCTCTTACCCCGCTCCGTGCCAGCCTCCTGTGTAGGGTCCGTGCACTCCCCCTTGCTGAATTGTCCCCGCCCCCCGTCCTCCTTCACAAAACACACCCTTTTTTAGACCGCGTTTCCGGTTTTCCTCAGCAGTTGGGATCTTTTCACATTTGGCTCCCTCAAAAAGTATTTCCCCATAACTTTAGATGCTTCTGTACAGGCCCCCCCCTCCTCGTTCCTTCTCAACCTTGATCGTTTTTGCCTTCCATTCCCCCTCCGCTCAAGCAACTGGTGGTAGCCCCCCTCCCCCCTCCCCCCCCCCCCCCCCCCCCCCCCCCCCCCCCAACCCCCCCCCCCCAAACTGATTCCCACTTCAAAATTCCTCGTACGCTGTACCCTTTAGGCAATCCTCCCCACCTTTCCCTTTTCAGTGTCTAGATAAAGTTTGTTTTGTAATTTTTTTCAGTTCAATTTATGACCAATCAAAACCTCCCGTGGCCTAGTTTCCGCTGCGTGTGATGTCCCCCGGTAGCAATAGCAATTCAAGAAAGTCCTCCGGTGTCTTTTCCCTTACCACGAAACTTGCATTCCTAACGCAATCTTTTCCCCTCGAAAAAACAACAGAAAGAGTACGGAGATACACTTTTCCATTTCACATCCCCCCCCTCCCTTCCACAAGGTAGACCAAACTGGAGATCTTGGTACGCCCCCTCCTATCCTCCGTCTAAAACCAATCTCCGTCTGCCCTGGACCTTTTCCCCCCCCCCCACTCAAAGCGCTCCACTCCATGTGGGGACCCCCATCTTTTGAAGTTCACCCTTCCCCCCACTTTAACTCCGCTGTCCTCCCCCATGTTGCCCCTCCCTCAAGTAACCCCTTTCCCTTTGCAGCGCTATAGGACTTATCCCCACACGTTAGTTAGTCTTTTTTTTGGACTAACATCAGGTACCGGGATTTAGTTGGCCCGAATAGCATAGGAAAACCGTTCAACCACTCCCGTCGCCCTCCCCTCCTTTCCAAACTCCCCCTCCCCGAGAGTTTTCTAGAGTGAAGACCTCTCCCAAAAAAACAGCTTTCTTTAATTGTCCCACCCGCCAGATCCCGTTATCACGTGCCCGCTTCTTCCCCACAAGATAGAGGCAATTAATGTTAGCTCCTTCCCCCCCGACCCGCTTTTCGCCCGAATTAACCTGAATTCCTTTCTGTCCCTCTTTCCCCTCCGTGGCAGAAAAAGAAAACTTATTCCCTTCCACCGTATCCGCTTACTTCTTCATATCCCTACGTTGTGTGGTGAGACTTTATCTTTCATTCCCCCTCCCCCTTTTCTTGTATGACACCTCCAGGACACTTGGTCGAGACCTAACCTATTTCTTAGAGTGAAGCGAAAAAGCGACTTTTGTGTCGATGGATACGCCTTCTTTAACTGTTTCGGCATGGTTTTTCTTCTCTCTGGACAGTAGCTGTCCCTTGAGTCTTCACGTGACTCGAGGGTGTATCACGTTATCCCCCACTTTTTTTTTGCAGGCACCTTCGATCCCCCCGGTGATTGCTGTTTTTCCTTTCTGCTAAGGAAGGATTTTTTCATTCCCTGATGGTCCCGCTTCTATATGGCCAAACCCACTCCTCATCCCCGTTTAAGTTCGTTTCGCGGCCCAAGTTTCACATTCGGTGACCCACCCCTTTAATCCGACGATCTCTTCCCCCTTGGGGAGAGGCGTGTCTTTTGCCCCCTTGAACTCCTTTTCCAGCTTTTGAACCCCCCGGATGGGAATCCCCAATCGTACGCGTTGTCTTTTTTGAAGGCAGTCCACTCATTCAGGTAGAAGACCGTCCCGATTCTGTGATTTTTACCTTAGCTATCCAGTTTCGGATTATTACCCTGTTTTTTAAATATTGTCCCGTGAATTAAAAGTATCCATTTCGGAACAGATGTCGCCCTTTTTTTTTTTTTTCGATTTAGAAGTGAGTTTCCCATTCCCTTTAGTTCCCCTTTTGAACTCCCAACCGGGAGGGAATTTTCCTTGAAGTCTTTTGACGAGGCTCTCTTGGTGGCGCTCCCTGCGGAAGAATAAATTATTTTAATTCTTTCTAAAAGGACGGTCAACAAAAGTGGGTACACCACCAACATGAGAGCCCCACCCTTTGGCTCTTTTTTTTGCTTCATTCAGATTGGTCTCCCCCCTAGTAATGAGTTCCCCCCTTTTCATGTTGAACTTAATCTTTTAATAAAACCCCTTCCCTCTGTACTGATGACAGTAAGGAATGTTCTACACGATTAGTTTAGCACGCCTTCCCGAGGCTCCCACGCAATCACCCCCGTTTTATGATACCTGGTGGAATTCTTTCTGTCATGTCCTTTCCCACTGTTCATGACAGGCGCCGGCCCGTTCCGCAGTGGTGTTCTTCTCCCATTTTCTCATTGACGGTTAAATTCATTTTTCCCCCCAGTGTCCCTCCAACCCTTGGAAGATGTTACTTGTTCTCTCAGTATGGAGAGTAAGGATACAGGTCACTTCTTCGAGCATTCCAACCTAGTGTCTTCGTTTTCAGTTTTCCCCTCTAAGGATCTTTCCTCCTTCCCCAACCTTGAGGTCACTGCATCCTCTTTTGTTGATACTGCCCCAGAAGTGGCCCCCCCCCCCCCAGCCGTACCTCAGATGTGAACTCACTATGTTAACACCCACAAAGCCTCTAGCGGGATTGGGTCCAGGACTCAGTCCCTTCACCTATTCCATCCAATGCCCGCTTACCGAGGACAGTGATGTTCTTCCCCCCACCATTCGTTTCGGGTTTTCCCCTGTGAACGTGTTTTTTCCTTTCTTGATCATCACTAATTAGAAGGGCACCCCTTGTCCGGCTTTCGCTGCGCTTCATATATTTTACGTGTTGTTGTTCTCTCGAATAGCACTTGACCATTGCCCCCCATTTCAGCTGAATTCTGTTTTCTTCACTTGACCCTACACTCCCCCCTCTTCGTCGCCCCATTTCACGAAAGGGAAATGTTCCTCTTCTCCCCCCCTTACTGGAAAGACACTTTCGGCCGCTTCCCTGTTCCCACCCTCCCCCTTTACTAACTTCAACCCCTTGGTTTTCCCTTTTCTTCAGTTCCAATTCTATGAGACATTTTGTAAAAAGTGTTTTCCGATAACTAATCACCCACCCCCCGTGTCCATTTGCCCTGTTTCGGTGGGCCCCCTCCCCCCCTCACTTCGCCTGATTTTTTTCTTTTCCCCTCCCCACATAGGTTAGATTTTTTTGGGTCGTCTCGGTACCTTGTTTCCTGCTAAGAATCTCGTGCCAGCTCCCTCATTTCTTCCTTGTCGTGTCTCCCCAAGTTCCAACTTGAATTGACCCTCTTTCCCCTCCGAAACAACCAAAATTATCCCCTTGCCCGGTGCTGAATCCCGTTCCCCTTCACTGGCGAATTTACCCCCCCCCTGGATCAAATTTCCCAATTTTTCCTTTCTGCTGCGATTCGCTCCCCTGGGTAAGTTCTAAACGACTTTTTGCCCTGCCCTTCCCTTCAAAATCCAACGTCGTCCCCCCCCTTTTTGTATTAATAAGTTCCACCTCCCTTCAATGAACTCCCCCCTGGACTTTTTCCCATCTGAGCCCCCCGACACTCTCCCTTTTCATTTTCCTCGAGACGTGGTGATTTTTAATGTGTTCTTTTTGAAAAGAAAACGTCCCCGAATGGGCGGCTCTCTTGCTTTTTCCCACAGAGTTAGAAATTTGACCAACCCTTCTCCCCTTCCAGTTACGACGTTTGTATTTCGGCGTAACTGTTGAATTCCCCCTCCACCTGCTACCGCCCCCCAGACCCAACCCCCCCGTCCGACCGACTCTGCCTTTTCCCTTGTATTGACTCACGTGACCCTGGCCATAATAGTCAAAACCCGGTATATTCCACGCCCACGAGCTTCGCGTGTCCACCCCGGTCCCTGTCTTTTCAACCCTACTTTTTTCTGCAAGTGCATTATTCCCCCCACACGTCAACGAGAGATTGTGCGTCTTCCCCCCTCATTATAACAAATCAAATTCCTACTTTGTACTTCTACCTGTTTAGCTCCCTCAATGAAATCTCCCCCCCGTTGCCCCGACTTCGATCCCCCCCGTAGTATAACAACTTTCTTCTGGTATGGTTAGCGACAGACCCACCTCCCGCCGTCTAGGGATGCTTCGTCCTCCAAAGAATCTCCCTCTTCACCTCCGTCAATGACATACCCCGTCGCGCATACGACAGTCCCCCCTTTCGAAGCCTCTGATAGAATGCACTTGCCCCCCCCCACACCACCCCCAGAGATAACGGCATTGGACACCCGCGAGTCCTTTACTCTTCCCTTTCCGCTACCATACCATCATAGAGGCCCCTGAAATGTTATGATCACTCACCGTCTTCCTTTAAAGCCACCTTTGCTATTCCCGTGTCCCAGTCCGCCCTTCCAATTGCTTGTCTTCCGTCCCGC
>Ga0179591_1263325_pt1 | contig 18970 bp, 25 predicted proteins | sample CZOMad2_1_08_16f_FD_182891 | JGI IMG/M metagenome (GOLD analysis project Ga0179591, IMG submission 182891) | Vadose zone soil fungal communities from Angelo Coast Range Reserve, California, USA - CZOMad2_1_08_16fungal (PacBio error correction) | ecosystem: Environmental > Terrestrial > Soil >... | reverse complement strand
CCGCGACCGCTTTTTTGTTAGCGTTGTGAGTGATAAAAGTTCCCTTCTCGGCGCCTCCTTCAATTTTAGAAGCGTCCTTTCCCGACCCCCCCTACTCCTTCCTCTTCCCAAATTAAAATAACCCAGCCCTCCTCCCCCTTATTTTTTCTTCCTCCATTTCTTCCCCCTTTTACTTCACTTTTTAGCCTTTTTTGTGTTGCGTTTTTTGATTTGGAAGGTTTTTAACTGTATTAATTTCTTCTCCCTCTAAGCCCTAAGTTTTCCCGCGGAGAAAGGTTTATTGACAAATGAAAAACCCCCCCCCAGATCTTTCGGCCCGCTCCTCGTGATTTATCCCCGAGACTGTGTTTGGAAGTGTTATTTGCTGGGTCTCCTGGTTTAATGACTCCCAATCCGACGGCACATTCTATGGGGGTAAGACTCGTGAATGGTCGTCTTTTCTAACTAAACTGAAAAAATTGGAATTGTAGAAGGGCCCAAAGATGGTTGAAAAATCACATCAGAAGGCCGCCTGCAATCGCCCGCGAAGAAAGGGGCGGAGCCGATAAGGACCTGCTAAAGGGATACGTGAACATTAGCGGCTCGCCCCAATGAGGGTGTTTCGGGGGTTTCCTTAAAGATTTCTTTTCTGACCCATTCCTCAGCCCACCCAAAGGAAAGTTGCCTTTAAAGAACAAGATGAACAAGATGCTGTTACAGACTCGGACCCCAGGGAAGCACGCCCAGTTAATAAGAGCATGACGAACAAGAACCCATGCATCTTCCCATCGTTTACGCCCTTTTGGAGGTCCACACCCCCCGTTTCATCTTCCGCGTTCTTCTTGCTGGAGGCGGCTGCTACCCTCTCATCTTCTCCTGGACAGTCGCTTGAACAATCATTTTCCTCACCCGTGGAGCATTCAGTTTTATTACGTCCTGAATCCTTTTTTAATTAATACCGATGGCGTTTTGAAGCGCTACTCGCTGATCTTTTCTATAATTCTCTTCCCCACCATTATTTTATATAACCATTTCCAAGCACCGGTTTTTCCGAAGGTATTTACTAGATAACTCTTCGTACATTCCCGCAAATCTCGTGAAAGCTCCCCACCCCCCCCCCCCCCCCCCCCCCCCCCCCCCACCACACCCCCCCCCCCCCCTTTATCCTTCCCTCTGGGAACGATGACCGATGTGTAATCTCTTGCGTATTCCACTGTGGAGGGACTCTTCCTCTGTACTCAGGTGACCCTCCCCCAATAAATTCCTTGCGTATACTCCTCCCCCTCACGTTTGCCTTTGACCAGGTTTCTTAACTTTAATTTCCCTTATGTATTGGTGCGTTTCTCTTTCTTCTGCTGACCTGTAGAAAGGTTCTTCCTGTTTTTTCATTCTCACGCGCTGTCGGTCCCACTTAGACATGCGACACACTATTTGCTGAACAATGAAGCTCACTTCAGGCCTCTCAAGCCCCCCAAACTCAGTCCGTGAAGACCCCCCTTTTTTGCCGACCTCTCCTGCCGAATAAGTTGATGCTCCTTCCTCCGTTTTACGGCTCAGGCCACATTTCCTGCTGAAGCCCCCCGTTTTCATCCTTTTTTTGTTCTTCCTAGCCCCTTATACTTCACCTTGACGTCGAGCTTCAATCAACCCTAAGGTCTTCAAAAATAACTGACCGCCCTCTTCGGTATGTTTTTTTTTTCTCCCCATTGACTCTTGTACCCCCTTTCCTTTTCCTATCCCCGAGACCCCTCGTAAAACGCGGTGCTTCCCCTGAAAGCCCGTCAGGGAGACCCTCTCCCGCGCCTCCTCCCCTTTAGTTGGTGCGGCCCATTCTCCCCCTTGGTCTTCCTCCTTTGATCCTCCTAATTAGTCCGTCCTATTACTGGGTTTAGTCCGCTCTTTTCCCATTTCGCGACGTTCTTTTTCGCGGAGTTTTCACCCTGATTGAATTTCGGAGGGGGAGAAGCAGGGAAAGGGCCCCCCCGAACCATCACGTAATGCATCTTTTCCCCTTCCACCCCGCCTATCCTTCCATTCTCCCCTTTCTCATCCATACTCTAAACGTAAAATTTTCTTATTCCCTCCCCCAAAGGAGTGCTATAACTTATTCCCCTATACTCGTTGTTGTTGTTCTGTTCTCAGACACACTATGGGCACTCTCCTTCACCTTTACTTTTCTCTCTTTCCAGTGAGAAACTTCTGTAAGATTCTTGTTATAGTTCCACCTTGTGGAACTCGTGGTTTGATGGTTATTTTGTAGTTTACTCCTTTTAGAAACCTTCCCTTGTTCAATCTCCTCCTTACCCCCCCTCCTCTATCTCTCCCCCCTTGGACCAAGAGCTTCTTCTTCCTAAAAAAGTTAGACTCACAGCGACCTTTAAAAGTCCAACCTATTGTTTCAATTGGGGGCCCCCCAACCTAGTGGTATTCTCTTCCGTTAACTTCCCCCTATCAATTAGAAGAGGTCTTTCTCACGATTGCTCCCTTCTCACACAGGTGCCCTTCTGCAGTTTTTAATTCGACTCCCCCATTAACACCGTCCGACGGGAGTTGTCCCTGATTTATGTACGGAATAGGGACTTTGACCGTCCTACGTTCCCTTATAGGAGCCCCTCCCATAAAACACTTTTGGTCCCTGCTTCCTCTACTTGTATTCGCGTATGAACGTTCCTAGCGCATTTCCTTCTTTCGATTGGGTCCTGCAAAGCCGGCAAAAAATGGTGGTTTGCTGCGCGAATTTTTCCTTTATTGGCGGAGCGCCACCTGACCGGCACTTTTTTTTTCCTCAATAGGTCGGGCGCCGTCGATTCCCCTCCATGTTGCCGCTCGCCTGTCTCTTCCAGATAGATCTACACTTCTACCAGGCCTGCCCCTCCCCTAAGTCAAAGATCAAACCCCTCGAAGACAGGCCCCTCCCCCGGGGAATCATACTTCCCTCCCCCCCCGGGGTTGTCTTACTCGCCATGGTCCCTGTCCTTTTTCTTGCGGCTTCCCTTACAGAGATTTCAGTCCCTTTGTCCCCTCCCCCCCACCCTGTAAGGTCCCCCATTTCGGCTACAACGTGTCTGGTCGTAGCTGCTGCGAGGCAGAGAAGCTCGCTTTTGATCCGACGTTCTGAATTTCTTCTTTCACTCCCGGACTTTCCTGTTTCTTACCCTACTCTCCCTCTGAGAAGAGGTCACTGTTGAGTCTTCCCCAAACCGCTTAGGCTTTTTTCTACACCATGTAGCTCCTTTACTGGAAAGTACCTTTGCTTAAGGACATCTTTCCTTCCGTCTACGAGTTCTCGCTGGGTTCTCTCTTTCTCTTGACTCAAGCAAGAGCTTATAGATTGGACTCCCCCCCCCATCGGACGCTTGGCTCTCTCGGAAAGGGTGTTTTTCCCAATAGAATTTGTTAAAGTTCTTCCGTACCGGGCCGAAAGAAAATACAGTTCTTTTTGCAATCCGATTGTCTCTTTTCAGTCCTTTTAAAAGGTAATGGGTCTTTCCTCCCACCTATATATTGTGGATTTGGTGCGATAGACGTGAACTTGTGTTATGAAATTCATGGCTTTCCCCCCCCCCAACCTCGGGCCGAATCAGTGCTTCATTTTTTTGATTTGCACCGAGAAGATGTTTAATTCTCTTGACCCTGTTTTGAGTCGCAAATCTGGTGCCCACGGAGTTTTTTCAACACCCCCTCACCGCGTCTTGTTCTGCGCCCTGACTTCACCTTCGAAAGACAAACCCTGCCCACTAAAAAAAACGAGGTGTCGCCTGAACCATCCCCCCTGACGGATCGTGCCCCCGACTGTGGAGTTGGTGTTTTTTTTTCTTTTTTTTCCATTCAACGACTTGCTGTCCTCGTCTCTTGCAACTTATTCGTCTCCTCCCGGACCTCACCCCCTCTTTAAAAATACCAAACAGAATTCCCCCCCAACCACCATCCCCCACAGTACGCTTCTACTTCCCAAGTTGCCGAAGTAATTTTTCTTTTTTGCGGGGGAGGGGGTTATGGTCACATTGGGGGCATCTCTGTGTGAGTTTTCGTGCCCCTTCTCGCCGTGCGTGAACCCCCCTTTTCAGGCGAGGATTCGCCAAGCATGCTATTTCCCCCTGACCAGGCTCCCTTGAGCTCCTTTTTTTTCTTTTCCTATTTGGTTTTTGTTGCTTCTTCGCGCCCCTGGTTGTCCTTGTTCCTATGAATTAGATGGTATAGTCTGGGTTTGGGGAGGGGTTATGTATTTTCGCAATACTCGCAGAAATGCTCTCACCTCCTACCACTCTCGTCCGTAACCATGTACACTACACGTCCTTCCCGCCCCTTCAGTCTCCTCTCCCTCTTCACATGGAGCGAATGAGCCTGTCGTTTCCCTTTTTTTTTTTTTTCTTTCTTTTTTTGATTTGTACGGGAGGTGGTTCCCTTCATCAGGTGATTATCCCGACTCTCCTACGTTTCCAGGCTGTCATCCCTTCGGTGTATTGAGATAAATTTAAAAAAAACAAAAGATCTGCAGAGTGATCCTTTGCACTATTCGGATGTTTCCTTCTCCCCCCCGTTGGTTTTATTTCTATTTTCTCTTGGATAAATTTAATTTCCGCGGGGACAGTCTTTCTTTTTATAAGGGGTTTCTCCTAATTCCACTTACCCCCGTGTCTATCCGTGTGACCCATCCCCCCCCCCTTCCTTTTTTATCAGTTCTCCTAATTTGTGGACATCCTATCCTCTTGGGAAATAAGTCTTGCCCTTTCTCGAGACCAATCGTTACTTTCTCACCCCTCCAGACCTTTATGACGGACTCCAGTGGCCAACTTCCATTGGTCGCAGAACTCTGATTTCCCCCCTCCCCCTTCTTTTCCCGCTCCCCCGGACGATCCTGACCCCTTTTTCCTATGTTGCGTCCCCCTTCCCAGGATCATCTCTCTCATTCGCCTCAGATTGGTCCAAGTTAGCTCTCAAAGCCGTGCTGGTGCCTCTGTCCACCGTCCCTTTTTTGACTCCGGTGTACTGACCGACTCCCTCTTGAAGAGCTATTCCCTGTTTAGCGTCATACCTCTTTTCTTCTTCAGTAAAACGATTTAGCAAGTTCGCCGGGCGCATTGCTCTTCGATGTCTTTGGAATCCCAGTCCCTCCCCCTGCTGAACAACACTACTGTTTTTTTCCTCCTTAAGTATCTCCCTTGCAGCGATACATCCACGACATCTGAACCGGTTTCTGATGTCATTTCCTGTTCCTAGGTTTGCTGTAGAACCTCTTTTGGTCGGAATATATGTCCTCCTTTTACCGCAATCAGCTTCCCCTCTAGTAGATTAAGCAAACCCCGTTCTTTCCCAGAGATTCTTAACGCGCCGGTCTCGGTTTCGTCTCTTTCTATGTGAGGTGAGGCTCCCTTTTTCCCCATATATGTTTTTTTTCTGATCTCGCAACCATTTCGACACACAGTCTGAAAGAACTATTTGCTTCAACTGCCTCCTCTCCCTTTCGTAGTCCGCCATCAATGTCCCCTCCTCCCGCCGAAGCCTCCCCTGTGTTTTTTTCATTGAATGTATCCTCCGGATGTGGATACTCTCTTTATTGTAAGCGACTCCCGATTGAAGCCTTTTCCCTCCTTTTTTATATTAGGCTCGACCCTTATCAATTAATTGAAGTGTCTTCCCTCCACCTAACCAGGTCTGCCATAAATCTTTAGTCATTTGTGTGAATTTTTCTTTCGCTAGCGCCCGTATCACCTTTTGCCTTGTAGAGCCGGAGCACTGCCCTTTCACAATAGCCCCCCCATCCCGCCCCGTGACCTCCTGAACGGTTGCGGCTTCCCCTCGTCCCTCGCATATTTTGTTTTTTTGACAGTAACCATGTTTTCGAATCTTTGTTACTTCTCCGGGAATCTTTCCGTTCCCTTTTGCATTTTCGTTACGACTTTTTCCCCTGTAGAGACTTGGCTTGTAGGCTTCCAAATTTACTTGAAGCGTCGGCTTGGGGCCCACGCTCAGGAACTCCCCCCCATCCCCCCTCCCACACGAGGCCCCATTTTTCCTTAAGAACTCCTAACTGAACTTCTCCTTCGTCGACTTTTTGTTTTGCCATCCGCCCCTTTTCTTTCGACATAAAATACTTTTCTTTGTTATCGCTCCTCATCTAAGGTGGTGGCTATCTATGAGAAAGACCAGTATGGTGCTCGCCCGTCCCCCTCGGTTCGTAGTTTTTCCCCTTTCCAGCTGGCAACGGCTCCTTTCCGCTTCATTGAAGGTTTTCCAAAACGATTCCCTTGGCGTTGGTTCTGTCCTTTCCTGCCTCGTAAGCTTCCATTATTCAGAATTTGCCTTTGTCTTCCTCCTGGGCCACGGTCCTCCGCCCCCCTTTCTGACCTCAAGATCCCGTCCCCGATCCTGTCCCCTCTTGTTCTCTTTTCACAAACCCCAACCCCCATGTTAGTTTCGTCTTCTCCCCGTCGAGGTACGCCAACCTCTTCGACGTTCCTTCGACACTGATTGGCATTCTTTGAAGTTCTGGCTCTGGCTCGACAATTGCCTGAAAATCTTTTCTGTCAGTCCATGGCTCCATTGAACCCCCCTACAACCGTCTTTCCGCTTTTTTGCAGGATCCTGATGGGTTTCTTTTCGAGAACTCTTCATCCTGCGACTCCCCCTTCCCTGGGCGACCAGCTCCCCACTTAGGGCCCTGATTCCTCCCGGTGATTGCTACTGGACGAATTTCTTCTCCCCGACGTCTTTCTTCGGCTTTTCTCAGGTTTCCGCAAAAGACTCTTTTCTTGCGGCGGCGTCCTGCCGTTCCCATTATGGTGTCGCGCCTGACGGCCCCTTTCTTTATAGTTTTTTCCTTTCTCTTGTCGAGAAACCTTTTTTCCTTCAATAGACGCTGACCGTACTCGTCCGACCTTTTACTCCCGCATCTAGTGCAGCGAACCGCAACCGTCCTCTTTGCTAATTGGGAAGCATCCTTGTTGAATAACAGGACGGTTTTGTTTTTTAATAGAAACCCGATTTCAGACATTTCGGTCTGTTACTAAAACCGGTTTTTCCTCTCCCCCTAACGGCTTTCATAGGTCCCTTGGAGCAGCCACAGTGTTCTTCCCCGTTCTAAGCGCAGGTGATCCTTGACAGATCGTCCCCTGGCGAAAAGATGAACTCCCCCTGCACTGGGATTCCCAGAGACCTTTTTCCTTAGAGCCCAGGCTTAGATGTCACCGACTCGTTGGACGGGTACCTACACGGTCGTAATCCCAACCCCTTGAAGGGGACGCCCTCCTTTATTGCGTCATACAATTACCCTTTCCGGAGCGCTTGTTAGACGGGAGCTCTTGCCTTCCCTGGATCCAGCCGAAAGTCTTCGAAACGTGTTGAACCCCCCTCTTCCTTAAATGAGCGCGTCTCGTCGCCTTCATTGTGCGAAAGAGATTTTTCTAAGTGCTCTTTCGATTAAAGGTTCAGGATCGCACCCCCATCATGGCAAATAAGGTATCTGCGGACCCGCAACTGTTTTCCCGGTTCCTTTTTTCTTTCCCCCAAGAATTCGTCCTCATTAACTCCCGAGGGGGGTCTCTCTTTTTTTGCAATTTGGACTAACTTGGACATTTCCCGTGTTTTCCCCGCGTGAATCTTACGTCCTCTCTTGCTTGGCGGTCAGTTGTCCAGGGAGTGCCCTTTGTTTCATTTATTCAGGTACCACAACAACACGTTAACTCGTGGATAACCACCCTACCTTTGATTGCCTGTCAAAGGAGCCAGCCCCCATCTTCACATTCTGTTGTCTCCTTCCCAACATACGATTGATCTTTCCCCCGATAACTTGTCGGACTTGTTGTTGTTCTGATCTAGCTGTCCCTCTTCGTCTTGAGTCGGCGGATTTTTATACTCCACCCCGTCTTCCACCAACCGCCCTCCCCCCCCCCACAAACCTCCACCACCCCACACCTCTTCCCTCCCTTTGACAAGGTCGCGAGAGTCCGGCCAGGTTATTGGTCCGTTGGTAGTTTGGGTCCGCTTCTCGTTGTGGTCAAGTCGCTCTTTCACCCCCCCACATTTCGGCGAGACCAAGAATGTCCCCCAACCCGGGACCCACACAGGGGCCCTGCTTCCCTTTGCATCACTCTTTTTTTGGTTTCTCTCTATCGCGCCCCTGGCGTTGTTTCCCTCTTCCCCCCCCAGTCTTTTTGGCGCACCAATTTGAATCTCTTGACCAATACACTCGCGTCCCCCCAGCCTCCCTCCCCCACCCCTTCCGTCTTCGGTGCCTTTTTCACCTTGCTTCTGAATGCGCCGGTGGTGTTTGAGTTCTGTTTTTTTTTTGATTTGTCGTGTGCGTCTTAGATTCTTATCTCGCCGCCTTTTTTTTCCTCGTTGCCCCGCTTATTTTTATCCCCTCCCAACCAACACATCCGCCCCCCTCTTGATCAACGAGAACTGTACGTTGATTTTTCCTTACGACCCGTTTTTTTTTTCTTGGCTTTGCTGGCTAAGTTTCATGCTTGCCAGCAGACGGACCAGTTTTCTGGTGGTGCACTTCGTTCCCTTTGGTTCCTGTCCCACAGTTCTTCTAGATTGGTCCCCCTCCAAAATAACTTACCTTTTTTTTTTGACGCACGGAATAGTACCGTTGCATACGTACATGGCCCTGCTAGCCTGGTCCGTATCCCCGTTCGTTCTTTTGATTCTACCCCCCTTTGGCAAATAAAAGTGAGGTAGAAGATAACTCCTGATGGAAGTCTGTATGTGCCTGATGATTCCCTTTTACCTATCCTGAAACTAAACTATGCGATTTTCCCCGCACATCTTATCTCCTCCCCATTTTCCTTCCCCCCTTTCGCCCAGTTTGGATTTCCCCCCCCCCCGTTCAGTAAAAGCTTTCTTTTGATGGACGCGGTATCCATAGCCACGATATCCCCTTATCCGTCCTTCCCTGGATGTATGACCGAATCTTCTTCCTGTCCCCGGCGTACGGTTATGCTTCCCCCCTCTTTCACCTTTTCTATTCCGTCCCAACCCGCTTTTTTCCCTTTGAGCAATCTCCTCTTCCCCATATGTATCGATTTCTGGTCAATAACGGAGTCCGGTCTGACCCTCCACGACGGTTCGCCTTTACTTCGCGGATCTGAAAGTCTCTCCTCTTCCTTCGCACAACGATTGACCTTAGACCCAGGACCGCCGTTTTTCTAGGGTTGACTGACCCCGATGGTTTTTCCCCCTTTCTTTCGCAGGTGCGCTTTACCCTTTTCCCTCCCCGATCCTCACCACCCCCACACAGGGAGGGATTCCCTGTCCTCACTTCGCCGCCGGGTTCTCGTGTTTCTTTGTTTTGCTGGCCCCTTTCATTTTCGCGCTTCGTGACTCCCTTGGCAACCTTCCCTTTTGCTCACAACCCAAACCGGAGAACGACCCTTTTTCTACAACTGTCAACAGAGTAATGAGTACGCCAAAATGTGCATCTCCCTCACCTGTTTGTATGCGGACCCCCTTAGTCCTGAGACTTTGAGGCTTGACTTTTTTTTTTTTTTCGGTTCGAGATCATTTAGGTTAAAGCGTGCCTCCTCTTTCGTTCCGGGCTCGCCGGTCTTGTCGTGACTTCCTTCTTTTCAATCAATCACCCCCCCCCCCCTGTCAAATACCTATGAATCAGGGCGTTTTTTCCTTTTTCCGGACCCATTGACCTGCTCTATTTCCCGATGTCCTCGTCCTCCTGTAAATCGCGTCAATAAGCCCCCCCCCCACGTTGCGAAATGAATCTATCGTTTGGAGGGCTCGAAAATCAAGTCGACATGTAGTTTGGTTGTGTCGGCCTCGCCCCCCCCATTTTGCGGCATTCTGAAAGTGGAATCTCTCAAGTCCACTTTTTTTCTTTTTCCCTCCGTCTTTAAGGTAGGCACGTGGATGAGCTTGTCAAATTTGGCTGAGCTTTTTTTTATTTCGTTTTTCGACGAGTTTTGCAGGTTGACAACAGAACCTTCACGTCCGGTCCACGGTCTTTTCCCATTATAGAAGTACTCTGCCTGAGAAGCCTTTTTCAAGGCGAACAATCGTCCCTTCCTCCCGTTTCGATTGACCCTTTTCTTTTTCATCTCTCTCTCCTCTCCTCAGAGATGATCCACAATTTTCTTCCTTCGGAAATCAATTTTCCCCCCCCTTTTTGTATTTTTCCCCCCTTTCCATTGCATGAAGATCTTTTACTGAAAATCGATGGCCCCTTCCCCCCCTTTTAGTTTGGTTTCTGGGTCGTTCCCCTCCTTTCGCCCAATCCTACGCTTCAGTACCCCCCGCCAGAATTACATTGACCCATGCTCTCCGTTGCGCGACCTTTTCCCCCCCTCCAAAGCTATGCTTACCGGCCTCCACCTATCCAAATCTTTCTCAATGGTTTGGGTCGCCCCCCCTCCTTCTTCTTTCGGCAGTTCCGCCAGCAAACGGCTTTCTTTTTCCCTCCCCCTGCGGATGTCTTCTTTTGACCGAGTTCATTTTGGTTCTCTCGACCTTTCACAGTTTTTTTCCCAATATTCAAGCTTCACTGGCGACCAAAATTCACCCCCCGCCTGACGGAGTTCCTTTATTTTCCCTTTGAGGTCATGGCGTCCCTCCCGGCTACTGAGTAGTTCCTTGATTTGTACCTAAGTTTTTGCGGGATTCAGCTCCCCTTTTGTTTGGAATTCCTCATTACTGTGCTTTCCCCTTTCCGCAATTTTCGTACTATCTAGGGTTCCTGCAAAAGAAGAACATTTTTTCTGCTTTTCTTTGTTTTCGCGTTCCCCCTTATTGACCTCTCCCCTTGACAGGTCCTGCATGTACCGTCCCCCTCTTTTCCCGGCGACGTTTCTTCCCTTCATTCCCCGCATCTCCTCGACAGTACGCGACCTGTCTGCGCCATCCCCCGAATGCGCACCGCGCCGATCTTGGCTGCGAGCGAGCGGCTCCTCGTTGTCCTTTTTCCATTGTACCGGTGTGTTTTTAATCGAACCTTTGAAGCATTGTGCCCCTGTCCCTTAGGACCCCCCGCGCTCCAGCAAATCGGTTCCTTCCGAGAACACCCTTTTTTTCATTTTTTGGGCAGAGCAAGCCCTTTCAACGTTTTTTTTTTCAGAGTATGTCGTCTCAGGCTGGAATCGCTCTCCTCCCGGGACGTGGTGATCTTCTTTTCGACCTTTCCGGTTTCTCAGAGCGATCATCCGCCCCGAGAGCCGGAGTAGGCCTTCCCTTTCTCACCTCGGGCCCTTAAAACCATTACTTCTCTCCGGGGACCAGAAGTCTTTATTCTTGCCTTCGTCCGGCCTTCTTGATCGATGGGGGTTAGCTTAAGCGATGTACTTCTGCCTTCCCCCGAATCCGCGTTGACATCTTGAACTTTATCCAATTGTTTTTTTCCCTTTTGCTTTCTGGAGAAGACTTTTGTCGTAACCTTTTTTCTTCCGTCTGATCGTCCTTGGGTCGCTGCTCGCAACTACAGTTCCTCTTTGCCCCGCCCCCTTTTTTTTGCACGGACTTGTGTCACAAAGCATCGTCCCGAACGTGACTTCCTCTTTTTGGAGAGAGCAACGGTGACCGTCTGTTTTACAGATCCTGTGCCACCCAACCCTTTGCATCCATCAGTGAAACTCTTTTTTCTGGTTATTTTTCGAATTGTGTACTTCTGTTGGTAGTCTCCCCCCTCTACCCGGTAGTCTGGTCCCAACCACCTAAACCTGATTGCCTTTTCTGCTGGGCTGATCGAGTCCCCTCCCCACAGCCACTCCAAACCACTTTTTATCCTGCCCCATAAACGATGTATCCCTTGTGCCCCCCTATAATTGGGGTTGTTGTTTGTAATGATCGCAATCCACGAATGTGTCCGAGCGTTGTCCCCCTTCGGCTGGGGGTCCACTCCCCCGGAAGTCGTTTTCCCCCCCCAACCTCCGTACAAATCACCCACAGGAAATTCCCCACACCCAACGTTCCCCACGAAACAGCTCATCGCCCCCGCATTTTTTTCCCCCTTTTTCTGTGAGATTCCTTTTGCTTGTCTCGGGAAGGGGCGGGGTAGGGGAAATTTTTAACTCTTTTCTCTAGTGGTCCTGGCAAGTCTGAGGACATTTCGGCGTTTTGCCACGAGGCTATTTCACAACGGTCAAAACCATGTTTTCCCGTTCTCTTTTTGATGATTCAGATCGCGCCTGGTTTGTCTCTTTTTTCCCTAGGGACTTGATCTCGCTCCATGTAGAAGCATTACCCTCCCCTCCCCCCCGACCGATTCAAAATTTTCCCCCTTCAGACCTTTTCCCTATACCACCCTTCCTCTCTCGGTCCCTCCCTTTTTGTTTTTTTCATTCTTGTTGATGTTTTTTGCTTTGATTTTACGGCTGTGGTGTCCCTTCTCGTACGGTGTCGAATCCTTGAAGTTTCATCAGTCCTTTGGTCTCTCCTCGTCCATGACAACAACAAAAACCCTCTGGTGATCGTGCCGCTCTTATGTTCATTCGACACGTGGTTTTTTTGTTCGATGTGGGGTTTCCTTGTTCTGAGCCCTACGTTCAATCGGTCTGTATCCACTTCCTTTCCTTTTGGTTTGCCCGTTGCCAAGCCCAACCCCCCCAACCCACCAAAACCCCCCAACCCACCCCCCCACACCCCAAACCCCAAACCACTCCAGCCCCCAACCCCCCAAACCCCTCAATTTGTCCTTCCTACCATTGGTTTCACTCCCCCATCGCCGCTTCGGTGCCAATTTGTGCGTTCAGGCACCCTCCCCTTTTTCACTCACGACTCTCTGCCCTTTTTTGGATCAACATTATCAGAATTGTTGTGTACCCTTTTTTCCTTTTGATTCGTCGTCGCATCTTTCTTTGCCCACCCCCTCATTTTGTTGCGATTCGTCGGTATTTTTTTTTGTATCCACCTTTTTAATACGCCCATGCCTCCTGCTTTACAACGCCCCATGAATTTTCTCAGATCTTTCGCCCGCCTCTTTTGTTTACACACGATCCCCGTTCCCTCGTATTTTCTGTAGGGCCCTGTACTCCATTCCCCGACACCTCTTCGATGATTTTTATTAATGACGAACAAGCTTTATCCCGCACCATTTTTATGACTTCGAGAACGGTGTATTCCGTCCAACCTTCTGGTCCATGTTTGCTAGTAGTTGTGCGTTCTCGATGTACGATTCAAACGTTCTTTGAAAATCACGCCGTTTTTTAGATTCTCCTTTACCGCCTCCCTGCGTTTCCTCTCCACTCCCTGCTTTACCGCGGGATTGTGCCCCCTTCCGTAAAATCCGGGGTATTCTTGTTTTCTCTGAACGGGACGCCGTCCCCGTACCCCCTCCCCTTTCCCCTTCTCGTTTAGTCAGTCCCAAAAAACCTGAGGGATTCCCCCACTCCTTCTTTCCCCGATTTAGACTGTTTGCTCGTTTCTCCCCCCTGTTTGACCTTTTGATGTCTTCGGGCGGAGCGTCCCTCGATCATATGTTAGCTTGATCCGGCATCCTTTCTGAATTTTAACCTCCCAATATTTTTTTTGCCCTTGCCGAGCCCCGTGCTGCGACCCCCACCTGGTGATTCCTCCGCCACGTCCTCATGCCCAGGTTTTTCTTTGGTTCCCTGCGAACTGTTCCCTCCGGTTTCTCAGTTTTTGTCCCCCCCCGTCAGCGATCCAGTATGCTGCTCCCCTTTCCCCCGTTGTTATCCGCTTTTCTGGCGTTCCTTTTTCTACCTCGTCGTTCTCCTTCAATCTACCATCAGGAGAAAATATCTGTAAACTCCGTCGGCGGTTTTTTTCATTTTGCAGCCATTGCTCTTGATATTACCGGTTGCTTGAGAGCCTCTGCATCGGTACAGAAGCCCCCGCCTGCCTAACGTCTTTTTTTTAAACCTCGACTTTTTTCGACCTCCTCCTGATTTATTTGGTTGTTCGCATGAGAACACCTTCGTTCTGACTCTTTTACGGATCGTTCTCATCTCTCGTAGATTCTTCCCCCCCTTTAGCGCCCGGGATAGGTTTGGTTTCCCCAACTTTTTGCGTTTTCCTTGGAATGGCGGCTTTCTAGACTTTCCCTTGGAAAAAAGTTCCCATTCCCCGTCCCGGGTCCATCGGATTCTCACCCACCCTACATCCCCAGTTTAGCCCCTCCCTCTTGTCAGGGTCCCCATCTACCCCCGTACGCCTTGCATCCCATACTTCGACGGTCATAATTTTATTCCCTCCTCTTTGGGAGAGCTTTCTCCAGCTACGTTTGGATGTACTCGGCCGCACTACTTTCCTTCGAGTTTTTCCGTCCCAGCGCCCCCCCTGACCTTAGCTTCTTCCTAAATTTTCTCGTGGTCGTGATGGTTCTGTGGCCTCCCGCTCTTCGCACAAAGAAACGCTTATAACCGCAGACTTGACCACTTCTCTCTACCCTTTTTCGCGACCTTGACCCAAACCCTCTCCCCGTCGGACGCCTCTCTTGGAACATCAATTCCCGATCCGACCGATGGCTCCCCCCATTTTCGCATTTGGGCGCCAACCATCCATTTCGTCTTCGCGCCGGTCATATGGTGGGCCTCCTCCAATACGTTCGTTCCCTTTTTTTAGTGTTTTTTTTGCCCCCTCTCCTTGCCTCTGGTAACCCGTGTGAAACTCAGCTCAATTTCGCACCATCCCCCACCGCATGAGGCGTTCGCACGATTAATTTCAGGATCCTTATTTCTTGGAGGCATCACTTGATTATAGTGCCCATCCTTCCCGCGCCTACCTTGATAAACAGGTCTTTAACGTTTGTTTAGTACGTTTTCTTCGCTCCTGACCTCCGCTTCATTGCTCCGCCCTCTCTCAGTCCTGCCCCTCATAAACAGTTCTTCTGCCTCGGTTTTTTTTTTATTATGGATTCCTTGAAGAACGTGAGCTTTCCTTCCCTCCCCCAAATAGTTGTACTAGCTTTGTCGATAACATTAATGTTGCCGGTATGAAGCTCTTCTAGCCGCCTACTCTTCCCTCCCTCATCAAATATCCCGACCCGTCCCTCTCGACCCGGTTAGAATTCGGGTAATTATCCATGGTTTTGCATACAGGACGGTGTCTCTTATTTAAAGCTCACCTCTGGCAGTATTCTTTCCTTCGGGTCCCGCCCAATCGGTGGTCAATCCCTGTGACAGGTCTCGGAATAGGCCCGCTCCACTTCTTTCCTTTGCTGCCCGGTACCCTTTCCTGATTGTCTTCCGATCCTGCGACTCGTTCTCCCCTTCTCTCTCACGGTCCTTGCGATTCCCTCTGACATCGATTAGCACTCTTTCCGGAGTAGATGGTCTCTCTGGTTGGATACCCCCCCCCCTTGTTTTCACTTATCTTTCATCCACAAGAGACTTTGGCAAAAATTCCTTTTCCCGCGTAAAGAATCCGGTCCTGCTTAGAAGATCTCGAGGAGTTTTATGGCTACCCCTATTTCCCTCCCCTCACCACACTTCCGTAAAGTGTTGTAATCCCCATCGGCCGGCGACAGAGCGCCGACGAGAAGAATTTTTTTTGTCAGCCCCCACTCGTCATCGTATTCCTTTCTGTATATCCCGTTTCTCTCCCAAATAAAGATTTTTTCCCCTTGAGGTATTGAGTCCCCCCCCCGCCCCCTGGTTTTTTTTGTCATGTCGTCATTCATAATTCGATAAGCACAGTCTTGGGGGCGCTTCTCCAGAATTTGACGTATTCCTGCCCTCCTTTTGGCACCCACATCGGCCCAGTTGTACTTTGTAAGTTAGGGATTGTTTGCCCCACTTTTCCCGTCGACTTTTCTGATTCTCCCCCTCGCCAAGCTAACCGTCATTATTATTCACCACAGCCCTGTCATTGAGATCCTCCCTTACGTCCTTCACCGTAGCAAGCCCCCCCTTAAAAAGTTTTCGAAAGGAAAACCTCCCCGACTGACCTCTCCTTGAGGGTTTTTGTTTGAATTGTCCTAGACAATCCCTCCTGTCTTTCCCGTGATCGTTAAACTCCGTCCGTGAAAATACCTGACGAATTCACTACCTTACAAATCAAAAAACATCAATCCCCACCCCACCCCTCCCCCAAGACTCTTCCCTTTTTTTCTCCTGTGTACAACGTCCGCAGTATGACTTCATTTGTGGTATTTTAGCTGTCCTTTCTTGGGTTAAGATCTTCTGTTTTTTTCTTCCAAGTAGCGAGTACATTTTTCCTAGTATTCAGACAGATCCTTTTCACCACAACGTCGACAAATTTTCTCTCTCTCTTTTATTTTTTTCTTTGTTTAGCGAGATCTCTAATGGTTGTCGCCTTTTTCAATTCCAAGGCACGAACTTTGCCCCTAGATAATGCCTTAAATCTACTCTTCTTCCCCCCTGCCCCTACCCCCAGAAACACACTACCCCTCCCTTCTCCCGTTATTTGTCTTTCCCCGCTTCTCTGTTTTTTTTGGTGTTGGGTTTGGTTGCTTTCTTTTCGTGTGATACGTATCGTCTTTGGCTCATCCTCAGAAGTGTCCCGTCATTTTCCCCTTCCATTTCGTGATTCAGATCCCTTCCAACCCCCCCCCACACCCCCTCCGAGTTTGTCGGTCCCAGTTCTTCCTGATGTTCTTGGACACGTGGTTTTTGGGGGGATGGCCTCAGGTTCATGACTTCAAGACCCCTCCTTTTATGTTTGTTACTCCATCCATGACTGATTGCTCCTTCCCTTCCCCCCCCCCATTTCCTCCCCCTTCGGCCCCATAACCATCACGCTTCTCTGCTGAGCCATTTTGTGACAAACTTCCATTTAATCTGACATTGCCCCTTTCTCTCCCCCCAGTTGGCGTTATTCAACTTCGTGATTCCTTTTTTTGATTGAAAATTTCCGTGGAAAAGCCGTGCTTCTCCGTGAGGAATCCTTCTTTCAAACACTCTTTTTCTCTGCTGTCCCTTACTCCCGCAACACTCTATGAGTGCGCCAAACCCCTCCCCAGTGAACCTCTCCTATAAGTTACGATTTTATTCCCCTTTCCGAGCCCCCTTATTCGTGCTGGAGACCGCCCTTCCCTCCTCTCCCTCCGTACTGCCGTCTCTTTTGTTTACTGGAGATTGTACTGTCCCCGGAGCTACTTCATGGCTTTATGACGTCCTTTTCCCCCGGTTGTCTACCCCCGAGCAGTGCGCCAGTCTCGCTTGGCGCCATCTTGCGATGGACGCTTGTAATTCCAACCAAGTCGGTTATCTTGGCCCAAGCCTCCTTTTCGCCCTCGTCTCTTCTCTTCCTCTCCACTTTTTTTCTTACCTCAGCAACGACGCTTGCCGGTGTTAACATTGCGATGAAAGTTATCTCGGTCGTTCCCCTCTTGTGCGGTCCATCTTGGTACCTCTTCTTTCTCTCCGTTAGAAACAAACGGTTGGTTATCCCTAGGATTCTCCGTTCTTCCGCCGGCTTTTTTCGTTTTTTGCTTCTTATGCTGCGGCGGGCTTCGACAGTCCCCCTCTTGTCTATTGTCACCCGATTCGTCCCCTTAATGTGTCCGCCCTGCGGACGCAATACTTTGCTCCCTCCTCTCCTCCAGTTGTTCTTTTCTCGCCGCCCCCCTACATGTTTTGACCTCCGCCGACGCCAGCGTTGTTCTTCTTTCTTGATGTAGAGTTTTCTTTTCCAACGCGCTCTTGTAGTAAAGTTGATCCCGGTATTTTGAAGCTCCCCTCCCTTATTTTTTTCCTGAGTGGTTCTTCCTCTTTCTTTCGTTCCATCCCATACCGGTCTGTCCAAGATATGAGAACTTTTTGTTGGTGATTTTTTCGTCTTTAAGCTGCGATATTTCCGTGCTCGTCTGACATCGTCCAAAGACCGCGTCGAAATTGACCGGACGGTTTCGATCGCAGGCACATCAATACCTTTTTTGGTGACGGCCATCGAACCCCCATGTGAGCTCCTCACGGTGCGTTTCTCCTCCTAGACTTTTTCGTAGACTCCTTTTTTTTTCGGCACTTTCAGGTAGTGGTAAACTGGCTCATTATTCACTCTCGTCTTGCGTAAACTGGACCCAACCCTCAATTCGACCCCCGTATTCATCTCCTTCTCCCACTTATTTATGTTTGCCTAAGTACCCTCCTCGAACCTTAAATTGCCTTCTCTTTCCCTTTCCCTCCAGGTGTCTCATCTCCTCTTTTCTATCATGTGTTTTTGTTTCGTTTGAAACCCGGCCGCCCCTTTCTGGGCTCAAGTTTTTGTTACTGGCTTAGTCTTGAAACCATCTCTCCCACTTCGCATGGAGATTCTTCGGTCTGACCTTGAAAAATGCCTTGGAGTGTTGGGTTTGTCCCTTTCCCCTCTTCTTTTTTCCGCCGACTTCCCCCCCCAGTAACTCTTCCTCTACCGCCTGCTCGAAAAGCGGCCCTTCTCGCCAAAGGCATGAGGCCTGGCCCGACGGACACGATAGGCCATGGCCAATTGGTTTTGGTCCCTTCCCGTCACCCCCCCCAGGTCGGCTTCCTCCCTTAGTCCCTCCGCCACCGCGAGACGGGCCTTTAGAAATCGGTGTTTTTGTCATCGTCTCGCGTCCCCAGATAAGATTCCTTTTGCAAAATCACACTCTTCCTTATTTCTTCAGATTAGGGGAGTCTCCTTATGTATCTAGTTCGCTCACGGGCAAGTACTGCGCTCCCCTCCGGTCAGAATAACTATAACAAAGGTGTGGTCCACTTTTCATCCGTATGGTTGATTCGCTACTGGCCGATTCAGGCTCTCAACGTCTCTTGATAGTCTGGTTTCCACCTGAGACCCCAGTGGCGCACAGTTTTTAGTTCCTTTATGTTGGGACCCTGCCCTGACAGGTCGAGTTGGCAGTTCCAGTCCCCTATTTATCGTTCCGATCACGTGCCCCTGTCATCTCCCCTCCTATCGACGCGTGCGTTCCCTTGTACCGCCTGTTCAAGCATCGCCCAGATAACGCGTCCCACCTGAGCATCCGGCGGCGAATTCGAATAATGGGATCCCGTCCAACTTTTGTGTGTTTTTCTCCTCTCACGCTGGAGATGATTGCTTTCCCTGCAGGAACTTAGATTTCCCTCCCCTTGTAATCTTCCCT
>Ga0179591_1278245_pt1 | contig 18971 bp, 23 predicted proteins | sample CZOMad2_1_08_16f_FD_182891 | JGI IMG/M metagenome (GOLD analysis project Ga0179591, IMG submission 182891) | Vadose zone soil fungal communities from Angelo Coast Range Reserve, California, USA - CZOMad2_1_08_16fungal (PacBio error correction) | ecosystem: Environmental > Terrestrial > Soil >... | reverse complement strand
GGTTCTCCCCTTATGATGTCCTCCCCTTTGATGGCTCGAATCGTGGTGTTTGTTGCCGATTCTTTTCGAAGTGTTCTGGGGTGAGTACTGTTTGTTCAGGTGCCAGTGTAGACTTTGCCATTAGGGTGTAGGTGTTTCCTTTAATTTGGTGGGGTTTTACGTCGTGGTCTTTGCGTACGGGCTCCGCTTCCTCCCGGTGTTTGCGTGCAATCGGCTGACATTTTTTTTCTGCGCATTTCTTCTCCCGGGTGATTGGTGTTTGTCAGATCGAGGTGCAGGTGTATTGGGGAGATGTTTTCACTCTCTCATTTAAGATAAGCTCTTCCTTCCGAATACTTTTCTGTGCAGGCCTGTAAATGTCGTTATTGTTGGGGTGGGCCTCGAGTTGGTTTACCTCATTGAGTGGACCGTCCCGTTTTGACCACTCGCCATGGTTTTTTATGTGGACCCGCGCTTCTTTTGTTCGTGCGAGAAGAGCCAGTTTGCCGGAGGCGGCCTTCCCTCCTTTTCCCTGCATCCTCTTTTTTGATTCCCAGGTCTGTCCCCGTTTACGTTAAAAGGTCACCCACGGACTTTCCCCTCCGTGCCCTGCCTTTTTTCCCGGACTCAAAGACTTGATCGCTACCGGGCACCTCCAGCTCGGGTGATATCCTTTCCCCTTACATCTCCCTCTCAGTGATAGCATTTTTCTCTCCCTCCTACGACTCTGTTCTTAGACTCGGTGGTGACAGTTTGAATTTTTTTTCCACAGTTGGGTTTTGAGTGAGAGGGGAAGCAGGTTTCCTTTCATCCGCCTCTTGATTTGTTTTTCTTCGAGCCTACGGTGCCCGTCTTTCCCCGTTTCAGTTTCTTCCCATCCGAGCGGACCGAAGAAGCGAGAGTTTTCTTTCTGAGTTTCCCCTATCCTGCACTTTGCTGAATTTGAGAGTATGGCCCCTGTTGACCCCGCCCCCCTGTTCAATTTTGATAAAGCACTGTTTTGGTCAGGATTTTGACCCTCTTTGTGCTGTGTTCTCCTTGTGCTGGATCTTCGCAATGATAGTATGGGTTAGAACTACGGCTCGTTTTTTGCGTAGTTTGCCTGTGAAGAGTTTTTTCTGTGACTCCCTTTGCCTTGCATTCCCTGTTCTTGTTTGTATTATTCGGATATTTTACTAGCGTCTTTTCCCTCTTTGTTCATACTGATGAGGTTGATGATAATCGGTTATATACTTCCTCTTTGATATTCAACCCTTTTTCCCCTTGTCAGGTGGGTGTCTCGTTGTTAGGTCCCACTCCCTTGTGATCATTTTTAACAGGGAAGAACTGGTGTGAAGGCCGTTTCAACTTTTAGGTTGGTCGTCTTTCTGTGAGCCTTCTCACCCACGCCACGACGGTGTGGGTCCAGGCGCTCTTTGCCCTGTGGAGGCTGAGATGGCTTCCGTGCGGGCGGTTTTTGAATTTGATAATATCAACTTCCTTTAGTTCTTTTTTTTCTTGGGACGCTCGACCCTCCTCCTCCATGCTATCTTTGCGTTTCGGTTTCATTTTCTGGGTGCCAGAACTTTCTCCGCGTTAGGTTTGTACTGTTTCCTTATGGTCCCTCCCCCGGTAACTCCGCGCCGATCTGCATCTGACTTTGTAGCCTGGACGTCACGGGCCTCTTCTCTCAGGCCGAAGAGTTGCCATGAGAGAAAAAGTTTCTTTTTTCCACAACAACCGGGTCATTGTCTTTCTGGTTTGTCGTAGCTGGGCGCATTGATTTCTGTAACTTCCCCCTCTCCGCTGGTGGTAAAAGATAGACACCTCCCCCCTTATCTCTCCGTGATGTTTCCCCTATGGTATTTCTTTCTGCTACTTGCCCCTGAAGATATTGAAACGTTTGGTGGTACCTTGATAGGGTCAAAGAATTGTGCCCTTTGGCGTGGGGTCTGTCCCTTCACTTTATCTGTGGCTTCTCAGCACCTTAGGGATTGCGTGTACCACGCGGTTCTCAGGCTCCCTGAACGCCGGATGCCACCCCTTTGACTACCTCTTGTGCCATTGAAAACCTGCACAACTTTCCCTCCTGTCACGCCCTTGGACCTTTTTCTCCCTCTTCCATTTATTGTGCCTTAAGCCGCTGAGCCGTTGTTTTTTTAAAAGTTCCGGCCGGTATATGCGCGTCCCTTACTAGCTTCTCTTCAGCTAATTTATAACCCCCAACGTTTGTGTTGTTTTTTTTTCTCCTAATCGGTGCTGGTCCGTTCTTCCCCCACAAAAGCCGTCCGACGATGCTTCTAAAGAGTCCGCTATTTTGCTTTGAATTTCTAATCTTTTTTCCAATTCAAGTGGCGTCCCTCTTCTTCCACGAATCCTCCGATTAGTGCCTTTGTTATGCCCCCTTGCACATCGTGCATCCCGTAGTTCCCCTATAGATCTCGCCTGCGATGCGGTGACCCGTGACAACCCTTTCCTTTTTACCAAGTGGCCCTCTTCTTTCACAACACCCTTTCCCTAGCCGGTCTCTTGTCATCATAAAAACTTTTGATCCACGTTTTTCCCTGGTTATGTCCATTCACTTTGTCCTGTCTGCCTTTGTTTCCGGTATAGTCTATAGCCCCCCCAACGGTCGATGTTTTCCCTTGCAAGACCTCACGTCCACGCGGGCCCCCCTCCTCCCATAAGAGGGTCAGCCTTGGGTTCCTTACTTTCCCTTTCCTGCATCTCGAACAGTTTTTTGCTTTTGACCTTTCACCAAATTGTTGGGTTTTTTCCCCTATGCGCGATAATTTTTGGTTGTCTGTTCCTATAGACAGATACCTTCCAAGGTTTTCCTACTCGTCCAGCCCCTCATCTCCTTTACCTTTTTTTTCCTCTCGCGAACTTTTATTCCCTCCCCAGTGCGGCCTTGCTTAGTTTTCGCTGACCCACCCCATTGAGCTAGACAGTTTTGCAGAGCAGGCGCCCCCCCCCCGCCCCCCAATCCTTTTCGTCCCCGCTCCTGACACATGCTTCCCCTTGAGCTGCTTCCTTTGGAAATACCCCCTTTCCCCCAATTTGTGAGATTGGAGATGATTTTCCTGACCGCTACCTCCCCTCCAGAACTCCTTCGGTTTTGTTCTCTTTCCTTCCCTCCTGAGTGATCCCTTTTCGGCCTCGATGGTGGCCTGTTTCTTTTTCCAAAAGAACCTTCTTTTCCGCGACTGTCCCCCAAACACCCCACCTTTGATCAATCACTGACCAAATGAAGAATACTCCCCCTCCTTCAAACCCCCCCCTTGCTTCGCGAATTCACAGTGTCCCTCCGGTCCTTCCCGCTACTCTTAATTAGAACCTACCGATAGACCCCCGCCCTCTTGTAGCTGGAAAGATTGTTGCCCCCCCCCCCCCCCCCTCTTGCTGTTCAAAAACCGTATCCCTCCTCCTTCCCATGAATCCGTTGTTCTGTTGTGATATCGATGCGGTTTGTGACGGCACCAACTTTCCTGAGCAAATAAGGGGTAGATAGGTCAGTTTTTAGACGGAAGAGGAATCGAACCCTCGTTTGGTTCTTTTTTTTTTTTTTGTGGTTTTTTTTTTTGGGTGTGTGGGTGGGGGTGCCGAGTGCCGTCGTCTTTCCTTTTATGTTTTTTCTCCGTTTTTTTTTTCTTGTGGTGTTTTTGTTTTTTTTTTTTGTTTTTTTGGGGTTTTTGTTAATCCGGTGAAGCTGGATCGATCACCAAGCTCCAAAGTGTTTTTCTCTTTTCGGTTTTCCCTTGCAGCCTTCTGTCCCACGCGCGCGTGCGGATGTGGTTTCCGTTTCTTCTAGCCCCCCCCTCCCCCACCTTACTTTGTGATAACACCGGAAAAAACCGATTCCTCACGTCTTTCCCCCGGCTGGCTCGCCCTTCCCCGTTTGATACGACCGGCGACATCGTTTAGGTACCTGCTCTATGTACATGACATGCGCAATTTTCCCCAAAGAAACACCGTTTTTCCCTTTCTTTTCTTTGCGCGCAATCCTCTCCCCATTCCCCCATGCGTTTTTTGTTTTGTTTCCTGCGGGTACCGACCACGAACGTCCCACGATGAAACGCACGTCCTTAAAGCTTTGTGGGATCCGAGCCCGTGTTTGGGTTTCTTTTTCCCCCCCCGCCTAACAAATTTCCCCTTCGGCCGCACCAGTCGCAGGTCCTCACGTTCGGCGATGTACACCGGACTACCCCCCCAATCTTTCCGAGTGGTTTTACCGCCCTTTTTCTCCATTACCTTTTTTTCCCCTAGTAGCTTCTCCTGCTTTATTTCAACCTTATCTGCATCGACCAGCTAATCCTTGGTTTGAACAGGACAGCAAACCTTTTGAAGCTATGGTCCCTTTTGACTCCCCCTCGGACTCTCCAGTGTCGTTTTCTTGGTTCCCTGAACAGAGTCTTTTTCAGGCTTAAAAAAACCAGTTTTTATCCCTCCCTTTAGGAACCGATCTCTTCCGCCCTCCATGTTCGTCCTGTCGCCCGGGATCCTCGTTCGATCTGTCACCTCTAAGTTCCCCTCTCTTCCCCACAAAAGTTTTTATCTGTACCAAAATGGCTGTCCTAATCGCTTCCTTGATGTCGGCATTTTCTCTCTTTCCTAAAGTCTGATATCTCTTTGAAAACTCCTTGCAATTCTACATCGTCACTTAACATCCTGTGCTGTCGATCGCATTCCCAACTGTTGCAAGTGTCAGAGGTCCTTTAAGCAGAATATAGACTTTAGCTTTGATCTCGTTCTGTTTTCCCCCTTTCTTTTTGATACAGACCTGCAAGTCCCGCATTTAGTTCCCTCCACCCCTCCTTATGAGAATTTTCCTGCCAGGCCAGTTGTTCCCACAAAAAGCATGATCCCTTGACCTCCTCAACCCTCCCCTGCCGATGTCCTTCCCACCCTGTCATTTTGATTGCCTGTCGTTTTCAGTTAGTAAACCCCGGTTCATCTGGTGATTCCCAAGGTTTTGATACAGAGGAAGTGCCCGAACGAGTTTTTCCTTTTCCCCCCTCCCCTCCCTCCTCTTTTGATCCACCCCACAAGAAACCGTTCTATCGGTGCCTCACTAAAGATCCTTGAACTGCGTTTAGTTTTGATCACCTCTCACAGTTTTTATACCCTCCCCCTGAGAATATCGGCGTTTTTTTCAAGGGAGGCGCTACTCCCTATCCCTGACCCCCCATTTGAAGTTTCTCCCGATTGTTTTTCAGTCTTTCCCCAGCGCCCTCACTATTTTTAGCAGTCACCCGACTACTGCGCCCAGTAATCCGCCCAGGCTCTTCACCCCCGGGACATCTTTTTACTTGTGTGCCTAACGACCATTCACCATCCTGGCATTTCCTCATCTCCTCCCTGACACCATCTATTCCTCTCTTCTCCTTCCTGTTCCTACCCTGAAATGTCACCCCCCGCCACCGCGAAACCGCCTAAAAGATTTGCACCCCCGACCTCCCCCGCCCTACGCCACTCACAGAGTCCCTCCTGGCTTCGGCGACACATCCCGACCTCCGTCTTTCTTACTCCTCCCTCCCTTCATTTGCCCCCCTCCCGTTCCACGCAGCAGTCGTCACTCCCCCTGGCGCACTGCTCGGTGGCACCACCCCCGTCCTTTTTGTGCGCATGCTAAGACCCAGCAGAGATCCCCTTTTTGAACCGATTACGCCCTCCCCTTCCCACCCCCCGTTTCTGTGTGAGTGCTGAGCCCCTTCCCCGATTTGAGGCCCTCCAACACTTTGTTTTCTCACAGGCACCCCTGCCGGACAAAATGTTTCATTTAAAGAAAGACATGGCCCAGTAGCCTGACCCACAACGTTCAGACTCCTCCTCCCTTATTCCTTCCCCCCCGCGACCGTCTCCTTTTTACAATTCATAATCATACACCGCATCAGGATTTCCCGGCAACCCTCCCGCTCCCACGACCCCACCTAGGGTCCTTTAATCCACCCCCCCCTACCGTCTCGGACCCCCCCCCCCTCCTAGTTTTCACCTCCGCCCTTCTGCCGCAACACAGCTCCCCCCCCACCTAGTTATAGCTGACCCAACCTTAGTATGTCCCCTATGTTTGCAAATGGTCCCCCTTTTCCATCGAGCCCCTTACACTTGCTATCTTTGTGTGAAGACAGTTCCCCCCTCCCCCCTTTCCCCATCTCTCCTTTTCATCTCGTCACCCACCCCCTTTCCCCACCGGTCCTCACTGTCAACCGTCTTCTCAACAACATTTCCCCTGCTTGCAAAGAACCAATCTTTTGAGCAGCCCCCCTTTCCTTCAACCCCCTCGAGCCACACAGTGAGTAAGACCTTCGTCTTCGATGCCTGAAGCGTCAGCAAGCGTATATGTTGCCTTCCTCCTCCCACTGTGTCCTGGGGAACTCCACCTCTTGGCCCATTTTTCTTCATTTCCCCCATATTATCACAGTTTTCAGTTGAACCGTTAAAGTCCTCTCGAATCTAGACCAATCGCGTTTATAGGCATACCACTAGTTTAGAGAATCAAAGACATCTAGATGCGCGCCGCCCAATCCTCCCCCCCTTCATTCGTTCCCCTGTTTTCACTAAAACACATATGAGCTTACAGGGACTTTACAGCACTTGGAGTTATCAACCCCTCCTTTTCCCCCCCCCCCCCATTAAAGCATTGGACGCATGCCCCATCATCCTTCTCAATGCTTCAACCTCTTCACTTCTTGCACTGATCTAGGCAATCCCCCAAATAATACCCGTCCCTGCCCGCTCATTCCCCCAACCCACTAACTTCCAGATATCCCCACTTTAGCTAAATTATAGTAAAAGTCTCTCTCTGCCCGTGAAATAGAACACAAGCCAATTCCCTCCCAGCGACGAGGAATCCCAGAGGTAACCATACTATCTCCCCGCACACCACCACAAAAGACGTTGAGAAGTCCAGAGTAACAGAACACCCAAGAAGGACACGTCGCAGCCCCCCTTATTAACCCGCGACACACCAGAAGACACATGTCCGCGAAACAGATAGGAATTAGAACCACCCAGCAGGGCCCGACTCCGGGCCGCTCTAGAAGCCTACCAAGATGCGCTTTAGCCTGGCCCCCCTTTCCGATTTTTTCCTTCCCAGATACACTGACTGTCAATAGATCTTTTTCTCCCCCCCTCCTTTCGGTGTGTCTTCAATTTTTTCTTCTTTCGTTTTCTTAACCCCCCCCTTTCCTTTAAATCGCTATACGGCTTGGCGTGTATGCTGAGACAGAGGAGGAGAAGCACTCTTGAGGGGCAGTGAAGAGTTTGTGGTGGGCCGATAGGTAAATTTTTGCCCCACACCATTTTTTCTTCCATAGGGTGTCCCCTGTCTTTGTGATAAGTGGATTCTTGTCTTTCCTTAGTGTTATACGCTCCTGTCTCGTTCGATGCTTAATTGAAACTATTCTTTCGTTGGAAGTGTTTTTTATCTTGCGCGGTGTCCTGTCCCGCCATGACACTCGTTTTGGCCCGTTTTTTTTACCTTTCCGTTCGAGATCGCAGTGTTTTTCGCTAATTGCTTTTATGGCGAAAGTTTGGATTTTTGCTCGTTTTACCGAGGTCGAGGGGAAAGTTGAGGGGATTGGTTATTGTACCGTAATCGACTTCTCAGTTTCCACACTATCCCGTGCTTTGTTCCGAATTGGTCGGTCTCTGGTCCCAGGATTCCATGTACTTGGGTTCTTTTTTGATTGGGCGCAGGATTTCGGTGATCGAGCGTGTCGGAATTCCCGGGTGTACCATGCATTCTTTTTTGCTGCTTGTTTTTTGCCACTTTTTTATTTTTGCTTTGTAGTTCTTATGAGTCCCAGAATATGTGGCTGTATTCAGTGTCTTCAGGAATATATTGGTTCCTGGTCCCTCGCTCCTCTTTTTTGTTTGCTTCTCGCTCCAACTTCAAACGGCACACTGGAAATGTCCATCTTCTTTTCATCTCTAATACCAATTACTATTGACTAGCTACTTGAAAAAGAAAGCGCTCAGTGTGAGTAGTCTTTTTTCTACGCATATATAGCCGTAAGCGTGCTTCCCCTGAAACTATCCTCGTGCTTCCCTCATACTCCTTCCCGTTATTTCCTAACTTGTGCCCGACGAGTTAACAGAATCTGTTCCCTACAGGTGGTTTTTCGCATCTCCCCGTTGCCGTCCGCTTTTTGTTTCCAACGGCTTCTCTGTTTTTTTCTCTATCACGACCGAGTTGAATGTGATCCAGGTTTCCAGCGCCACCCTCTCTTACTGACCCCTTTTCTCCCCCGAGGTTTCTTGTCCCTTGGCTTTCGCCCCCCAGATAACTTAGAAAGCTGTGCTTGCCCTACCTTTTTTGTTACCAGTTCACCAAAGCCCTCGTTCTACGACCCATGATTGTATTTGCGAGTCTCCCCCACTGACTGTGATTGTTCTGGAGCTCAGGTTGTTTGCAGGCTTGAGTGATTTTATGCATGTTTCTGGACTTTGTGGTACGAGACTTCTCGTTGATCTCAGCGGTTTGAGTCTTTTCAGTTGACCTCGGGGGGTCGTTGTACGTTTTACAGTTGACGACTTTTGTATCTTTGTTGGTTTATAGTTTCAGTGTTTAATGGGTTTCTACTAGCTTTTGACCCTTTTTTCCAAGTGGCAGGGGTTATCTCCTCGCTACCTTTTGTTAGTTCCATAAATATCCTTCCCGGCTATCTCTTTTTCCTCACCCTTTTTACAGTCTGACGGTGTTGTTGGAGCATGGTTTGAGGCCCTCACCTATAATGTTATAATATTCCAAAAGGTCATTTAACATGTTTTGTTTTTCTTCCCAGTCTGGATAAATAAAGTTTGAGTAGATTCTTGTCTTATAATCAGCACTTCCCCTCCTTTTTTTTGGTACAAATTGAATGAAGGACATAGGAGAATGTGGATTGCTATCCTGAGTCTTTTAAGGCGGTCCAAAATCCGGTTCTCCTTCTCTCCTCCGATTTGGACCTTGTCACGTTCTCATTTGTGAAGCCTAACCTAGAATTCTGCATCGAGTGAATGTGTTTTCTTCTTCCTTGGAGTGATTCTTCCCAAAGTCCCCCATCTTTGATTCTTCGCGTTCGGGTGGGTCAGGTCCCGCAGTATCTTGAGTTTTTTCACTACCTCTTCGATCGGCCCTAGAATGTTCCTGAAGCTTCCCTGTGGCGATTAGGTCTACCTGGCAGATTTGAAATGGCGCCCCTTTCTTGATCCCCCCCCCCCACCCTCATTTCCCCTTTCCTTTTGCTGTAATTGTCCCGAGGTACCTTAGGTTTGTATTTCTATTCTCTTGCTCTTCTTCTATTCTCTGTTTGGTTGTGTCCAAAATCCTCCCAAAGAATCTCTAACCATACCCTGGTGGTTTGACCCTTTTCCCTTACCTTCCCTCATCCTATTAATGGGGGGTCGACTGTGTGATCGGGACCTGCAGGATTGACTTGATTTTCAAGTTTCTTTTTGATCTCCCTGTTATTGCGATCCCCCGTCCAGGTAGGCTTAGTGGACAACAATCCGCGAGTGTTTGTTCCCCTGACTCTATGCACACCTTTGAAATAAAAGCGTGAACTTGACACCCCGTCCCTTCAGTTCATCAGCACCCTTCCTTTGCTCCCCGCATGATGTGCGCAGTTAAGCCGTTAGCAGGTTGTTTTGTGAAGACCCGGCAGGATATTTCCGAGCCCCCCATTGTTCAATCTCTTGTTGTCTGTACTGCGTTTTTAAGAATCTCCTTCGGGATTTCCCCAGGTTTAAAAACCCAGTCTCCTCTCTTCCTCTTCCATCTGAAGCTTGGTGGATTTCTGCCGCTAAAGTCCCCCTCACCCGGTGTATGATATTAACCGCACCTCCCTCAATAGTAGCTTTTCCCCCCTTATCTCCTTCCCATAATCTCCCCACCCCATTGAAATGAAACTATCGACCCCCCGCAATACTACGTCTTCCGTTCCCCCACGGTTTTCCACCGCTGTTCATCCCAACTTTTTTGATCATTCCCTTTACAAAGTATGACTCACGCCCCGGTGAGCTACCCATCCTTTCTTCTCTTTCCCCTTCCTCTTTTTATGCTGCACTTTTCACTGGGTTTTCGTACTTCCGTGTACAGGATTCCCTTTTCCTATCTGCTCTTCCCGGGTTCATTCTCTGTTTGAACTTCACAAAGTAACGTGCTAGCTTCTGCGATCCCCCTCCCTTGCTGAACTGCTTTCGGGTCTCTCACCGCCAGATCCGGCAAACTGTTGTTTCTGACATGTCAATTGGTCCTTTTTCCCTGCTCTTCAGGACCTTCTCAACGCTATGTATGGCAGCTGTGATTTTCGCCTCCGTATAGCAATATTTACTTTTGTCAGACCGCGACCTTGCTTTTCCCTTCTTGGCTTCCTTGCGTGGATTTTGTCTCCGGCCTTTTCGACACGTTGGAGAGCCTTCCATTTTAAGGATCTTGCAGGAGGAGTTCCTTCTTTTCTGGACCCCCTCTACACCACGCTTTTCCCCTTGGCGAGCTTGTCCGCGCCATTGTCCAAGCAAAAGTAAAACCACCCATGTTTCTTATTCCTTTGTGATGAATGCATCGATGTCCATGATGTACAGGTATCAAAGACTTTTTCCTACAGTTTTTCCCTTTTCCTGTTGCCTTCCCCCTCCATATTTTTTCTTCCCCTTTGATGGACTTCTCACTTTTGGTCCTGTTATCCACCCCTTACGGTGCGGTGTTTAGCGTCCCTCCGCCTGCCCACCACCCCCCCCTCAGATGCCTAACTAGCAGTGACCAAAACTAACTCCTTTCTCGACCAAAACCTGACGCATGAGCCATTCCCTTTTTCCCTTCATGCACCCTCTTTCCTCCCAACTCTTGTCATTCCCTCCAACTCCAAGATGACCTCCTATTTCTTGCTCCATCGTCAAAGGTGGAATACAGTTCACCCCCCCTCCTCTCCTCTTTCCTCACTTTCCCCCCCCTTTTTTTTTTGAGATGATATGACTTTATGGTTGAACTAGCGTTCCAGATGTCCCCCCCCCACTTTTGCCCTCTTCTCCAAACTTCTTCGGTTTCTCTCCTCAAGGCTAGTTCTAAGTCTTACAGAGGGTACCGTTGATGGTCGACTTTCCACTTAATTTCTCCCCAGCTAGTTTTTTCGCCTTGTTTTGGTCACTTTGTTCCTAAGAAGATTCTTTTTTGTTTTCCTTTGCTTTATGCGAGACCTCAAACGGGTCAGATTTCAAAAGGTTCCCCCCTTGCTTCCTCCCCCTCCACTCGGCTTGCGCAGATGCTATTGACAACTAAGTCTCCTTCTTTGACTTTCCCTGAGGTCAGACTAACATTTACAGTCACCATTCCCCAAGTTGACCTTTTTTTCTGTCATGAGTAGCCCCTCCAGTCTTTCAAAGGCCAGTCCCCTTTTTTTTCTTTCCCCCGAACACCTGGAGCAACGCCTCGCTGCAGCCCCCTCTACCCCTGGGCTTCAGAACTTTTTCTGTTCCCCTCCCTCCCCCCTAACACCTCCCCGACCAGGCCTACTATGCGCACATTTTGCAGTTGAGGCTCCAGGTTTTCCCAATCTCGATAATTTCGCGTTTTTCAACCTTCCCCCTGCCGTTTAGAGCGGCAGACTCTTTTCCTGAGACTGATCGTTCTCTGACAGGAAGCACGAGTGTGATGATTTGTACTCCCACACTTTTGCCGATCTGTTTTCGGTAGGAAATTCTGCTCTAAAGGGCAGGTATCTTGCCTTTTAGCGAATACCAAAACCAGAAACACCCCCCCCCCCCCCATCCCCCCCCCCCCCCACCCCCCACCCCACCTACCACACCCTGGCTCTTCGTTCGGAACCCACAATTTGTTAAGATCATACCTATGACCGACGACTCCTCTTCGCCACCAGTAATTTCTCACCATCCTCCTACGTTTGCGCAAGGGATGACCCGGGATTTATCTGCCACCTGATTCGTCGACCCTTTTCACCTTAGAAGGTAGAACAACCCAGTTGGTCTCTTGGTGACCCCCCGTGTTCACCCTCCTCTCGCAGCGTTTGTGTCTTCTGCGGGGACCTTCTTCCCCCTTTATATAGATTTCACGAAATATAGTCACTCCCAGTGCCGGGGTGGCGTGGACCTATCCAGAACAATTGTTCCTCGGAGGTCAGCTTGTCCTCTTTCCATATTTCTCTAGAGTAGATAGCTACTTTCATCTTTGCTACGACGGACAAGACCCCCTAGAATTCTGAGGTTTCTTTTAAAACCATCCGACCCGGTAGTTCTCATTTCGCGCCATTGGAAATGCAGGGAGTCACCCAGAACCTTGCTCATGAATTTTGCCCATTTCGAACCTAAAATGCGATTGCGCCCCCTTACTGTCTGTAGTGTGTCCTGCTGTTGTCGGTTTCACCTTTTACCCTCGTTGATTTCCAGTGTGTTTCCTAAGCGTCATTGGACACAGCAGCCTGAGTTTTCACTCATACGACCTCTTGGCTTCACCTCCCCACAGCTCACCCTTGATCCCTGTTGCCCCCCGTCCTAACCTCCCACAGCAGCCCATGTTCGTTTGTTACCCTCTCACCTGGGTCAGAATCCGCCCCTTCCCTCATTCGAGTCAGTAAAATTGGCCAACTACGTGGTCTGTGCGAAGATGTTTCTTTTGCTTCTTGGACACTAACAGAGTCAGTTTCTCAAGCAATCCACCCGCCCATACGTAACCCCTTCCCCTGCCATTTCCCCTGGAACTTTGTTTTAAGACCCATCCCCCGGTTTTCCCTCGACCCATTTTTCCCTAAATTCCCTCGAGTTATTAGATATTCCTGCGATCTTTTCTAGCAGTTTGATCCTTCACCTCCCCCCCCCCGAACGCATGACCTCCTGTTCTGCACCCCCCCTCATTGACACCCCACGGCCGGCCTTAGAAGCATGTTTTCCTTCTTTGTTCGTTCAACCTCAGCACCCTACCGGCCACGGACTCTGTTCGTACTACCTTTCCCTTTTTCAGGTTTCTCCCCACTCAACCAGCGGTGAAGGCTTTTAGAAGTCCCACCTTTCCCTTCCGGTCTTCCCACACAACTTCTTGGCGTTCTCCCCCTGTCTCCCAGCCAGCCCCAAAGGTCCCCCCTATTACGAAAGACCCTTCCACACCCCCCTTTTCCATGTCGCCTTTCTAGTGAGCTAGTTGGGCCTTTTTCTTTTTTTTTATTTTTTTCTTCATGCCTTAGATTCAGCCAGTACACCCATTCACCTGGTGCATTATCCCCTACAGATTTCATTTAGACGCCCCCCCCCCCCTCTTGATCTCCTGGCAGTCCGGATTTTAAACCTCGACTTCCACCTCTCCCTCACATACCCACCAATACCCAGAATCAGAAAATGTACGAGTACCCCCCTCCCCCCCCCTTTTTCGTGCCCTGTACCCCGACTAACCCCAGTTATCCCCACATTAGATGCCATGAGCCGATACAGGCCAAGGCGAAAAAATATGAAAAACCCTCTTGCTCTCCCCCCCTTATTCTTATTAAAAATGTTTGTTTGCACTGGTCAAACGGCCCTTCCCCTCTAAGCTTTGCATGCTCGGCGGGACAACCCCCTTAAAAGACCCTTCTCCCTAGGATTTTTCTTTTTTTTGCATCTTCTTACCACCATGGCCCCCGTCCATCCCGGAAAAATTTTATGATCGAGTAAACCCCTAGCGCTTTCGTACCCTCGTGACTTCCCTTTGCAGAGCGCCACCTTGTCTTTGAAAACCCCCTTTTTAACCCCCACCCACCAGCCCCCTGTCTCTGACGACTCCCTCTCGAATCCGTCTCCAATATTTCGTCGGCCATTCTTTTTAACCCCTCTGTTTGGGGAATTCTTCGACCCTCTTGTTTGTATTACCCCCTTTTCCTGAAGTGATCTCTATTCCAGTTTGCTTTTTTTTCACCTTCATCCTTCTATCCCACACGATCTTTTCCAAAATATAGGGTGAAGGCATCGATCTGGTCTTGCTCCTTCATGCAACCACTAAGCTTTTTTCCAGGCAATAAAACCAGTGAGTTGTCTGTCATCCTAACCAGGGCTCACCCCCGCCTAGCCCCACCATCACACCGTTGCCTCTGTCCCCCTCAAATTAGTCCCAAGATGGAAAGGACTCGTGAAATGCAGTCTCCCCCCCCCCGCCCACTGCCCCCCGGCACACCAAGCCCCCAAGATCCCTTCCTTTTTATACGTCCCCTTCCTTCTGCAGAAAGGGCACCTCCCAACACAAAAAGAGAAGCTTATCAGTACCCTTTTTAGCCCCCCCCCCCGTTCAGCACCCCACCACCGGCTCAGTAAATCACCCCCAGGCCCCCCCCCCCTCAGTCACCAGCTGAAGCACCACTATACCAAGAGACCGGTCCTCCCCGGACTGCTCCTTCACAACACCTATTCCTCCCAATCACCTCTCCTCATCGACGCATACACCGTGACAGGTCCGTCTCGTTGATTCATACCACCTCTATCTATTTTTCCAACCCTTGTTTGTTTGAGTAATTTTGCTTTCTTTGGTGGTGCTTTTAGCTACGTTGTCTCCTTCAAGGCAACTGGTATCGGAGATCTCCGTTCCTGCGCTGATTTTTGGTTTCTTCTTCTATTAGAATTTTTGCAAGGGGACGTCGGTTTTTTGGCTGAGCTATACAGTGGATTCGCCGGTTGACTGATTGACCGGTTCTTTTGTCCTTCGAGGTGGTTTGGGGTAGCTTTTTATGACTTTGGTTGTACTCGTAGAGGTTTTTGGGGAGTGCCCGTCGCGCGTGGACTCCCATTCCCTTCCCGTTGGCTCTGGTTTTGGTTTTTTGTTTGGCCGTCTCTTCTTTTTTGCTTTCTTTGCACGATTTTCGCGGTATTCGCCCCCCCCTTGGTTGCTCCGGTGTGGACTGGTTGGAGGCATCTCTTTTGGTGGTATCGCCTATGACATCCCTTTTTTCCCCCCTCCTGTGGGGTTCTGTGACCTTTCCTTGTTTATGGGGGAGATGCGATGTTACGTTTTTTCATTGCTCGGCCTATGTTGCCTGTCCGCTCGTATTTTTCTTTTTATTCTCGGAGTGCGTGCTTGCCGGCATAACCCCCCCCCCTGACCCGCCCCTTCCGGCCCATGCAAGACCACGATCATTTCCCCCTGGCCAGACAATCCCCAAGATGAGGTTCCGAAGGTGAGAGAATCCCCAGAACTGATTTCCCCGAGAGATTCGGCATCGTCCATCTTTATTAGAAAGTGTTGTGCGCATTTTTAATAAAGTTGTCTTTACTTGGTCCTCCTTTTGCTGTTCCCTGTAAGCTCTCTTTTTATCTCGATGTTGAGACAGTAGGAAGGTTGCCTCTTCACTTACTGCCTTGCGTACCTTCACGTGATTCGGTCCGTCCTGTGGCTCCCCCCACACATACAACTTTTGCTTTCCTAGGAGACCGGTTACCATTTCCCCCCATGTTGATACCAGGCTCCCTTGTTTTTCTCTATCCCCTGTTTTTGTTGTTTTTTGATTTTGATGGTATATGCCCCCCGCTTGTTGTCGACTGCCCGTGCGGCCCCACTTGGTGGATGTTGGTCGTTGCGTTGTCCGAGTAAGGGGTCCTTTTTCTCGCTGAAAGTGCTCGTGCCCTTCAGGTGAGTGTGTTGTCATGTCTTTTGTTATTTAACCTTTGCGGTACATCCGCGGTTGATCCGTCTGATTTTAGGTGTATTTTCCAAGAGCTTTGGTTTTATAATGGTCCCAGATTGCCTTTGATTCATTCACCATTTGCCGTCGAAGGTGTGTCCTTGGCTCCCCCCCTCCTGTTTAGTACACACCGTACTTTGGTCATTTCTCCATTTTTTTGTGCCGTCTTTTGTTCAATTTTCTCCGTTTTTTGGAGTGCTTTATGGGATTTCTCCCTGTTCTTTTTATGCTCTGTTCCATGGCCGAAGGCTTTGCGCCAGTTTTGCGCAGACTGTTCATCTCCTTCATGTGACCTTTCATTGGGACGTCCTACACCCTCTTCTCCCGTGGTTTCATTGTTTATTTGTTGCGAGGCCTGTCATGCTTCCGGTTCTTTCGCTCGTTCCCGTTTTTTTTGCCCCAACATACATCTGCATCGCGTTCTTCTTCGTTTACGGTGCTTTGCCCAAGGTGAAAGACCTTCCGTTACCCCCTGTTTCAGAATTTCCCGGAGCAGACGATGTTTCGGACCCACTGGCCTTTGCCTGTGCTGCACCTGGTCTTTTTTTTAACCCCAAAGTTGTCCTTGGCTTTCGTGTTTGCGCTCGTTCGAAGTTTAGTTTTGTGACTCGGCCGATGGCGTTGCCCTCCTCCCACAAGAAAAGCTTCGCACCACTCACTTCTTGTTTTGACCTATCTTGCTGACTCCTTGAAGAGATCGTGACGGGGAGTTGGTATGACAATAGAATCTGGTTACCTCGGGAGATTTTTCGGCCCCTATTCTCCGTTTATCTGTTTTGGGTGATCAGCCAGGTTAGGGCTTTCGTGGTCCAAGCGGAGTGCCGGTGTTGCTTTTGACCTGGCTCACCGCGGGGGATTTTCCCCCCTAACATTGTCCCTCACTGAACGCAAAATGCGGATGGCCTTTCCTCGTTTATTTGCCTCAGGTCATCCTTCAGAGCCGTTTTTTTTTTTTTCCTCCCATGCCGGGTATCTTTCGTCCCCTGTAAACGATTTTGGCGTACGCAATCACGATATCGGTCTTGCAGGTTTCCCAAAACCTCGGCACTATCGCTCATCGAAGAATTTGCCCATTGCTGCCTCAGACCTCCCCCTCTCCCCTGCTCTTCCACGCCATAAAAGACAAGATTAGTACGACTCTATTGTTTTCCCCCCATCGATATCCCACTTGAAGGCCCCTGCTCAGAAAGACCGCTCTTGGTGAAACCATGTCCCACACTAACCCCCTGGTGGCCCAGATTCTCTGGACTTGGAAACAGTTCGTACCTAGTTTCCTCTCCTTTCCCCTTTCTTCCCTTTTAATGGTATTACTTGACGGTGAGGCTTTTGTCGTGCAGTCTGGATACAAACTGGTGTTTCGCAGGACTCTCCGCGTTCACCCTCCCCTGAGCAACCTCTTGGGAAGATGCTCGTCCCAGCGAGACTTTTTCATGTTTGTGCGACCTTTTTAACCCCATCGTGCTGGATGGTGGTCTGCTGCATCTCCTTTTTCTGCCAATCTTTTTCGTCTCTAATAGTGCAGATTTTGCCGCAGAGTCGTTCTCGAAGTTGTTGAACATTTGTCCTGTTCTTTCCGTGCTTCCCTCGTGCTTCCTGCGTGAGCTTGTTCGCCTTTAATCGACACTGTTTTCGTGAGCGCCCATGATCATGTTCATTCTGTTTTTTGGTCGATTAGTGGAATGTTTTTCCTTCCCAACACACTAATTGGTACTGCTTGATAGCTTTCTGCCGACCCGTGTCCCCACCCTTCTGTTTCCGTCAGAAATGGAGTTCTTTAGTCAAGGTAGCACATGACGGTTCCGTTTCTAGGTGACCCCCTGTTCGGTCATCCTATGGTGGGCCTTTGTCACCCCGCACGGTTGTCTGAGGAAGTTAATACGTTCTGCCCACCCTAACAGAACTTCTTCTGTATCAGCTGCAAAGTGCCCCAAACCAGTCCCGCCCCTGCGAAACAACCCCTGCGACTAGAGACTTCTGCCGTTGCTGACCAGTAGGTCCTCACCCTTTTCTTCCATCTGTAGCACAACCACTCTTTACCCTACGCTGTCCAAGTCTCAACGGCTTGGCCATCACCCTATTTCCCCCCCCGTCATTCCTCTCTTTTTTTCCCTATACTTTGTTTCTTTGCTCTCCCTTCCCTTTTGGTGGTGAACTACTTTTTCTCCTTTTAATTGACCCTGTTCGCCACCGCGTCTTTTGTCGATCTTTGTTCCTTATTTCCGTGCTGCCACAGATTTTCCTAACAGCTGGGAATGAAACCCGGTGTTTGGCGCCAGCCTCCCAATGTTGGTGCATCTCTGTGTCGTTTTTCATCGATTATCCTCTGTTGCTTTGGTGGTTGACCGGATGTTCGAGCGTCACAAGTTTCCTGTTGATCGGACATTCACCCTAGTCATTACGCACTCTCACCTCTTTCTTCCATAGGAAGTTGAAACGCTTGCGAATACAGTTTTTCCCCCGTACGGCGAGTTTCAAGAATCAGCTTCCCCTTTCAGCCCCCTTGCAAACTCCCCACGGTCCTGAACGTTTTTCTGCATCTTTTTTGAGACCAACTCGTGGTTTCGGCGGGTACCCTACACGCCCACGCCCCTCGAGACAGATTAACCTTTTCCGGTAGCACCGACACGGGTCTTTTTTCCAAAGCGGCCCACCTCTCAATCTAGCGGCACCCAAAGTTCCTCGCTTCTCCTTTAACAACTCTTTACGGATGTGACCCGGTCCACCCTCTGCCCCCGTAGTATCTGTTGGACTTTTTTTTCCCCAGGATCTTGCCTCCTCCCAGTACCGACAGGGCCGAGTGACAGTCAGCCCCAACCGGTGCTATCTTGTGACGGTGAGTATAAAAGCGGCCCCTGCTTTTGCTTCCCCCTTTGACACTTATGGTCTACTTCGGAAAGGATCTTCAGATTCTGGTCTCTTAAAATGTTGTTTCGTTGGTTTCAAGGTTCGGACGAGATCCTATGTGTTTTATTCCCGCCAAACCGTTGTATCCGATCATTCCTAGACCGACTCCGACCATCCACTTCCCTGGTGATGACATGGTCATAAATTTTATCGATTGACCATTCTGGTCGTACCTGTTACCCCAGAATAGTTCCCCCCCCCCCAGTTTTCCTGTGCCACTTTTTCACCTACCCCCATCGTGGGGTCCCTGGCTTTCACGGTATTCTTGCGCTTTTGAATTCAGATATCCCTTTTCGTCCCCCTATTCGGTGTGGCCGTTTTTAATCTGAAGACAGCCTGTTCAGTTGCAGGTAGACTTCTATATCTTCGATGCTCTTATTCTGCTGTTGGGTCAGACCGGCAATTCTATCTGCGTTTCCACCGAACCAACACAGAGTAGCGTCAATTGAAGTTCTCGCATCCAGTGCGTCAACCACA
>Ga0179591_1321870_pt1 | contig 18972 bp, 21 predicted proteins | sample CZOMad2_1_08_16f_FD_182891 | JGI IMG/M metagenome (GOLD analysis project Ga0179591, IMG submission 182891) | Vadose zone soil fungal communities from Angelo Coast Range Reserve, California, USA - CZOMad2_1_08_16fungal (PacBio error correction) | ecosystem: Environmental > Terrestrial > Soil >... | reverse complement strand
TACTATTTTCCCCTTTTTTGTTCTTTCCAAGTCAAACATTCCATTGTAGTCTCTTAGTTGCTCCCCATCAGAAGAAGTTCTTTATGCCATACACTGTCCCCAAAGCTCACCCTTGTATCCCTAAGTTTTACCATCTTCCGAGACCAAAACCATTATGGAGGCTGACGAAAGGATTTGCTTTAGTCCCGACTAATACCGGTACTATTCCTATCCTTGTTTTTAACTGAAGTCCCCCCCATACTCAGGTTGCCAGTCCATAACCATAGGCCATTTGTCCTTCCCCTTGGATTCGTTTTTTTCATTGGGCCCCTAACTTTTTCTGTCATCGTAAGAAATAACCGCCATTCTTGGCCCCCAGGGAAATTTCCCCTTCTCTGTCCTGTTTTATCCTCCAACCAATTCTATCATTTCCCACCCCCTCCCATAAGATCGTTTTGTATAATCCGTGATTCATTTGACCCCCCACCTCCCTGGACCCATGGGTGCCCCCCCAGCTTTCATGTATTGCGTTCCTTTCGCACGGCCTTCTTTCGCCCTTTGCGCCTTTTCACAAGGCAGGTCCTGTTCACTTTTTATGTTCGGTAAACCCCAAACAGTCGTCCTCTCGCCCCCTTGATACGTTTCGGGGGTCTTTTCTTTCCCTGGTTTTGATGCTCGTTCTGAAGGGTTCTTTTCTTTACCTCCCTTTCCTTTGTTCTCTCTCCCCCCTTGAGGGCGATTGCGGTCACCTGTGTTTTGTTGCCCAAGTTTCCCGTTTCTTGCCCCTTTCCTCCCCCTGAGGCCCCTCTTTCCGCGTTAACCCGATATAGAGGGCTTGTTCCCCTTCTTTGTACTTAAAACATAAGACTGTCCTTAGGCCCCGTTCTTGAAATACTACTTTCAGAGGCCTTCTTACCTCCATACCTCTGAAAGTGGGATCTGCCCCAAAAACTTTTTTTTTATGACACTTTTCTGCTCTTGACTTTTTCCCAATGATGCTTCCGAAGCTTTTGAACTTCTCCCGCGACCCATTCGTTACCTTGAAATCCGGGAAGGTGACGGTCCCTTTGCTAGTTTCGCCAAAACCTTCTTATTTGTCGTTCCTTTTCGCACCAAACCAGTATTTAAGGTAATTTTCTGGCTTGATTCAGGCCACGGACCTATAATGTGACGGATGTTCTAGTCTCGGAGGGGATTCTTTTCCAAATATTTCCTAAGTTCTTGTCATAGCAGTGAACTCGCCAAGGCTACATTGACGTTTTTCGGCGTACCACCTGATTGAACAGCTAGGTGTAATTGTTGAGATGCCTGGGCTGTCGCTTTTTCCTTTTTTCCCTTCCAAAGAGGTCCTCCTCCCTCCCCTGTTCATCACGTTCATCTCTGGACTCCGTGCCCAAGAGGAAATTGGTCTGAAGCATCAGCCACTTCTTCCCCCTTACATTATTGGCCCCCAGATTTTTTTTCCCGGTACGTCTTCCAGGACTCCCAGACGGCCGACCGTTCATTCACCCCACATTATAACTTTTTTTTCCACCGTCCCCCCCAGCATATGGTTCCCCTTTCCGACATATCCTTACCGTTTACTGACTGTTTGGTTATACTATCTATTCATCGATCATGTCCACCCCCCAATTAAAATTAAACAGTTGGACCGGTATCGGCTCTTCGTATCCTTCATTCCCCCCGAAGTTCTTGAGTCTTCTTCTGGGGCCAAAGAGGACATTGCCAGTCCCACTTTTCACAAGGCACCTGATCCCTTTTAATTTTGCACCTGTTCTGGGTTTACCTTTTAAGCCGTACATTTCTTACTATATTCTATTTCCCGTTAGAGTGGATGTCCCCGTGAAAGGAGCGTACCCCCCATCCCTTTCCTTCGATGCCCTCTCTGCTCCTCCTTAGCATTTAAGATGCTTTTTGACTGCTCTTAACGGTAACCAGGGTGTCTGAATTTCCCGCCCTCCTTTGTTTCCCAGGGGCACCTTTCCAAAGTACCATCCTTTGTGTAGGAAAAAATTGCTCGATCCACCTTCGCTCTTCTATGATCCGCTTGTGTGTCCAAGTGTTCCTCCCTTCCGTATTTCCATTTTTTCCTTTTCTAGGGATTATCCGTTTCCGTGCAGCGGGTTCACCTCACTCGGTCGACAGTTGTGGTGACAATAAAACTGTTCCTTCCCTTCCTAGCCCTAGGGATGTCAGGACGACCTGGCTGAGATTGTTCTGACAGGTTTAGTGCTCTTACCCCCATAACCAGATATGTGATTCTGTGTGGAAGACATTCGCCGTCCTTAGCTCAGGCGTCTTGCGGCCCGACGGTTGACGTGGGTGTCTTGGAACCTTTGGGTGGGGACGCCCCATGAGCTTGCAAACACCCTGTTCCTTTGACTGTAATTCGTCGCTCGAGATGTCTTTAGTCGCGCCGCCCACTCCGATAACTATCTTCCTCCTTGACGACGTACTTTAACTGAAGTCTGCTCGTGGCACGGGACTTAGATGATTCTCGCTTGTTTTATTCGCTTGCACAAAAAGATTTATGACTCGAAAATTGGGAATCTCTTTCTTTAACCTTTTCGCAGGTTCGCCCCAGGTAGAACGCCCAATGCGACAACGTCGGAAACAATCGCATGGTTTGGCCTTTTCCTTTTCTTCTTCCATCGCCGGCTTGAACCATTTCCCGGCGAACCGTGTTTTTGTTCATCACTCTTTTTTTGTTGGAGGGTCGTCTTTCGGACGCATATCCCTCACTAAATCTCTTTAGCTTCCCCCCCCCCGCCCTAAAGCCTCTTCCTGGAGGCGCATTTTTTTTTTTTTCGGGGAATGACCACTTTCGCGCTTTTAATTATTTCTCTTGTTTGTTTTTCGCGCTGTGCGTAGAGCAATCCCGCCCTACTCTCCGTCCCGTGTTTCTCTTGTTCTTTTTCTTCCACTGGCCAGAAACTTATTCACGTCGCTTCCCCGATGCCGCTACAAATGTTTTAACCCAAATTATGTTTACCTTGGCCTTTTCCTTGACAACCGGCCTCAACTTTGTTACGTAAATTTACGCTGCCCAGCGTTTTCCAGTCCGTCTCACCCCCCCCACCCCCAATCATTTTTCCCCCCCAAGAACCAAGTCTGTCCCGCGGGTTAATGGCCGCTGCGCCTTTTTTCACTCTGGTCTGCGGACCAAGTGTTCCAACCGCCCCCGTACAGTCGCATCATCCCCCCCCGAAAGTGCCAGGTGCCGTGATGTTTACCCTTCCATTTTTCGAATTTTTTTGGGGTTCATTTCCACAAGACCCCCCCAAGGGCCTTTTTTTAACGTGAATGGGTCGCTTTCAAGGGTTTCTGGTAACTTGTTTTTGTCTCCGGCCTTGTGTGGTTTTTATTGTCGATACTTAGTTTTTTATTCCGATCTTGTATTATTGCGCAAAATTTTTTTCTACGGCAATAGACCCCGTGTATTGGGTGTTTTTTTTTAAGAATGCTCCCTAAGAATCAATTTTTGAGAGGGTATCCCTGTCGCTTTTTTGGGCATTGGGGGGTGGATTCCAGGAGTCTTTTTTTGACCCGATTTGGTTCCTCCTTTTCCCATAATGCTCGCGTCTGCCCATGTTTAATTCTTTTAAGATGCGTCTCCCCCCCCAAGGGAAACATTCGCCCCTTTCCAACACCCGAGCAAAGACTAGACAACTCCTCTTTCCACCCCCGAGGTTCCCTCATGACCTTGAAGTTTTTGCGCGTTTGTTCATTATATGGATGATGGGGGCGGCGGCTGGCGGTTTTGAGTGAGCTTCTACTGTCCCCTAAAGGGCGCCATATAAGTCCCTTTGGAGCAGTTGTTTCAAAGGACAGTCGTTTTTCCTCCCTTTTTTTCTCAACAGACTCACACCCCGTCCCCCCTTGCATTTTCCCCAAACACGTTTACACTTTCGTCATTTAGAGCGCAAGCGTGACACCTTTGAATCAGGATTTCCCTGTCCCCACCCCTTTTTTCACCCTTTGCTCCATGTGGTTGACCCACGAGTCCTTGTCCTTGAAGTAAAAGGACGAGGTCCTTTCTTTTTTTTTTCCCTAAGTGTATCCCCATGTATTTCCGTCTACCTTTTTACTGGAGTTCGGCTGCCTCCCGGTCATAAGAGGCAAAAGTTTTTTTCGACGCGGGGCCTCTGCTCCCTTAACCCGCTCGCTCTACTAAGATGTTCCACGTCTTTTTTTTTCGTTCGGTTTTTTCTAAGGAGCTTTCTTTCCCCTCTAGGAAGTACCCCTGATAGTAAGACCTGCCCTCCTTGGGAAGCAGTTCTCCCAGTGTCCTTTTTCTTTTTTTTTCTTCTGCTTTTTTTTATTCTTTACTAAAGGATGACATTTTTTTGTTCCCACCTAGGACATTTCTCTTTGATGCTCGTGGGCATATTTTTTTTTTTTACCCCCTGTCCAATATTTTTGCACCCTCCCATTCCGGGTTCCCTTGCCCACATTCCAAAGCGGTCCTAGAGGGGACTTTTTCTTTATGCGAGTTTAAACGAGGTGCGAGTTATACTCTACACCAATCTTTCAGTTCTCATATACCAGAGCGGCATCCCAGTTGATGTCGAGTCCACGCCTTCCTTTTTGGAAATTCAATCCGTTCTTGGGGATCTTTGTTGTGTCGCCTACCGTTCACAAGTCCTCCCCTAGTTTTTCTCTTATTCCTGGGCGTATGACACTGTTTTCTTTAGTCACATTTCTGTTCGTCCCTTAATGATTACAATCCGGGGTGACGCCTTCTCCTTCCTTTCTTTCCTCCCTAACTCCTCTTCCCTTTCCCCCCTTCCTTTTTTGCCCTACTCCTTTTTTGACTAGTTTGATGTGGGAGGCGGTCTTTCTTTTGGAGAAGAAGACATTCGACCCAGTAATGGGGGGTCTTGTACTTTTCCGGCACCTAGCAATTTTCCCCTCCCCCTCATTTTCCTCCTTCCTCCCCCGTCTTCGCTACTCGTTGTGATTTTCGAATTTCCTTTTGGCCCCCCACGAGCCCGCCGTTCCTCAAACCCCTGCCTGAAAAGATGGTTTCCCTTCGTCCTTCTGCGCTCCGTGATAGTTAAAGTGAAGATTCTGTTTTCATTTATCTGTCCACATAGCCCTCTTTGGACCCTCGAAGCCCCATTGCATAGCGGAATTGGAGTGCTTTTTTTGGGACACAACCGAGTATGCTCCCCTCCTCCCCGCTAAGCCTCTTTTTCAGTCGGCTACCTCCGGTCCCCAACCCTTTCTCGCCTCCCCCCATCTACCATGAACAGAGTGTTCCGCCTCATCAGGTACAGCTTCCCAACCCCCCCCCCACCACCCCCCCCCGCCCTCGCCTCACCCTCCGCTCTTTGCCCTCGCACCGCTCCACCATCGTCGCCCGCCCGCCCCCTCCTGCTGACTCGCCCTCCTCTCAACTTTTCTTCCCCCTCTTTTCCTCTTTCTGCACAACCCACAACCTTTCATCACACCGCTCTGCCCATACTAACTCTCCCCGCCGTCCGTCAGCACCTCCGCTTCTCCCCCTCTCCTTCCGCTACCCCCCCGGCTTCCCTAGGCAACAGCTCCCCTAGCGCGAACGTTATTACAGTCAAAGCCCGCCTCCCCAAGCATCCGCCCTATCATCTCTGTGCTTCCGAGCTCCCCCACCCCTCTGACCGCCCTCCCCTACCCTCTACCCCACCTCTCGTGTCCACATCCTCTTCCAATCCTTCTCTCCCCTGCCCCACGTCCCACTGTTTCCCCATCTTCGACCCTGCGTCAACACACCATTCCTTCCTCCGGTACGACGGGCTGGCTCTGGAGCCGGGTCGTAAGTCGAAATCCTTCCCGTCACCCACCCCTCATTCGGCCCCCCTCTTTCCACCCTTTCCCGTCCGATAACCACCCTGCGCCCCCTCCTCGTGCTTTTTGGATGTCGACGTGGATTTGTTTGTAAGAATCCCTGCTTGGGCGTCCCCCATTCCGTCTTCCGACTATAATACCCCTTTCTTCCGTCTTCTCCCCTCTGTTGATCCGCCCCCCACTCGCCTTCCCCCTGCGAGTCTATGTCACGTCCTCCCCCTCCTTCACAGCGTCCCCTACCCCCTCCTCCCTCTCTCGACCCCCCTTCTCCCCTCCCCCGTCCCCCCTGCCCCATCCCCTAGTTCTCACCGTCACATATCTCCCGCTACCCCCTCCCCCCCTCCGAGTACCCCCATTCACGCGCAGTCAAGAGTCATCGTGCCGCACCTTCCCCCCTCCCCCATCTCATCTCCCCTACGCCGTGTGCTCCGCATGTTGTACTCCATCCACAATTCTCTCTTTCCTCTCCCATGTTTACCCCTCCTACCCGGCTTCCGCCCTCCTAACTATTTACCTGTCTTCCCCCATTTTTCCCCCGACCGGCCGATCTCTGCCACCCTCCCTATCCTGCCCCTCCACCACCGCTCCCCCTCCCCCGATCCCCTAACCCACCCCACCCCCGGATTCCCCCATGTTGCTCCACCCCCTAACCCCCCCGCGTCTCACCCCCTACTTTCTCTCCCTCCAGCCCTGCTCGCCATCCCCACTCACCCCCCGGGCCCTCCAACGCGCCCATCGGTCATTTTCCCCCCGCGCCTCTTCTTCCCGCTACAGTACATCCTCCAACCTTCGGGAGTCCCCGCTCCCACACTCTCGCGTACCATCCGCCACCCCCCCCCCCCCCCTTTCCCCCACTCCTCCCCCCACTTACCACCCAATCCCTATTCCCCTTCCCTCGCCCCTCCCTGTCTTTGGGCCCCCCACCCGTCTGGCTCCATCTTCTCTCCAAGTCTACTCCTTTTCCTGCCCCATCCCCCCCCACCCACATCCTTGCCCTCGCTACCCCTTTTCACTGGCCCCCCTGCGCTGCCCCCTACTCCCCCCCTCCCCCCCGCCGCAACCATCCGTTACCCCACCCCCCCCCCCACGCCTCGCGTTCTTCTTTATTCCCCCACTTTGTCCCCCAATCTTAACCACCTCCTCCCAAACCCTTTGCCTACCACCCCCCGCTCTATGCATTTCAATTTACTCTCCCCCTGCCCCCCCCCCCACACCTTCCAACTTTGGCACCTGCCCTCGCCCCTCTCCCCAGCGCCCCTCCCATATCCCCTCTCCCCCAGGACCTATCACCCGTTTTACTCCATGGCGGCCCCCCCCGCCCTTCATCCCGGTCCGTCCACTACTGCTGGTCCTCTGCTCCCTTACAAACACCCACCCCCCTGTACGGCCTTTCCCCCACCCCCCCTCCCCCTTCTTTACACCCCCTCTTACCCCTTTACACCCTCTTTTCCCCCCTTCATTGTGTCTTTCACCACCCTCTAGACAGCCACCTCCACCCTAATTCCCTACCCTCCGTCCTTTGTCGGCCCAACCAGGCGCAATCCTCCTAAACCCCATAGCTCCACCCCTATCCAACACCTCGTCCAGCGGCCTCCTCCCACCTCCATCCCCCCCCTCTTTTCCAGACTCTCCCGCCCCCCCGCCCCAGTCACATCTTTTCGTTCCGCCCCATCCCCCCCTCCTCTTTGGACATTCCTACAGGTAGCCCTACTTTCCTCTCCACGATCTTCCGACCCCCGGCCCCATCATCCCGTTCCCTTCTCGGACCCCCACCGTTCTTTCCCCCTTTTGCCTGACCACTTAGGCCTCCCTCCCCTTTTTCTCCACCACCCCCCTTCCCTTATCCCTCTCCCCCCATCTCTACCACCACCCTTCAGCTCCTCACGCCCGTATCCTCACCTTCCCTCAGCCCTCCCTCCCCCCCCCCTCACATTTTTGGGATATGTCTTTTGATACTCACCACCCTCTACTACCGCCCATCAAGACCGTAGCGCTACCCCCCCCGCCCCCCCAAACTATTCCCCCCTCCACCCCGCATCTCCATCATAAAGCGCTCATCTCGTTCCCGGACCCGCTCTCCCCCGATCTACTCCCCTCCACACACTCCACCGCAGCCCCCTTCAACAGGCCCCGTCAGACCTCCCTTACTGCAGCCCTCCCACTTCCCCCACATTCCCACCCCCCAACCCACCCCCGCTCCCCTCGCTTGCCCCCTCCCGCCGCTCCCTTCTCCCCGCACACCACCCGAACTCCTTTCTTCCCCCCCCCCCAACTCCCCGCCTCCTCATCTCAACGCCCTTCGCTCTCATTCGCCTCATCTGCAAACCCCTATTCTCTTTGCTTGCTCACCAGGCCACCCCCCGCTCAACCCGTATATGTCCTCCTCCCACCACTTCGCTCCTCCCCCCCGTACCGGTCCCCCCGCTCCCCTCCCGCGCCCCCCCCCCCTCCCGGCCCCCCCCACTACCCGCTGCCCGCGAATCTCCTCTTCTCATCTCACCCTACCGGACCTCCTCCCTCGTACCTCACGGCCCCTCATACTGCGACCCGCTCCTATTCCCTCGCCTCCCGCCTCTGCCCCAATCCCCGGCCTTGGCCATTCCCCCCACACTCCCTCCCTCCACCCACTAGCCCACCCCTGTTAGCGTCCTGTCCTTTCATCTGCCCTCCACACCCCCCGCTTACCGCTATACTCCTCTACAGGACCTTCCCGGAAGTCATACTTCTATGCCGTCTCTTTTCCGCCCCCCGATATCGCCTCCCCCTGATATCGTCGTTCCTGCCTTTTTGTTGCGAATCAGCCGCCCTCATCCTCGCCCTTTCATCCGTTGGCTGGTACACGCTCAACCCCCTGCTAGTCACTGGCATGCCCCCCCCGTTCACTCCTTCCTCCCGTCATCTTTGCGGTGCCCTCCTCTTGTGCTGCTGGTGGTCTTTTTCTGTAGGGGGTGATCAGGCGTGGATTGACATTTCAGTTTTTCACCCCTTTCTTTCGACCTAACCTCGCCCTTTCCTTCCCTTTCACGTCCCTGAGTGGTGGTACAAGTTCAGCCTTCTTAGCCCTGAAAGGCTCCCTTTGCGACTATTCTATTCCTTCCGGCTCGTCTGTTTTTACAATGAGTTTTCTCTAATAAGCTGGCACCTGCCGGATAAGCGCGGATGCCACTCCGCTTCAGTCTGCTTTTTTTCCCTCTGAATTCTTTTCGATTAATGCAGTTCCCCCAAAAGTTTGAGGCAGTTTCTCACACAGCGTCCTAAGGCTCCCTCAGCCTATTTTCTCCTTCCCCCTTTCTCCTCTATTTTTGCCTATATTCGACAATGCCCCTTCTTTTGGCCCCCCCTAGTTAAGCTTTTGGGAAGAGTGTTTGGGGGGCCCAAAAACATTTCTTTTTCCCCTTCCCCCTTCGTACCAATTCTTTGGGCTCTATCAGTATGCCTTGTTTACTGGCATTTGAGATCTCCCCCGGTGTAAGAAGGCCATTTTCAACCGGCATTTTCTTTTTTTCTTGTTTTTGAAGTCTGAAGTCTCTTTCTTTTAATTAACGGCCATTGGCTTTGGAAGTATTACAGGAAGTTTCTCAAGGAGGGTCCCCCTCTGTCCAGAAGGGCCGTGCGCGCACTTTTCCTTCCCCCTTTTATTTTTTTCTTCTCTGCAACCGCATTGTCTGTTTGCAGATTTCATTCTCAGTGAGTCTTATCGTTCGAGAGTCGGTTGATCTCTTGTGGCACCCTCTTATTTTTCAACTTTGCTATCTCCCATTTTCCTGGCGCCACCTGCATATTTTGATCGTCTCTCCTGCCGTAAAGTGATTGTTTGGACTTGCCGTCCCACAAAACACCTTCCCTTTGAGGCGCCGAGACATTCGGGTAGTTCTTCTGCTTAGGCCACCCCTTCGACAACTTTTTCTAGTCGCACCCCCCCGGTCGCGATCCCCCTGATAGGTATATCACGAAATTTTGAGGGGACCGTTTGGTGTCCCCCGTGTCAGACCCAAATAACCTGCCACTTCCGTTTTCGACCTCCGGGGGACTGCGTTGGTTCCCTGTTCATTGGTCTGGACAAACATCCTATTCTTTTCTGAAACCTCGTTTTAACTTCCTTCCCTTCGTTGCCTCTCGTTTTCGTTCAATGCGGTTGCGATCCAGTTGCGATCTGAAAGGCTCCGAATTAAAGAATTGTCTTTTTCCTGGTAGGGATTGTGAGGAGCTATTCAAATTTGGTCTTTTTTCCCGTCAGGCCTTTCACCTCTTTTTCTTCTTGCAAGCCTTTTCCTTTTTTTCAGGTTTTTTTCTTTTTTATCAAGGCATCAGATTCAATCTTACTGTTAGATGGAATTGCATTTTTCTTCTTGGTAAAACTATAAACGGTCTAGTCCTTTCCTTGATTATTGAGAAGTGCCGCCCGGTGAAGGCTTCTCACCTCTTCTCATGTTTTCCAATTTAGTTTTCTGATCCCAAGTACTTGGCAACTTTTCGCCATCTCCGTCTTCTAGTATTGCTGTACATCCCGTGGCGAGTTTTTTTTTTAGGATAGATTTCCCTCACCGTCTTGATAAAACACCCCACCATTCGTGAATAGTACAGATCTCATCCGGCCCTCCCCTCCTCCTAGATGTTCTCAACCTTCTACATTTATTGAGGCAGCATTTTAACGACCTAGGCTTTTTCTTCTTACATGGTTTCCCCCATTGACCCTGAATAATGGAGGCTTCCGTCCAGAGGAATCTACCCTTCCCTGCTCCGGTTCACTATCTTCCTTGCTCATACTTGTCCCGGAATGTTTTGTTCCCTCTTAGTTTATTCTGTGAGTTGTGTGTCCGTGATAAAATCGTGCAGAGTTTTCTCTTCTCCCTTAACGGTGTTGTCTCCTGGGTAACCCCGAGTTCAGTCTGACTCAGCAGCTGTAAGTTGACCTTTTTTCCCTATGGAGTCTTAGAAGTCGTCTTTCAGTTTTTTTTTCGCGAATCTGTCGAGCATTATACCCCGGGTCTGAAAGTGGCTACCCATGGCTCTAGACCCTCTTTTGGTTATTGAAAGATTCTGCCTTTATAGAGTGTCACGTGAATAGGGTATTGGGATCAGGACAGGTTGCAAACGCTTTTCATGCTTGCACCCCGCTGTTTTGTTCATTTAGCCCCTTTGGTGTGGTTTGCGACAAAGGTATGCAGTTTTTTACACTTTATCTGGTTGTTAACCCTACGTACCCCCCAACCGAGGTTTTTTTCAAAATGGCACTTTCGCCCCCAATATTGGAAGGTCCAACGGCCTTGCCATTGAGGGGTCACGATGAGATCCCCCTCACGCGGATTATCTTGATTCACTCTGCATTTGAACGGAGAATTGGCGTAGTTCCTGGGGAATTTTTCCCCCCCAAACTCTTCCCTCGTTTTGTGTGAAAGAAACCATCTGTCATTCGAAAAGTTAGAGATTCTCCCCAGTGAAGGTCTTTACCTCCGCTCAAAAGGTGGCTCTCCCGTTCCTTTTTTTCCGTTTTAGTAATTTTGCGTCTAAGGCCCCCCCTCTGTCGTCCTTTTGAACTCGGAAGTCTTACTCTCCCGAGACCAGTTTTTCTTTTCAGGGCTTGTAGATGTTACTTCTCCCCGATTTTCTTTTAGTCATAGGCTCATCTCAGGCGGGTACTTTTACGAACTTTCTCCTTAGTTTACTTGTGTTTAAAAGATTCCTTTTTTTCATTTCTTGCCATGAGGACTCCTGCCTGGTCTTTTCCCCCGTGTTTGACCTTCCCCTCCCTATCTTTTACCAGTGTGCTATCCTTTTCCATCGGTGATTCCGTTGGAAAAGGCTCTCACCAGTTGCGACTTTTTTTGGCTTTTCTATTGAAGTGTTCCCCCCCGATTCATTTACGGCGGTGGCGGAAAGCGTTTTTTTTGGCAATGTAGTTTCCTGTACTTATGGCTTCTCTTTATCTCTTCCTTCTGGGGTCGTCTTTTGCGAGACTAGAGCTTAGAGTTTTCAGTGGACCTTTCCCCAAACGTGGATATTTTTTTTTTCTCGTTTTGCGGGGAGTCAACCTTTTAGGTACGTATCAGACATTCCCGGTCCTGACGCTGCTTTTCTTCGAGTTTTTGGTCCAGGACTTTTTAATTATCCGAACAATCCACATCTTGATTGAGCGTAGACGTTCGCCTTTCTCCTTTCATGTTCTTGTTCTCCGGAGCCGAAGGGGGGGTTGTTGGTGATGCGTATTCTCAACTTAAAGGAATATATGCCTCCCCCTTTTCCCCTGCATTGTTTTTTTGGGGCTCCCGTGTCCTTCTTGGATTCCTGTGTTTTCCTTTCCCTCCTAATATTCCTCTTCACGGTCATTTCAATTTGACCGTCTTTTTCCCTTCCTTCCTGCACAAATTTCTTTAGTCGCTTCTTTCGCCAATTTTTTTTTTTTTCTCTCAATCGAGAAGTTTTCTTCCTTCTTGTAACATAAAAATTGTCCCCCCACACCTATACGTTTTCCTCGCTCCATGTTGGGCGCTCCTCGAGAACACCCACTTGATGGCTTTAACGGCCTTCCTTCTATGCCTCCCCCGTGACGTCAGCCCCGTCGGCTGCCCCCCATGCGTAAGGGCGAGGTTTCCTCTCTGTGGTCAATAAAATGACTTTGATCCCCCCCCTTGGTGAGTCCCTGGGTCCCTCTTCCCCAATTGCCTCTTTCTTCTTACGCCCTACCTTCGTTCCTTTGTGTTCCGCATGCAATCGGTTATTTTGTTCTGCCCCAAAGTACTATCTTTATTTTCTCCGTCTTTTTTTTTTTTTTTGAGACCTCTCTTTTTTTTTATAACCCCAAGAACCCGCGGCGGAGTTTCCCGTGGGAGGTTCTTTCCTTCGTAGTTTAATAAGTGAGTATTGGCGTTCCTTTTCCCACATCCATTTCCATGACAATAGTTCAAGGTAATATTTTATTACATGCGGTATTTGACTCTCGCCCTACAGCAACAGATTCTTTGTGGGCTTCTCTTCCGGTCTCGTCCGTATGGCGTATTTCCCCCCTCAAGCTTTATCTATCCTCCAGTCTTCTTTTTTTCCCACCTGTTATTGTTGGTTTTGGTTTCTTGCCAAGGAAGCGACAAGCCCTTCGTCGGAGCTGCCTTTTCGGACACTCTTTTTCCTACAGTTCCCTTTCTTTCTGATGTCACAGACACTAAGGGGACCTTTTTGTTTTTTTCCCCCCGCTTGGATCGTCGATCCCCTTCTGAAACTACATCTCCCCCTTTTGACTTATTACTAGGTGTGTGTCGTTGTGCCAATTTTTCCGTACCCCCCGTGATTTGGTGTCTTTCATATGACTTTCACACCTGGTGGCGACTACTCACGATTTTCCCTTCTGCAGCCCCCGGACACGTTACTTCCCCCAGCCTTTTCATTTTACCACATTTAACCCGTTTGAAGTTGCTCCTCCCTCTGACGTCGTTGTTGATATGACGCATTATTCCCAGGGGTGATTGGTTTCAGGAAAACTATTTCCCGATAGGGCCAGGTAACCTTTCCTCTCAGTGATTGTTTCTCTGCCTCTCGAATCGGGGTTTTTCAGGCAACCCCTCACTCTTTTGCGCTTGATATGCCTTTTGCCCCGAGCCACCAAGGCTTTAATTCCTTTTCCCTTCCCCGGACCGAGAAAGGCTTGCGCCTTCCGTTAGTTCGGGTATTTGTTACCTGTCATCTCGTCGATGGGTCCGCTGCTTCACTGTCCCCCCCCCGAAACAAAAAGAGTAACAACTCCCCCCCTGGATGCCGGTTTTGCCTTTTACCCTTCCCCCACCATCCACACACTGCCTTAGCCTTATTCTTGGGTAGCACTTTCCACATTCTTGAACGTTTTAGGTTCTTTCGTTTGGTGGCAATCGGACCTGTTTTTTTTTTCCCCATCTTAGGCCCCTACTTGTGTCGAGCGGTCTCTTTCTGAGGATTGATGTCCCCCACCTGCCCCTGCGCCTCAATGACCCTGTTTTTGCGTGGTACCGGAATCATCCTACATTACCAGATAGAGTTTGTTTTGGTACCAAGCCCGATCTATACAAGTATAGTTCTCTATCCTGCGCCGAACTATCCCATCAAGGGCTCCCTAACCAAGGAAGCCCAAGGTTTTGGTCCGGATTCGAGTATCATTAATCCGCAAGTCCCCCAAGCCCTTCCGGCAGTTTTTTTGACTACAACTTCCTAAAACCTAAACAAACGGGAACGTTCTCCGTAATTTATTTTTGTGTCTGAGTATTTAGCTCCCTTTTTCCAGATTAGGTGATTCCTTTTTTTTCAGTTATGATTCGCGGGCTGCCTCCGGAGGGTTTTCCCACGTTCCTTGGAAAAAAAGGTCGCTTTTTCCCCCCCAGAACGCATCATTTGATTTTCCCCTGATTTTTATTCGTAGTCCCGTTGGCCTGTCCAGGGGTGGTGTGATGAAGTTACTCTTCTACCCCTTGCCCCTCTTGAGAAGTGACCCGGGCCCCATTTTTTAGATGTTCCCCTGGCTACTGTGCGCGGCAATCTTTGTGGGTTTTCAAAACGGGTGACTGACCTTCCCCCTAGGATGATGATGCGTTCCAGGCGCTTAACCATTTTTAAATAATGTCCCGGCGGCCCGTCAATTTTTTTTTCTAACGGAGTTCTGTCCTCCATGGGTTTGCAGAAAGTCCCACCCATGTTTTTTCTTTCCCCCGGCTCACTTTTTGTCAACCCCCGGTTATACGATTTTGTTTCCGATTGAGATGTCGGTCGTTTCTATTTTCAACACCCCTGGATGATCCCAATCTTACAGGCCTGGCGGGCCCTGAAGCGTGAGCCATTTATCCCTCCTTTCCTACATGTTACCTACGGATACTTTTCGGTCTCGTGACCAGCTTGTAAAACTGGTGGGTCTGACCCCCCCCGAGCTCCATATGCCGACTGTCCCCCCCAACGCCAGGCTACGACGCGCCCTTTTTTTTTTCCGCCGCGCGTCCCTCTGGTTGTGTTGGGACCGGAGAGCCGCTTCAATGCCTGAGGGGCCCTTCAATGCATTGCCTATGTTGAAATGTTGGAGTCTTTGGGTTCAAGTGTGGGTTGGAACGGCTCCGGTTTGAGGGGAGGACGATTTACCTTCGCGGCCCGGATGCCTGCCCCCACTCCACATTTTGCGAGCCCCCGGATCGCGTTGCCTGATGACGAGTCTGCGCAGTATTTTTCCCTCGGAAATGTGTAATAATCTTGATCTGTTTCGGGCCCCAATGTGCGGCTCTTGTGTTCCCTTTGTGAACCGTTGTTGGCGGTAGCATTTGTTTTTTTTCGAGGGGGCCTTTTTGTTGCAACTCTCCTCGTTGACCGTCCCTCCACGAGTTTTTTTTGCCGCCCGGAAAGAATCTCGACTTCTCTTTCATTGTTGGCGGACTTTCTTCAACCTTGGAGCTCCCTTGATCGCCCTGCATTTAGTGCTGTTTTTTTCGAGTTGAGTTTTTTGCTACTGCCCCCTTGAAATCAATAGACTCTTATTGTTTTTTAGTTTTCTTATGCCCTTGGGCCCGAAGAAATATTAAGCAGACGCATTTCATTGGGGTGTTTTGATCTCTGTGCCGCGTAATGAAAAAACCACATTGGGTGTTCAAGACAGCCGTTCCACAACATTTTAGACCCGGGCTTCCCTTCAGGCCCAAGTTCCTCCCTTCCCGGTTTTTCCCCGAGGCCGTCAAAGCTCACCACCCTTCTTTTTTTCCCGGGTGAGCTGGGTTTCTGCTCCAATTTTTTGTGTTTTGATCGAGACAATTTCAACGTGGAACCTTTGCAAGTCGACTCGGATAAATCCTCCCTCCAGTGGAAGGGAGGTTTCAGAAAATCTTGACATTTTGGGGTTTTCCATGTACCCCCTCCCCCCCAGCACCCCACAAGGCATTGCCCTTAATTTTCTTTTTTGACCTGTATAGGTTTGCGGACGCCTTTTTTTTTCGATTTTTTTTTGGCTCTCCAAAGTCCGTTGTCTCCCGATTTGCGCCCTTCCGACTTTGACTCCTGGAACCCGCCACCCTGCTTTCTTTTTGTGGAGGTGGAGTTCCCCTTTCGGCACTCGGCGCGCCGGCCTTGCTTCGCCGGGAGTGTGGATTTTAGTCATTGTCCCCTCCTGGCGAGTAGTCGGCCCCGCTCCCCTGTAAGTGCTTTTTCGTTTTCCTACCAAAGCGCCGTGCTTTCTGCCAGCCGATTGTTGCCCAATAGACACCTTTCGTCCCGACGCCCATTCACACCAGACCTCCAGAGGAAAAGTCAGTACCCTCTTTTCTGTGTTAAGGAGTGTCAATCCCCACTCTCGGGGCTGGCGGGGGAAGTTGAGTGATGGGTTTGGTTTGGGCCTCGTTGCTTGAAGGCTCGACTCCCTGAAAAGAGAGGGGAGTTAGGACCGTTGAAGTCAAGGGACCACGCGTCATGAAGACGTGTCCCCCCCCCAGTTCCTCCACCCCCCCCTCCAGACCCTTTGCCGCGGACCACGTGCTTCCACTTGGAGTCACCGTCTTTTTGCCCCCGTCACCCAGTCATTACGGATCCAGTTCTGACTCGACCAAAGTTGCTGCCGCGAATATTTTTATAAGAGTTGACACCGCTTTTAAAAACGCTGACCCCCCCCCCCCATTTGACCCCGTGCGCGTGGGTTTCGCCATCCCCCCTTCGTCCAATTTTGAGCCTTTTCGCGGTTGTTTACTTTCAGGTCCATAGGGTAGATGGTCAGCCGTTTAAGTGACGTTTTTGCGACCCCCAACTTTGTTTTTTCATTTTCTGTCGAGGGGTGAATACCTGAGCTCTTCACTGGGTTTGTTGTGTTTTTGTTGCGGTTTTTTTGTGTAGCTCTAAACCCTCCTCCTTCTTTTTTTTTCTTTTGGATAAGCAAGGTTATCTCATCAGATTTTTTTTCTGGCGCTTATCACTTCTTTTGTTTTCCAAGCTAGTTTTGCGGAACGACAGATATGGGGTGCTCCTCCTTCGTTTGACTTTCCGCATCGATTGCCTCTCGTGATGGTTGTTTTCTATGTAGTACGCATTCTTTTCGTCCCAATTGTTCAATATCGTCGAGTGCTTTCCCCGCATTCCGCTGCGGTTTTTTGTGCTCCCATGTTTTGGAAGTCTTTGTTAGACCCCCCCCAGGCATATTGAAGCCCCGTCTCTCCTTGACAAGAGTTAAAACAAAAAAAAAAAACCCCAAAAAACAGACCCCATAATCCATGACCAACAAAACAAAACCCCCCAAAACCACAACAACCCAAAAAAAACATCAAAAAACAAAACCCAAAACCCCCCCAAACACACACCAAAAACACAAAAAAAAAAGACCATCCAATAACATAAAAATTAACAACAGTAAAAAAAGCTTCAACAAAAAACAAGACTACACCCACGTGAAGTCTTGTATTTTAATGCGCTTGGAGGGTCGTCTATTTTTTTCATCAGATGCTTAGGATCTTTTGTTTCAATGAAACAGCAGTCGTTTCCTACATCTACTCCAATTCTCCAGGTAACTTCCGGAAGCAGCCCCTGTCACCCAATGTATTTGCCGTTTCATCTGAGCTTCGCGGTTGGACGCTTCGTTGGTTTGCAAGTTTCTGATAACAATTTCCCTACCACCGTTAGTGGCTCCGCTCGTGGTTCGCCTTCTTCCCTTGTTGGTGGATAATTTTCCTTGCTTTATTCTTGGACATCTCCCCCCCCCCATTCAGGCCCTGTTTTCGCCTTCCTTTTGATCCACATTCCTTCTCAACATCTTCTCTTTTTAATTCCCTTCCTTTTTTTTTTTTTTTATATGGTTATTGGTGTAATCTTATTTTTGAAAGCCGTCCCTGCCTTTCCTCCCCCCCCCCCTTTCCGAAGACCTTCGCTTTTTTTTACCCCCTTCATTCTTCCCATTTCGCCCCCCCAGGCTATCTCATCGAAACCTGGCCTACGAAGTGGTCGGGTATTTTTCCGAGTGTCCTTCTGTTAGGTTTGTTCTCCCCGCCTCGCTTGCTTGCTTATTTTCTGTCCAAATATTTGGTTTTTAGTGAGGAGTATGAGCCTCTCGTTGGTGAAGCGCCCTCTGACCAGGCAAAGATTGTCTGGTATATTCCCCCCCCCTCGACAGTAGCCCCTGGCAGACCTTTTTTTTGAAACCCTTTTTAGCGTTTGCCCCTTGTGGAGTGGTGTTTGGGGCCACGCCACGAGTGGGCGTTTTTTGGTTTCTATGTCCCCCGGCTCCACTTTTCGCAACCCCCAGACTTTAGCCGTTCGTTCCCCCCCTGTACGAGTTTCTTCGTGAGGGTGATCAAGTTTTTTTTTTGTCCTTTCGTTAACAAACTACCAGGCGAAAGATGCTCGCGGCCCCCCCCTTGACGCGGTCGCTCGTTCTTCGCTCCTGATTCTTCTGGCCTTGTCACTAGCTTTTTTTAAGCTCTTATGACTCGCCGAAATGTGGAGCTTTATTCCTTTTCGCTGATCAGTCCTTGGTCCGACCCCATTTATTTCCGGGAACCAGCTTTTGGTCTAACTTTTTTTTGCATCCAAACACGTCCGGACTTGCCGCCGCTCCAGCTTTTTTTGCCTGCTGAAGGAGAGTTTTTTTTATGTGGTGTCCTTTCACTTCTGTAAACCCTGTTTTTCCCTGCCTTCGTCGTTGGACAGCCATGTTCTCATGGGTGTGATATCTTGCATCAAGAATTTGTTGATCCTTATTCTGATAGATCTGCCCTGTTATTCCCCCTTCCCTCTTTAAAGTGGTTGTAGAGCCGGTTTCTTTCCCACACCCACTTCGAATGTTTGTTGGGTAGACCCGTCCCCCCCTTTTTTTTTCAGGCGTTTTTTTTTTATTGTTATCGGGGCCCCTGGATAAGAGAAGATTCTGTTTCTCGTCCCCAGTCTTGAGAACAACCTCCCCTCCAGATTTTGACCTCGTCTATTTTTTGGAGCCCGGGAGCATTTTTGGGGCGAGATTATACGCCTTTGTTGGCCTGGAGGCTTGTGTTTTCACTGGTTGTGCACGAGGCGGTTGGGTCCTATGTTTTGTATTTGTCTGATCATTTTGACCATACCTTTTCACCTCTTTGTTTGATTTTTCTAACCGCTCCTTTCTGACCTGAGGGTGAACGCGTTCAACCCCAAGAAATAAAACTCAGCGCAGGATTTCGTTTTGCGTTCCCCCCCCCCCCCCTTTTTGATGGAGACAGATTCGGC
>Ga0179591_1175724_pt1 | contig 18977 bp, 14 predicted proteins | sample CZOMad2_1_08_16f_FD_182891 | JGI IMG/M metagenome (GOLD analysis project Ga0179591, IMG submission 182891) | Vadose zone soil fungal communities from Angelo Coast Range Reserve, California, USA - CZOMad2_1_08_16fungal (PacBio error correction) | ecosystem: Environmental > Terrestrial > Soil >... | reverse complement strand
CACCCGCGACAAAGCGGGCGGGAACTGTTTTTCCGAAGTCTGGCCTCTTGGTCCGGCAGATTCCGTTCTTCAAAACATCGAACTTGTTTTCCGAGTTACCTCTTTTTCGGCCACCCTGTCTTTTGGGTGGCTGCTTTTGAATACGTGCTTGGTTTTTTTTTTTTTGTGCCAACCTGTCCACCTGCCTTCTTTTTCTGATTTCCCTAGTACCTTGTCAATGCCGACTTCTGCCTTTGTCACTCATCAGCGAACCGTCTTGAAGCCCGCGATTCTTTTTTATTGCCTCCCTGCCCGCCATTTTTCCTGGCGTGTCGGCCCGACAGACCTCCCCTGTCTCAATTTTAATTGATTTTTCTTTCATGTTTTTCCTCTTTAATCTAGGATGGTTAATTCCGCCCCCTTCTGCTGTGCGCATCACTGCGCTCGTACTTTTTTTCATTGCTACTTTTCTCTCTTCTTTTTAGCTTTCTTTTGGAGTTTTATTCGGTCACCCCCTGTCAGGTCTATATCCCCTCTCCTCTCTTTTCATGCGTTATCCGACCAATCCTTTGACACGGCTCTTTTTTGATTTTTTGCCCCCCCCTCCGTTTCTCGGTTACTTAATGAACTCGTCATTCGTTTTTTTCTTCGCCCCCAGATTAGATTTCTTGGAACTTCCAAGTCCGTACCTCCTGTTTGATATGAAGCTACTGTTCCTTTTTTTCCTCCCATCTTTTTTTATTTATTATGCTGCTGGACAGTCCATTCTCTCCGCAGTCCCCGCTCCTTGTTTCCCCGTAGTTGGACTCTATCGCTGTTATCATCTTCCTGTTCTCGCGCTTTCTTTTCCCTCCTTTAACCTGTTTGTAGACGCAGTTTTGACGACGCTCTCCCCTACCTCCTTATCAACCTGAGACGCAAACCTCCCACTTTTCTTTTTTCATTTTTCCTACTGGTGTTTTCATCGTCTTATGCACTTTTTTTCATCATTTTAATCAGTTGTGGGTGGTTCCGAGTTTTCCTCTTCCAGGTTCAATCCACGTCGCGGGCGGATGCTACCAGCTTATACCTCGTCAGCTTTCCCCTTTTTAATTTTCCCTTTTTTTCAACGTGACCTGAATGAATGTCAGATCCAGCTTTTTTAGCGGGATTGCCGGGTTTATCGCCTGGTTCGTAAACGTTTCGTCCATTTATTTCCCTCGCGTCATTTTCCCTGCCTCCAGCCTTTTTCTTGATTGGTGGTGGTGATTCTGGATCATCGTCTTTTCCTGAACCTCTTTCGAAGCGGAGGGATTTCAACATCTTCAACGCACTGACCCTCTTTGCCACCTCTTCGCGGTTTTTTTCCCTCTCCGGAATTCGCACCCTATTTTGAGATTTTTACACTCTGTTTCCCGTCCTACTCTGTTCATTTCCCGCATTCCCTGTCCAAGTCCCGGTTTTCTCCCTGATGCGTTGGATCGCTTATCCCCAACTCCCTTGACTGCACTTGTTCGCCTTTTTTTTCGCGACTCCCCTGGGACGATCCTTTTGGCTGCTCCTTCCCACACCCTTTACAGGCACCTTCTCCTCATCGGTTCCCCCCCATCCTTTTCCACTTTCCGCGCTCCACTTTTTTTTTCTTTACACTTCCACGCAGCGTTTTTTGCGTGCCATGGTGTGCAGGCGCGCGTTAGTGACCCATCTGGCTCCGGTCTTGGGACCGTAAAACCGATCCCCCTATCTCCTCTTTGACGACAACGGCTGGATCCAGTAGTCCCTTCTCTTTTCCTCTTTTTGTTGTTTGAGTTTCTGAGAAGAGCCTCACTCTATTCCCTCCTGTTGGTCGATGAAACTCGCGTTGGTCTGTGGGATCGTTTTTTCCAACCGCGTAAGCAGAACCTGAGCTCTCCCGTATCCCTTCCAAGTATTGTGCAATCTCCGGCGGCGTTTCTTTGTTGTTTTACAGCGCCGCGCGCAAAACTCCTTAGCGCGTCTTTGTTTTAAGCTTTGTTTTTTTTGTGCTCTTCCCCCCGGTGCTTTGTGTGTTTTTAAGGCCTGATTCAGACCAAAATGTGCTCGTTCCCTTGTTTTTCATGAGTGGCGACGACTCCCATTTGAAACAATCCCTTGCCCGTCAAGGTGGTTTTTTTCTCCTTTCTCCAAGTGGCGGCGCGCTTTTTTTCCCCTCGCCTGGTGATTTTTTGAATCGTTCTCCCTCCCCCCGAGAAATAGATCTTTGGCGAGCGTCTCTTTGCAGGCCCCTTAGCTTTGCTCAATTCCGACACAGATGCCTCGAGACGTAGGTCTGTCAGAGGTGCCGTCGTTTTCTGTTGAATGTGGTTTTCTACCGGCGTTCTTCTTTCCTCGTTTCACGGGTCGATGCTTCTCCACCCCAACCCCGCGTGCCTGGATGCGATAATTCTTCCGCTAATTTGACTTGCTGGCCGCAGCGGTTATTAGCGATTTCTCCTTTTTTGCAACCCGGTCACATCCAGCCCTTCCCCCGATGTTTCTTTTCGGCCCCTTTTCGTAATGGCTGGGTAAACCCCCCCTCTTAGTACCAGCACCAGACCTCTTCTGGGTTATTTGTCCTTGCTTCTAAGCCCGTCCTGCGACGTCTCCCGGCCGCCGGATTTTTTTTTTCCCTTTTCCCCCCACCACGTACGACGTTTTCGCCTCTTTTTTTAGTGACACGGGCGCCGAAGATGACTTCCCACCAGTGCGGCTTTTAATGCCCCCACCTTGGTTTTCTGGGTGCGTCTCGTCCTTGTTTAGTTATCAAGCGGCAGGGTTTAGATGTTCCCTCTTTAAACCCCTGCTAGCTGCCACTTTTGCCCCCCCATGGCTTTTCTGACGCGTCCAGTCTAAGCCCCCCCAACCCAACCTTTTCTCTTTTCCCCCACCCCCCCCACCACCCCACACCCCCCCTTCTCGAGCAGATTACTGCCAACGGCGCCCCGTTTTTTGTTGAACGTGATTTCCATCTAGCAGCGTGACAGAGTCCATATGTGCGACCAGGTTTGCAGGAGCTGATCCCCCCCCATTCGTATTAGTGACAGTTGCTTGGCCGACCTTTCCGGATTTTTTCAGCCACATTTTCTCCCTCTTTCCCGTTTCTTTTCGCGTACCCGTTTCAAAAGCTCCAGAGTTTCTTAAAATCAACGCTATGATTTGAAGGACTTTTTTCTCGGCCGACTTTCCGACCGGCTCGTTATCTCGATTCAGCAGGCCTTTTTCTTGACCGAACGCACCTCCTTCTCGGTATCTCCCAAGCTGGTCGTTTCCATCCGCGTTGGCGCTCGTTACGAGTTTTCTTCGTATTTTCCCTGTTCAAGAAGTTCTTTTCCTTTGAGTCGGAGAATGATGATTGTTTCGAATTATGGATGAAGTCCCCAGTCGGCGTCGACCTTGACTCCCCTTTAAATTCCGATGGATGCGCGACTTTTTCCCCCCGAGCGAGCCTCGGTTTTTAATTTTGGAGCGCTGACTTTCTGACCAGACTTCCCCCTAATTAACGGATTCCTCAGGGGTTTTTTTCGAGGCTGGGGCCCCTACGCCCCTCTCCACGCAGGTTTCGATTTTCCTCGCCAATGGCCCAAAAAAGGGCATGTTAATTTTTTTTTTTTCGCCCCCTCCATTTGTGCCGCCCCCTCCCGGCCCTCTCGTCTCCGTTTTTGATTTTTTTCCCCGGAACCCTTCCGACCCCCTTTAAGTTTTTTCAACCAGGCCGCCGGTTTTTTTCCCTCATTTGGCGTTTTTCTCCTTATTTTCTCTTCTCGTTGTGGTTTTTTTTCTGAGAAATCTTTTTTCAATTCGCGGATTTTTTCGCAGAGGAATCTCTTGGTCCCTGAAGTCTCATCTTTACTCCCCTGCTTTTTTCCTTTACGAGTTTTCCCCCTCACCCTTTTGTGCTTCCTGGTATTTGAAATCCTTGCCTTGTTCCCTTTGGCGCCCCTTAGACAGCATCGTGGATCGCTGGTCCAGCCTTGCTCACAGAGTCAATTCGGTCCAATTATGGTTAATTCAGCCTGCCATCCTTTCCATTGAAATCCTGACCCACTTCCTCTCCCTCTCCCGCACTTCGGTTTTCAAATTTCTTTCTTTTGTAGTCGGTAGCCTCCGGACTCAATTTTGCAACCCTTCCCGACGCCTTGATGTCTACTTCTTTGTTCCCCCTTTTTGCTAATCCACCTTTCTTGGCCCCCCTGGAGTTTTTTGATCACCTCAGAGTAGTGGAGGCGGTGAGTGGTTCCAATTTTCCAGGCTTCCTGTCTCCGACCTTTTCTCAGCGGATCGCCCAAGCTTGCCCTCCGTGGGCCTTTAGTCCTATCCTGACGTTTGCTTTTCGGGCTTCGCCCTCGTCGAGGCTTTCTTGTGGATTCTCTCACGATCGTTAACTTTTCTATTTGGTTTACTCAGGTGGTGAGATGCCTTCCTTGACTTTTTTCGCCATCTTTCCTCCCCCCTTTTTTGCCCTGCTCTTTTTACCTTCCTCAGACAGCCTCCTTCCGCCCTGTGACATTAATCTGGCTTATTCTTGCTCATCTCCCGTTTTCATGGTTTGTGAATTCACATTTCGCGGTAGATTTGTTGGTCTCAGATTATACATTCCTCTATTATAAGATTTTTTCACATTCCCAACGTCCAGTTGGTTTCCCTTTTCTGCCGCACTGTTTTCATCAGTTCCCCGTCTTTAATAATGTCTTCGCACTCTTCGGGAAGTTGGTCCCCTTCGGCCCCGGGTCAGCCCTTCTGAGGGGGTGTGCTGTTTTTAGCTTTCCATTTGTACATTTCTTCGGAAATCTTTCTTGACCTTTTTTCCCTTTCTTGCCCTTTCTCTTAAGGTTTCTCCTTACGCCGAGTGTGTCGCTTTATGTTTTTTTTGCTTCTGTCCTTGTCCCTTTAGGAACCGCTGTCTTCTTTTTCTCGCATTAGCGTTTTTTCCGATTGTTTGTCATACCGCGATGGAGTGTTTGGTTTTCGTTGTCTTCGTGCGCCCGTGCGATTGATCTTTTGAGTTTTTCTTTCGAAAACTCATTTCCCCGCCTGCCCCGCGTGCACACACGACTGCGCGTCGGCCATCCTTCGGCAGGTTTCGCTATGATTCTTTTTGGGCACGAGCCGGTCTTCCCGCGCTTAGCTGTTTTCCCCATTTAAAGTTGAAACTCACAAGTCCCCGGCGATTTCCCTCCCGTGCCCTCATCCCAGGTCGCGCCTTATCACTCCTGATTTTTTCCCTTTCCCTTCTCTTTCTGGCTTTTTTACCCCTTCACGATCCATTGCGTTTACGTCCGGTTTTCCACCGAACCGCATTGTGTCCCTGCCACCCCCCCTCCCGACCTGCCGACTGCGTTTTTGTGCGGCGGTCTTTTTAAAAACACCTTCGCGCTTCCTTCGACGGCATTTGCATTTTTGCTTTTTTTCCTTTTGTTTTTTAACACCTCCTTCCCCCTTCCGTTCCGAGTTTTCACGCCTGCAAATTTATGTACCCTAGATGAGGCGGTCCTCTTCTCTTTTACTCCTCCTCCTTTTTTTGTTTTCGTCTAGATGCCTTCCTTACCTTTTTGCCACGCTGACTCTTCTGATGAGTGGTATTTTTGGCTTCAAAGAGTTTGATAATTTTCCACGCTCGCCCCCCCCCGCTCCCATTTTTCCTTCCTTTCAATCTCCCTGTTTCGTTTCCTTTTGTATTTTGGGGCCCCGGCCGCGCTCACCAACAACGCGTGCCGTTTCTTATTGTTCTCTTCGGCTCCCTTTTACGGTCTCGTGTGCATGTACGTTACAGACAAAATTTATCTTTTCCATTTTTTTCTTTGACGCTCCTTTTTCCTTGAAAGCTTTAGTCAAGGCTCCCTTTGATTTTAGGCGCTACATTGTCCGGAGGTCTCTTTCAAATTCTAGGGACGGCCTTTTCATTATGTACCTTCCACTCCTAATCTTGTAAGAGTAGGGACGCCTCCAAATCCCCTTCTAGATCCCCTACCTTCTTTTCGAATTCTAGGTGGTCCTCTTGAGGATTTTTGACTTCTTGTTTTCATCCCTACATCGTGTCTATCCTTTCCTCGTCCTGGCTGATGTTTTTTCATAATCACAACCCTTTTTCCCTTGTGGCTGCGAACTTTTCCCCCATTCCGTACCTCGATTTGGTCCCCTTTTTCGGTGATGAAGCGCGTTCCTACCCTGCGCCTCTATGGAACCCCCGGACAATCGACCAAACGCTTCCCTGTGTATCCCGCATGGCCCCCTCTTGGTTCACCCCTTTTTTCCCTCAAGCTTACCGTCTCTCTTCGTCAACCCCTTTGACTAGGACTCAGCATCCCCCCCCCTCTACGTGTGCGGACCTACGATACTTAAGGTCCTTACGACGAGTTCTCTCCTTGATTCCCCCCAAGGTTTTTCCGAATGTATTGACAACCCTTTCGGACGTTCCCCTGCCGCAACCAAATCTGTTGTTGGGCCTGGGTTGTTCTTTCGTAGTGATAATAGTTTGCAGTTTGCTTCCCAACAGGTCGTCTGCTTTTCTTCCTAGTCCCCTCAGGAATTGATGAAGATGAGCCCAGCGCTATCCTATTGACGCACCCTTCGGCGCGCGTTTTCGTTCCTTTTTTCTAGCATTTTTCCCCTTTTTGGGAAAGTGATGGCGCTACCCCAACGTTTTTACTTGGCTGAACGATAAACTAGGGATTCCAATCTTTGGCTCCCTTACGATCTCTGGCTGTAGGATCCCTAGCCCCCTCCTTCCTCGGGCGTTCGCGTAAACTAGCCGTTTCACTTGAACTCCGATATTCCTCAGGCAGCTCGTTTGATTCCTTCGTCTTTATTTTGAGACTTTTACTTGTTTTTTGATGATGGAAGCCGGCCCCTTTTTTCTTGCAGCCCCCGCCCACTGTTTTTTTTCTTTGGTAGATTAGCCCTTTTTTCTCCAAATCGCGGTGGTGAAGAGGGGCACGATTTTTTCATTCGCCGGCTTGAATTCCTTTTTTCGAACGGCCGAGTTTAGAGAATGACCTCCTTTTGAGCCCCATCTTGAGTCGTTTCCTGGGTTTCTCCCTCCGACTCAATTGCAACCCTGAGCTCATTTTGCGTGCCGCAGCCCTTGGTCCTATTTTTTTAGTTCTTTTTTATTCTTTGAGACAGGTGAATTCCATGATTACTTTTTTCTGCACTTTGGTCTTTTTTTCCCAGCATCCACGATTAGGCGCCGTTTTTCTTCCCGCGACAATTTCCCCCCTGGGCGTAGTACACGTCTGGTCCCCTTTTTTCGACCTTTTCATCTCGGCCATGAAATGTCGCTCCGGTTTTCTCTAGCAACTCCGACCAGTCTCTCTTATTCGTTCCACCCGTTCTGACTTTTTCGCGTGTGTCTTTTTCAATTGAGAGAGCCCCCCCCCTCTCCACTGCGCTCGGGATTGTTGAATTCCAGAAGGTTTGACCCCCCCCACCCAACCGGAATATCGTTGGTCGAATGTTCTCATCAAAAATCGTTTTCGTTCGGTTTTTTTCCATTTTTGGTGTTTTTTAATGGATTGTTTCCATGGATGAGGGTTACATTGGTGCCATTTTTTCATTGGCGCGTTGAAAATTTCCCTCCCTTTAGGGTCCCAGTCTCCTTAGTCACATTCTTTCCTTTGTTGTTTAATATCAGCGTATTACCTTTTTCGATGCAGGCTTCCCTCCCTCGGACCGTTACTACTGTAACATTTTTTCCGGAGGAGTAGGTCGCCGTTAGGTGTCCCGGCCACTTCTTCCCTCTTTTTTTCAACCCGATTCTCATTTTGATCCCATGCCCTCTCTTTCTAGCCTTGGCGAATCACATCGTGTTTTTCCTTTCTTGCCCCTTTGTGTCTTTCTAACATCCTTTCTTGGACGGGTGCGTACGTGTATCCACCTTTGCCGGCTTCTCTCCCGAGCCTTATGGATAAGGTTTGTTCCCACTCTTTTTCTTCTCGTGGATTTTCTTTCTCATATAGATTTTTCTTTGCTCCAGGAAGAGTCCTCTTTCTTATGGCTGCTGATTTTTTAGCGTCCACTGATCCGATCGTTACGTCGTTCGCTCTTACATTTCAGATTGAATCCTTCAGACCGGTTTTTTTTTTTTTCTCCATCTTTTATCTTCCCTTGCTTGCCCTCCCTTAAGACTCCAACTCAGCTAAGGGGTTGCCAGTCCATTGCTTTATCGCTGGTCTCTTCTTTTTGCTCGGCGCGGGTTTTCTGATCCGGTGAGATTCTGTTGGTTCGTCTCTCACCGCCCCCCTATCGACGAAAAATCCCCACGATCATTGTGGCTGAAGGCCTGTCCTGCACCTGGTTTTTCCTCAGTTCGGCCCTTGGAATTTCGGGAACTTAGTTTTTTTTTTTTTCGCCTCCTTTCCTGGTCCTTTTTTCCCCGTTTCGCGGGCGTTTTGTGACTCTCCTTTTTAAAATTGTTATTTTTTTCGCTTAGCGGAAATCTGCGTACCTTCGGGTTTCCTTGTTTCCATGCCTGTCCACTTCTCGATGACCTTGTTTTGGATTTGCTGTTTCTCGGCCAAGTGTGCGGACCCTCGGTTGCCAGCGTCGTTACTTTTGATTTTGATTCTTTACCAATTCTGGCTGTTGTGGTTTTTTTCTTCTTTGTCCCTCGCTTTCATAAGGTCTTTTCTGGCCGGTGCAGGTGATGTTCACACACATTCATCATTGCCACCTCCTTTTTTTTTTTTCCCACCTACTTTCTTTTCGTCCGGCTTCCGGGAGCGGAATCAGGTGCGTTTACGTTTTCTTCCTCGTCTTCGCCCGTCTTGGACGGAAATTATCATTAAGGCCTTTGCCGTCAGTCTTTCTTCGTTTCGCCAATTTTGCAAGTTTTTTAATGTCCCCGCCGCGATGTCCTTTTTCGCATGTTGACCCTCTTTCCCTCTTCCCCTTTTTTTTCGGGTCATTCTCGTTTTTAAAACCCCTTTATTTGGCACCTTTTACCTCCTCCCACTCCCATTAGTTGCCCAGCCTGTTTTGTCGCTCTGAGCTTTACCACTACACCCTTCCCCTCGCCGGAGATGAAGATGGAATTTTTGGCATCTCGAGAGTTGGGACATTTCTTCCCCATTCTCCGCAACTTCTACACATCCCCTTTATCGATGTCCACCCTTCTGGATCGAGTTTTTTCTTCCTTATAGATCTCCCCCTTACTCAGTTGTGCGTGAGGCTTCTTGCCTCTCTATTCCTTTTTGAGAGGAGTTTTTTTTCGTTTTTTTTTCCCCCAGCTTTGGCGGCCAGGTTTTTAAAGCATTCTCCCGACTTGCCCAAGGTGTTATTTATTTTTTGCCCCTGCGGCTGCTTTTGTCGTGTTTTCCTGAGTAACGAGCTCGTGTCCACCAAACCTGTCGTTCCTCCCTATTTTAAGTTTTTATGTTTTCAGCTGAGTGATAAAGGGACTGGCTCGTTTTTCCAGCTTTTCTTGAGTTTCCCAACATGTTTTGTCCATTTTGATGTACTTGCCTCAGCCAATCGCGGCTTCCCCTTCTTTGTAACCCGGCGTCTTCTTTTTTCGAACAATTTTAGGGCTGCGCGGCTCACATTTTTTTTTCTGAGATTAGGAACGAACCTCCGCGACCGTTCGATTTTCATAGCCGCTTTGCTTCGAAAGACCCCTCTATTAGATTTAAGAGTTCCTCAAAGCGCGTCTTGTCTGCCCGGTGCAGGCGGTCTTTGAATGATTTTTTACCCAGTCCTCGTCGGTGGAGCAGATTCGTCAACTTGAGCCGATTAATCATCAGATCCCAACCAAATGTCCAGGTCTGATCAGGACGACTACCGGCTTCTTTCGTTAAAAGACTGGTCATCCTGATTCCAGCTTTTTTTGTTCTGCGAAGCCGAATGGCTTTCTGCGACTTGGTCTTCCTGGACGATTTTTCCCACGGTCAGGAACGACCGATTTACTCTTCTCATTATTCCAATTTGAACCGCTGAAATGAAGAACATGATTTTTACGGACGCTTAACGAAGGCGTCCACTTCCTTTAAGTCTTCCCCTCCGGACACCTTCCCCAAGTTTCTTTTAAATTCAACAGTCTTCCGGCAATGCAGCCCCCCCAATTATTTTTTTGGGAAGTGTGTTTATCTTCTTATACTATTCGTCGTGAGCCATAGTCTTCCTTATCTCCCATTTGATCCATTCCCCCAAGAGCCTAGCATGACTACGGGCCTATGCGTCAGATTCTTCTACAAGTATTACTCTTTCAACCCTTCTTGGCCCGTTTTGTTGACACGTTTCCTCATGCGCTGCCCTCTTCCGCTGAACTAGATAGACAAAACCGGTCATTTTCCGTTTTGAGACCTTAGTAGTCTCCCCAGTTAGCTGGCCCCGTTAACTATTCCCTTTTTAGAGACCAGCCGCAGCCGTCCCTGGGCGGGTCTTAGAACAATTTAATTTTTTAGGCTAGGCCCATCCCCTCTCCTGATTTTTTTTTTTCAGTTTTTCGTAGAAGACGCTCTAATATGTTCTCGGGCTTTTCTCTTCCCTCCCCCCCCCGTCAAATTGGAGCTAATTGACGCTGATTCGAGATTTTCAGCCGTGAGCACTCTTTTCTCGACTTGCTGTCTAGTTGATTCAGACTCGGCGAGACGTACTTCGAAGGCCTCGGTCGGCGAATGTCCTCCTCTGTTCGCCAATTGAGACAGTCGACTTGTTCAACAGGACGCACTCCCCTTCAGCACATGTGCAGGCGAATTTTCTTGTCCTCGGCGTTAAGGTTCTGCTGGATCTGTTCTGTCGTAGCTGAAGTTCTCCTGCATTCCCCTCTTATTTTGCATTGTTTCCCCCCTACCCCCGTTTATTGTTTAGATCAACTCTTTTTTCTAATTTTCCGCGCCCAAGTGTCAACCAACTGGACTTGAGCCCCACAAATGGCATTGAGCACCCACTGGGCCGTCCACAATTGTGAAATTCGGCCTGCCAATTTTTTTTTTTTTTTTTTTCCATCGACCACCGATCTTCCGGTCTCGTCCCACCCCTTTTCCGCGTCCCGGCCTTTGAGGGGGTCATATTCCTATTCCCTCCTCCGTTGGGTTGTGTTTGAGTCTCCCCCGCTCCACTGCTACAGCTTGGTTCGCCCCGCGTTGCCTGCCTGCTCAACCAAATTTCTTCCCCCCTTTGTTGCCGAGATTCCTCTGGACGGAAAAATGTTTTTCGCCTTGTCTGGGAAAAGTTCTTTTTCACTTTGCGCCTTCAACCTTCGACAGCATTCCTTTGGCTTTTTTCCCATTTACCTTAGGTAACTCCCTTTCATTCTGATTCTTTTTTCTTCCTCCATCAGCCAGCCCTCTCCCAAAGGATTCCTTTTTCCCGCTTTTTCCTGTCCCTCATTTCCCCCCACCCTGTCTTTTTGTCTCCCGGTCAATGTTCGACTTTCTCTTTCTTTCCCCCGATTGTCATTAGAAAGCTTTTTCTAACGAAGGGCCGCGTCTCATTTTAATTTTGCGTTGGCCCCGCGGATGTTTTTACTCTAACTAGTCGTTTCTTCTGTGATTCGGGCACATTTTTCCCCCTTTTTCCTCTCATACCCTTTTTAACTTTTCTCGCGTTCCTCGCCCTTCCAATCTTTTCCCCTTTTCTTTGGTTGTCTGACATCGTTCACTTGTTCCTCAGCACCTTTAATGTGCTCTATGTGGATTCTCTACAGTCCTCGTTAACGGTCGTCTTTCCTGTCTCCTAGGCTTCTTTTGCAGCTCTTGTCCCGGTTTTTCGTCTTGTTCCGGATTGCTCTCTGGCCCCGTCCCTCCTCGCCGAGTCGCTTCTTTTCAGTTAATCGTTTGCTCTATCGCGTTATCCTCTCGGTTATCGCGGTGATCTGGTGAGAGCCCTGACCGCTTTTTTTGTGCGCTCTAACCTTTTAGATCCTACGAGATCACCCCCTTCCCCAACCTTCCTTTGTTTTGGCATTTCTCGCCCTTTTTTTTCGTTAAATTTTTTTGCGAGAATTCCGTGCCGGGTCGCTGTTTCCTGTCTGTCCGACCCCTTTTGTTCTTGCTTGATACGAGTCCAAATTCCTTTTTTTTCCTCGCGGGTAACTTTTCCCTTCGTGGTGAAACGTCCCTGCCTGGTCCTGTCCGGAAGACAGCTTTGTGAGATGTTTTGCCGTTGCCTTGTTCCTCCTTCTTTTTTACCTCGCGGAACGCGTCTCCCCGACCCCGTTCATTATGTAGCTTTTAATTTCGCAGACCTTCGCGGTGTTGTGTTGGTGCTCTTATGCGCCTTCTCTCCTTTCCGAATCTTGCTCTCGCCGCGAGTTTTTTTTTAATACAGTTTTCCATAGTGGACCTACGGTCTCGTTCGGCATTTCCTTCCGGGACTCGTCTTAGCTTTCGAGGGCACTAGCTTTTTCCTCTCCTTCGCGTCTTTTATGCCTCGAATAAGTAGCCCTCGAGGTTGCTCCCGCCCTCGCCGCCCCACTTTTTGTCTGCGCCTTATCACCACCCCCCCTTTTTTGGTAATTTTCCCTTGCATATTTTTCTCCCTCCGCATGTTTGCTTCGCTTTTCCTCTGCTCCTTAAGATCCCTTTTGTTTTTTTTTTATGAAGCCTGCAAAACACGATCCCTGAACCCTTTCTGACACATCCAATACCCCCACAATCCTCCCCCTGACTCGCGGATTTTGTGTCTTCGAGTCTTTTACCAATTCACATTCACTCCTCTTATGATTGCCTTACCTTCTGTGTTCCGAGAGAGTTTGTTTGACTTCTTTCGGTTTTACTAACGACACCCAAGCTTTAATGAGGCCCAACCGGATGGAATAGGAGAGTAGTCTCTTTCTTTTTCTTCTTTTGTTGGGTTTAGATTGATCTATTCTTTCTTTCATAGTTCCCTCGTTACTTTGTCTTTTTTTTTTCCGTTTTTAGGTTGCGCCAGATTTCCACTCGTCTTCCCTCTGCCCCCAGTTTTAGTTTTACTATTCGGCGGCTTTTCTTTGTTTTTTCTTTCTCCCACTCGTGCTCTCCCCAAAAAGAGTCGGCGAGCCTTTTCCTTGATGTGGCGATTTAGGAGAAAGTTTCCGGCATAGTTTTTCCTTAGCTCCAGAAACATGTAAGGGGTGTCCGCTGCGACGCCCCTCTCCCTTCGACAGATTTGCCCTTAAAGTCTGGTTGATCTTTTCGCTCCAAGTGTTCTTCCCTCCCCCTTTCACGCCATCGTGGGCGTAAGGGACTTGTAGTATAACCCTCCGCGAAATCGAGGGCTGATCATTTCGTCCCTCGAATTCATTGGTCTCAGGCCGACTATTGTCGAACCGCTCCCCTTATTTCTTCACTTTTTTTTAGTTCTTGCTTGCATGATGGGTTCATCCCCTGCCCGCGTTCTCTCGGGTACTATCTTCAAATTCGCATGCTCATATACCCCCCCCCCCCTCTCTCTCTTTCGTTTCGAACTGCAGCGAACATCCTTTTTCCGCTGGCCGCAACATGCGCCTTTTCCTCGCGACGTGTGAGGGAACACCCCAACCTTGCACCCCCCTCGACCAAGCTTTTTTTTCTCTCCTTCCCTTGATTATAGTTGGAACCAAAGTTTCCCCGGAAACGACATATTCCTCCGAGACTATTCTTAAACTGTTCCAGTTTTCATCCTCCCCTCCCCGTCCCCTCTTTTTTATTCCCCCCCCGTCATGGCCGAATTGAACCCCCTGCCCGACCCTTATCGACCCGACAGTTCACTGGTCTCGCCCACTGATGCCCCCCCCATTTTCTTTTAATTTTAGCCCCCACAACTTGAGAGGGTTTTCAGGTTTTTTTTTTTGGTCGCTTAGTGATTCTAGATTGATGTTCATATCCCCCGGGCCTTTTTTTTTCCCGTTTCCCTTTTTTCTTCATTCTCTCTTTTTATTCCGATTCAGTTATCAAAGAGCTAGCTCAGATGACTGCAACCTTCGGTTTCTTTCGTTTGATGTAGGACTCACTTCCACCTTCCCCCGAGATGGCGAGTCCCGAAACCTTTAAGTTATAGCCCTCACAGCCCGTAGGGTTCCAGATCTTGTCCTCCGTTTAACTTTCTCGGTAGAGGCCCACTTCAGCGCCGATTTTTTTCTCGTCACCGATTTTTAAGTCCATTTTGATCATCCAATCCAATCTCCGACGATTTGCAGGCTTTTCGGAGGACGTGATAATTCTTTCCTTTGGTCTTCTCTTTCCTCTTCCCCTTTTTGGATTTTCCTCCCCTTTTCCTCGTGTATCGCTCAGCCGGGAGCCCTCTCTGTTGGCATTGTTTCGGCACCGATTTCCTGTTCCTTTTTTAAAGGCGACCCGCCTTATCCCCCTTTCTTCTCTTAGTGATTTCCCCCTTTGGTCAACTCTCTGAGAAGTCGACTTTCAGGAGGTCGCTGACTCCTCGGCCACCCATGTGCCGGTTTTCCCACGTTCCGTGTGCGAGACGGAATCTTCGGGTTCCTGTCTCTTAGTTCGCTGATTTTTAGTGCCCCGAAACCCTGAATTAACGTTAGATATGAAGAGTGTTTCTTGGGACCCCTCCTTCCTCCTGGTCGCATTTTTCTTTCTCCCGTGCAACAATTTGAAAGTAGTGACAGCAGCCCTGCTCCCCCCCCCACCCCTGTTTGCCTGTCAAATCTAAATTAGGATCCCCATGGTCTGCGAAGGTTTTTCTTATCAACTGAAGACCCCCGATATTCCCGTGCTTCATTCAACCAGGTCCCGTCGGCCCGCCTTTTCGCGGGGTATCACCCTCCGTTGTTTGTTTAGAGCTCTGACCCCCAATGTCTTTTGCCCCTTTTTCACGTAAGTTTCCCGTTGGTAGTGAAGTTTTTTACCCCAAGGAGAGTTGGCGGGCCGAGCTTTCTTTGATTGGTCGGCCCAACCTGGCATTTTTTGATGAATTTGTAAAATCGTGAAATGTGGCATGTTCGATTTCCCAATTCTATCTATTATTTTTTAGGACTGTCCAACCTCCGATTCCCTTAGTTCCGTGAATTATTCTGTACCTTCCATATCGCCTTCGTATACCCTCCTTCCCCCCTCTATGTCTTTATGCTGTTTTCAAGAAATGAGCCGTCACCATGGCCTTTACGGGCGCGTGGTTCTGACTTTTTTTGACTTTCCTTCGGTCCCCCCGATTAGTCTACGTACACATCTTTTAAGGAGTATTTCTCGCCGCGGCTCAATCACACTCGTGCCCCTACACGAAGCGGATTCTAGTCAACGGGCTTGACTAATTTATCTCTGCGGTTTTATTCTTAACACTCCTTCTTTATTCGTCTCCCGAGTGCCTTTAGGACAGAGTCTAGATCCAAGCTGCCCCACCGTCTCGTGGCTTGGCTTCTCCTCAGGCTGCAGGCTGTCTGGTTTCCCTCATCCCCATCTTCTTTCTTTCTGTGGACCTTCTTCTCCCGTTAAAGTCGTTGCCAGATATGGTACTTCCTCAAGTTTGGATGCAGCCCCTTTCTCCCGTTTTCTCACAATTCTTTTTATGTAAGTGCCTCTACTGCCGAGCCGCTCGAAGAATTTTCCTCCTCTTGGCCATCTTTCTCATAATCTTCTGTTTTAGTGCTGATCTCATGGCCGGTTTGATTTGGCTTCCTCACCCTTCAATTTGAGTTAACCTCCTAGAAATAACCCATTCCACCCCCCCGACTCAGTTGGGGTCTGGTCTTCATGTCTTTTGTCGCACTTTGGACCATTAGACTTTTTTTGCCTTTTTAGCCTGTCATGTACTGTCAGAGCTAGCCTGTAGTGTGCGATCTCTTTAAAATGTCTGAATTGCGCGATTCATTTTTTTCTAACGTGTGGTCCCCTCTCTTATGGCTTCTTCCTCTCTCTTTTGCGCTGGCTGTGCGGGTTTCATCTTTAATGGGACCTCTTACTTCTGTTTAGTTTAGCCTTTCTTTCCCTATTTTCATTCTCAATTCGCGCTGGCGTTTTTGTTGGGTTCTGTTCCCCGCGCACCTTCTTTCCTCTGCTCTTCCCTCGCGCTGTTTTTGATGAACACCACAACTTCTCACCGCCTGCACCTCCGTGAAAACCCCAATAAGGAGCGTTCATTTTCCGCGTCGCATGGAGTTTCCTTCTTCTTTTTCTTCGTTGGACAGTTTTGTGATATGCCCCGACTTTCGTTTTGAAGTTTGAATAATTTACTTCACGTCAGCCGGCTCTTTGTTTTTCTGCCAATTTCTATACATTACCCCCCATACGTCAATGGAGAAAATTTCTTATTGTTTTCGAGACGATTGCTTCTTGCAGTCCATTTTGGCCTGCTTTTCTTCCCCCTTTTGTCCTCTCCTTCAAACCCGTAGATTCCCCTTGAATGCATCAATAGACCACCCCCCCAATCTCCCCCTTTGCAGCTCGACTGCGCTTTCTGCGCGACTGATTCCTACCAACCCCCTTTACTCCCCCCCTCGTGCTTTTCGACGGCCACTTTTGGAAGCGCCTGCGGTGGAAAGAGGTTCTCCCCGTCTTTACGAAACCGCTTCCAAAAAAAGAGAGGTTCTCGCTTTCAAACGGATGGCATCCTTTAGTATTGCACTCTCTTTTTTTTTCTTCCGATGCCTTCCTTTATCATTCCATCCTTTTTACCCTATGCAAAATAGTTTGATAGTGTTCTCTTTTTGGACAAGGGAGAAAGCTCCCAGATGATCCGATAAACAGTGCCTTTCAGTCCACTATCCGGCGGCCTTCTCTGGTACACCCGGCGCTACCCAACAACTTAGGCGGCGCGTTCTTGGTCCTGATTGTGGGCCGCTTGATTTTTCCGCCTATGTGTCCGTTTCTGAGCTTCCCGACCCAACTTTTATTCTTGGTAGTCCTGACGGCCCTTCCGCCATCCCGTTGCAACCCTATTTTGAAAGTCAAGGATGAGTGCTCTTCCCTTGCGGCAGGCTCTCTTCCCTCGCAGGTTTTATTTTTCCCTTTAATCGTTATGACGTCCCCTGTACCCCGATTGCATGATTTTTTCTTTCAGAAGCCCCATCTCGTAGCCTCCCTGCTGACCTGACGAACGCGACGTAGGTGTTTCGGTTCTTTTTTTCCCTTCCTGTGTTTCCTCCCCCTGACGCGTCGAGTTTAGCAAGTTCTTTGGTCGCTGTGGCCCTAAGACTTTCCCCCAAACCAACTCCATTCGCGATGGTTTACTTCGGTACTTCTTTCTATACCTCCTCCTTGGTTTTCAGCTTTGTTAGTATTCTTGACACCGGCAACATACCTCTGTCCCCCAAGCTCTCTTCGTCGTTGATAACCTAAGGCATGTCAGTGTTTCCCAAAGTGTACTCCCCTACTATACCCGACGATCATGACTTTCATCGCTCGTAAGCATTAAAGAAATAGTACCTTGAGAGGAGGAAGCGTTCCCTATTAGAACCATACGAGTTCGTCCATGATTCCACAGCTCAGAATCAACTATTAAAGTGCGGAATTACATAACCACTCTCGCGGGTTGGGCCCGGTGTTTTTTCTTAATATTTAGGTTTGATTCGCACAGGTCGTCGCCCTAGCCATCAAGTCCCTCGGTTTTTTAGTCCTTTTCTGACCTTCTATGCGCAGCGATGCTCAATCTTTGACTTAGGCGTTGCGCGGTCGTAGTAAGTTCCCTGCAATCGAGCAGCAGGCCCCCTCGAAAGATGGCGAGACAACCAGGTTACAGGAGGTCCCTCCGTTTTCGGTCTTACCCGAGTTTTTCCCCCCGACTTAAATTTTTTCGAGCTGAGGCATCCACAACGCAGCCTGACGAGGGTTGTCGCGTAAGTTAGCAGCCCCTTCCCTATCTAGATCGGCCCAATCCCATTTCTTTTGCAGTCTTGACTTTTTCTTCGTTATCCATTAAGCGGCTCGGGACTCTATTCGGCAAATGTGAGCCGCCTCCCCCTCCCTTCGCGGTAGGATCACTTTTGCAATCCCCTGCCGTTTTTCTCTTTTACTAGTTCGGCACGAGTTGATTCGCCGAGTTTAGCAAGGCGCCGAAGTCCAGGCGAGGTCGCTCTCCTTTCTTTCCTCGGTCTTAGCCACTCTGATCAAGTGCAGTCGGCTTCCCCGAGACGAGTGCAAGTTTTTCCAAGTGCCCCCCCTTGAAGTGCGTGCCTCGATCTCGCCTTGAATTTTGTTTCTTTTATCGGAGTTCTTGTTTGAGAAATACCATACTTCCCCGGACTTGACTAAGGTTTCCCTTGTTTGGCCCTCTCTCCCCAATTCATGCTGTCGCTTTTTCCACGCTGGTCCCCCTGAACACCTTTCCACTGAAACGCAGCCGTAACACCCTTTTCCCTTTGTCGCCCATCTGGATCTCGGCCAGCATTTCCCTCGACGTTTGAATTCGACTTTTCCCTCCCACGTTCTTTTCCAGGTCCGCTGCTTATTTGTCTTGTGGATCTCATCCCTCATACGTTTTTTTTCTGTTGAGAGATCATCCCCTGCGAACTGCGCGTTTTTTCAAAGGGTTTGACGCCTGCACTTGATCTCGTTTTTTTTAGGAAGTCGATCAACTTCGCTTCCCTTGCGTGATATTTCCGATTTGTTGCCCAACTCTTGTTGCTCATGGGTTTTTTATTTCCTTTGTTCATGTTGAACATTCGAAAGATTCGTTGACGGCGGTCCCATCCGCTCCCTTAGTACCCTTTCCTTTTTGTTTTCTTTTTTTCTCAAGAGAGACTCAGATACAATGCATCCCGCCGATCCGGTTTCTTTTTCTGGCAGCACTTCCCGTGCCATTCTGGGTTTCCGTCATTTAGACCGCCAACTGTCGACGTATTAAATGTTGAACAGAGTAGGAAGTCTCAGTTTTAGGGCTTGGTCTACGTCTTCGCTGTCTCGCCTCGTAGACCCACTTTGTGACTGATTGCCGGCACCCTCGTTTGATTGTACCGGTGCATTCTACGATCGTAGTGTTGTGGTATAGTTTACCCCCTTCCTTTCTTTTTTTCGATACTCCCCGAGCCCTTTTTCTTTTGGCTTTTCCGCGTTCCGATCCAATCACGCACTTTTTTTTCTCGTGGCTTGTCATGATCCTATCGCTGCCGTGATGGCTCAGGTTCGCAGGAAAGACTCATGTTGCTG
>Ga0179591_1155712_pt1 | contig 18977 bp, 21 predicted proteins | sample CZOMad2_1_08_16f_FD_182891 | JGI IMG/M metagenome (GOLD analysis project Ga0179591, IMG submission 182891) | Vadose zone soil fungal communities from Angelo Coast Range Reserve, California, USA - CZOMad2_1_08_16fungal (PacBio error correction) | ecosystem: Environmental > Terrestrial > Soil >... | reverse complement strand
TTTTCCCTTAAAGGAAGTAGAAAATGTGCTAGTTCTCTTCCGTCGCCCATTTCCCTTAATTTTCCTTTAGCTTCTTTTCGTTTTTTTTTCTATCCTTCTCCATGACTTTATGTCTTGTCTCCCTGGTTTGTGGTCCTTTCCGTGCTTGTACGGGTTGAGGTCTCAAGGGGTAGGCAAGAAGGCAGTATGATGTCCTCATTCATCATTCTTGTTGCCCTGACCGGTAGCCCCCTTCCCCTTCTAGGCCCCTACTTTTTCCCCGATTAGGAAGATAAAAGATAGTCGATCCCCCCAGTCTGAGACCCTTCTTGGCTCTTCCCCTTCGTCTTTTCTCAAAAGATTCATTGTCCCTTTATCAGTCCTCCCCTTTTTGCGGCCTTCCCCCCTGCGTTCCTCTCCTCGACACGGCTTACCCCACGCACAACCAAGTTGGGCCTGCTCACCATTCCTCCCCTTGTTTTTCTCGTTTTGAAGTCTATGGGGTTTTTTTTTCTTGACCCTTGCGATTTTGCCCCGCCCTGACGCCTGCGCGACCGCTGCGACGTGATCCCCAGTTCGCCCTTTCCTTGTCCGTGTCTGTTCGTGTCGACCGGTTTGAGCTCCCCCTTCTTGCTCCTTTATATTTCCCCTACTCTACCAAAAGCCTCCCTTTTACTTTTATCTCTCAGAATCACTAGGTGAAGACACCACTTCCCGTTTCTGTTTCTCTTCTTCTCCGGTCATTTATTTCAACAGTTAGGCCTGGCCAGTGTTTCTTCCTCCCCCTTGTTCCCCGTCCCGGTGAGTCAGGACAATCCTCATATCGCTACCCCCCTTTCCTTTTCCTGTCCCCCCCCCCCCCCGAAAGAAGTTGACGAGGGACGGTTCGAGCCCCTCAGCTTGCTTCTTCTGCCTCTTGTCCTTCCAGAGGTATTGTCCGTTTCTGCACCCCCAAGTACGACGATTCGGCCAGCCAGCACGAGAATGAACCAAAGCACCTTCTATTTCCCAACGGATTTTTCTTTCCCTCCCCCCCCGGATTCAATCGTATAAGAGTGCCCCCCCTGTTTCCTCCCCCCGGCGTGATCTTTTGCGGTACCTGGGCGAGCAAGTTCAGATATAGAAAAACGAAAGTTCAAGAGTTTAGGAAGATCCTTTTTCTCTCTTCCCCACTCTTCCCTCCTTCAGCCCCCCCCAATCCCACTTTCTTTTTTATTTTTCTCTATGACCTCTCCTCCCCTTTCGCCGTAGACCAGACCAAAAGGAAGGTCAGAGATTGTCTCCTGCTGGTGTTTCAACTCTTGATTTGTTTTTTTTTTTTGTATTTTCTGTCTTGTATATTCACTACTGTGGCCCAAATAATGTGTTTTCCCTCCCAGCTTTTCCCAGCTCAGACACTTTTTTTTTCGGTTTCAGGAACTGTTTACCTTCAGAGTGTTCCCCTGTCCTTCTCAACATTTTTTCCACTGTTCACTAAGAACATTTTCCGGAAGCGGAAGCTTGTCCCAACTCTCCCTCTTTCCCAGAACATCCCCCAGAAGGTAATAGTCTCCCGGACTTTTGATTCTAATAGCTTCTCCGCCCTCTGCCCGACACAGGTGAAACTTTTGTGAGATCCGCGGACAGTCGGGTCCTGGTTCTGCCCCCTCACGAAGTCTTGTGATAAAGGCAGCAAACTCGGGATTTTTTTTTTTTTCCTTGTTTCTTTCATCCGGGCGGCGGAGTTTCCGGCGCCCGTCCCCCCTTTCCGCCTCTTCTCTCCCCCCGGAGCCGGCGAACCCCTTCCTCCTCTTCCTTTCTCGCGACCCCCTCGTTTTTACATCGGTTCCGCCACTCCCTCCTTCTTTCACCCCTCCGGCCATTCCCTTCCCATCGGCAGGCGTGAATTCAAAGAGTCATGTCTTGTTGCTCCCTTTCTTCTACTTCAGCCTTTTTTCAAAATTACAGGTTTTCGATTTTGTCCTTTTTCAACCCCCAATCCGCTCTTCACCTTGTTCCCCCCCCCCCCCATCACGCCGCTCTCGAACGTACAAGAATAACTCTCCCTTCTTTTCTTGTAGACTTCCTTTTCCTTTACCTCAGATGCTCATTGTCCTCGTGGGTAAGGCCAAGTTTCATTGGTCTTCCCTTCCTCCTTTCCTCTCTGCGGCCACAAACTTCGCTGAACACTCTCTTCCGGTTGAAACTCCCCTTTCTCTTTATTTCTCCAATAAGAACCTCCATTGAAAAAGTTCTTCTTTTCCCCGCTCCCTCCCCCCCCTAACCGTCCTTATTTTCCACTTTCCCCCGACCTAAGGGCCTCTCTGCCGACCGTCGACAGAGGAAGGACGAATGCTCCCCTATTGGACCCCAATTTCGAGCTCTTCCCAAGCTTTCCCCCCCCCATGCTCAATACTCACAGAAGACAAACGCCGCACCAGTTTTTTCCGGATCCCGCCTCCTCCACATTATCCCTCAACTTGACTGAGCCCCGCCATGCCTCCCCTTAGAGGGAGAGTCCTGCGAAAACTCAACGAACCTTCTTCTCTTTTCCGTCCCAAGATCGGATAGAGACTCTTCGAGTTTTTTTTTTTTTCGTTTGGTGTTTTTTGTTTTTTCTTAAAAAAACGATAGGGCGGACCCCCCTTCAGAAATTTTCTCCTTTGTCAGCCTGAAAACTTTTTTCAGCAGGCTCTTCCCGTGCCCTTTTCCCGGAATTTTCTTTGTGGTCGGCAGATCCAGTCTCGAAAAGGCAGGAGGTAGTTCCCTTTCTTTCACCCCCTCTCATACCAAGCTTGTTCTACTTTCCCCATGACCCCCTGATCACCATCAAAGTCTTACAGCTCCGGCAAACGCCAGACTGGCCGTAGTCATGTATCGAGCCCCCCTAGAGACCAGTACTCGAATCTTCCCCCCTTCCTTCTCAGGAGATAATCTTTTGGGTAAAGGGGAGCACCAAAATCGACAACTTCATCCAGAGTTCCTTCTATAGAGGACGTTCACTTCGTTTTTGCATGCATTTTTCATTTCCCTCCGCAGCAAGGCTCGCTCGATCTCTCCGTCCTGCCCTCCCCCTCGACTGAGGCGCGACTCGCATCCAGTGCCAAAGTTACCTTTTCCTGCCGAGATCCATTCACGTTTTTGACCTTTTCCCGTCTTCCGGTGAATGTGTGCGGTCCCTGAGAAGCATCCGTTTCATTCGATTCCCTTTGGTCGTCTTTTCTTTCTTACTTTGGAGTAATCTGCCGGTTTAGGCGTAGAAGTTGGTCATGTTTGATTTTCGCTGAAAGAGGCATTCGTTGCTTTTTGGCCGCCCTCTCCTTCTGTGTGACTCAAACCTTGTATGAGGCGGCGGCTTGTAGAGATTCGAGCTGAGAGACTGATCCTTTCTCCGGTTACCAACCGCAAGCTGCCTTTTGACCGTTTAGCTCCTCTTGTTACGGACCTCCAAGACGTTATCCCGGAGATGGTCCTACACCTTTCTTCTCCCTTCTTCCCAGATTCCCCAATTCCAGGTAATGCCACTTTCCCCCTCCTTTAGCCAGTCCCTCCTCCTGCCTCCTTCATCAGAGAAATGATACCCGAGTATTAGGAAGAAGACTCGTCCCTCTGTCTCCCCACTATTTCACTTTTGATAAACGAGCCTTCTGAGATAGGAACACACACCACACCCCTCCCTCGGTTCGCTTCCACCCTCTGCCGCCTGATCCCATGGCCCGCCCCCTGGAATCGCCAACAATTATAATGCACTTTTCCCCTCCCCCGATTTTTACTGCACATTTTTCGACACTTCTGCTTTTCTCTACGGCTTTTCGTGCGAGGTCGGACCTCGACATTTAGATGGAAATGCACCGCGAATTCTATTTCCCCCCCCTATGAAGGCCTTTAAGGACTCCTCTCTTGAATTCCGCGTCGCCCGGAACTCGGGTCACCCCCCAAATATATTATATTTTCCCCTCTATTGTTTTATCTCTTGATTTTTGCCCTAGGTCCGTACGCAGTCCTTCTCAATCCGATCTTTTTAGTTCTTTCGTTCGGGTAGTTGTTGAGTTTCCCTTTTGCCTCACTGCCTCTCACTGCCTGGCCCATTTTTTTCCCCGTTCGATTTCCAGCTCCTCGACGACGTCTCCGTATCTTTTCCTAAGGTAGTTCCGAGTTCCGCTAGTTTCCTTTGCCCGAAGCGTCTCTTTTCCCTGTGGTTGGCTCGGCGTGTACTGGTTTTTCAGGGAATTTTTCTCTTTTTTCCCTTGAGGTCTCGTTGTCATCTCGTTCCTTGAGTTTGGGGTTGGTTCCCTCTTTCCTTCTGCGTTTTAGCAAAGCGCCTTTTTTGAAGGTGTGGCCGTCCTCCGGTTTCGTCGTTGAGGAACCGAAGACGTGAGGGATGACTTTTTTAGATGTTCTTCTCCTCTCTTTAGTTTTCTTCGCTTTCCCGTTTCATTTAAGTTTACTGTGTAACGATTTACCTTTTTTTAGTTTTTCAAAGTTCTCTGACCCCTAGCAGGGGATACCTGCTGGTTCCGTGGTCCTCCTCATTTTTCGATGAAGAGACTTCTGAATGCCGTTCAGGGACCTTCTATTCCCCTCTTCTCGCTCCAGCTACAAGAAGACGACATAATACAGCTGTTTGGACTCTCTTCTCTTTCCCTCCCATCCTCTTTACTTTTTCGAGACCACCCCCCTCACTCGTCCTTCCTCACCCGGCGCAGTGACTCCAGTTTATCCCCCCCAAACTCCCCCTCATTCACCCCCCCCCCTTTTTTTTCGATACGGTCCCATGCACAGTTCACACCCCCTGGGATACGGTCCCCTGCTTAATTTGTCTTTCTCGCATGAAACGAAGTTGGCTTTTTTTCCCTTTTGTTCTAGTTTACGGATCTCCGGCGTGGTTTATTCCTGGTGGACCTGCTAGAATTGAGCTCTTGCGCTTTCTTCTCTCGTTCCGCCCTTCTTTCTTTCCCTTTCCGCTTCTGACTTTCCCTCGCTGCTTGTTGGCGAGTGGTGGTGCTCCAATTACAAGATTAGTGCCTGTGCCGAAGGGCCATTTTGGTTCTTTTCTATTCCGTTCTCTTCCCCCTTCTCGCAAGGAATACGGCCCAGGAGGAGGGTGCAGAGTGGCGACTATTTTTTCTTTCCTTTACAATCGACGTCTCTCCTGGTTTTAGCCTTTTTCTTTCCTGACTACCGCCCCCTGAATCTCTGACGTGATAGCAGACCCTTCCGGTCCCCTCAATTTGAGTCTTAGGCGGCCGCTGAACTGGGGTTTCGCTAAGAAAGGCTTCCTTTGTTCCATTTTCCCGATGATTTTAAATCGCCCCCAGCGTACGCCTCCTTCATTTATCACGTAAGATCAGTGATAGGGACAGACATATGTTTCGTTGAGTTAAGCATTTCCAGCTCCTCTTCTTTTTACTTTCTGATATAAGGCCTTTTCTCTTGCCCTTTGTTTTTCTTTCTCGCTTCGTTTTTTTCTCCTGCAACCGTGTCGGGCTTTATTTCCGTAGATGCTTTAGCATTGTTTTTCCTAGTAGGTTTTTTTTTAGAATCTTCTGATCCCTCCATCTTGTCCGCCTGTAGGGTACTGCCGCTGTGACGTTTTTCTCCCTCTGTCCCGTCCCTATTATTCCTAATAGGTTCGGATGCTTTTTCTACACTTTTCCAGTTTTTCCCCCAGGAGTATTAGGGAGGGGGCTGACACTTGTCTAGCGAATATCTTTTCCTTTCTACCTATTTTTCTCCTTTGGTCTGATAAGGATCTGACGGCTTCCTACTTCCCTTGGCCAATACCTTCCAAGGTAATGGGAACCGATTTACTCTTCTTCTTTAAGTTTCTCCGTTTGTAGCATTTCCTGAGCCCCGTCATTCCATTCCTATCTTCCTCTTTTTGAACGTGTTAGGCGAGACGGCGTGAAGTTTTCAACCAGCCTTTCGGTTCTTATTCTTTTTTTGAGTCTAAGCCCTTCTTTCTCTTGACCCCCCTTTCTCCGCAAGCATTGATCCCAAGCACCTGAAGCTGGACTTCACTCCTCGACTTGTTCTAGAGTAATTTGAGTCTTTCAACCAAATTATCTTTCTCCCCCTTTTTCTAGAGACCCTTTTCTTCCTCTTAGCGCTGGAGAGTACGGACTTGTATCTTGTGATTTCTTTTGTTCTTCTTACTATTACCCTTCCTGTTCTCCCTCCCCCTTATTACCCCGAACCGGACCCCCCCCCACCTTCCCGCTTTGCTGCCGTTACACCCTGCGGATCGGCTAACAATTTTCCAGTTCTTTCCTCTTCTCTCTTTCCCGGCAACCCCAGCTCCTTCAGAGGTTCTTTTTATTTTTCCCACATCTTAGTATCGCTTCACGATGGACCGTCGTGAGGAGGGGCTTTAGTACTCTTGCAGGTGTTGCCCGACTTCCGTCGTTCTTACCAACGCTTTCGTTCCCCCGTGCCGGTCGACGACCACGTCCATAAACATAAAACCTTGTTTCAAGTGGATCAAATAGGTTACCCCGGTCCATCTTTTTCTCAAAGATGGGTCCTTACCCCTCACGGAGTTGGGAAAGTTTGCTCCTTCTCCTCTTTCCGTTCACTCACCCCCTCTCTTCCCCCAGTTGTTCCCCTGTCCCTTGTGTCTTGTCGACTCCCCTTTGCGGAGCTCCTGGATCTGGGTGCTACTCCTCTCCTTTTTTTAGTTTTTCCGAAGGCGGAGGAGTTGTATTTCCCGGACGTGACCCTCCCCCCTCCTTCCCTTGCTGCTTTCTCTTTATATTTGAATGATAGAAAAGCTTCAAGCCGTTGATTACCCGATATGTCTTTCCTTGAAAATCTACGTATAATTCTCCTCGTGTCTACACGCTCTGTTTTTTTTGTCCTCGCGCCCTTCTTCTCGAGACCTTCTGAGTGGGCGGATCTGGATTTTTAGCCGTCTCGTTTTTTTATTTCATAACTTATTTCCGAAAATGAGACAGTCTCCCTCTCTTTTCATCCACAGATGTGGATCTACCCCTTCTTGTCCAAGTAGTGGAGTGTGGAATCCTGTTGACACTGTTGTCAGAAGCTCCTTCTCCCCTCCTTTCTCTCTAAACCGGTTTTCGTGAGCTCCCCTGTTCTGACCCCTTTTAGACAGTTTCCACCCCTTCTCCCTCGAAAATACGGGGCGTGGTTACTTCTTCAATAGGGTCATGATCGCCTCCCTATCTTACGACGTCTGGGTGTTCTTTATTCCTATCTCCCATGAACAGCCTTTGTTTCTCTCCCCCCACGTTCTCCCCTTCCCCCGAGTAACTTCCAGTCCTACCCGTGAATCAAGGCGCATGTTTTTCTCGCGTCTGTTCTCTCTTGCTTGTTTTTCGAGTCGAACCTTTTTTTTTACCCCCCCCCCTTTCGGGTCAGGTCCAGTTTGGGAGAGGGCACACTGTTTTCAACTCTTTTTTTCGGGGGAGACCTTTTCGGTGTCAGGTCTTTTTTTTCATTGGCCCTGCGGCTTATTGCGTGGATGGAAAAGGAGGCAGTGTAAGAAGGGTTAGCCAAAGAGGTGTTTTTTTCCCTCTCTTGTCGCTTCCTCCATGCCCTAGGTGAGGGGCATAACCTTTTTTCTTCTTTGGCGCCTTTTAATTTGGCAACCCCCCCCCCTTCCTACCTACTGCGGCCTAATTCCCTGAACTGCTGGCAGACACACGCTTTTCCCTCAACCCTTTCCCCCTCCCGTCCTTTAAAAAGAAAGTTTCATCATGTTATTTTACGGAGCGCATTTTTGCCTCCTCCCGGCCGGACCAGTCCTGATCCTTCCGGGAACTGCGTACGGAGGCTGTCCCGAGCAGTTCCCTTCCTCTTACCTTTCTTTTTTTCGTGTAATAATAATCCCTTTTTTTTTTTTAGATATTATACCTTCCCCTTCCTTCTTTCAGCCTTCCCCCTCCCCCTTACTCCTTTTCACGGTACTCCAGGACGTAGTACATTCGTCGTAGGAGATGCTATCCAGGCGCACATCCACCGGATTTCTCTCCTTTTTTTACTCGGATTTTCCTTTTTGACTTCGAATTTGTATTCCAGAAGTTCCTTCCTATGCAGCCCATGAGTTCCCTTGGGTTGAAATTGACACTTTTGAGCCAGCTACCTACGAAGTGTCTTCCCTCTTCTTCCCCTTTAGGAAGTTTTCGATCCCCCCGATAGTACACCTCCACCCCTCCTCCCCCCCCCCTCCCCCTGTGTTTCCCCTTCGTAACGCACGCACAGGAGGGTGGGGTGTCCCGAAACGCATTTTGCCTCGTAGGAATGACTTCGTTCTCCCACCTCTCCTCGTTCCCCCCCCGTCCCCCCCTAAGTGGGCCTTTTCACACAGCCGGAAAGAACCGCTTTTTTCTATTTTCCTTTCCGTTACTGATGACCTTCTCTCTTCATTCTACCGCTTGAGCCGCCCTATGCGCCTTGAGAAACGTGTAGCTACTGTAAGTCTGATTTAGTGTTTCCTGGTTTTCCCCCTTCACACTGGCCCCGCCCCCCCCCCTCGTTCTCACTCTATTTAACGATCTACCACCCTTCTTTTTTCCTGTCCGCGCACGAGCGCCGTCGCATTTTTCTTCCGCCTTACCCGTCAGGGCTTTCGCTCTCCCTGGGTTTGCCACTCGCCGACCAACCCCCCCACCCCCCCATATCTACAATAACTACCCCCCCAAAACCAATCACACAACCCACATCGCACGCTCCCCCCCCCCAAAAATTACCCTATCGAAATATCCACCCCCCCCCTCCCCAAACCCCACGCCATACATAAACCCCCAACCCCCCCCCCCCCCCCCACCGGTTCTTCCTTCCTTCTCCGTTTCCCTGCCCCCCCACCCAGGCGCAAGTCTCCGTTTCTTCATTCCCGCTTCCAGCTGGTATCACCAATTGACAGGGCAGCGCCCTCCGTTTTCCGCTTTCTCTCCTTTCGACAAAGGCGGGCTACAGATTAGACGACGTGATGAATTAGGTATTCGTTTTGGACACCCCCCTCCCTTCTTCTCCCCCACAAGAGCAGAAAAAAATCCCCTTTCTACCCTTCAGCTGTGCTACCCCCCCTCCTCTCTTGACGAGGTTCTGAATTAGTTTTACTTTCGTTGAAAAGTACCATCAGAGTTGATAAACTGCGTCATCTTTCGAGAGGACTCTCCTTCTCCCCCCTTCCCTTTATTTTTAGGTAATGATTACGATACAAAGAATCCTAACATCTGGTCCCCCCCCCTTTTTCTTCTTTCGCACCTTATCCCAGTGAAGCCCGACAGAGAGCGTATACAGCACACCCAGGCATGTCTTCTCTATTTTCTTTTAGAAGCCCCCTGGCTTTCTTTCTTTTTAAACGCCCCCTTTCTGTCCCTGTCATTCCCCCTCTGTAAAACCAGTAGGGTGTAAAGACCAATCGGGACCATCTTTCCGACTTCTATTTTTTCCCTGCGGAAGAAAGTTCAGTGAGGTTTTTAATTGCGGGCTCCGGACCCTTTTTCCCCTCAAAAGTGGGAAGGAAGCCCCAGGAAGAGGGAAAAAAGGAAATTACAACTCTTACTTCCCTCCCCCACTTTTCTTTACTTCCATCTAGCATCCTCTATCTGCTGTTAATGCCCCCCTCCCTTTTTACTGCCCTGCCCTGGACTGTGAAGGCCATTTATTATATTTTCCCCCCTTCCTTGCGCAAATGGGCGGAAGATACGAACGTGTTAAGTCCTTCCCCCCTTATCTTCTTCTGGAAGATGTTTAATGTTCGAATCCTTTCGTCATGAGGTCTTTCCTGGAGCCCAGGCCTTCAGAGAAGGATGAACCTCAGGCCGCAGGTAGACACGGTCCGATATCCTCTCTCTTCTTTTGGCCTTCCCCCCTAGGAGAAAGGTGGAGACCTCGCCGGTTTAACCTGAGGCCCCTGCAAAGTCTCCATTCGGCAGGCCCGTGAAGATAGCGGAAGGTGCTGGGGGATCTGATTTCTTGTCCCGTTCCTCCTTCAAAAAGGCAATTGTTCCTCAAAACCCTGAGCCGCTAACTGAGGTTTTTTGACAACTTAACCCGCTCTACGACCCCCTTCAAAGAATTATCTACATGCCTTTCTGGAATTCTTTGACTTCCTTTCCCAGCTGTTCCTTCTTTTTTTTTGAGAAGGCCCCAGCGTTGACTCTCTTGGCCACTGATTCTTAACGACTTCACTCTTTTCGACTCCCACCCCCTCCGCTCCCCCCTAGGAAATTGCAACCTCCTTCTTGCTTTTCTTCCTTCTGTGTCCCCCCCCCCTCCCCATGGCACCCCTTCTGGTCAACGAGAATCCTCGAACCGAATGGATGGTAACTGAACCTCCCCTCTCCCGTCCTTCTGAACTGACGGCATTTTTCCCGCGGGGACCCTTTGATCCTCTTCCCTTCTTTCCCCCACTTTCCTCCAGAATAAACCTGAAGAAAGCAGAACGGTGTCCTTATCACGCCTTCTCTTTTTCCCCCTTCCCCCCTTTCACCCCTCACATTCAGTTCTCCCGCAGAAGAACTTCTTTTGTCCCTTTCCTTCCCCATCCCCCGAACCTTCTTTTTCTCCTCTCAATGATCTTAGGATAGAAGAACGAGGGCGATTCTTTGTAGATTTTCCCTTCTCTCTTCCTCCTTCCCTTGGCCCTGTCGTACCGAATTTTACCCCCCCCTCCAGGGCCTCCTCCCTCTTGCCTTTACAGGAAGAGTGGTTTTTGAGTATAACGTTGTGGTCCTTCTTGCCTTCTCCCCTTCTTCCACACGCTCCTCTCCCCTCTCTCTAGATGCTTGCGTCCCCCTCAGTGTCGTCCAGTTCCCCGGACAACAACAGATACAGGTGCATTTTCCTGTATCTCTCTAGAAACCTCTTTCTACTCCGGAACACTCCTTGTCTCTTGTACTTTCATCTTGTCCCTTTAGCCCCACACTCAGCCCCACACTCCGGCGAAGAGTTATTTTTCGGTAATCTTCCTTTTCCCTTCGCGGAAGTGCCCTATTTAGTCCCGAAGAGGCGATTTCCCCATCGAGTCCTGTACTTCCACGCCCTACGAATGCTCGAACTCGATACCCCAGTGAACTTTCAATTTTTTTTCCTTCTCCCCCTACCCTCCTAATTTTCTTGAGCTCCCCTGCGTGCCCTTTTCCCACTTTTGCTTTTTCTGTAGCATCATGACAGGTGAATGCTAGGTCTGGGCCTTTTTTTTCCGTCCTTTTTCGTACTCGACCTTGTTGTTCTCTTCGCCTTTTTCCTGGTCCTTTTTCTCGTGCCCTCCGGTCAGGCGTGGAGGTGATCGCAGCAGCATAGCTTCCCAGTCCTTTTCTCTCTTTTTTTCCGAGCGTAGCGATGAGTCTGAGTTGAGCAGTGTTCACCGTCCCCGCGAACCGGCAGGAGTGCTCTACCCTGTTTTCTTGCCATGGCCTCCCTTTCGCTGCTCTTTCCTAGACCATCTAAGACGAATGTAATCTTTACAGTTTCCCCCTTATTCCCGGTCCCGGCCCTTCGCTTCGAGCGTTGCGTACCTCAATGAGAGACAGTATAAAGAGTATTACTGCACTCCCCTTCCTCCCCGTCTCTTCCCACTCTTTTCTTTGTTATACCATTGCCGCCTTTAGATCTTATTTTTTTTTTTTCCCCCCACCCCCCCCGCCAGGGCTGATTTCCACGCGGCCGACAAAGGATAAATAGTAATGATCGTCCACTACACTTACAACCCCTTTTTCTCCCTCCTCCATCCCATTTCTGGAAAATTTCTTATTCTCTTGAAAGCTTTTTCTTTTCCCCTCCCTTTCGCCGACGAAGGAGAAAGTAAGGCGATTCTTTGACTTTCTCGCCTTTTCAGTTTCCTTCAAGTACCGGCCCCTGTCATGATTCCACTGAGCCCCGGCCTCGGTCGGCGCTGTCTTTCCGTAGTAGAGGAAATAGGACCCAAATATATATATTTCCTTCTCGTGGTTGTTTTTCTATTATCTTCGTTTCGCTTTCGTCCCTTCAATCCTTCCTCCCTTTCCCTTTCTTTCCGGCTAGGGTTATGAATCCTTGACTCGTCCGTGTACTTGGAACTCAAGTTTGAGAGTTTCCATTTTCCCCGTTTTTTCCCGGTGCGTAGGTTGAGCAGAACCAGGTTAAGTCCCTTTTTTCCTCTCCGATTTGCTTTTCTCTGCGTTCCCTTGTAGAGTTAGCGGGGTTGGATCGGTCTTTCCCGGCATGTCCTGTGCCGGTTGCGGAAGCAGTTTTTCAGCGTTAAATTTGTGTGTGTTTGTTGGTTGTAGCCTCGATCGGGTTCCTTGTCTTCCCGCGTGTTCTCTTTTGGTCAGGAGACGTAATTAGGTTCGGAGGACCCCCCTTACTCCCTCTTTTTTTCTTTCCGTTTAGCGATGTATCGCCCCCTCCTTTCGTGCTCAGTCGTGGCCTGTTCATGAAGTTGTGTAAATATGAACATTCCTGAGTCCCCATTTTTTTCGTCCCTCCTAGTTGTACGTTGCTTTCCAGTTTTCGTATTTCCGCCTTCTCTCTCGCCGAGACGGCGATGCGTTATGTGAAATGCTTAATGGCTACGATTCCCTATTTCTGTAACCGCCGCCTTCTTTCCCTTCGCGTTGTCCCTGCGCCCGTCCTGCTTCTTCTTCACCAAGACCCGAATGAAGGAGTTGACTGATCATAACCCCCCTTCCCCCCTGCCGCTTTCCTCCACCACCCGGAGAGTCCTAAGCTCCTTTACCCCACATCACAATGTCAATTAGAATTTCACATGTCTGAGTGGACTTCAAGGTCCCCATCAACAGTTAACCACCCCTTGATCTGTCACTTTGTAACCTTCTGAGCTACTTTTCTTTTTATCGGCATGAAAACTGAAGTGGATTTGTTTCCCTGAGAGGTCTCTCTTTTTTAGTGTTTTAATGTAAGGGTGTCCCCCTGCTATTCTCCCAGCGAGCTATATGATGAGTCGAAGATTCCCTGTGTTTCATATTGCGTGTCCCCTCTGTTTCCGCGTGCACCTGACCCTGTCCGACATCGATTTGGTATGGGGGGTGCTTTTGTTGTTTTTTTTGTTTCCATCATTCCAAGCTGTCGCTTTCTCCAGGGACCTTTTGTTAAGAGGTTTTTTCTTTTTCGATCCGTTTCATTAATAGGTCCCTTAGGAGTTGCAGAGGCTGTGCCTCCCTTTTGATTGCTTTCTTTTTTTTCTGCACTTCTGAAGATTGGTGTTTTTTCGTTTTTTTTGAACCAGATTCTAAACCATCCTGAAGCTAAGCCTTTTTTTCGATTAAAACCTTTCCCCCCCTTCCTTCCCCGAGGGGCATTTGCCGTTTCCCTGTTGTTCGTTGATTTTTCCCCCACTGATGATTCCTCCAGGAGAGGTAACAGATTTTCTCCTCTCCTCCTTCTATCTATTCCTAGATAGAGGACCGAACATAGTTTTTTTTGAGCAGTTCTCTCGAAGGGATTTCTTTCGTGAGATAATGCCTTTTTCTGTCTGCATGGTTTGCCTTCTTTTTATACGTCCCCATTGTCGGAGGTTCCGTCTTGCTCCGTGGAAGTTTGGGGTTTGTTAATAGTATTGTCCATCTTTTTCCCCCATTTACCCTGTTTTTTTCCTGAAGGTCTGACCCTCTTCCCCTTCTTTTTTTTCCCGCCTTGATTAGGGTAATACCACATTTCGGTTCCCCCCCTCTTTTATGCTCGTTCCCCCCTCCTTGTTGCCCTTTTTTCGTTTTCGGGAGGGGGGCTAAACTTTCAGTCCTCCTCAGCCGTTCTTTTCTTCTTCAAACGAGTTGTTATAGGCCTTTGGTTTCTCAGAGATGGGAATTCGTGATCCTCTTTTTCCCCCCCCACGATCCGTCACAAAGGTCTGGCCCAGAATTTGCTTCCGATTACTCTGCTGGGCTTCTTCGTTTCGCCGTCCGGGTCCGTCCCTTCGAACCAAGTTAAGGAAGTTCTGAGTATTTTGTTTCCTTGTTTTCCCCTTTCTTTCTGACTTTGTCCCAGCTATGGTTTTTTCTTTAGGTTCGTGTGTGCGGTCGGCCTTCCTTGCGGAAGGTTGCCGATTCGTAGGTAAGCAGCAGTCCCTTCTCCCTTCCCTCCCTATGATTCTATTAATCTTCTTCCCTTTTATCTCGTCATCCTTTTTCCGTGAAAAAAGTGAGAGTTCGACCGATTAGTCCTCGGTGTCGATCCTAGTTCTTCGCTTACGAGTGAGTCAGTTTCGACCCCCCCTTTTTTCCTCGGGGTTTCCGGTGAAGGAAGTCTCAATTCCGCATACAGACTCAAGTTTTTCTCCTTGAACCCTTCCCCCCCAATCGAGGTCTTTCCCCTTGACCCCAAGGAGGATCGTTCCCTGGTCATTCTTTTTCCTTCTTATCTTCCCTTTTCCCCTGCCCCTTCGGAAGTGAGGGAGTCCCGGCTTAAGCAAAATTCCCCTATATGCTATTCTCGCTCCGATTTGACCAGTAGTGGGTGCTTGGTTCTTTTTGACGTTTGGCCTCGGTGTCTCCTTGTAGGAGGCAGGAAAAGTGAGAGTCAGTTCCTTCGCTTTTCCACCCCTTTCCGGTCACTGTAGGAAGATTGATTTCAAACTGGACCCTTTTCCTTTTGGTGTTTTTTTTTACCCCCCCCCCCCCGACCTTAGGGGGGTAAGTTTCCCCCCTCTCTTCCCCTCCTCTTTTTAAGAAGAGAGTATCCGTCTCTGAAATGCCCTTTTTTTTTTGTGTTTTCCTTTTCTTGCTTAGTTCTGGATTTTTCTTTATTCCCCCTCCTTAGTGTGAGGTGTTAATGACTTCTTGAGTTCTCTTGAGCGTACTGGCTGCTTACCCCTTAAGTTTCTGTTGTGTAGTCGACTTCTCGCCCAGCCCCCCTCCCAGTTTGCCTTTTTTTCGACTTTCCTTCCCCGTTTCCCCACCCCCGAGCGGGGTGGAGAATCGAGACGTTAGTCGAATTTTCCTTTGTGGCGTCCTTTTTTTTTTTTCTTTCTCTTCTGGTGGAGGTTTCCCGCACACGAAGGCTCACCCCTGATTCCTCTTTTTTGCGGGGCCTCCGATGCTTTATAGAAAAGTAGATAAAAGCGGAGAGGAACTCCGGGCCAAATTTTTTCTGGGTTTTTTTGTGCTTTTGTTTTGTTTGGTTATTGTTGTTTTGCCGACTTTCGTTCCCCTTTCTACGCCGGCTATGTTCTCCCGGGGTGGGCCTAGCAAGGTCCGGTTCAGTTTCGCTTCCCACCCCCCTTCTCCCGAGCAAAAACGTACACTTGGGTCGCGGATTACACCTAGGTTGACTGTCGCTTCCGCTTCCGAAGATGGGTGATACCGATTCCCTCCCCCCCCCTGCTCACTTTGGCTGCGAAAAAAGTTAGACCCCCTCTACAAAAGAGACTTACAGATTCCCTCCCCCTTTTTATCACGTGGTCAGGGGCTTTCGTCTCCCCTCCAGCTGCTGGTCCCTTCGACATCCTACCCCAAGGAGGTTCTTGACGGGAGGTGGGATCGGCACACGTGTTTTGTGGGTTTCCTTTCTGCCCCGTTGCGCTCTTCTTCCCCATGCAGTAGGGATTTTTTTTCTTTTGCTGTGTTTTTCCCCCCCTTCTTTGGGTACTCAGTGTTTAGACCCCCATTTGTTTGTAGAGTAGTTTTCGCCCTCCCTCCTTGGTCCCCATTAATAACGATGCCAGACGGGAGGTTTCAGTCCGTTTTTTGCTTTGGTTTTTTGGTCACCCCTGCTGAACTATTTGAATCCGGCAGGACCTGTGGGTCCCCCCGTCTGACCGCACGTCCCCCCTCCTTTGGACCCCACCCCCACCGGCAGCCGCATCATTTGTTTCCTTTTTCCCCTTTTTTTCTTACGTTTTTGACCCCTGACCGTGGAAACCTGCGTACGTCGCCTGAAGAGCAGGTTTCATACGTTCTTTCCCTGTGATCTCCTCTTTTTTTTCTCTTTAGTAAAATTACCCAATTTCCGTTTAGTCCAAATGCTACGTTTCAGTTCCTTCATTCCTTGACTTCCCTTATTTTCACGTTTTCTGGCGCTTCGATAAGGAGACAATGCCAAGTGGAGGCGCGTGACGTTTGGTGTACCCCTTTTTCCCGTGCCCCGTATTTTTGTTTCCTTGTAGGCAAATCTTCCGGTCCGGATGCCCCTCATTAGCGTGCGTTGTTTGACCAGCTTTATTCAACGAAGGGAAGGTTTATAAAATCAATTCTTCTCTCTGATGGTCCTTCCCTCCTCTTCCCTTTTCCGTAGCCCCAGTCAGTTGCCACCACAGAGGTGGACGACCGTTTCCTCTTTTCCTTCCCCGTCCATTTTTTTCTTCTTCCCTCTCCCTCCTCGGAGGTCCCGGCCCTTCGCTGAACAGCTTGCTCCCTGTCCCGACCCCCCCCTTTTTCTTTTTCCCGGGAAAGACCCTAGGGTGTCCTTGCGCCCCTTCCCGTTGACCAGCTCTTTTTTTTTCCCGCCCGACGAGAGCGCCCGCTGCGAAGTGAGCCACCCCCTTGTAGTACTTGCCTTCCCCTTTTCCTCTTTCGTGTAGAAGGTTTGCGGCCCAAGTTGAGAAGGTGATGGAACTAGACATCAACCCCCCTCCTTTCGTCCCGTCCTCTTCCGTCGCGTCCCTCCCTTACCAGGTGAATCAGACACCGTCTTTCTTATTCTTCTCTTTTTCCGTAAGAGAACAGGTCGGCCAGGAAAGTGTCGTTCCTCCCCCGGTTTCGTCTCCTTTGTCCTTACCGACTTCATCGGCCTTGTACAACCTTGAAAGGGATCTTCCCCTCGAGACTTTTTTACGCGTCCCTGTTACGATCCCCATGACGAGTTCTTCCCCCTCTCTCCTTCTTTTGCTTGATTTCTCCCTAGTTGTGGCCACCTAAACTCCCCCACGTTTTTCCCATCCGATCCCACCCACAACGAAACTTTCAGACTCCCCGTCTTTTTCCCCCATTCTTTTCTGTGGTCGACCTGATTCGCCCCTTCCCGGTGCCCCGTCTCCTACGGCGTTCTAAAACTGCGGCCATCTGTTCTCGACTTTCCCTTCTCGCAAAACCAGCCCGGCCGTTATTCAGCTCTTTTCAGCTAAAAAGCCTAAGAAGGAAGTCCCCCTTTTCACACCGGTCTTCTCACCCAGACTCCCCCGCCTCCTCTAACCTTCTTTTCGTACCGCAACACGTTTAAAGCTTCCGCCGAATGGTCGCCTCTTTGGTAAGTTGTCCTCTTTTCCCGTCTCTGTAAGACCCCGTTTACACCTTCCTTTCTTGTGTCCCTCCCCCCTCTGACCAGCTGTCTTTCCGGTCCTGAGTGTTCCTTTCGGAAGACAGTTCCTGTGTGTTCCCTTTTGGCCGGTTTGCCTTCCCCTTTCCCTGCAAGGTTACCCTGCTCCTTACTCGTTCCCCTTCTTGCTTTTTCCCTTCAGCACCACTAAGGGCCATAGCTCGATCTCTATTTTTGTGACGGTCCTCTCTTCCCCTCTCTCAGAACTGACGGAAGTGTCCTGCCGGCCTCATTTTTTCAATTTGAGGCCAGATAGCAGTGGTTTTAACCCTTCATTTTCCCCATTTCTTTTCCGCTGGTTTTCCGTTCTCCTGAATAATGGCCGCTCTAGCGTCCTTCCTTCCCTTTTCCTTCCTTACGACGTGAGGAAACTAACGTCTCGGAGACAGTCGTGCATCTTCCCTTCTTTCTTGGCTTTTCTTTTCCTCCATTTTGTCGAACTCTACGTTTTTTCACCGCCGGAAATCACTCCCATTGCAGGCTCCCTCCAGATGAAGTTTGAGGTGGATACATGCTTTTTTTGGTCGCCCCCTTCCCCTGCCCCTCTCAGGCGTTCCACTTTCCCCCCCAACTCGGACCCCCAGAGAAATCTTGTTGACCCCCTTCCCCCGCATCTATAGCCCCCCTTCCACCGAATGAAAGACTTCCTGCCCCTGTTTCTACTTCTCTCGTTGCCCCTTCCTGGAGAAAATCAATGCCCTCTGTCCCCCCCCCCCCCCCCCTCTTTTCCCTTTTTTTTTTAGAGTCCCCATGACTTTCTCCCCTCATCTTTTGCCACCGATCGTTTCGCCTTCCCGCTTTTTTTTCCCAAAAAAAACTTCGGAAAACTATTCTTACCCCTTCTTGCCCGCCCCTTGTTTTTTCCCGCTCTGAGCCCCATCCTCCCATCTCCCCATTCTTCTACCCGAAAGAATGATGTTGTCTAAATGACCCGAATAATTGCATCTCCTCCCCCTTATTCATCCCTGCATTCTTCCTTCTCCCCTCTGGTTCCCTGTCGTCTCTCTTTCCCCATGCTGATTTTCCTTTCCCCTATAACATTCCCCTCCTGGAAAAGTCATTAGACCCACGCGTCGCTCCCCCCCCTGTCCAGCCTCAGTAAGTGAGTTATACCGCAGCCTACACTTTTTCTGTTTTTTCCTCACACGGAAAATCGGTAGGAAAGATAACGATAGTTTCCTGCCTTACCCCTTTTCTTGTTCCCCCCCCCGATTTCACGATACGGTATTCTTTTCTCTCCTTCTTTCTCTCTCCCCCCCCCTGTAAGCGGCCGAATCCTAGAGGGGCCGGTTTACCTTCTTCGGGGTCGGCTCTTTCTTTTCCTCTCTTCCTTGCTGTATTAGCTTTCCCCTTCCTCCTTGCTCCCCCATGAAGAGAAGCATCCAAGCCGTACGGCTAGTGCCCCCCCATTCTCCTTCTTCCTCTCAGATAGCGCCACCGTACCGAGCCGTTTTTGAACCACTTCTCCCTTGCCTCGATCTCTCCCCAACTCGGCGAGTTGCAAGGAGAATCCTGTGAACGGGCAATCGATCCCCTTTTTTTTCCCATGATTCTTCCATTTCTTCTCTTCTCCCACTCGAAGCCGCACCACGTTCCATTCCCCCCCACGACTTTTCTTTTCTACTCCCCAGTGACAACTCAACTAGTGGCATGCGAGAAAGCCACATTTCATTTCCCCGTTGAGTTTATCTTTTTTTCCTGTCTGGACCTTCTGCTAGACAGGTTTGAATGTATATTGACCTTTTTTTTTCGTTTTTTCGCTTCTTCTCGTAATCTCCGGGTTGGAGAAGCCGTTTGCATTTTTG
>Ga0179591_1355182_pt1 | contig 18982 bp, 24 predicted proteins | sample CZOMad2_1_08_16f_FD_182891 | JGI IMG/M metagenome (GOLD analysis project Ga0179591, IMG submission 182891) | Vadose zone soil fungal communities from Angelo Coast Range Reserve, California, USA - CZOMad2_1_08_16fungal (PacBio error correction) | ecosystem: Environmental > Terrestrial > Soil >... | reverse complement strand
TTACTAGCAGTATGGCCAGTTCCACGGGGTCCCCCTGGAGCGCGTCTCGCAATCAAACCGATTTTCGATTGTGTTCGGGACTCTTTCACTGCAAAACCCCAATGCGGGGGCCTCACCCGTCTGGCCACCTGTTTCATAGGGAAATCGTTGAGACATCAATCCGGCCCAAGACTCCCCCAACCTCCGGCTTTCCTGCTCTCCTCTGTGGTTATTTTTCCTTTTTCCTGTTTCTTTTTTCCCCCCTATTTGTGCATGCGCCAGCCGGTTTTTCTCCTCGCCGGCCTGCCTCGCCGTCCGCCCTTTTTTTGGCTTTCCGACGCTTTTCTTGGCGCATGACGGGGCCAACGCCTTTTTGCTTCTTTTTTCTCTTTTGATTTGTCAGGGCCGTGCGCACCTTTTTTTTTTCCCATAGTGGATCTCCCGCTTTGGGAATTATCTGGTTTTTTTTCCTTTGTTCTTGGTTACTCTTCTCCCTTGTCGTCGGTTCTTTTTCTCGCAGGAAAGGTCCCACGTCTCCTTTTTCCTCCTCCCCACCTGTGCAACTTCAGGAATCTTTGTAGCTTTGGTGATGTGAGATTTTTCCACAAAAAGGTTTCTGACGATAGAGGGCCACTCCTTTGTCCCAATTTCCTCCTTTGCCACCTTCACTCTTCATTTTTTTCACTTCGGCCCCTGTCTTATGCTTTTCCTCTTTGCGGGGGAGTTCCCCTCTGGGTTTTCCGTTCCTTTTCATGCCTGGGGTCAGATGTCTTGCCCCTTTCTCAAAGCTCTTTGTTGTTCCAGGTTTCCGGTTTTTGAGGTGTCCGTTTTTTATCCCGGTCAGTTTTTAGGAGGCATCCGCCTCTTACGGTTGTTCCTCAGTGCCTCCTCATTTTTTTTTCCCACCTCTGCCCTTTTGTGACCCTGTTTAGATAGTGATGATCCTTATCCCCCCCTTAACGTGATGCCTCCCCCCTATGGTACCCGGACGCCCTCCAGGGTTTTGGGAGCCCCCCTTTTTTTATTTTATTAGATTTCTGCTCGGCTTTTTTAGTGATCTTTGTTTTCCCGCTTTTCCCTTCCGTGGACCAGCAGCCCGGAGACATCACCCCTTTCTCCGGAATTTTTACGCGCTGTCCCCCTTGACCCACCTTGTAAGTTCCCTCTGTCCCCGGACATTGGTGCCGGCCATATACACCTTTTTTATTCTAGGAAGGTTTTAGGCTAGGGATCCCCCTTGTGAGTTGAAGGCTTTTTTTCATGAGTCAGTCGGCCCCAATTTTCCCAGCCAAACTTTCCCAAAGAGGGTTCTCTTCTCGAGCCCAGGCCCTTTCATCTGAGGCTGTAAGACCCCTTACGTCCCCCTATGTAAATACAACCTCCTTTTGCCCCGCGAAACTCTAGAACTGAGACTTCGGTCTCAACCCTCGTCCCTTTTCTTCTGACCCATTCGAAATACCCCAAAGTGTCATATCCATCTTTTCATAGACCGTTCCAGTCAAGATAGGCGCAATTACCCCATGAATTTTTCTCTGGTGGTAGCCCTTTTTTTTCCATTCCAGTTGGTGGACCCCAGTCCTCCCCGATACCGCAACGTGGGAGGCAAGTTCTTTGTTCTTTCCCCGTTTTTACCCCAATTATTCCCACTTGAATCCCGAGTCCAACCCGTCTTGTCCCCCGGGAAACCATGATTAAATTCCCTCTCTCGTGCACACCTCTGGCACCTTTTGACTTTTTTGGAAAGGTCGGAGAGATTTTTTGTCTTTCATTACCCTCTTTCCCTTAAACTTTTATCCTTCCCCCCCTCCGGTGGGGCTGTTCTGTTGAACCACGTGGTGCGTTGCTCCCTGGCTTTTCCCTAAAAAACCCACCATCCCCTTTTTCCCTCGCGATACTGGTCTTCTGTCTTATTCATGTGACATTTTTTGTGCTTATTTATTACTGCGGTCCCCCCTTGCAAATTAATGAGAGGTTTGGAAGGACCCTCCTTTTCCCCAACCTTTGTTCTTCGGTTGTGCCTGGATCGGCCCAAGTTGGCTGGACATTCCTTTGCTTTGTTTCTGGGGTCCGGCGATGTTTTTTTCCCCCCCTTTCCGTTTTTCCGAAAGAGTCGTGTATTTTTTTTTGACCCTTTCGTCATGCGTCGCCAATCCCCCCTTGTTTTTGAAAAGGCGTACAGCCGCGTTTTTTGTAGGTATCGCTTTCTTCTTTTTTTGCGGGTTTGCTGCGCATTGCTTTCACCTCTGGGGAAGACGGTTTTTTTCCCCACCCTGGATTAGTACTGACGGTTCTTTTGAGGTCAGCTTACTTCATGGGTCCTCATTTTTCTCCTGTTCTCCCCATTTTTTTTCTTTTTCTTAGAAATCCTTTCAAGAGATTTGGGTGAAACTTCAACTGTTATCTCTTCCCCTACAAAAACAACGCCTGGGTGGGATAAGCTCGGATCCCCACTCTCAGACCAATTCTTGAAACGTCAAAGTTGTTTTTTTCTCTTTTTTTTTTCTCTTTCTTCCAGTCTTTCCCTCCTCTCAACAGGACCCCCCCTTGGTCTTCCTTTTTTTCTTGTCGATCCCTCCGATCTCTCTGTGCTCACCTTCTCTTTTTCCCTGGGATGTTAGAAAACCCCCACCCCAAGGACTTCTCCCCTCGGCGTGGTTTTTGGATTTTGTCTTTTCTTTTTTCTCCAATTTGGCGTCTGAGCTCGAACCTTTTTTGCTTACTCCTTTTCTGTCAGGCCTTTTTCTGCTTCGTTTCCCCCCTTTCTTACCTTTCCGCCCACAATTGTGTTCTTAGGTCTTTTTGATCATCAAACGGGTGAAGAAACTGGTCCCCCCGACTCCTGTCCCGTTTAGGATCAGTTTGAGGTCGCATGATTCCCAACCCCCCTTAGATTGCAGGGTTCTTCCCCGGTTGCATTTGCTTTTTCTAATTCTCCCTTTTTCAGCTGTTCTTCTATGGACCCCCTCCTTTTTTTAGACCCTGCTATCCTTGTCGTCGACTTTTTCTTCCGGCACTTTTGCTTAACATTTCCCCCCCATCTTTCTGACATTGATTTTCTGCCCCCCCTCTTACCCCCACTTTCTAAAAGGAAGTAGGAACCAGTTTACCTTTGTTTAGCCTGAGTTGCCCGATAGTTACGTTCCGGGCGTCACCAAAATGGGCTCGTGTGGACACCCTGATACCCGTCCCCCGGTGATTTTTCCCTTTTCCGGTCGGAGCCTAGGGTTTCGCCAAAAATTTACTTCCCTTTTTCCTCCTCCATGCTCCGCTGCCTTACCCCAAGGGATTTGTCTTATCTAATTTCATTTCGTCGTTTTGATGAACCTACCTCCGTCGAGGTTCCACCCACCCCCCCCCTGAGGAATCTTCGGATTTTTCTGTCCCCCGGCCCTGCTTTTTTCTGCTTTTAACCAGTTTTTCCGTGGTCTCGCCTTCCCTCATTTTACCCCCAACGTGTTTAGTTTAGATAATCTCTCTTATACTCTTTTTTCAGTAGTCCCTCCTCCCCTCGGTTGGGGGTTTCCGATTTTCATGGTTGTAACCTCTTTTGTTCCTTCGTTTCCCCACCAGTTTTTTTGTTTGCAGGTGTACAAACGCTCCTCCCTTTTTCCCCTTTTCCTCTCCTCAATGACCCGTCCAATTTAGATAATAACCCATTTTACCGTATTAGTGTCTTTCTTTCCCGTATTGTGGATACTAAATTCTTTGAGATGAAAAGATCCCCTTTCCATAGGTAGGAGGGGTTACCCGTAGGGTGACTTTGTCTTGTCCCAGGCCCGTGCTGTAATAGGAGTAGATTCTCCCTCCCCCGAAGTCGTGCAAAAGAGCCTGAAGTTCCCTCTTGTTTAATGCAACTGAAGATGTTATGAGGGGTCCTTCCCCCGATTTTTTTCCTTTCCTTTGACAGTGTGGGCTCAGATCTAGTTTTCCTTCGATTTCCATGCCCTTGCCCGCCTGCCGTTTTGCTTTTTTTCCCTTCCTGGTCACGGCCCCCCGTTATCTTTTAGAAGAGGTGGCAGTCCGTGATTTTCCTTTTTTCCCCTGAGTGAGTTACTGACTTTTTTTTTATCTTTATTTTTTGTTTTTCATTGTGTGTTTGCCCCCCTGAACGAAAGATATTCCTCCTGGCAACAGTTTTTTTCTTTATTCCTGCAGGTATATCCAGTTCTGAAGACTGTTTTTTTTTTCTTTTTGCCCCCCCCACACAGCTTCATTGTTTTCCCCTTCGTGGCTGAATTTTTTTGATTAGGCAGTTGAGCGGAGCAACCGTCCTCCTTTTTTGTAGCTGTATTTTGTTTATAAGTCGTCCTTCGCAGATTACCCAAGGCAACGCTTTTTCTACCTTTGATTTATTTTCCAGCATTTAGTTGAAGAACCAATCGATGTGCATACCCCCATTTTACTCCATTTGTGAATTATTCCCCCTTTTTTTCCCCCCACTGTGCTTTATTTCCGGCTTGTAGGTTTTGCTTTTTTTTTTTCTCTTTCGGCTTGGTCCCAAGTCGGAAACAGATAGATCTGTTTTTTTAGTCTTTTTTTGCTGGCGCTCCCAGTGTTGTCTCCATGTTCCCCCCCCGCAGTCGGTTTTTTTTTTTCTCAGCCCTATCTATCTTTTTCCCCTTTGTCCATGTCGATTGTGTTTCCGGCGTCCCCTTCAGTTCCCTTCAGGCCAAAAAGTTTTTCCCTTCCCTTGCCGTTAGCTTTTTCTTACCCCCCTTTTTTTTTTCTCCGGTCCGACCCTTTTGTGCCCCCCAAGGTTGTTCTTGCTCATCTTTGTTGTCTTTGTCTTTTCTTTCAACACATCAGGAAAACTTTACACGGCTTCCCGTTTCCTCCCCAGTTTTCCCCCCCCGTGTGACAGCTTTTCCCTCTTTAGGCTTTAAAGGACTTGGTGCAGAGTCTTGTTGTCCAATCTTTGACTGCTGTTCATTCGTTTGCCCCCCACGTTTTCCCAGGTCCGCCAATGTGACCTCCATGAATTCCGGAAGGACCCCGGATCTTCTCAGTTTCTTCTTCGTGTTGACTTCGTCCCCCGTCCACACGGCACCCCCACAGCCCCCCAGCTCGTCGAATGGCAGTCATCCTCCGTCCCGTCTTTCAACTTTGCACAGCGGTCCCCCCCCCCCCGTTTTGTGTCCCTTGACCCTTCTTTCTCTTCTTTCCACTGCTGCACGGTAGGATTTTACCGCCTTCTGATTTTAACCCGGGAAACACAATTTTTTCCTCGGCAGTTTTTTCAACGCCCCGTGTCGTTCTCCCCCCCTTTCAACTCGGACTTTCCTTTTTCCCAATCCATCTTCTTTTGAAGAGCGAATCGCCCCAGAACATTAAATTTTTTGGATTTCGTTAGCTGGTTGTTTTTTTTTTTTCTTTTTCTTTTTTTCTTTTTTTTTGACAATGCTTGCTTTGTCCCGAGCGATTGCCCCTACAGTTCCGTCCTTTTTTGAGGAGCTCCGGCCCCGTTTTCCCCCCCCCCTCTTTCGGTTGCCCCGTTGCCCTGGCCACCTTTTTTTTTTGACCCACTTGTCTTTTCCCCCCGCCTCACGTGCCCGTGCGATGAGAGTTATCAGAAACTGGCTCCCTTCTTTGAATACACTTTTTTGGCGATTCCATTCTGAAAACCGTCGTTTTATGGGCGCTGGTCTTTCTTCCCTCTTTCTCGATTAACCTGTTTCAATAACGGACGGAGCTTCCAAGGGGAGATTCGTACCTTCGTTTTCTTTGGCTCCCTGTATAAGTTGTTTTTTTTTTCTCGCCGCACCTGCAGAGTTCTTTCTTGAATTCCAGCAGTTTTGTGTTCCCTTCGGTGTTAAATTTTCAAGCTTTTTTTCCAGTCGCCTGCTTTCTCAGCTCCCTCTGGCGTTCTACGCCTGCCTATTCACAACCGTCCTTTGCGTTTTCTTGTCAAGGGACCCGCCGAACCCCCCTCGTATCTGGCATCCCTCCTTTGCCCGATCAAAGTGTGTCCTGGTTTCGTTTAGAATGGTAAACTTGGCTGAACGCGCCACGTGTTTGCCCCCCTCAATTTTTCCCCTTGTTTCAAGCTTACAGGCAAACCCAACCCGTGCCACCCCCCTTTCCCGTCTTAGATTTTCTGGTTCCCCATTGTTCCGCAACCTTCTTGGGCCGTGGACCTTTCGTTAAACCACGCCCTGAAAGGTCGTCAATGAACCCCCCCCCAACAATTGGCGACCTTTTTTGAGGGAAATGACAGGGGACTTGATCATGTGAACGTTGCTCTCCCCATGTTCATTCTCTTATTGCCATTTCTTTCTGTTCCTTCCTTGAAGAGAAAAAAACTTCTCCAGGCGTTATCCCAAGTTCTTTTTCCTCTTCTAACCTCTTTTTTTTTTGTCTTGGTTTTTCCCTGAATTCAGAACCTTTTCCTTTTTCAACCCTTTCCCCTCTCACCAGGCTTTTTGGAGATTTCCAGCTTTTTTTATTGGGAGTGAATCGTCTTTTTTCTTTTTGCGTCTCCATTTCACCTTTTTTTTTTTTGACCTCGTTCCCTTTGACTCCTGCACCCCCTTTTTTGAGTTGATCCTAATTTCTTCTGTTTTGGGGAGCGCGCCCAGTTTTTTCTTTTGCGATTGGTTTCCTCGCGTCGTTTTTCCCTCTTGATGACCCTCTAATTGTAAGACTCGGCTAATTCCCCCAAGTTTTTTTTGCCCTTTTCTACCCGCCCTTGACTAATACAACTTTTCCTTGGCGTGCTCCACCCCCCTTCTCTACCGCCCAGCCGTTCCGTTTTTTTTTCCTTGGGGGTTTTTTTCTCTTTAAAACGAATATGAGGATTTTTTTTTTCAGCTTCTTATCCTCTCTCGGTGTGATTTAAATCTTTGCCCCTTTTCTTGGTTGCGACTCTGACCCCTTCCCCTCTCGTGCCCTGCATCCCCTGACTTCCACACTCTGGTCGTGTTTTAACCGACTCCACCCCCTAAACTTGTGACGCTGTTTTCTCCAATTTTCGAGGTTTTCCTCTGTATGTCTTTTTCCAGTTTTCTCTTTGACGCGCACTAAGGGTTTTCTCTTCCTTTCCTTATTGATGTTGATGGTTTTGATGTTGCTTCTTTACCTTCTTTTGTATTGGTCCTTCCGCGCTACCCCCCGAGTGGTTTCCCCCGACTCTTGAAAGGTGTGATTTTTCTTTCCCCCCTGATTTATTTCTTTTTCGACCCTTTTTGTGAATGTCTTTCTTCTTTTCCGTCTCTTTATCGACCCATCCTTTCTCAAGACCGAAGCTGGAAACCTTGAACCGCGGTATCTTCTACCATCCGGAGAAAGTATACATCTCCCTCCTCCTGTTTTTTTGAGATTTTATTCCCCTTCTAATTCTTTCCCGCGATTAACGTGTTTTGGATCCTTGCTAAGATAGTTTCTTTGTTTGCTTTCTTTTTCCGCACATGTCCCCTATCCTTCTCCTGTGTATATCTAATTGTGGGAGATGCCTTTACTTGTTTTTCCCCCCCAGATCCCCTCCGTTTTTTGTTTTCTATTTTTCTTCTCTGGTGTTCAGATTGTAACCCTCCTTTTCACCAGGTCTCCGTCTCTTTCTTTTCTTTAGTCCTGCGTTTTTTTCGGGCTCGACAGCCCTCAGGTACAGAGAGGGCGAGCCGGCCATCATCTAGCTACTTGACCTTTCTGCTCCACTTGTTCCTTCTTCCCGTCTTAGTTTATTATAAGATCGGGTCACGATTATTCTTTTTTTAGTCGATCCCCCCGGCACTCTTTCCCCTTTTCTCTTGCACACCCTATCTCCCGCTTTCTTGCTTGCTTTCCGGACCCGAGGTTTGTTGGCCCCCCCTTCCCCCCCGATGGAAGGGTTTACAAAGTGGTCGGCCTCTTCTTCGTAGTTTTTGAGGGTCTGGGACTCCCCGCAACTGGGTACTGAGTCCCCCTTGGTCGTTTTTCCCGTTTTTTTAACTATGCAATTGGATATAATTTATGGAGAGATTTTGTTTTTCTGCCTATGCCACTCAGGATTTCCGCCTTTCTATTTCCTAACCACTTTCATAGCTCGGTGCTCCCTCCCAACTTCCCCCCCGTCAGTATGTTTTTATTTTCTGTCTAAGCGTTTCCTTCCATTTTTGTTTGCCGACGTTATTTTTCCAAGTTTCGTTCAAATTTCCCCCCACGGAACTTTTGTGTTTTTTCCCTTCTCTTCCTAAGTACTAGAAGCTTTCGTTCCCTTTTTTTCCCGTGCGCTGGTCTCTTATCCTCTTTATGTCCCCCTCTTTCCGTTTCCCTCTCATTGCTTCGGAGCCTTCCATTCCCCGTTTGCGATCCCGCCGGCGTTCCCTCCTTTTTCCTCTTCTCTGTGGGTGGCTTTTGCGGCAGTGAGTGAAGTCACCATGACTTCAAAACTCGTCCGGTTCTTTTCTTCTTTTCTTAATTTTGATGTTTTGGCTGCCTTTTTCCCCCCCCCCCTTTTTTGTCTTATTTTCTTTCATCCACCCTCTTTTGGGCTTGGTTTTCTTGGGGACCTGCTGGATTTGGGACTGGCTTCTTTTTTATAAATCGGGTTCAACGGGGCACCTCTCCTTTTTTTATTCTTTATACAACCCTTCTGCGAATCTTTCTTTCTCCTTTTTCCCACCTTGCGGTCTTTTTTGTTTTAGATGTTGGGTCTATGACCTTCTGCCCCCCCACTTTTTTCAGATATACTTTTTTGAGGACGAAGTCACCTTTCTACTACGGCTTACACACATTTTTTCTCCCTCACCTTTTTGTGTCTTTTGGATGTTTTTCATTGTCCTGGGATTTTGCGCTTTCGATTTTTTTTTCGTGCCCTTTTCCCCCTCAACGCGTTCCCCCTTTCGCGCGTACGGACGGTTTTCGGGGGTCTGATGAATGCGCCTTCTCTGTCTGGACCTCTTTCGTTGGTACCCTTTCTCCCCCTCCGACTAGCTGGTTTAGAGCGGGGGCCTCCGATGATTTTCTCGTCAAACTCCTTCTGAAGAGTGACCCCTCACGGAGGACCTTCAAGTCGTTGTTGTCTTCTCTGTTTAGAACACTTTTCTTTTTTTGGAGTACCTCTATCCCACGTTTTACTTTTTTTGTTTGGAGGTTTGGATACCCTCATCCTGAGTCTTTTCCCAAAAAGTGTAACTTCTAGATGACCAACTGGTGTTAGGATTGCTAGTTCTCTAAAGGGTTCAATGATAGAAGGACTTTCCTCCCCCGTTATAGGTTATTTCCCTTTCCAGTGGTTCGGGCGTTTCAGAGCACATGGAAAGAAATTTTGAAGAGGGGGTAGGATAATTTCGCCTTTGACACACGTCTATTTTTTTTTTTCCATGTCACCATCCTCCCCCCGTCTTCCTGCAGTTAGGTGGCAGCTTTTACCGGGCGTGACCCTTTTCACTTTTTTTTTCTTTGATTCCCCTTTAGGTCTCCCCTCAACTTTTGGGTTTGTCCCCAACCCGGTTTTTTCTATCTGTAGCGCTTTTCTCCTCCTGCACTACCCCCCAACCCTCTTAATAGTATCCCTTGAACAGGAGGAGTGCCTGAACTGAAGGTTCTCCTTTTTCTTTCAAGTGTTGCATGTGTACCTCTCCCCTGCGATCTTAACTTTTTTTGCGATCATCTCTTTTCCCCTCTTGAAAAAAAGTGAATTTGCTTTTTTGACCTTCCGCTCTTGATTAAGGCTCACCGCTGTGTGAATTCACACCCTCCCACCGCTGCTTTTGTCTGTTGTTGATTCCGTATGACTGTGCGTTGCCCTACTTCCAGTTCCCGTCTCCGGTAGTTCCCTTCCCGCTCGGGATCTACTTTGTCTCGGGCGGAGATCCGTCAGACTTTCCTCTCTTCTCTGTTCTGGTCCCTCTTTCCCCGACGGTCCCCACGTGTTTAGATTATCGGTTTCCACCCCCCCTTGCGGATGCTTTTTTTAGACTAGTTTCTTTTTTTTGGAGATTCGTGTCCTTCTGTTCTTCAGGTTTTGGCTGATTCCCAACGATTGTTCTGCTGAGGACCTTTTTTCTGGCAAAACGATTTTTTTCCTTTGTCACTCCCCCCCCTGGAAACGAGGTTTTTCGACACCTTTCACTCGCTTTCGATGCGGGAGTTTCTTCCTTCTTTCATTCCCTTCCCAATCCTCTTCCCTGGGGTCTTAATGTGGCTTTCTGTGTTGAGTCCTTCGCCTCCCGAGAAGACTGGCTCCCACTGTTATCTCTTAGGAGGGTGCTTGCTCTCCCTCGTTCCCCCCACAGATTATGATCTGTTGGGGAAGTTTATAACCCCCTGCCCGGAATATCTGAGGGTGATCGTGACGGCACGTCTATATCTTAACCCCTCTCTCCCCCTTGAAGAGGAGTAATTTTTGGTGTAGCGAAATGATCGCACACCCCTTCTTTATTTCACCCTGAGCTCTTCCCCCCATTTGTTCCCCCTCTTGTGTGGAGGATTTTTATCCCCGATCCCCCCGTACATGTCTAGGGGACAATTTTCCATACTTTTCATCAAGTGCTTTTGTTGTGAATTGCCAAGCTTGCCTTTTTTTTTACTTTTTACCTTAGATTGTCCCCTGTCCTTGTTAAGAACATGTATTCAGTTATTCCCCCCGTGACTCAGGTCTTCAGCAACCCCCCAAAGGGGTCGGTTTCGCGACAAGTTTCTTTTTTTTTTTTTTTGTTGCCCGCTTTGAAAGCCTTTCCCCCCTGACATCTAAGCTCTGATCTTTTGCTTTCCTTATCTGTCTCTTTAGCTTTTAGGCAAACCTTTTTGCCTGTTTCTGCCCCCCCTCTCCGTTCCTTTTTTTCTCCGCTTATTGCCCCCCCCCTAGTTTTCCCCAAAAGGACACCCCCCCCCCCCCCTCCGTGGCCTATTTCCCGTTTTGGTCGGCCCCACCTCCTCTTATTTTTTCTTCAAAAATTTTCTTCGTCCCCCCCCTCCCCGCCCTTGGCAGTCAGCGAAACTTTCCTTGACGCCCTTTAGGTTTAACCCGTTCTCTCCACTCTCTCTGGCTGTTCGTTATTCCCCCTTTTTCTTCCCCGCCGTCCTTTTCTACCTTTACTTGGAAATCCCCATACAGAATATGACTCCTTCTCCCGGCCAGGGGCCCACCAGACCTGCCCCCCCCCATGCTGAGCGCTCAGAAATTTTTCTTCCCCTTTTATTCCTTTTCTTGATGTTTTTTTGAAGATCGTCGCCCCCGTTTTTTTTAAGTTGTGTCCCTTGGCCCTCCGTTTCCATGCCATCTGCTCCACTTTGTCTCTCGGTTCAACTTTCGCCAGGAGAAGAGTTTTTCCTCTGAAAAAATGTTCCCCTCCCCCCTTTGATCACTTTTTCCCGTGATCCTTTCTTACCCTCTTTTGACCTTTCGTTTTTCCGTTTCTTTCCCGGTCTTTGGCTCGAAAAAGAAGACTAGGTTTTGATGAGTGTCAACTTCCACTTCTTTTTTCCCCTCGATTTGTCCCCCCAAATTGCCGGTCTTTGTCTGCCCTTCTTTTTCTACCCCAACCGTTCTTGGTCTGATCCTCTCCACTATTCAGTTGTTGGTTGTATGATTATCCAGGCGTTTTTTGGTCTCCAGTTTTTTTTTTTCCCCCACTTTCCCTGTGCCCCACAGCCTGCCGTCCTTGTTTCCAACGCCCAACCCCCTCTCTCCTTCTTTTCGTCTTTTTATCGCTGCGTTCCACCGAACCACTCAGACGCGGTCCTTTCCGAGCTCGGCGATTCTCTTTTCGTTCTCCCTGTACTTTTTCGAGCCCCCCAGCTTCGGCGTCCCTCCGGTGGTTCGTTTGGCAGCGGTGTGTTACGCCAGGGAGTTTTCTGATTACGAAAATCTTTCTTCTTCTTCCCCGCCCCCCCTCCCGTTTGACCGGTAAATCCATCCTTGCACAGTTTTTTTGAGTTGTTTTTTGTGTTTTTTTGCCCCTGTTCTTCAGTTGGATGGTTAAGGAGTTTTCTAGTCGTATGTTATGGAACTACTCCCCTTTTCAGGATTTACCCCACATGTTTGGTTTTTAGACTTCTTTTGTATTTCTTCAGCCCTGCCTTTTTCCTAACAAATGTTGAGGGTTTTCCTTATTTTCCCTTTCGTCAAAACTTGTCCCCTACACGGTTTTCTCTGGCCGTATTCCTCTTTCCAACGTACCCTCCTTGGGAAATTTCTTTCTATGTGGGAAGTTTAATCTTTTCCGAAGTCTTCTCCCCCTGACACATGAGGGTGCTCAACGGTTTTTCTAGTCTTTTCAACTGGCGCAAAGTCTATCCATGACAGGACTGAGTAGTGCTTCTTTGCTTAAACTCTTTCTTTTTCTTCCCTGGCCACCCCAAAAACTAGTTTTTTTCTAAAGGTAATGTGAGGTAGGAAACTCTCCTTTTTTCTTCTACGAACAAGTTTTTCTAACGGAATCTCTTTATGTGTTGCTCTCTTTCACCCTATTCTTTTCACTTGGCCATTTTTTTTTTCAGGCTTTCCCCCTGGTTAGATGGTGGATTCGGTTTTTTTCTTACCCTTTCTTGAACTTTCCCCCTTTTTTCTTCTGATGCCCCGGGTTAGTCTCCGGTCCGCGGAGAAGGCTTGATTTCTCCCCTTTCACAAACAACCTGTTTTGGACCTCTTTTTTTTTGTATTTCAAGCATCCGAGCTTTTTAAATTTAGCGTTTCTTCCATTCCCCAGAAGAGTACCAGTTACTCCATTGTGTCCTTTTTCCGTTTTTCTGGTCTGACCCAGCTCTTTCCCTTTTTTCCCAGTTGAAAATTGACTGGCTCACTCTCTTGTTCCCTTTTACTCCTGATACAACACCATTTTTTTTTTACCCACATTTGCCCTTTCAACGTTCTTTTTTTTTTTTTAACCTCACCTATTCCAACTTTTTTTTTTAGAGCCCTCTTGGCCTGTGAAGACCTTTTTCTCCCCCCAACGGTCGTTTCTCAAGACTGCGCAGGTTTTCCTCCCCTTTTGACCCGCATATTCCGCCGACCGTTGACCCCCTTTTTTTTCTTTTTTTTCGATCTTCACTTTGTCCGGCAGGAACTTGGTCCTCCACAGCCCCCCTTGGTTTGACCCACCTTTCTGTCTTTTTCCCCCTGGCCCCCCTCGAGTTCCGTTTCCCGATCTTCTTTTTTTCCCCGTCCCCTTTGTCCTTTTTTTGTGCAAATTCGCTCGTCACCTGTTTTTTTTCTTTCTTGAAGTGGCTGTGATGTCCCCCATGCCCCTTTTTTCTTTTGGCCCCGCCAAGCTTTTCCCTGTCCCCTTGTCACCGGACGCGTTTAGTCTCTACGTAAATATTTATTTTCTTGCCCCCACGCATCCCTGTCTATCGTTGACAAGTTTTTCCCCTTGTATCCCTCCTTGCACCGAGGACTGTAGTTTTGACACGTTTTCGGCTTCAGGCTTCATTTTCTCGGTGCACTTTCATCCCCTTCGTTCCCTTTATTTAAGGCCGGGCTGAGCTAGGGATCCCCACCTAGTTATTTGCCGTACGTGACGGGTCCCTTTCCCACCTTCTTTTCACCCCCCTCTACCCCATCCTTAGACGGCAGGGAGCTTTTTCCCCTTCCCCTTTTTTTTATAGCTTTTCCCATAAAACGTTTTTGGATGGGCAGGCTGTTTCCATTGCATTTTCCCTCTTTTTAATGTTCAGAGAGGCAGAGACGTTCCCTCCCTCTTAGATTCTTACAAATCCAGCTTGATTCTTCTCATACCCTTTTTTGCTTTTTCCTCCTCAGGCTTGTTTTTGTTGGGACAACGAGAGTCGCTTCCTTGATTGGCTTGTTTTCCACTTCAATTCTCCTGCCCCACCAGTGAGCATTCCCCAGCCTTTCGTTAGTTCATTCAGTTGTGAACCCCCCCCAAGAGACTGTGGCTTTCTTTCGTCCCCCCCCCCGGCCGTCTCACCCCTGCTTCCCTCTCTTTGAACCGGAAGAGTGTTGAATTCAGAATTTTCCCTCCACCCTCGACGCCGTTAGGATCAAGGCTTGTCTTTGCGTGTGCGTGCAGGTTCCCTTTTCTGTCCCTCCTAGGATAGCAGTGCCTCACCTCTGTTTACTTTTTGACAGGCCACTCACCTGGATTAGCCCTTTCTATGCCCCCTCGTTTTCGCCCCCCTTCCCCTTTACCTTTGAAAGTGATTAGTTGTGTTTCCCCCCACGGCCTCATTCAAGTCCCACCAGTTTTTCAGCGGTACCATCAGGGTTTCCCCTTTCGTGTCCCCTTCTTTCAAGTTCAAAAAGACTAAACCAGACGGCTTCTTCCTTGTCCCGGTTCCTTTGTTTTGATAACACTTTTTCCCACCCCCCTCGGTAGTTTTTTTGATCGTGAACCCTTGCCCCTCTTGTGTAATTGAAACATTTTTTTTCCCCCCTTCTTTACTCGACACGGTAACGTACCTGGACCCATCGCGCCGTGCCAAAGTCGGAGTGATTTTAGCCCCTCTTTTTCTTCAATTTTCCTTCTTTTTGGCCTTCTTTTGACAGTGGCATTTTTTAGTTTTTCCGGCTTGTCTTTTAAAGGTGCGTTATTCCTGTTAGGAAAACCGGGATGGTAGTGCCTGCGCCCTTCTTTCGCCGCACTGCTTGCTTTGCCCCTTTTTTTTTTCTTTCTTTTTTTCGGGAGTTCTAGTTTTTAGTAGATTGATGTTCACCCCCCCTCTTCATTCCAGAGCCTTCCCACTGTTCCGAGACCCGCCCCCCTTTGTCTTTTCTAAAATACAAGTTTTTTCTTGCCGTCAAGCACTCCCCCACCCACCCTCTCCAACCCCCCGCAGCAAGAAACCCCCCCTTTTTTTTTTTTTTTCCTTCTTCCAGCGTTGTTTACTCTTCGTTCCCCCCTCATCTGCTTGTCTTTTCACCCCCCTCCCGATGTCTCGTCGATCGAACCGAGCCAGGAAGGCCCCCGTCATTGTTCCCGGATCCCGGCAATTTTTAACTTGTTTTTGCTCTTTCCCGTGTCGCCAGTCTCTTCACACCTACTACATGGAAATCGATGGAATCTTTTTGTTTCTCAGTTGAGCTTTGTTTCATATGCCGTTTCGTGTTCCGCGTGTTCCCCGGTGTCTGATATTTTCCTACGGCGTTCTTTTGTGGTTTGAACAATTCTATGTGCCCTCCCTTTCTTTCCCCTTCGCTAGAGTGACTCATGTCCTCGGCTCTCTTTTGTTCTTTCCAAGTGCTGCTTCGCCCCCCCCAGAGATAAGGCTGGTGATCTACGCATGTTTTCATCCCTTTCGGTCTGCCGCGGTATCTTCTTCCACTTCCCCTGAGCCTCCATCTCCCTCTCTTCTTATGTTTTTTTTGTGAGAGTCTCTCCCTTGACCTTCCTTGATTTATAGCCCGGATTTGATCTTTGATTCCATTATCGGCTCTCTTTGACGATTCTGCATTCGGTCCCCTCTTTGATACAGCGTATTTTTTCTTTTCAGCGCCTATCCCCCCCGTCGCTTATGATTTCTCCTCGTGCGTAATAGTACCTTTCTTCCCGGTGAAGATGACTGAGTTTTGCCAACCCCCATCCCCCTAGGTCCGATCCAGGAGTCCCGTTTTTTCGGGTCCATACCGTTCCCTTTGTCCCCCCTTCGTCCCCCCTGTAACGTTAGAGCATTCATCATGTGCCTTTTTTCCCCTCCGGATAGGTTTTTTCTTCATTGAAGCGTTCGATGGTTCTTGTTGTTTCGTTTTTTTTGCATCTTGTCGCCGCTCGCCCCTATTCCCTCTTCTCTGCTTCCCGTTCGGACTGGACTGGCATTTTTTCCTTCCACACAGATCTCAGATGAATCCTCCGCCTCTTACTATGCCCTCCCCCCTTTTCTGCCTGCCTTTCCAAATTAGAGCTTGGGTTCTTCTTCTTTCGTCGTTTGAGTGTCTTTTTTTTTTGTGACTCCCGCCCCCTTTATTTTTTCGAAGACCAGGGCGGGTTTCTGTTGGCGATTCCCTCTCTTTCTTCCCTTTTTCTTTGTGCCATCTCCCCCCAGTCCCCCCCCGTCTCTTCACTCGTTTTCGTGAAGGAGGGACGGATTTCCTACTTTTTTTTTGGTGTTCCCGCGGCGCCCCGTCCCCCCCTGCCTCCGGGCCCTGTTCACTTCAACGTCGGTTCACCCGCCTCCCGGCCGGTCGGCCTCCCCCGTTTTTTTCACCTTCCTGTTCAACCGTACCCCCCTTGTGTTTGCCGCCTCTGTTCCTCCCTCACTCATTTAGTCTTTTAGTATGGGTTTTCGCCATAGTATCCCCTTTTTCCCTTTTGGCCTTCTCGGCCTGCCCCCTGCGGAGGACGGTTTGCTCTCCTGCCTCCCAAGGGCACCCGTCGCGATTTTTTTGGTCTGCATGTGCCTCCCGCCCAAGTCCCACGATTACCTTACAATGAAGGCTTGGGGTTCTAGTTGGGCATGTGATACAATTGTAACGCATTCGTCTTCAGTAATTTCCTCAGTTGGTTCCCTACTTTTGTACTTTCAGGACTTCACCCCGGTCTGGTCTAACCCGTAATTGGTTTTTTTTTCCGACCGTTCTGCCACTTTTGCCCCTTGACCCCTTTCCCCCTCCCAGTCGTATGGAGTACCTGGTGGATCGCTGCAATTGATTGTGAGGACCCGCTTACACAGCCCACTCTGGAATTCGACTGACGTAGGCTGCCCCTGGTTACACTCCACTTTCTCCGGAAGAACGGCGCCGGATATTGTGCGATGGGGTTCCTCTTTTGGACGTCGTGTTCCGCGCGGGTCCAACCGCCTTTGTGACCTCTTTCCCCTCCTTCTTTCCGAGTTGGAGTGGAGCTGAGCGGCCTGCCGATTGCTGCCGGCTTCATTTGTACTTCCCCCCTGTCCCCGCCGCACTAGCTGTGGGATTGAATCGCTTCGTGCTGTGATTTTCTAATGGAGTCATCCGGAGGTTGCCAGTCTGATCAGGGTTTTAACCGCCTCAGACTTGGGACGGCGCTGGGATTTTTTCTCTTCGTACGGCGGGATTTCTATCCTCCATCCCTTTTATCGAGTAAGGGACTAGATCTCATCCCTGATAGGGGAACCTTAGGTTTTTCTCAGTCCCCCCTCCGTGGGTCTTCTTTCTCCGCCCCCTCTCTGACTTAGCCCGTTCCGTCTTTCTTTATTGTGAGGACCTGTTTTCGACCATTGGATGCCCTGACCCGCACAGAAAAGACCAGTTCTTTTGGAATTTGCCCGTGTCATTTTCGGACCCCTAGCGCCTGAAAGTGTCCAGCACGTGGGCCGATGACCCCTCCTTTCACCCGGACGCACGCGTTCACACCCCCCCCGTCTTCTTTTTTCGCGGCCCAGTTATAACCCCCCCATGTCCCCCCACCACTACTCCCTCCTTCTCTCCTTTTTACTCGAGTCCCAATCCTGGGTCACCGTTCCTCTTTTCTACGAGTACCTCCTTTGCGGTTTTCCCCACTGCCGGAAAGTAGTTGCCGTTTCCTTGGGTGCGTCCCCCCCAAGTTCCTACCTGACGTGGTCCCCCCCGCTGGCCGATCAGATTAGTTTTCGTTTACCCACCCCCCGTGCGCTGCTGAGGGTTTGCAGCCGAGCGTTTGTCTACTAACGCTGGCTGCCGACTCGAGACTGCTTTGTGGGTATGTGTTTTGTTTTCCTCCGGAAACCCCTTTTTCGCCTGCCGAGCAGGAATATAGAAGGTAGTTTCCTGTCGGATGGTATTTCCCCAAGGTGTTTCCAGACGGGCTATTTACCTCCTCCCCACTTCTGTTCTACCAGGAGTATAGTCCCCAAAGGGGCTTGAGTCCGCGGCGGAACCGGAAAATTTGAGGTTTTTAGGGTTGAGGATTTCGTCCCTCCAGTGGCATTTTTTCCACAGTGATGGTGGGATCTACCCCGGTCGCGATTTGTTACGCCCACTTGCACACGTTGTCGTTCCTGAGCGGATGTAGAAGCTCTACGAGGGTTTCAGACCACCGTTTAGACTGCACGTGTTTGGTCCTGGAAAGAACCGGAATCTCCTACTTCCCCTTTGACAGGCGATTTCCCCGTGCTTGCGCAAAAAATTCCTGCCCCCACGCAGTTTTTTTTGTGCACGGTCTCCCTTCTGTCCGGAGCGGTCACGGCAGCCACCGAGCAAGTGCAGGGGGGTCCGACTTCCCTGACTCTCGAAACCCAGAGATGAACTCTTCCTGAAAAAACTGTACACGTCGTGTTGTTGTTTCGCTGAGGTGTCGTCTATGAAGATTCCCCCAGTACCTGTTTTCGGGCCTGGGAGGACTCATGAACAGGATTTGTTGCCTCAACACTTCCCTGTTTTGTTAGGAACCGCTCCTGGACCTGTCGACAAGACTTACGGGGTCGCCTCGCCAAGTACTCGATGTTGTAACGCGCCGACAGCGACTGGATCACGTGGCTGGCCCTGTCTGCTGCTGACCCTGTCTCGCCCGTTCCTTCCCCGCCGGCAGAGGGACTTGTGGGACCAGCATTCGGGCACAACGAGGGATCACGGCCCACAGACCCTGGCCAGGTCGTTCGTTTTTTCTTTTTTTTTCTCGGGACCCACCACCGTAGATGACTTTCCCCAGGGGAAGAGCCGAGGACCTGCTATGCGGCCACGATTTTCTTGCCCCAACCGCTCCCAACAGCTCCTCCTCTTTTCATGTCGACCCTGTTTCTTTTGGACTGCGGGACAGGGCTGGACATCGCTTTACGCTATGAAGCTCGACCAGCCAACCCCCAGCGCCTTTTCTCGTCCCCTTTCCCACATGGGCCCCACTTTAGCGTGGCTGTTTGCGAAGTAACGAGTTTCGCCAAACACCTTCGCCTTCCCCAGATACCTTGGCCTCCCCGCAGCTTGATCTTCTCAGAAAGGCTGTAGGCGACTCTGCTGGGCATGGCCATCGCCACAAACCTTCCGGAAACTCCCGTGCCCGAGTCCTCTTCTCCCCCAACTCAGTTGATCTGTCACTGGTTCGAGGCTGGACGAGGCGGGCCCCAGTCGGCTGCTAGTGCCCAACCCGTTTCCCTTTCTTCTTCTCCGTCCTGTTTTTCGGCACCCGGCCAGGCAGTTGCGTTTACTTTTTTTAATCTTCTAACCCCCCGGGGTTGA
>Ga0179591_1307793_pt1 | contig 18983 bp, 18 predicted proteins | sample CZOMad2_1_08_16f_FD_182891 | JGI IMG/M metagenome (GOLD analysis project Ga0179591, IMG submission 182891) | Vadose zone soil fungal communities from Angelo Coast Range Reserve, California, USA - CZOMad2_1_08_16fungal (PacBio error correction) | ecosystem: Environmental > Terrestrial > Soil >... | reverse complement strand
CCTCGGCACAGTAGAAAACTCGGCACAGTTTATCAGCGGTCCTAAACGCCGTCGCTGCCGTTAAAGTTCTACTCATTTAGTCTGCTCGAAAGACCTTATTTCAGAAATCTTCTTACAAGGATGCCTGAAGACTGACGACAAGATGCTTAATTTCTCTCCCTCTTCAAAGCCCCTTTAAGATTCCCCCTGTATCCTTCCCCGAATTTGCGTATCTCCCCCTCCTCAATATGACTCTTCTTCAGAGGAACAATTATGAAGATTCCTCCCTGAAGCTCCCCTTTCCCGAGGCCTTATCTCATTTTCTCCCTTTCGCGACTTTCCGTCCCGGAGGCCTCGGGTCAAGACTCTCAAGAATAGCCAGGGCGAACTCGGAGATTTTTTTCTTATGAACTCTTCGGATTTCACTCCTTAAACTTCTCTATTTTTCCTCCAGAAGACTTTTGATGAAGGAATTTTTTCACCAAGACCCAGTCTCCTTCCCTGGACCTTGAGTCCCCTCTCTAGGAGCCCTCGCTAATTTTTCTGCTGCCTCCTTGTCGTTGAAGATATATCCTCTTCGAGAAGATTCCCCTCCCCCCTACGTAGCGACGCCTTAGTCTTCCTCATCGAGTCCGCTAGAATCGTCTGACCTGATCCTTCTACGACTCCGCGTCTTTCTTTGAAGATCTGCCTTCCTTCCAGCCTCTCTCTCCTGTCTACGAATCCTTCTAGAACCCCAACTCTAGTGAGTTCCCTAGACTCTTCTACTTTAGATATTCTCCTTAGTCCAGTACTTCTCCATGAGTCGCCTCTCCGAAGAGCTCATCAGAATTGGGTCTGACGCCCCCCTTACTATCAGCTTATCCAAGTAGTCTCTACTTGTTTCTCCTTCTGACCCTCAAATATTCCAGCTGGACCCTAAGTCGTTCACCCCCCTAAATCCTCCCAGAACTCAAATATATCCCTTTCTCCGAGCTCTTCCTTGTCTCCCCCCTCCGGATTCTTCTCTTTCCTAGAAATTCCTAACGAGAGGGATGGAGAAATTTCTTTTCTATGTCATTATTCTAGAACCTCCACAAACCCCCCCAGATCGACCTCCTCACGTGGCTCCTCTCTTTTCCTTCCTAAAGGTTCTGATTAGTTTCTCACCCTTATTCTCCGTCTTCCAGCTCTTTCAAGTTACATGAAACCCCCTCTTCCTGAGAAGCTCTTTGTTTTCCTTTGATTTTTTGTTCCTCTCCCCCCCAATAAGTTCCTCTGATGACCTCTTCTTAGTAGAGGATTTCTTAGTGGTCCCTCCAAGATTCTTCTATGAATTCTTTTCCCGTTCCCTGTCTTCCTGACCTTAGAACTTTGACGAGGAGTACAGAACCCTTGTCTTTTCATCCATCTTTGTGGTGGCTTTCTGAGACTCCCGTCCCCGACAACTCACATAAAGTTTTACAGTTCGCACGCCGTTTCAATTAGGCCGATAACTTCACCGGGCACGGCTCATCCTCTCTTTAGAAACCTTTTCGCAAACTTGCACATCATGCCTTTTAATAACTCATCCTGAGATCCCTTTGGGGCCAACGTGACGTCATCGGGAGGAGAACGCGCTATAAGTTTGAGTCCGTGGGTAAGGCGCGGATTCCCCCCCATGTCGAGTCTCTGATAATTTTCATGAAGACTCTCCCTTTGGGTTTGAAGGACCCTTGCTCAAACCTTTTCCTTTGAGTGTTCTTTTCTAGACTCCCCTCACAATTATTGATGCTTCTGAATTTTCCCGTACTCTTTCCCTTGACAATACTGGGCTCGAAGACCTCTCTCAATTCGCGCCCTTTCCCGAATTCGAACCCTCCTTGAGCTTCTTTTTGAGGTTCTGATTCGAGAGAGCAGGATTTTCTCTTAACCACACCCTTGCACAAGCCATTCGGCTTTTAGTCCCTGTAGTTCCCATGTTCCGTTATGAAACTTTTTTCCTTCCAGAGATTCTATTATGACCCTCTCAGAATTCTCTAGCTTCGTCGATTCAGAGCCTTATCTGGCTAAGGTGTTCCTTAGAGCCCTCATTGATTGGAAGACCCCTGTCGTCTCATTCCCTTGCTATTTTCTCCCGGATTCGAGAGAGAAGACTCTAAGCTCATGCCTTTTTAGACTCCTACAGCCCGAGTCCTCAGACTACTAGAGAGAGAAAGCTTCGCTTCTAACGAAGGCCCGCGGTCTGATCCTCCTATTTTACGGAGCCTCTGAATCCATTTTATGCATCTAAGCGTTCTTCCCCGTCTGAGCCCCTTTCCCTGAATTTACCTAGGGTTAGTAGGTTAGGCCCCGGCGTTTCCCCCCGTGACCACGATACTCAGGACTCTCTCCGGAGTGATGGATCCTATAATACTCCTTCTCAGTTTGTATCCTCTCGCCCTCTTCTAATAGTTGAGAGAACCAGTTTTTTATCAGGAGAGTCCTTCCCTTAATCAGAGTTATTCTAGTCTTCGAGGAGTCTCAGAGTTCCAAGACCACTTCGGTCTTTCATCCCTCTGAATAATTCTACTCTCGTCAGATCTCTTTGGCGCTTTAAGAGTTTCTTATATCTCCCCCCAGTAGAGTACCCCTAATATGTCTCGAGCTTATGAGAGACTTTCCTAGTTTACCATCTGTTAGTCCCTGACTTTCAGGATTAAAGTGTTTTTGACCGAGAATCCTTCTGTACTTGATTATTATTTTGAGAGTTAAGAGTTAACCCTTGTGGATTTTCGACCATTCAAACTAAGATCAGTCGGTGTCTGGCGGGCTAGGAGAGGACTGGGGTAAATCTTACTCCTCGAAGTTTTTTGATTCCCGACTCAGATTCTTCCCTTTCGACTCTAGGGATTTTTTACGGTCTTAATTCGTTCCCATCTCTTTAGGTTAGGCTTAGAGGATCTTGGACGTCCCCCGAAATCCCCCTTCCTGGAAACCTCACGTTCCCCTCGCCTCTCTATCGATTTGACTCAGATTTCAATGATTAGTCCTTCTTAGAGTTCCCAGTCCCTTGTTTCTTTTGGTTTCTTTTTTTTTATCAGGTCCTTCTGTCCTTACGTCTTCCGTAAGTCGCCACGGATTTCTTCAAGTTTTCTGAAATGAAGCCAGAGGACTTAAGGATTCCCTACCCTCGCGAAGTTTTTTCTGGCGGGGCGATTGAGTTCCATATAACCCCCTCCTATTTCCTTTGTTGTTGTTATTAGAGATGTCTTTCTTCTTCCCCCAATTGCATTCCCCCCTTCAAACGATCCTTCTCCGTCGGACTCAATCCTTTCCCCTGATAATCGTGCCCTTTTTCTACAATAAAGTCGCGGCTAGTTCCCCCCACCCCTTCCTCCTTTCAAGCTTCCCCTCCCGCGTTTCTTCAAGCCAACCCCCCGACAAAGATTCAGAGGAGCGAATAATTTCTCTAGTCAGACGCCCCGGTAGTCCTCCCACGATTTTCTTGCTTAATATCTCAGATTTGGCAAGTCGTCTAAATACTTCGCGTCCTCTAGAATTTTTTAATTCTTTTCCTGGACTCTCTTTAGAGACCCGACTCAGACCTTTTTGTTTTTTTGAGGACTTTTCCCCTGGCCCCCTCAGAGCCCATACAGGGCCTGCCCTCCCTGCTTCTCTGAATTCCCTTTCTCACCCCTTGAAAGGTATCCATTTTCTTGTATACTTGAGACCCCCTCCCGACGTTTTCTGTCTCAGACTCCTCATCCGCAGACCGTTCTCTTCTCCTACTTTCTTACTCCGGTCCCGGATCCTTCCAGATGTGTAGAAATCCTTCAGGACTTCTTACCTTGCAGGTCTCCTTCCCCCTCCCTAATAATCAGAATGACCATCGCTCCCCTTAAGAAGCCTCTACTTTTGGACCTAGTCACCTCCCTCGAGCTCTCCTCTAGACCTCCCCCTATCCCGTAAGAGAGTCTCCAGTGTCCGTTCCGAGTCCATTCCTCCCCCCCCCCACCTTCAGAGAGCGTTGTATGCCGATACTTTCCTTTGAGTCTTGCGCCCTATTTTTTCCGTCTACGATCTTGAGAACTAGCTGAGGATCTGTAGCTGTTTCTCAAGTTTTCTAGACTATTGCGGCTTTTTTGAAGTCACTTCTACTAGCTACCGCAAGAAGAGATTTCAGTACCTCCTTCCCTAGAGGCTCCCTAGCCCCCTTTCCGTTCCTCAAAGAGTCTACCCTATTAGGACTCCCCTCACTCTTACCTTAAGAAAATTTCTTCTATTGCTCCCGCTATAGGCCCCCTCCCCCGAATCCTTGCTTTGCCTGCTCTCGAATCCTGAGCCTGTTGGTCCAGTCTTTCTCCCTTCGGCCACCCCTTTCCCCTATAACCCTTGAGCACGTGCCTTCAGCCCGCCGTCTGGAGATAGATCCCAGCTTCTCGTCCCCCAACCCCTTCTTTCTTGAAGGGTGTTTGAATAGCAGAGGGGGCATAACTTCTTTATCTCCGTAACCCCCCTATACCTTTCTAAGATGGTTTTTTGGCCTGAGTTTGGTTGTATTTACTCCACCCCCTCGACGATCCTCCATACGACTTTCTAGGAGTTCGAAGAAGTCCTCGAAGGGTTTCTTCATTCAGGTTTGCTTTCCCACTTTTTTCAGAAGTTCCGCAAATCGTCCCTTTTAGAAATTCCTTCTTTTATAACAGTCGGTAATTTTCCTTTACCCTCTTAGACTTCACCTTAAAACCCTCAAAGAAAAAGGCTAATTTCTCCGTCCCCCCTCTTCCCTAGCTATAGTTCCTCCTTCCTCTAACTTCCCATGAGCCCCCCCGGAAGCTACCTTTTCACTGAGAGGATAACCCCCACGATATCTCCTCCCCCTCTCACCCTCTCATTTTTTTAAGATCGTCGCTTAGCCTAGATTTAACCTTTGCGGAGGGAATTTTTCTTCCCTCTCCGATTTCGAGGCATCTTCCGATCCGCGGCAAGATGCTTCGGAATACGATGGAGAGTGGATTCCCTGAAGGTCTTTTACACTGGGAGAGCTCAGTCCTGGATGTTCTGAAAAATTACTGCCTGGCGCTTATTTCAGACTCTCTTTCAATCCCCTGGTAAATCTCCGGTGATTTCACTTCTACCCTAAGGGATGAGTCCTTCTCTGCGATCCCTCCCCTTTTTTTTTTTTTTACACCCCCGCTCCCATCCCTAATCCTTCGTTATTACCTCTTTTTTTGATATTTCAGCCCCAAAAATTCCTTCCCAAATCTGGATAAGCGTTTCTTGGGAAAGGTTTAAGGAAGGCCCCTTTTCAGATTCCCTTCTCCCCCTTCAAACTACCCGTCCGAGAGGTATGTGGCAGACTACATCCGAACCCCTTTCGAGAAGTCTTCTTGAACTCTTCCGTAGTCGTGTGAAACCTAAGATTATTCTGGAACTAAACGACCACTTCCCTCTAAACTAGCACCAACAAGGAATTCTCCCCGAATCAGATCAGAGAAGAACTGGGGGTAGAAATCTTCCATGATCTTTAGTCATGAGTGCTATTACTCTAGTTATCTCCCTGCGGCCCGGCTGCCGGACTAGTCCTTCTTCTAGGTGGTTTCTCATTTTTCTCTCTCCTCCTCTCTCAAATCCAGAGGAATCCTCGCCGAGACTCAGGTCTGTTTTTTTAGAACGCCCCACCTTCTTCTGAGTTTCTACACTTCCTCTGGAGGTCGAGATAACCTCCTTTGAGACGAAGTCTTCTTGGTCTCGAGAGCCCCATAGCGCCATGGGGGCCTCGAATTTTTTTCCGAACCTATCCTACCTGGCAGGCTCTCCTAGCTGATAAACCCCTAACTTTTCCCTTGAATAGGTCCTTTGTACTAGGCTGTATCCCCGGAGCTCTTGTACTTCTGTCTTAGTAGAGCAGTAGTCATCCCGCAAATTCAGCCCCTTTCTCACTTCTTGAATCGCTTTCCCTCGCTCTTAAATACTCTTTAGATTTTGTGAGGCTAGAGGCCGTGCTCTCTCTCCTCCTGACTTCTTTTCAGACTCCAGTCTCGGAAGAAATCCCCTTTTTTTAGTCCCTTTTTTTCAAAACTGTGCGCTTATTTTGGGGTGAAGGACCCATTCCCAATCAGTACTCCAGTCGTTTTTTTTTTCTTGACGTTTTCTAGTGTTTAGTCCTCTCTCGAGGAATTCCTCCAAGTAACTCCTAAGGAGCCCCCAATTCCTGTGAGATCTCTTTTAACTTCCATCTCAGACTCTAGGCTCTTCCTTCTCATTCCCCCTGAGATTCCCCGGTTTTTCCCGTTCTGGTTCTCTCCTTCTAGAGACCCGGTGTATTCCCCTCCCTCCCCTTCGTTTGCTTCAGCCTCTCCTCGACGAGATTTTGACCTTCGATCTACCCCCCTTTCCATTTCTCTTCAACTTCATCGTTAGTTTTTGCTGAAGACGCTTTCCCTTTGTTTCTCTTTTAATTCCTTGACTTTTTTCAGTGTCTTTGGGGACCCAACCGGCTCATGTTCTTTCGCCGGAGAGCGGCCTAGCACCTTCTATTTATTTCTTCCCTGGCAACTCTTTTTCCGAACGTCTTTCTTCAGCGCGTTCCCGAATTCTCTCTCCTCTGATAACTCCTGGGTAGAATGAACCGAAGTTTTTTATCCCCCCCCTCTTTTCCCATTTGTTTCTCTATAGATTCTTTTCAGATTCCCCCCCCGGTGACCTATTTTTCAGTCTTTCCTAGCTTAATAATTTCCTGCGGACCTTCTATGAACGTCTTTCATTTCCCTACTGGAGTCTCCGTTTCACTTCTTTTCCCCTAATTAGCCACCTCATCCCCTCCCCCTTACACTTAGACTCCCCCTGATCTCTAAGAATACCCGAGTTATTTTTACATCAGCTTTTTCAGCTAGACCATAAGTCTCTGGTCCGATCCCCCGGATGTAGTCCTTCTTCTCCGGATCTCCCTCCCCTATAACCTCCCTCTGAAACAGCCCCTTTGGATTTAAGGACAGTTGCTTTGAGTGACCCATTTTCATGAGAACCTCTTAGCATCCTTGATAGTTTCAAGGTACCCGCAGCGCCGGCACCAGTTAAGGCTCTTCCTCTAGGAGTTCCCCATTTTCGATATTATAATCTACGGATTCCGATCCCCCCGGATCTCGTTTTCATGGCCAGAACCTCTTGCTAAAACCTTTCTCATGGACCTTTCCCTTAGTACCCTGGCTGTTCCCGCCTCCGTTTCTCTGATAATTCCGAGAGCCGCTCTATGGAGTGCTCTCTACAGACTAAATCTATGAGTTTTATCTTCCCTCAACTCCAGCTCCCCCTCCTTTCCGAGATCTCCTTCCTTTTACCAGAGCCGAGAGGGCGTTTTAGTTTCCCTTCCCGTACTTTTTGATTTTTTCGCTCCTTCGACGGCCTCTCAGCCGATGAGGCCAGTGTTTTTTCTTTCGGAGCTTCCGTCCTTCTCAGCTCAGCAGGGATTTACTTTCTGAGCCCATCCTCCGCTGCCTAGTCGCTCTTTGAAGTCCCCCCCCCCTAAGACAAACCTTTTCCTTTAAGTTAGACGTTCTTCCTGATCTCCCTGAGCCTCCCCCTCAGCGATCAGATCCTTGGAAGCCAAGTTCGACGATCTTCTTCTCGACTTCTTCTTCTTATTCCCATTAGGTTTCTTTCGATGTTCTGTAAGAGACCTCAATCGTACTTACCCTTTCTCAAGAGTATCTTTTTTTTCCCCGTTTAAGGAGCCCCTATTTACTTGAGCATCCTTCTCCGAGAGATCATCCCCCTCAGGTCTTTTTTATCGGTAGATTTGCTCAGCAGAGAAAATTATCATTCTTTCTTCTAAAATTTCTCTTTTGAACTCCCCGATGACCCTTTTTCCAAGACCCCCCCCCCCTGCGCAACTGACATAGGCCCCTCCCCTTTTTTCGACGCTCATTATAGTGGTTCTTCCCCCCAAGCCCCCTTTTCGGAGTTTTTTTTGCTTCTCCCGGAGTTTGAAGTCTTGACGATAAACGACCCTTGCGTCATTCATGCTTTTTTTTCCTTCGAAACCCCCTCAGAGTCCTCCTTCTGATCCCTGAAGTATCGGAGGGTGCAGCAGTTGAGGGTCCCTGCCCTTCGTTCCGGATCACATCGTTAGGCTCTCCACTTTTATTTGTTTCCTTTCAAAGAACTCCATCGATTCCTGCCTACTCCCTGCATCTTCCCCCGCCCGGTTAATTTTTTGGAAGTAAAAGTTTTAGAGCTCTTCCCCCGACCCACAAAAAATTAAGCTCCCTTAAGGCACCATGGACCGGCATAGCAGTCTTACTCTTCCTATCCGAACTCCCAAAGCATTTCTGATTTTCCCTGTAGCCCCTCCCTCTACTTTCATACTTTCTGTGTTTAAAGGGAGATCTGATATTCCCAGCCTTCTTCCTTTTTTCAGCTTTTTTGATCGCTTCGGGAAGATCATTAAGGAATATTTCCTTTCATTGAGTGTCCTTTTAGTATTCTTTTTTGTTCCTCTCCTGCGTGAAGTTTTCTCTTAAGGAACCCCCCTGTAACGGGGGGATGATGATCTGTCTTCAATGGCCATTTCCCCTACTTCGACTCTGCTAAGGGCTTCATCCCCCTCTGCGAAGAAACTTCTTTCTGTTGCCGCTTTCCCCAGAACCTCCCTTTTTCTTTTATCGATGCTTTGAGGTTTGTTGCACACACCCCCATTTCGCCATTCTTCCCTGATCTTTTCTGCAACGACGAGATTCTCGTAACCTCCCAGTAATCTAATTGATCCTTGTTGGAACCTTTCCAGGCCTTGCCCAGTTTCTTTTTTTTAGAGCTTGGGGTCCGCTCAGAATTTTTTGACATCCTCTCCCTTTCGCCGTCTTCGAGCGCGCTCCGAGATGAAGCTCCGAAGATGTATTTTTCTTTAGCTTTCCGGTAGCTTTCCCTTCCTTTATCGAGTTTCTTTGAGTTCCTGTACGGGAAGTACTCTTAGGCCATGCTCCCTCTGAGTCGCTTTCTTTCGAAAAGCTCTGACCCTTCGATTCCTTTCTTTCTTTTTTTAGTCTCCCCTTTAGGAGATTGTCTCACTAATTTTATCCTCTTACGTTCCTGGCCCCTAGGGTCTCCTCTCCTGTGATAATTTCTCGAGCCCTCTTCGCGGTTTCGCTTTCTTCAGGGACCTAGCTTTAGAGTCCCCCCCTTTCTTAGACCTCCCTCCCTGCCAGGGCTGTTTTTTCATTCGGAAGAATAGTAAGATTTCTTTTTTCCGAAGTCCCTGAGCTTTGCCCTCTGAGCGTCTAATCTGAGATTTTCTTTCTCTACGATCGCCTCCCCTCAGAGCGGGATCCCTAGTGTGCCCCTCCTCTCCGTTTTCTTTAGACTACTTATTCTTATTAACCCCCTTCGTAAGGAGCGCGCTGTGTTAGTTGATTGAGTTCTAGGAGCTCATCCCTTTAGGTTTAAATAACAAAAACTCTAATGTTCATTGACTTTCCCCTATTACTACAGTAGTCTGGGTTATTCTTTCTCTCTTTGAGCGTGTTCCTCGAGATTTTTTCCTCAAACGATTCCTTTCTCCTAGATCCTTTTTAGAATTTACGGGTCTCTTAGTAGGAGTCAAAGATCCCCTTCGTCCAGGATCTCGATCTCCCTGATTTTTAGCCCCCCCTTCCCTTCCGTTCAGGTTTTTCTTTTTTTCAGCTTTTTCCTTCGCTGAAAATCTGAGTATGTCGGAAACGATCTTTGATCTTTTGAGATCTCCGATCGATTTCTTCTTCCTTCTCCGTCTCAGAACTCAAGTTTTTCTTTTCCTTCTTTTCTTTTCCCTTCGTGAGATTTTTAGGGTGAGTGACGAGACTTTTTTTTGGTCTTTTTTTTCTTCTCTTTTCAGCCTCTTCTTCTTCGTAGTCTCTCTTTCCTAGTAGATTTTTGAGAGTATTTCACAGGACCGATTCTTCTTTCCCGCGAATCCCTCTTAGAGATCTCCCTTCTGCCTTTTAGACGTTTTTTTCCCCAGTAATATCGATAGCATCTGGATCACCTCGTTTTTCAGCTGATGGAAATTTTTTTCAGTAGTCCTCTTTCCTTATAAGCAGTCTTCACTGAGATAGCCTCCTTCTCCCTTTTATTCGGCGCTTCCCTCAATAGGACCCCTGCCCGCCGCTCGACAATGAACATCTCGATTCCTCCTTTCCCTACGCCTTCCCCCTTTTTGTAACTCCTCTTTCCGAGAGTCCCCCGTCGTCTTCCTTTTACCTAAGGCGTCTCGAAGGGTTCCGTATTGAACTCCCCTATTTTTGCGTCAACCTCTCTTCCAAGATCCTGATTCTACGTCTCCCACCTTCTTTTTTTTTTTGTCAAGTAGCGCAGGGCGAAATTTTAGAAGGCTGATCTCCCTCCGGAGTCTACGGCCCTCTTCCCTCCCAGGAATTTTCCACCTGACTCCTTTTTCGAATTTCCCCCCCCCCTAATAATCTTAATAGGGCACAAATTTTCAGGGAGATACCCCCCCTTTTGTGGCGTCCCTTTCTTTTTCCCCCTCAAATTCCCTAAGGGCCCCTTAAATCCTCTCAGCCGTTTCTTTCGCTGAAGCGCCGCTCGTTTTGCTCCCTCTCGATCTTCCTCTCTTTTGCCAGATTTCTCCCCGTGCCCCCTCCTCTAGAGCTTTTTTTTTTTCCTTTTTAAAGATCTCCAAGTCTGGTTTTTAACTGACCTAGGATTTCTTTTTTCCTCTTGAGCCTCCCCTTAGCCTTTATAGCAACGGCCGAGTAAGATTAAGCTAGGTTGTCTTTTGCTTCTAATCTATGAAGCTTCCGGATATGGGAGAAGACTTTTAATAGACCCCCTTTTTCCATTGCCCTCTCCCGGTTCCCCTCAGAGTCCCTAGCGAGTCTTTCTCTAGCCCATCTTCTCGTCGAGATGATGGTCAGCAGTTTTCTCTACCCCTTTCGGACCTTCTCCTACAATATTCTCCCCCCCAAAGTGTTAGAGTTTTTCCTCTCGATCTCCCTATTTCGAATCACAGATGGAGCCTTCCCCGAAAGAACTCTTTGGTCACGTTTTTTATATATAGAGAAGATGAGCCAAATCCTCTCTCCTTCCCCTCCCTATAATTCTCCCACTTTTTAGGTTCCTCCTTTCGTCTCTGCCCAGTCCGGATTCTGAAAGTCGGAGTCTAACGTGACAGCCCCCGATTTTTTTTTACCTCAGCCCTTCCTCGACCTCCCCATATTCTTTCTTTCGATGTTCCTCAGGGTTTTCGTTGCCAGGATCTACCCTAATTGGTACTTGTCTTCAGAGTTCCTACTTAGTTCCCTCCTTCAGGCACTGCCCTCCCGACTATTTACTCCTGTGTTTTTGGAATATTTTTTTAGCGTCCCCCGCCTACGATCGTTTTTCTCCGACTTCGGACGAGGGCGCGGCGCATTCTGCGAAGTCTGAGTCCTTTCTTCGGTTCTGTTGCCGTGAAATTTGGATTGACAATATGCCGGATGCCACATGATTTAACTTTTCTAGGCCTTTCCCCCCTATAAACCTCAAGGTTCAGGCAGTCAACCCGAACCCCTTTCCCCCTGAACTTTCCCCCCTCAAGCGCCTCCGCCAGAACTCTGCCCCCCCTTTCCCCTCAGACTGCTCGGATAATCCCGATTCACCCGTTTACTTTTCCTCCTCCGTTTTTTCCCGGCTTTTTTCCCCTCTGAAGATCTGGAACCCTTTTGCTCTTTTGTAGAGCGTTTTCGGTGCGGAAGTTCGCCCGGAGACTCTTACCGAGCATGTTCTCTAAATTTTTCTGACTGTTTGTCTTTTGAGACTAGTGGGTATTAGAAGGAGTTTATGGAATTTTCCTTCAAACCCCTCTTTGACTCGGTTTCCCCATTCCCTTGTGAAGAATAGGCGTTTTCGTCTTTTCCCCTTTCCCCCCTCACCTTTCTTTCAGACCCCCTCTTCCCCTAAGAACCCCGTTTTTCATCCTGGCCCTCGCCCTCAGTAAGAATGGCGGATCGATCGTTTCTCCGTCTCTTTCCGACCCCCCCCAAACCTTCCCAGTCGGTTCTATATTGACGGTGCCGTTAAGACCTCCCGTCGTCCCGAGATGCATAACAGATGGAGGTAGATCATTTCTCGCCTTTATCTTCTTCTCCTCCCCCCTTTTTTCCCTCTTTTTTTCCTTTCGCATTTTATGGGTCCCCCTTCAAGCGGGACTTCCCCTCTCTTCTCTGCCTTCTGCTACAGGTCCTTCTTGGGCTTTTTTTAGTCACGTTTCTTTTTTCTGGGGTAGAAAGTTTACTCTCCCTCCCTCTCGGAGATTTCTCCCCTCCAGGATTTTTTTTCAGCTTTGGTTCCCCGACTCCTCCTCGGTACCTGAGGCGGAGAGTCTCGCACCTTTCCTTCCCCCGATTCCTTTCGTCTTTTTTTTTCTTAGAGGGTCCCCTCTCTGCCCTCCTTGATTCTTTTTGGCGCTCTGTACTCCTTTCATAATGCTTTTGAGCGAGGCTATTAGTCGTTTTCTCTCTTCCTCGAGACCGCATATTTTTTCTTCTCCATCTTTCTTTTCTAGATCTCCTGATCTTTCCTGAAGAGAAGCTACCTTCCATCAGCCCCCTGAGCATATTTTTTTCCTCTCTTCCTGATGATCTTTTCCGAGAAATTTAGAATGAGATATTTTTGCCTCCTCCCCCCTCTCCCTTCCGACTCTTCTTCCTCAAGTATTCTCTCCCCTCTTTAATCCATTAATGGTTCTGATAGACGTTTCAGTTTTTTCTATCTCCGATTCCCTGGTCCGGAGTAGAGCGAGCTGTCAGCGCCCCCCTTGACGTTTTTTCCTTTCATGAGCCGTATTTTTCCTCTTTTTTGATTTGTTTCAGAGTCTAGAGGAGCATCGGAATCCCCTCTTCTTACTCTCAGGTTCTTCTTTCGGGAGTTTTTTGCTAGTTTTTTTAGACGTTTTTTCTTCAGTATACGTCCCCTTCGATTAGGTAAAGGTCGAACAGGTCCGTCTATCCCTTCGGAAGTATTTCTCATTTTCCTTTTCTAAGCTTCTTTTCATATTGCGCCTCTCCTCCCGTAGACGACCCCCCCATCATGAAGCAGAGCCCGTCGGCGCGGAATCTGGTCTCTCTTCTCGTGACGTTTTTCGCGTATGGCCGTATCTTCCCTTTTTTCAGGAATGGTGCAGTTCACTTAATCCTTCCCCTCGAAATTTCTTCACTGGTTCCTTTCTCCAGAGAACCATCGGTTTCCCCTTCTGGAGTTAGAATTGCTTTATCTAGAGTCATCTCTATCTTTTTCTCACTCCCTTTTGTCTTATAGCTCCTCCAGCGGGACCTTTTTTCGGAAGTAGCTTTCCTCTTCCTGTTTAAGAAGTGTTTGACGAGCGTCCCTCCGACTTGAAATCTCCGACTGAACCTGTCTCCCGACCTTTCTTCGATCCTTTTAAACACCAGAAGAGCACCCCTGAAGACTTCTTCTTCGATGTTCTTCTCAGGAGTTCCCCCTCTAGTACTATGATGCGAATGAGGCTCCAGAGGAACCCCTCGATTATGTTCCAACTAATTCTTTCCTCCCTCTTCCCAACTTTTTAAGGTTTCCCTTTCTCTAAAGGTTTTTCTTTTTTTTTTGAGTCTTCTCGGTTTAAGGAATCAGAAGATCCCCCCTTACCAGACCCCCCGAGAGCTATTCCCCCCTCTGGAGGACCTCCCCTGAGATATTTCCTTCTAGGATGAAGAAGAGAGGTATTTGAACCCTCCATAGCCTCCTGGTGAACCTTTTCCCTCTAATAAGCTTCTCTTTTTTCAAGACCCCCGACTTCTTTCTGACCTGAGGGAAGTACCACTTATTAGACTTGATCCTCATCCGATCAGTCTCCTTTCAAGTTCCTTTACGATCTCCTTCTCGATGAAGAACTTTTTTAAGATAAGAGAAGAGTTCGTCTTCACGTATTTTTCTTCTCCCCCTGTTTTCGTCAGAGTACGTTTCTTTCCCCTCAAGCCTCTTCTCGAGTTGTGATGACCTCTTCTTTGCTCTTTCCGGAGTTTCTTTCTCGCTCAGTTCTTCCCGAAACCTTCTGCTGATGTTTGAGGTTTAAGACTTTGATAGACTGGCTCCCCCTTGAGATCCTTTGTACTCCCCGTGCTCCTTTCCTAAGCTCTTTTTTTTTTTTTCCAAAGTCTTCTTCCCTCCCCCAAAGCTTAGTTGAGAATAGCTTATAGAGACTCTCTCCTCTTCTCTTGCTTCGAGTTCCTCTCTTTAATTTAAGATCCTCCTTTTCTCATACGAGCGAGACTCAAGATTTCAAGCTCTGCTCCACCTTTTTACCCCTTTAGGTTTCTCTCTCACTCCGTTCTCGCATTTTTTGGTCTTAGTATTTTCAAGTTCCCCGGATTATAGCATAGCTTTCCCCCACCACTTTGCTCTCCCCTAGCCCCCTTTAGACTCTCGGACCCCCTTTCTTTGGATTATCTTGAGGGAGGGTCATCTCTATTCGGACGGGCCCAATTCTCTCTTTCCACTTCCTTCGACAACTTCTTTTTTTTTGCATGAGTTCCTTTGTCACAAAACTCTCCTTCCTCTGATCCTCGAAGGAGTGAGGGAATCCTTTCGCCTCCTGCGGCGCTTTCCTTTCGTCCTGAGCCTTTTTTTTTCGTAAGACTCCCCCTGAAAGAACTCTCTCTGAGCTTTTTCTCGGCAGGCGTCCCATAAAACCGAGAGTAATTTTTGGAAGTCCCCTTCTCTCTCCCAAGAACGAAACCGCCCCTTGAAACCTTTTCTTTCGGGCCCCTCCGATTCCTTCTCTTCCCCTTCTTAAGGAAGTCAGAGATGACTGAAAAAAGTTAAGAGTCATCTCCCCTCTAATCCTGCTCGAACGATTCCCCCCCCCCTTTTGAACATTTAGGCTCTCCTTCTAGGATTAGATTTTTCCCTAATTCCTTTCAGTGTTGTGTAGCCGGGATTTATCTTCCCCCCTCCTATCTCGGTAGAGGATGGAGGGACTATTTCAGTTCCTTCGTTTTTGAGCGATTTGAAGCTCTTCCTTGGCAAAACCCAAATCCCGGGTGGTATTATTGCTTATCGGAATGAATGGAACCTCCGTGTACCTGGTCTTTCAATTTTCTGCGACCTTCTTCCCCCCTGAGCACCTCGAACCCTTCCCCCCCTTTTCCAGAGTGCACTCCGCCTTTTCCGATTAGTCTCTTGAGCTTTTTCAGTTTTTTTCTTCAACAACCCCCCCACAAGACCTCTTCTTTGTAGCCACGAGTTTTGAACTAGATTCATCTGCAACTCACTCTTACATGGTTTCATTTTTCGAAATTCAAGCTACGATCAAGTTGCTTTCCTATTGGAGTTCTGTCCGAGTGGGTGTTTTCCGTTCCTGGTTGATCCGGTCTTAGTCCCAGTAAGGCCATGTTTCTCTTCTGCGATAGCTATCTCCTCCTTCCGTTTTCTCTCTTCCCCCGAGCCTCCAGAAGTCGTGTATGTAGGAGTTTTGAACTAACTTATTCTTTCCCTTCCTCCTTCCCTTCGTGACTTCCCCCACCCAGATTCCGGCCCCTGCCTTTCTTGAGAAAAGACATCGAACGACTTTTTCTCATGGAGTCTCTCGACCCTCGGCTTCTATTTTTTCCATTGACTTCCCCCTTTATTTTATATCTCCCTCTCGTGGGAGCGATGACCAACCTTTCTTCTTCAGTGCTCCGTATGTGTCTCTTCCTCTCGATTTTCGACTTCCCTTTCCAGACCCCCCCTTCTAGACCCCCTTCTTCTCTGAGGATTGAATTGATCGGCATCCTCGAGACTCTCCCAAATCCTCCCCTTTACCAATCTTTCTATCTTCCTCCCCACCGAAAGGACCCTGTGAGATGTGCTCTTAGTCGTGCATCTTCCCGCACAAGATCTGTTCCTTCCACTTCCTCTCTCTCCTGATCCTGATCTTCGAGTTCCCAATGGATCTCGACTTTCCCCCAAGTCTTCGCTCCTCCTTATCGATTCCTCCTTCCCTTTGCCTCCCACCTTTTGGTCTGTAAAGGAGCGAAAAGGGGAAGGTCTTTTTAAATTCCTCCCGCCATCCTTCTGGGCTTCTTGCAATTTCCTCGGGCCTCTTTTCTTTTCGATTTAGGAATAATTATTCCAGTTCAAATCGCCTCGCGCAGCTGGGTAGGCCTTCTTGAGGTCGTAGCTCTTTCCGTGCAATTCCCTTCTGTACTTCTTCCTTTCCCCCCCCCCTAGCTTTTAGGTGAAAGAGTCTGACGGGTTGTTATCGAGACAGTCTGTCTTCTTCCCATGCGCCTCTTCTCTGCCCTGATTTTCCCTCCTTTTATTTCCCAACTTAACCATCGAGAAGAGTCGAGCAAGCGCTTCCACCTTTCTTTCCTTTTTGAAGACTATTGCCATTCCCCTCCCTTCTGCTTTCGAAGGTCCCCTCCCCTGATGTTACTTTTTTCTTGGATCCCCCTTATGAGGATGTAGACGGGCACCCTCAGTAAGAAAGCGACCCCTTCCGCTTCGCAGGTCCTTCTCTTATTCTCTTCCTGAGTTCTTTCCTCAGGTGTATTTTCTCTATATTTTTCCTTTGAGAGTCTTTTATCGGGTCTGAAAGTAGACATCCTTCTCACTCGCTAGAGGCATCCTTTCCTCTCTCTTCCCTCTATCTTCTTTATCCTCTTAATGTCCCTCCCGTTATCCATCCTCCTTTCGATGCCTGCCTTACCGCCTATGACATGATGCAGACTTTTGACTAATACCGCGCGCAGTTCTCTCCAACAGTCCTCTCCCTTTCCCAATACGTTCTTACCCCCCCCCGTCTCAGATGGGTCCTTCCATTCTTCCTCTTTTTTTTTTTCCTGCTACCCCCCGATTTGAATAACATATTACGAAGATTTGGGGCAATTCAGACGGAGTCCCCCCGACTCCTACAGTCCTTTCTCCCCTTTCTACGCTGGGCTAGCCCTTCCTCAGAACTTCTCTGACGGAAGGATAGTGAACGGCCTGCCTTCCTGCAGCTCCCCCCAACAAGAATAGACCTTCCCTTCAGATGTCCCCCCCCCCAGAGCCGAGGATACCATGATCCTCGCTCTTACTCTTTCCCACTCCTTTCCGGCTATATCCCTGTTTCCCCTTTTCCTTTAGTGGCGGCTCGTTTACCCCGCTCTCTTTTCCTTTTCGCTCGAGAAGTCAAGTTATGAGGACTTTCACGAATTGACTCCCTTGAGCGTCAGACCCGTCTCATTTGATGGCCTTCTGCTATCCCTCTCTCGCTAGACTCTCGAATTCGCCCCCTGACGTGAGCACGCGGAGGCTGTTTCGCGAGACTATCTGCCTCGTCCTTTAGTCTCCCTTTCCAGAGAATCCTCGGACTTCTGGCCTCTCCTTCGAGTCGGGCCGAGTAAGTCAGTCCGGCTCGAGTCTTTTCTGACTACGGCCTGTTTAGACCATAGTCGTACTTTGAGATATATCCTTCCCCCCGAGCCCTCGAGACTCTTCTAGGACGATTCCTCCCCCCTCTCTAGAAGAGTCAGCGCTATTCGATCCTCTGACTATGACACTCCCGTACCGTCGCTCTCCCGATTCTCCCCTTTCAATTTCATCCTCTCTTTTCCCGACTTTAAAATATGACGCCCGAAGAGTAGAGCTCTCTTTCCCGCCGTTCCTCCGGACCGGAGATCTACAGACAATCTCTACCCTTTGAGCTCTACGGCGTCCCTTTTCGGCCTCTTCCTCCTGTCATGGAGATTGCTGTACAGTGCGTATAGAGATGGACCCCTTCCCGAAAAGAGATACACTATAACCAGACGGCGGCCCAGCCCAGTTCTTCTCCGCCTTTCTTGTGATTTTCTTCTCCCTTCCCCCCTCCATGTCTCGCAGATGCCGGGAAACGTAGACCATTCCCGGCACCTGCCCCCTTCTACGACGACCTCGTTTATTTTTGGGCCTTTTTGGTCCTTTCACATCTTCCCTCTTGATCGCGACTGAGTTGGATGGTTAGACGCAGTCGGAAGCGGCGGTCGACTAAGTTGTTAATGATGACGTCTGAGCTCCCCTTGTCCTCATTTCGCTTGCCGAGGAGGTCCTCATGTGGCAGTTTTTGCATACAGCAATCATCCGCCCCGTTTTTGCCCCTCCCGAGCCGGAACCAATCTCCCCCTCCCAGGTGTCCCTTTTACCCCCTTCACCTCGCAGGCCCGCGGCCCTGCTGTCCGCGGCCGCGCCCCGCATCATTTTTTTACCCCCTTTGACACTCCCCCCAGCTGTAGTGGGGGGGCTACTGCGTCTAACTATATAGCTATTGTCCCCCTTCCAGTGTTTTGTTGCGAGATCGTGCGCGGTGAATTCTCAGAGGACTTTTCCCGTGGTTCGCTCTGATTTTTTTTTTTTTCCCTCTTTCCTCTGGAAGGTGGGCGAGTTTCGGCGTGCTAGGACCTGCCCTCTTGTAAGTTGGCAGTTGTTTATTTTGACACCTTCCCCGAGTGGACGTCCTTCCTGGTTGGATGATGAGGTATCACGGCATCCCTCCTCGGTTCCTCGAAGTGCTTTTCGACCCAATTTTAGCGCCGCCTTTTCCTTTTTTCCTGCCCTCCCTTCGGCCCTCCCGCTCCTTTCTCCCGAGTTCTCCGATACTCAGTTTCGCTTGGAAGCGAGCTCTCCGAAGTTTTTTTTCCCTTCACCCAAAACACCATTTCCCCCCAAAACCCACGGCCGCGTCATGTCGTAACTTCCTTGAGGTATTTTCCCGCAGAGTGCCCTCCCTTGACCACTCTTTTGCGCCCCGGGGCATCTGAAACCCACACACGTTCGAGACCCTGTCGGTTAATATCATGTTCCGAAGCCCCCGACACGTCTCCTCAGCCCTCCGATCCTCGAAGTGAGCGTCCACGTGTACGCTGTCCTTTGGTCTCAGCTTTCTCGTGCTCCTTCTTAGAGAAGGTGAGGGACAGACTTCCCCTGAGAAGCCCCTGTTCAGACCTCATCCACTGGGCCGATCACGCCTAGAGAGAGACGCGTAAACCGTCAAGCCGATTGGTGACCAACGACATTTAAAGCTAGAAGAGCAAGTAGAGCTGTACGTGACCTTGTATCAATAGGCAGTGGCCCCA
>Ga0179591_1223698_pt1 | contig 18987 bp, 15 predicted proteins | sample CZOMad2_1_08_16f_FD_182891 | JGI IMG/M metagenome (GOLD analysis project Ga0179591, IMG submission 182891) | Vadose zone soil fungal communities from Angelo Coast Range Reserve, California, USA - CZOMad2_1_08_16fungal (PacBio error correction) | ecosystem: Environmental > Terrestrial > Soil >... | reverse complement strand
TCGGGTGGTTGCCCCGGCTTCCCCCCGTGTGCGTCTCTGGATTCCCTTTTTTCCTCTTCTTTGTTTTTCGAGTCGGTAGTGGTGCGCTTACTTTCGATCCTCCTTTTTTTCGTTTCCGTCCGTAAAGGGTACGCTCTGCCACATTGATCCTTCCTTGATTCCCCTTTTTCGCGGTGTCGCTCTGGTACCGGTTTGCCAACCTGATCTTCTTTCTTTTCTTGATTTTTATCCCTTGGTCGGCACGACGTGCCGGGGTCCTTGACGACTTCTTTTCTTTTTTGTGCATGTGACAAGTGGATGTGACGGTGAATAGTTTAGCGAGCTTTCTATCCCAACAAAACCCGATGGGCGGCGATGCCGGCGATTGCGCCTTTGTCTTTCGACTCCTTTTTTTGACTCCTGTATTTTTGCCGGCTATTTGTAGAGGGCGCGATAGACCTTTTGTCTTTCCTTTTCTCCCCACTTCTTGCGCGTCGGCTTCGTCCCCGTGAGGTGCTCACTTTCTCTCCTCCCAGTCGGTGATTCATGCCGCCCGTGCCCCTCGCTCGGTTTTTTTCTTTGTTTCTCTTATGACCTGTTCAGCGTCGTCCTCTCACCTAAACTTTCTTTTCCGTATATCTCCCCCAAATGGGGCCGGCAGGCTTTCAGGACGGGCCGCCCCCCTCAAGTGATTTTAGGGGACCACGGACTCTATCCCTCCCCTTTTTTCGAAGCCCCTTGAAAGCTTTTTTTTTTTGCTCACTGACTGACACGAGGCGCGGCAAGGAACTGTCCAACTTTTAGAGAGATCCCAATGGTTTTTGCAGATCCGGATTCGTTGCTCTCACTAACTATTGTTTTTTAAGTGCGGGTCCCGATGGCTGCATGCTTTTCTCCTTTTTTAGTCCAGAGGACGTGTGGAGATGTCGCGGAGTTCTTTTTTTGGGGAAGATGTTGTGGGCGACAGACGTCCGGTTCCACTCCTGAAGCTTCCGCAACATGATTCTGCTGTCGAGCTTAGACTACTTTTCCTCTCCCTCCTTTCTAGCTGGTCCCTTTTTTTCCCGACCCCGGACCCACAGGCGTATCCCTGCCCCCGGGGTTTTGATGGAAGTTGGGCTTATTCCCAACCCCCATTTTTTGAAATGAGAGGACGCTGTTTCTTTCTCAGACCTCCTTTTTTTCTCTGTTTTGCTCCAGGGACCGCCCCTCTTCGGCTTAACGCGCCGTTTTTGTGGTTAAACCCCCTTTTTCCCTTGTACCTCCCCAGAAATTATTTCCCCTCAAGGTTTCTTTTGTTCGTTTCCCCGCAACCGACCTATCATGGCCCTTTTTCGTGTATGCGCCGTGAGGGAAAAGCCTCTTTTTCCTCCATATAGGCGCGGCAGTGACTTTTGCTCTTGGAAGGCTTTTTGCTTTTAAATAGGTTTTTTTTTTCTTTGTTTTTTTTTTTTTTTTTTTTTTTTTTCTCTTTTTTTTTTTTTTTTTTTTTCTTCTTTTTTTGTTAGGATCCTCAACCGGGCATCGAATAGAGTTTGGGCCCCTTCTACGGCAGTCCCGCTGTGGGTTTTTGTTGCCCCTTCTTCCGGCGCCGATGTTTTTCCCTGAAGTTCGTTTCAGACTGTGTTACTTTCACTCCCGCCAAGTGACGGCCACCTACAAACCTCGCGAGCTCTTCCGACAAAGATTTTGCGTCTCATGGCGCCGTAAGACTTCACAGCCTCGCTCTCGTCGAGACAACAAATAGTCCCCCGCACGCCGAATTTTAATTAAGGCCGGCTTTAGCTTACCTCGTTGCATTGTGACGCGAGGTGTCTTTTCCGATTTCGATAAAACCGCGTGCCTTCCCCCTCCTAGATCCGACTCATCGAATTGTAACATCCTTCTTCCCTTGTTTTTTGGGAGATGTTTCGGCCGAGATGTCGCGCACTTTCTCATCCACGAGTGAGCGCGAAGCTTTTTTCCCTGCCAAGATCCTCTGCTTACGATCCCCCCCGGTCCCAGGGCTTTTTGACTCTTCTTTCTTTTTTGCTTCCTTTAGGGTGTGTCTTTTCTTTTTAGACGACGATTACCGCGTATTTGGCCCAGCTGAGGTGTCCCTTTCCTTCCCCTTTGGCCCCCGTGAGCGTTTCGCGTTTTGCTCTGGTCACCGAGCGCGTTGTCTTTTTCAGATTCCTTCCTTTCGAGGACTTCAGTTACCCTTCCTTCTCGCGGCTCACTTTCCTTCGTGTACAACCAGGTCCACCCCTTCGGCGGCTTTGACTAACCCCTCACGGCGACGTTCCGCTTTACTTTTTCTTCGCCACAGTAAATTGGTTCCCTATCACTTCCGAAGGACCACTCTCCCCCTGCCCCAGATCTAACACCTTGCAGCGCGACGTCCTGCTCTCTGAGCGGAAGACCGCGATTAACTGATAAGGAGCTTTCCCCTTTCCACAGGTCCATTTTTCTCCGTTCGTACTGACACTACCCCTGAAGAACCAGTTTGATGTTCCACCTCAGATTTGTCCGGGTAGACATTGTGTTTCTCCTTTTGCCCCAGCGCGTCATTTCGCTTCCCTTTCCTTAGCAGGCCGCTGGAAGGAGACGGCAGAGTTCTCTTTTCTTTGCCCCACTGATTCCTCTTCTTCTTCCATTACTTTATGGGTTGGGAAACGAACTCACTCAGCAGAGAAACGGTCTTCTTTACGCAATGTTTTGGAGTCAGACTCTTTTCCTTCTCCTAGGCCGGATTTTTTCCGCCGTCTTAGAGCAGTTACTCTCTAGAACGAATTAAGGGTTCTCCCGTCCTTCTGACGTGTTTTCCTTCTTTTGGTAGGTTCGCATCCACCCCTTTTCTCACCTGTCCGCCGAGCCTAGCCACCTTCCTTCACCTTCCCATTGACGCTACACGCAATGCTCACCCTCCAAGTCAGTCCGTATATTTGCCTTCCCTCTTATCACCGTAGAAGGCGCGGCCGTAGTTGTCTACGATCGGCGGGGATTTTTTTCTTTCCTTTCTTCTGTGAGGAGCCGGAAAAAAGCTTCTTGAATTCTTTTAAGTACTCCCGACGCCGTTCTCTTTTCCCGTTGTCCACGACCAATCCCTTTTCCTTTCTGCAATGTCCGGCCCAGTTATTCTTGTTTCTCTGCCTCTCCTTCTAGTTGTTAGGTTGCTTACGATCTTTTTTGAGATCCGTCTCTCAGGCGGAGCGAGCACTCCTTTTCCCTTCCCCTTTCTCACCGGACGGAGGTGGCCTCGTAGCTCGTGTCGCCCCTCAACCCCCTTTGGTTGACCCCCTCACTTGCAGAAAGCGCCCCCTTTTCGCGTCGAGTCCCTCCCTTTTTCAGGTCATGCGAGACTGGCGGATACCAGATTTTTTGTTTTTCTCTTCACGTCGCAATCTACGGCAAGCGCCTCCACAGCGGCCCTTTGAGAAAAAGGAGCGTTTACGTCTTCCCGTCACACCCTTCTTCCTTCCCCCTTGCAGCATAATGTTAGCCATCACCACCCGGACGGTCGTTTTTTTTCCGTTTTGACGCGAGCACGTCTATCCCCCCCCTCCCAGGAAGGACACTAAGATCAGTTTTTTTTTCTTTCTGTCTTTCACGACTTTCACCCCCGCTGTTTTAAGCCCCTTTTGCCGAGACAATGTAGGCCAGAGCGCGGACCACTGGCAGCGAGCACTGACTTCCTCTAGAGCTCAAGAGAGCCGCCCACGTCTTCCTTCCTCTTTCTTAGTCCTCATCAACGGCGCGGGAACCTCCCCCACCACGTGAAGAACGGGACACAGCACGACTTTCTATCCCTCTTTTCCTCATCTTTTTTTTTTTTTCGCTCCTTTTTTTTTTTTTTCACGGGTGTTGAGTGAGACGACTCAAGCGCAGTTGCTCTCCTGGATGGTCGGTTTAGCTTCGGCGGGTGCCGTTACCTTTTTTCTTCGTCGTGATAGTCGGCAGGGGCCTTCGGAAATTTTTTTCCGGCCCCTTTGACACTTTGTGATCTTTGTGTTCCAGCTGGCCCCTACTTCTTCTCGTCGTTTCTGGTTAGGGCGATCGGGATGATCTTTTCTTCTTCGGTCCTTCCTTTTTTTTTGATGAGAAAACCTGTTTCATACTTATGACTGCGGCGTGTCGGCTGGATTTTTTTCTTTGTAGAGCCGAATTTTTTTTCACCGCACCAAGCTGATGGCCCGACCTGAGGAGATTTTTCGTCTCTGCTTCCCTTTTTTGGACCCTCGTCTCCGCTGCCGGCGATGCTATTTCTTTTCTTTTTTTTTTTGCTCGTTGATTGTTAGAGGGATGCGCGTAGGATTCGCAGTTTTTTCCTTTCCTCTACCCGGCAAGTAAAGGAATTGGATTTGAATCGTTCCCGAGTTTCTGTTTTTTCAGGTTTGCACGAGTAGTTGTCTTGTCCTCTTTTTACGTAAAAGTAAGCGTCGTCATTCCCCCAAGCCCCCAACCTGACGCCAGGCGATGTTTTTTTCGAGAATACGTACTGGGCGGCTTTTTTTTCCGGCGCGGAGACGACAGGATTTGTTTCCTTTTCTCTAGAGATCACACGGCGGACATTCGTAGAACCTTCTGAAAGATGGAGTTTCCTGCGATGATACCCTGGATTTTTTTCCCTTCCCCCAACTATATCCTTGCTCCTCTTCTTTACCGACTTAAGGAGACGTGATCGCCTTCCATCTTCCCGTCTGTTTTCTTTTCGCGATGGATCTTGTGATCTAGGTCTTTCCCGATTTGAGAGATCGTTAGGTGGAGCCCGCGTTGGTAGTTGACCTTCCCCTTTTCATTGTCTCTTTTCCCTTCAGAGGAGAAGAACTTCTCGGCGCAGCCCTTTCGTCTTCTCCCCCTTTCTCCTCTTTCCGAGATGTTCCGCGTCGGACCGCTTTCTTTTCAATTCCGACTACGCCGACGTTGAATTTTTTCCTTCTTGAAAAACAACATCCTTGAAATTGTTAGGTTCCCCCATTTTTTTTTCCTACCCTCTTTTTTTGTTTCCAGCCGGCCCGGCTATCGTGTCTTTACTCCGTTTGATTTGTGAACCAATAGTCCCGTCGGCTCCTCCCGAACGTATTTTCCCCTCAATGGTTATTTTTACGGGACCTTTTCTTTTTTTCCCCGGGAGACCGGCGCGACGGAGGGTCAGTTGACATCTTTCTCTTCTTTTCGTTCTCTGAGGAAGTGATTCCCGCTTGTATCGGCGGGCTATTCTAGGTTCCTTTTTTTTTTTCCCTTTTCCAAACGGTCCAACCTGACGTCTCTTTTTCTTTCCCCTCGAAATTGGAATGGTGGCACGCAACGAGCTTCTTGCCTATGAAAGCCGGCAGGGTCTCGGTGTGATTCCCTTCCTTCCCCCCTCATGTTTTTTATTCACCTCCCTTGTTTTTTTCCCCTCTTTTTCGCTGGCGGCGCCATGGCGCGCCGGCTTCCGCCGATCTCCTCGTCGTCCGACAACCCCTCGTCCGTCCAAACAACTTCCTTTTTTTTCCCCTCTTCCGGAAATCCGGTTTTCTTCCTCCATTCGTGCTCGTTGCGCGATTTTTTTTTCCTTAGAGCTTCGTCTCAAACAAAGCGGCTGGTCCCAGAAGCGTTCGGCGACATTTCAGAGAAGTGTTTACCTTCTTCTTTCAGTCCGGAGAAGGGGGTTGTGGGTTTTGTCTTCCTTTGTCAGTGCATCGGTCCATGTCGCCACAGAGAGCGGACTGACTTTCTTGGTTGCCGCCCTCCGGATTTTAAATGCCTCCTGAGCCCAGCCCTTTCCTTCCTTTTCCTCGCAGATAAGCGGACGATGACGAGATGCCTGTTGTCGTTCGCTTTTCTGAACGACGATGATCTCGCTGTTTTTCCACGGCCCCCTCGGCGGCGAAACTTTGAGTCGAACGCGGCGACTTTTCTGTCAGTTCTTTTTGCCGGTGGTTTTTCTTCTTTTTTTCTCGACGGCCGTTCACACCTGAGCCCCGCGGCGGTTCCGCCTTCGCTCTTTGACCCAACGGAAACAAAGTCCTCGTGTTTTTGTCTTTAACTTCACTCCTCGCATTTAGTGAGCGCCCACAGTCCAGTCAGATTTTCCTTCTTTTCCCCCCTTCTCACAGGAGTTTTTAATAATGCCGCGCGTACGTATATCGTTTTTCTCTAGTAGACCCTGGAGATTGATTATGCCACTCACCTGACGCTCCTTTTTCTTTTTTTGCATCGTGCGGAAGGCTCCATCTCCCCCCTTGTTGATACCCCCCCGTACGGGGGTACCATTGACTGGCCGACTTTGTGACCAGGCTCCTTTGGCTTACATATTCTGGTAGCCGGCGATTTTTCCCGACAGGAAGAGATCTTTGTCTTCGTCCGATTTGCTTGTTTGCTCCATTTAAACCTCTGGGTTTGGGAATTCCCCCCACTAGCGTCCCCCCCTCGGCTCCCCCTTACCTTTTGGCCGCCTATCTCTTTCCTCTTCTTTACCTTACGGTCGTCGTCCAGTTTTATGGCCAGAGCCTGAAATGCGCGCAGAGAAGTTCTGTTTTTTTTTTTTCCTTTGCCTCAATGCCCCGGTACGGTCCCTAATCCAAAGTTCCCCCCCGTGTCCGCCGTTTTAGAAGCTCCTATTTCCTTTCCTCCTTCGCTGCACCGCATTCAATCCATAGAAAGTCAAGTTCCCTTTTTTTTTTTCAGCTCTCAGGAGACGTCTGCTGACGCCCGTGCGATCCCCGCTATCAGCTTTCCTTCCGGCAGAGATAGTTTCTATTTGCCTCAGCCGCAGAGTCCCATTTCTTCCATTTTTTTTTGCCTTTTCACTCCCTAAGAAGGTGATCGCTTCACCTTTCCAATACAATAAATCGTCGGCCCGTTTGACTTTTTCCCGTTTTGGGAATTTTCGAGCCAGCGCGGTCTTCGTTGGGCAGATGAAGGACTCTGACGGTTCGGGTCTCCTGCTCCCCCAACCTCCCCATCGGGGCACCCTGGATCTGCACTCATTTTTTTTGCTTTGCTGCAGATCCTTTTTTTTTCGGCCGCTCGCGATTTCTGCACCTCACGGTCTTTTTACTCCCTACGCGAGACTTCTCACAACTTTCTAGTGTGCCCGTTTTTCCCCTGACTCTCCCTTTTACCTTAAGACTGTTCGGCTACCCAAGACGCGGAGCTTTGAGCCCCCTCCCCCTTTCCTGGTTCCTGGGAAGCGCCGCCATCACCGGTGCGGTGTCCGTTCCTCTCCTGCCAGACCCTGATTCACCGGCACACCCTTGCACCCCTTTCCCTCTCTTTATTCTTAGCCATCACAACCGGAAAGGCTTTAAACAGTCGAAGAGCATCCGTTAGCCCCTCTCCCCCCTTACGGACCCCTTTTTTTTCTTTGTGTATTTCATTTTGCGGCCGTTACGACTGTTAGCCGACACTTTTTTACCCCGAGGGTGGAGACTTTGGCCGAGCAAAAATTGCCGAGAGAGATTCCTATCCCTCCCTTTTCTGTTAGTTCTAGTAGTTCCGGCCCCACTCCCCCCTTGCTCTTTTGTGCCCCTCCAGCGAGGACCCGCGATCAACCCCCAAACCTCCTTCCTTGACATATTTTAAGCCCCCCCGTGAATCTTTACCCATCACGACTCTTTCTCCCCTTCCCCTCTTCTTTCTAGTCTTCTTGATTTAAGGTCACGTGTGTGCGTGAGTCGGATTCTCCCGTCTCTCCTCTAGTCTGTGCACGGTGGCCGAGTCGGGCGGGCTCTTTTTCCTTCCTCTCCCCTCACCTCTTCTTCTAGTCTTCCCCCGGGTCAGCGGAAACTCCTTTTTCCCCACCTATGGTCGAGTTTTGGCTTAGGCGAAGCGGTCGCCTTAGGGTTTGTATTACTTGGGCGGAGATACCTGGGGAGCTCTTTTGATTTCCCAGTAAGGTGGTTTTTTCTCTGAGTCAACTGTACATACTGCTGCGGCGGCGTGTCCCTTGGATTCTTCTTTTTTTATTCGCTTTCCTTAACCTATTAGGCGGCTTTTTTTAAGGCGATTTTCTCTCCCCTGAGCCGGTATGGTAAGCCAGTCTCCGCTGCCGTTTCGTTTTTTAGGACTCGAGGGCATTTTTATTTCTTGTGCCGACGTCTTCTCGTTCAGGCTTTTTGGTGTTCCTCCCTTCCCTCCGGCAGGTATCGCCCGTAAGTTTTACCGGTTTTTTCCTCCTTTCCCGTCGGTAGTGTCTTGAACCGCCTTTCTTCCGGCCGCCGTTTCTTCCCCTCAGAAAACAAGACAACCCCCCGAAGCCGCGCTTTTTCTTACTTTAAGGCTCTCCCTGTTTCTCTTTCAGGGCATGGCGACGAAACTGGTGTCTTTTCACATCCTGAGCGATCCACACGGCGGCTCCTTAATTCCCTCCGTCCTTTTCCGGCGGCGCTGAGCCTAATTTTTTCTGTCTCCAGTAACACTTATCTGCGCGGCACGGGCGGCCGAATCTCTCCCTTTTTTGTCCTATCTCAAAGACGCGCCTTCCTTTTGTTCGATTTTCATGCTTTGAGCTAGACGATTCCGACCCTCTTGATTCTATGCGGGACCTGTTTGCTCGCCTTGTGGGCTCTCACGTTTACCCCTCGTGTCTGCAAGCTCTTTTTTTTCCAAGTCTCGGTGTACCCGCCGCTTCTTTTCCTACGGCGACGCCGCCTTCCGAGCGTTGCTCTTTAGGACCCCTCGATCTTGCGCCCAAACCTGGCTCCTCCGCACAGTTTTCTCTTTCATTGTTCGGACTTCCCACCCATCTTGGAAAGCGAGCACGTTCCTTCTAGGGCGCCCTCCCCCACGATGCTCTGCCGTGAGTCATTCCCGGCCCAGCCGTTCACCTTCTCGATTTCTTTTTCTCGTCCTTGGGGTTAACAACTTCGTCCTTTTTACTTCCTCCCCCTAGCTAGGTATCCAACCTGGTTCTTCTGGCTTTCTCGTCCCCGAGCTCATGGACCTGTTTGTGTTCGGATGGTTCTCGCCATTCGGTTTCTCGCGATATAGCTTACTCCCCTTAAGTGAGTTACCGCTGGGACTGGCAGGCCTTTTCTTTAAACGTGGACTGGGCGCCCCCTGGAAAATCGACTTTTCTTTCCCCCCCTTTTCCCTCGCTCCTCTCGCTCCGTGGGTTAGGTGGCCCACCGCCGTCTTTCGCGCCCCCGCCGGTGGCGCTTTGTTCACTTACACTTCCGCGACAACTTCTGACCCTTCCACACTTTGCTCGTAAGGCTCCCGCCCGAAACCGGTTCGAAATGGCCCGCCCCCGACCCATCCGGCCTTTTCCCCCTATATTCATTTTCCCACACACTCTACTGACCCAAAGCCTTTCAGTTCCTCTTCCTCCTTCCTTTTCCCTTTCGTCCAGAATTACGTTCCCTTCTGTTTTTTGTTTTTTGTTTTTTTTGCTTCGCGAGTTTGCGTTCAGGGCTCTTCCTCCCCCTTTTTATTTCGCCTTCGACGCCCCCTTCCCCCTGGTACCATCCTATTATCGTTGTTTATCAGAGATTGATTTCAAGGACGATTCATGTCTCTTTGCCGATTCGTCCCGGGCATGAGGTTTTTTCTCTCGGGATTCCCCTTTAAAAGAATCGCGCCAGACCGTAGACCCGGAACTGGCTTGTAACCTCTCTCTTTTTGACCCCCACGCTTCGGAGAGTTTCCTGCTCCCCTTTCTTGGGGGCGTACGCGTTGTTTCTCCGAAGGTATTATCTGGGGGTCCTTTAACTGAAGTGGTGCCCCCCTTAGACCCTGGCGAGCCTCGAGGCTTGTTTTTTTACTCCTTCGAAGAAGCTTGTTTCTGTAAATCTGATCCCTCGGTCCGTTGCCTGAACCCCTCTCACCTTAGGCTTTTTCTTTGAGGATCTGAGTTTTCCCCCCGGCACCAAATTTCGTTAGGTTCCCTTCTCCCGGTCACACGAAGCCTCCCAGTTCTTCTTTCCCGTTTGTATCTCCCAGGACCGTTAACCGATCCCCTTCGGCCCCAAGCTCAAAGAGTTTGTCACTTTAAGTTACGTCTCCTTCCTGAGAGAGACCTTCTTCTTTCTTTCTCGTGGTTCTCTTCCATACTGCGCGCCCAAGTATCAGGTCCCTTTCCTCTCCCTTAGGTAATGCAAGAACAGAAGAACCCCAGTTGAGGCCTGAGGGTTTGGTCGCATTCCTTCCCTCCTGGTTCCCAAGTTTTTGCGTAATGCGCCTTACATGCCGTCCTTTTCTTCCCTTTCCTCCCGGCAGAGTGGTCTTCTTTCCCGTCATGTCAGAAGAGTGTCCTGCTCACCCATTTCCCAAGATGGTGTTTGTTGCCTCAGTCCATAACCCGCGCCCTTCTCATGCAAGGTTTTTGCCGATCTTTCCTCCTCATCACAGATCGGTACGCAGCCCGCCTTAGGAGCTGTCTTTTCACTCCCCGAGACGTTGGTTTGAATCCTCGAGGTTGCCGTTCTGGGACCGGTAAACACCTTTTCTGTCCGCCGGAAGAGACCACAATAGGAACGGCCATCGCGTGTCCCGCTCTAATCGCCCATTTCCCACTTTCACGTAGTCTAGCTATAACTTCCGGAGTCCTTCCCAGCCCCCAGTTTCTAGCGACTGACTTAGAGTTTGATTTAAGGTCCGAGAACTGTATCAGGTTTCCCGCCTTCTTTTCCCCTGATGAATTGTTAGACCTCACTCCCCGCCGTGTGCCTCTCCGTTGTCTTTACAATACATTCTTCGTAGGCTTCCTGGACTTCCTTCCACGGTGCTTGATTGCCATTTCGTCGATTTCTTTCGAGGTTGTCAGTTTGGCTCGTGATTCTCACTCTTCTTCCTTGGGTTCCAAGACCCGCACTTTGTCGGTTTTCCTCGAAAGAAGAGTTAGTCTCCTCCCTCGGATTTATTCCACGCCCTTAGCCGTGCGTCACATACCTTCTCTCACCTTCCCCTCCTCCTAACAAGTTTACGAGTCCTTACCGCTTTCGTTCTTCTCCGAGGACTGGCTTATACCCTACGCGGAATTCCTCGATTTGCAATCTTTCTTTGTTGCAACTCCCTCAGCTTTGAGGTTGAGCACCAGGCTCTTCCCCCGCAACTTTCTCCCTCTGACAAGAAGCATTCCCAGGATGTACAATGGGTCGCCCCCCTTCCGTGTCTTCCTACTCTCCGGCGAATACACTCTTTTCTCTCAGACACCCAGGTTCCCTCACTAATTTCTTTTTTGGAGCAAGCTTTCCCTTCTCCTGAACATCCCCGGCGAAACCCACCCCCCCCCTCTGGTGGCCTCCCCGGTGAAGCATCAAATGTTTCTAGAGTCCCCTGTTGCAGTATTTCCCCTTTCTTATCCCGAGCCAGTAGTTTTATCGGCCCCACGTAGCTTTTTTTTTCATCCCTCTTCCGATCCAACGGTTTTCTCTGTCGCCACTTTTTAAGCACAAATTTCAGAAGGTCACCGCCACGAATCTTTTTTTTTCTTTTTTGTTCTCTCTCATTCAGTGTGGTTCAGGTTGTCCCCGTTTTGTGCTTTTCTTTCTCTCGCCTTTTTGATAGCGCTGCTGTCTGGCCCTTTCTTTCGGCTCTTTTCTCGTTCTCTCACCTCTCATCCGGGGTCGTGCTCCCGTCCCTCATGTCCCCTTTTGATCTTTCAAAGGTAACCCGCTGGTCTCGGTTTCGTGTCGCTCGGCCTTTCCATTCCCATTCTTCTTGAGTGTCTTACCTGGTGCTGAGCTCCGGGATGTCTGGTCGTTCCCACCTCCGTGAAGTTTTTTCGACTGTTCATTCCTTGATGTTTCCTGAGTTTTCGGCCCTTCTCTTTTTCCGTTTTTAGAGATAATGGTGATCACTCACACGTCTGAGGGAGATGACCTGCTCTTCTTCTTTTTTTTTTTTCGAGGTCGATTCTTTGTATCAGCATTTCGCTTGCCTTGCGAGTCATAGTGAGTTCCGTCCTATCGGACTAGTTCCATTTTCTCTTTTATTCGGTTCTCCTTATTTTTGGCCCTAGCATTTTTTAAGAGCCTCACCTCCTTAGGTTATCGTCCGCCGCCACTAGTGTCGTTGCACCTCGATCCCGTGGCCGAGGTGTGTATTCGCAAACTCCTCCTCCCTTCTTCTTGTCGTTCCTTCCCCCCCCCCCCCACCTCTGCCTTCCGCGGCTTATTTTTTCTGGCCTTCAGTTTCGGGCGAAGAAGTTGATGTCTTGTTCACACGACTTATGATCACACGGCTGGGCAGTTGTTTCGCCCTGCTCCTCTCGGCCCCTCTGAATCCCAAGAGTGCTCGTTACGTGTTAACCAGAGCATCGCGAGAGAACTGTTGGCAGCTCTCTCCGTGTCTCCAGACGAACCCCAGACGTGAAATGGGCGTTGAGATGGGTTTTTCCCCCGACTGGAGATTTTCATGATGTCCGGATGGGTTTGCCTACTTTGACGCCAGAGGTGGGCTGCTACTTTCCTGTATAAGGCCGCGAGCGCTTTCGGGTTGTCGAGTTAGATCTTTCCATCCAGGACGGACTCTCTCCTAGATGTTTTGACTCGAGGACCCCATCGATCTTGGCATCCCAACATTTTGTACGTCCCTCCACCAGTTTTTTCGCTGAATTGGGACGGCTCCCCCTCTTTTTCCACTTTTCTTCACGCTGCTCTCGGGAGCTACCAAGTCTCGCTCCTTTCCGGATTCAGTCCTAGTCCAGAGATTCATGTGAGGTGCCACCTTCCTTCACCGGCGGAACGCCTAACGTCCCCCTCTTCGTCCCTCCCCCCCCTGGTCTCTGTTTGGGTTCCCGAAAGCCTCGAATGTCCCTTAGGACGTGTTTTTCTGTCCTTTAGAAATCGAAGGGATCCCGAATCTATCTGTCTTTTCGCGGAAGTGAGTCCTTTTTCCTGGTGTCTTTCCCTGGTAATGTGTTCTTCCACCTTTTTCTACGTACTAGTTCTCCTTCCCCTTCCACCTACCTTTTTTTCCTTCAGAATACCTTGGGGACTGGTTTCCCCTCCTTAGCGCGACTTCTCCCTCCTCAGGGGAGCAGTTGTTGACGCCCCTTCCCCTCGACAATCCCCTTGATCCCTAAACGATCCCGCCTGCGGGCTCCTTCTGATCTCTCGCGCATGCTCTAAATTTCGACTGCCAGACTGATTCCCGTTTTTTTTTTTTCGTTTCTGACAAATTCAATGACACCAACTGCCGCTTCCGCCTTTTTTTTTCTTTACTGCCATTAATGTTATCGGGCTCTGAGTGGTTTTCCCGTCAAGATCTTTCTCTCTCAACCCACGTTTTCCCGATCTCGGTACCATTCATGTCCTCTTTTTCACTTTCCTCTCCCATCCTTGGTTTTTGTTGTTTTAATATGCAATGAGGATGATGTACGACGCTCGAGGCGGAAATGGACTATCGGATCCCTATAGACCTCTTTTTTTTTTTCCTAACGCCTACCCTCCACACACAGCTCACCTTCCTGCTTTTAAGAGAGACGTCTGCTTCTTCGATTCTAGAGGTTTCTTTTAGAGTGTTTCTGACGAAGATTCTTCTCCCTTTTTACGCCCCTTAGTGCAGGAGTCCAGGGAGACGCATCTCTTTTGTCGATTGACCGAGCGACTCGGTGGTCGTACTACATTATTTTGGGCTTGCCTCTTCCCCAAGGGCTCCCCCCTCTCTTTTTTCATTTCTCCTGCGTGTTCCCCCCCCCTTCCCCCCTTTCGTCTCTCGTCCCTTCCCTGACCTCGACGTTAGATTGCCCTTTTTTTGATTCCCCTTTCCCCTCAAGAGAAATTCCCCAAAGAGACCTCTCCCTCCAGCCTGCGACCTGACGAGAATATCTTTTTCCGATGTCTTTTGACTAAGTGGCCGGCTCCATTCCTCTCGCGCCTGCTTTCCCGCAATTCCCAGTTTCTTGAGAATTTCCCCCGCTTGGTCTTTTTGTCTCCTTGAGAGTTTTTTTTACACCAGGCAGGATAGGAGTACATTTTTTTCTAGAGGTTGTTTTTGGGTTTTATAGTCCTCCTTTGACATAGAAGGTCAGAGTCGTTGGTTTCTTTTAGTCCCTTTCTTCTTTCATGTGGGAGAAATTTTCCCACAGATTTTTTTTTTTTTATCAGCAACCCCCTCCCAAACTTTTTAGGAGTCACTTTCCCGTTTTGAGAATGACTTCTCATACCCCTCTTTCCCAATCTCTTCCTGGAGCGTAGCTTTCTTCTCGCCTTTCGTCCGGCTTTTGATTTATGCGCCTCCCGAGTCGTGAATGGTTTCTCCACGACGGCTTCCCATACTTTACCCCAGTAGCCTCTCCTCTTCCCCACTTTTATCCCTAGCATCGCGAAACGAAGCACTACCATCGCTTTTCCTCCCACTTTTAGTTTTGAGGCACGGCTTCCACGTCTCCTTGAGTGGCGTTGCTCGCGACTCGGTTTGTTCTGCCGTGTTTTTTTTGCTCAGGGCCGCAGAGCAGAATGGACTCTTTGCCTGATCCTTTCCCCTCCCCTGTTCTACAGCGAGAGTTGTCACCAGACAATCATTAGTAGTCCTTATGCTTCTGGCCCTTTGTTCGCTCCATAGATGGAGCGTTTTTATTTATTTTGGGATGATCCCCCCCTATGAAGGTTCTTTCAGGCCGAGCGTCAGGAGTTTAATCCCCACGACCCCTTTTTTTTGCTCGTCCCTAAGAGGGAGTCGTTCTGATTCCTCGGGATTCGTCCTTTCGTTAGCTCGTGCTCAACTCCCCCGTTTCCCCCCTCTCTTTTCGCAGTAACGAGAACAAGTTATACGCTGCCACTGTAATTTTTACGATCCGCCGCCGCTCGTTAATGGCGGTCCCTCCTTTCGCGCGCTTTTTCCAATCTTGCCCGCATCGGCGCCATAGCCAGGTGCTTTTTTCTCCCCCGTCTTTCCTAACTCATTTAAACGGACATACACTTGACGAAACGCTCCGGCAGTATTTCTGCCTTTTAGCCTCCCCCCGGCCGGATTTCTTCTCCTATCTCCGGTAAGCGTCCCCGCCCCCTTCTCCCCCTCCGCCTTTTGGAGACCGATTCCGAGCGAAACGTCCTCTCCCAGCTGGCGATGTTTCACCCCGTTTTTCCCGCTCGTAAATTAAACTAGCACTCCCTGTCCCGAGAGCCTTAGTACAGCGGCAAACGCCCCCTCCCTCCCCTCTCCATACCTGCGAGCGATTTAAAAGGCAGCTGATCAGACCTCACACGTTTGACTCATCCCTTCATTCCCTATTTTCATCCCTCTTGTGGGTGGAGGCTCCTCTTTCTTCTTGGACCTTGTTTATTGCGTGATCGATTCTTCCTCTTTTTTTTTCCCTCGAGTCTTGAACTGCTTCAGATAGTGTGTGGTGCTCTATCCGTCGTTTTTTTTTTCCTTTTTCCTTTCTAGTATTCCCTGTTTTCTTAGGACTTTTGTCTGTCGTTCACATGCTTTCTCGTTCGTTGTAGCTAGGCGAAGCCCGGTCCACTTTTCTTCTTTTGTCTTAATTTTGAGGTTGAGCTCCGTGATGCTCTTTTACTCCGCCGTCCGTATTCCCCCTCTTCCGTTTTTTCTGCGACTTTCATCCTGATTCCGGCCGTTTTCCTTCAAGGGATTTTCCCCCTTTACGTTAAAAAATCTTTTCTCGAGCCTTTGTCTCCCCGCCAGCTCTTCGTTTTTCCTCTGCCGGCGCTTTACTAGTGGTTTCCTCTCCCTTTTTTTTCCCGCATTCCCCCATCTTTCTTCTCGGCGATTTTCGGCTTATTTGCGATGTCCTTTTCCTCTTGTTTTTTCGTTTCCCATTCGAACGTGAGGTGCTCATAGCTTAAGAGGAATACCCGGTCCCTGATCCTTCTCCGCCGCGTAGTGAGCTGCTTTGCCGCGGTCTTGGTCGTTGCACTCTTCCCCCCTTTTTTGCTTCCAAGCGTCGTAATAGCCCCCCAAACAGATCGTCCGCTCTATCCGACGTGCCTCCCTCCCCTTTGGCGGCATTTGACAGACGTGGCGAAGAAGGGATTTTCCTCTTCATTATCTTTTTTTTCTCGATTTCCCGGTTTTTCTTAGAAAGGCAACGCGGCCTCTTTCTGCGATTGCTAATGCCACTCCGGCTCTGTTTGACAGTCCACCCCGGATTTTTCTTTTCATTTTTTCGGCCTGCCTCCGCGAAGGCTTTTTCCCGATGACTTCCTCCGTTGTGACGGGTCCTTATGGCTGTCCTTTGTGGTTTTTTTGTCAGTTCGGCAGATGCCTATTGTGCCTTTTTTTTTCGTCCAGTTGTGCCGCAAGTGCGTTTTGGCTTAGACTACGCATGGCTAAACACCTTCCCCTCCTCGAGGCGATACCAAGTCTCGTTCTGCGCTTTTCGATTGCTTCCCTTCTTCCTGCGGCCGGCGGCTAGGGCTCGAGGCTTCCGGACTCCAACATGGAATCTGGGGCCCTACCTTTGTTCCCTTTTGGGCTACAAAACCCCTCTTGGGACATTTGAGTGACCCCGTGATCTCTTTCGGCCCCCAGAGCTCTGCCGTCGAGTCCTCTTCCCTTTTCGCGCGGGAGCATGACCGAGCGGTTCCCCCTTTGACCCCGCGACCTACCATTCCTCAATTTTGGTCGGTCAATCTCTTGCTCAGTTTAGCCGGTTCCTCTCCGGATGGAAGAGCCCTTTGATTTAAGAATTCTATTCTTCTTCTCGTTTCCAGTGAGTAACTCTGGGATCTTTTTCCCTTTGATATTTTTTCTAGGGAAACTGTTCCCTTTGGTGGCGCTCAACCTGGGGACTCTTTTTTGTCGTTCTTTTTGGTCTACGCCACGAACGGTGGTGAATGGTGCCCCCTTTCTCCGGCCTATGACAGCGCAGGGGAGCAGGTGTTGACTTTTCCCCCCCGTCGCAATCTTTTCTCCTCCACTTTCCGATTGCTCCTGCCGAAACAGATAGAAGAGTCTCCTCCTTCGCGCCCACAGAAGGCTTCACAGTTTCCTCGACATTCGCCTTCAAAACACCCTCGACCGACAACACGCCGTTTCATCTCCGCATTTTTTTTTCTTCTTCGCAATTCCCGGTGATAGGGTTCTGGTCTTTTTTTAGGGCCCTCGTATTAGCGCCTCCCCTAGGCATTTCTATTTCTAGGACGACATATTCCCCCCTTGCCCATCTCCTCTCCTAAGTTTTGTGTGAGTTTCGAGATTTCCCTTATGTAGACGATCCGGCGTTCCAGGATAGTTTTTTTTTTGAGGCGCACCCTCCTCTTCAGAACGCTCGCGCAGGCCCTCCTTTGAAGTCTTCCCCTCTCTCTCTTTCGCATGACGTGGAAGGTTGTCGGTGAGTTGTTTCCCCTCCCTACTTTTTATCGGAGGTGTGATGAATTCCTTAGGGATTTACTGGCGCTTCCCCTGCGCGGCGGGAGTCGTTGCGAGGATCGACGCTTCGGTTTTAGGTGCTCTCAGGATGTGTCGCGGACGCCACAATTTTTTCCCCCCCCGGCTACCCTGCGGCGGGAATCAGGCTTCGGCTTGGTGGTTCCCACAGGAAACCTTGCGGCGTGCTCTCTTCTCCTCTATTTTTGCCCCGGTTGAGGACACAGTTTTCCGGTTCCTCCCCTCTCGGCCAAGAGCACCATCGGTAAGACTCCCAGTACTTTTTTCCGCGATTCTAGACGCAGCATTGGCGCGGGTTTCTGCTCTTTTCCTGGCCCCCCAGACGTTTTTCCTTCCCCCGTCCCCTAAAAAGTGAGGAACTCTCTGTCGGGGCTCACCTTCCCGAAGTTAGAAGTGGTTCAAAAATTTTCCCATTCTACTTCCGGTAGCCGGCCTGCTGGAATTTTCAGTTCTTTTTCTTTCTATTTCGAGCAGGTGTTCCGAACTCAACCACAGATTTTTGGGAAGCCGCAAACTTGCATTTTTCCCCCCCGGTTTCGGTCCGTCAAGGTTGCGCCGATGCGTTAATTCTCCCCTTCCCTTTTTCGAGCCTGTATTTAAAGCAGATAACGGAGCGACTTTGGCTTTTCTCTCCTCTGTGTGTGCCGTATTCCATTCCCCCTTTCCTACCCCAACGAGGGACCCCCGGTCCCTACGTTATGAGCGCCACATACCGGCATTTTTTCTCCTCGTGCAATTTTCCTCGCCGTCCACGTTCCAGTCTTCTTTTTCCTCCCTCTTTGAAGTAGCCGATTATACATTGCTAGCATCTCTAGCGTGAGGATGTTTTTTTTTTCCTTCAGTGGGAAGGAGCAGCTCAGACGGAAAGCTTTGGTTAGGCCTTTTCCTTCCCTCCTAATCTTTGATCCTCCTCCTTGTCCCTGAAAATAATTCCCGGCCCTTCCTCCTGATCAGGTTGTTGAGCTATCCTTCCAGCCCCTTTCTTTCGTTGGAGCTTTGACCGCCTTGAAGTGTCCGGCCTAGAGTTTTTTCCCTAAACGACCTCGGTGCACCAGGGAGCAGCCCCTGACTCTTTTCTTTTGGTGGCTTTCCCAGTTCATTACTGCTTTTTTTCTTCTTCTCTGGGAGCACCTCCCTTCGAATAAGAGCCTTGCGAAGGGACGCGTCCCCCCTTTAGACGACTGCCCTAGTCTCCATGACGAGCATACGGCCTTTTTTTTCCTTCTTTCTTTGTAGAAAAAGAATCCCCCGTAGCGCGGAGCCCGCCTCCAAGCGTTTTTTGTTTTTTCTTTGTCAAAAGGAGAGCTCCAACGACCTCACCGGTGAACCCCCATTTTTTCCCTCAGACTCGCAGTTTTGACCTGTTCGCAATTCCTTCTTCTTGACGACCTGCTACGGCGTTGTCCCCTTTTTCCCTTCCGAAAATTCAAGATACTGTTGGCGACCGTTCCGAGCGACCCCCGGACCACTACACCTCTTGTGGGAAAGGTTTACGATTCCCTTTTCCTCTTTCCCTGTTCTCTCCCTCCACCGGCGATATGAGCCCTTTTCCTCTTCCCCCCGCCTCTCTACTAACGTGACAATCAATTTCGCCCAATTTGCTCCTCTCCCCCTATCTACACCTTGAATCGGTTCACAAGCAACGAATTCTCCTTTTTTTGTGTCTTCTCTTCTGGCGGGAACGGCGTTCACGTGTGCTGATTTCTTTTCCCCCCTCCTATTACTTTTTTCTTCTTTCTGGGAATTTTT
>Ga0179591_1371795_pt1 | contig 18998 bp, 30 predicted proteins | sample CZOMad2_1_08_16f_FD_182891 | JGI IMG/M metagenome (GOLD analysis project Ga0179591, IMG submission 182891) | Vadose zone soil fungal communities from Angelo Coast Range Reserve, California, USA - CZOMad2_1_08_16fungal (PacBio error correction) | ecosystem: Environmental > Terrestrial > Soil >... | reverse complement strand
TCCTTCTTCCCCCAAGGCCCACCCATGTCTCTTTGTTTCCCGTCAGCGCCCTTTCCCGCCCCTGAAAAGGGCCGCCCCCAGGCCACTTCTCTTTTTCACCTCGCATGCTGTTCGGGCCCACTAGTGACCCCTCCCTTTCTTTCCTGCTTGCCCAAGAAACTCTTAGTTCTGGACCCCTTCAGGCGTGTAGGTTTTTTTTTTTTCATTCCCTTTCCCCACGTTGCGGGCAAGCTCCTCTTCGGCTTTGAATCATTAGGTGGTTTTGTTCGGTGCGCATCGTTTTGGAAGATTGGGGTCTTTGTCGGCGGGCAATTTTTCCCCTTTTTCGTTTTTCACGGTTTTCCCCCGAACGCTCTCAATTGTAGATCCCCCTTTTACGCCCATTCGGGAACGGCAACAATTTCGGATCCAGCACTTCTTTTTTTTTGTCAAACACCTTACCTCCTCCTTGGGTCCCCCTTCTTTTTCAACATTGGTCCTTTTCCTGTTAGTTCTTTGGTCGTGCGGCCACTCTTCCCCTTTCGAAGCGCTACTCTTTCCCCCTCCCCCTCCCCTTTTGGCCTCTGCGACTCCGGAATCTTGCTTCCCCCAACGTTTATCCTCTTCCAATGTTCTTCTCAACTCTCCTTCCCCCCCCCAAAGGAGTTCACGGGTTTTTGTTCCCCCAAAAGTTTCATTCCTCTTCTTTCCCTGGGCTTTTCCTGTCTTCCAAACGGTTCTCTCCATTATCGCGTCTTGTCAACGGGACCAAAACCCGGCACGTCCCCCCCGATCCGCGCTTTTTGCCCCTCTCTTCTCCACTTTTGAACCAATTTCCCCAGGCCGGTAAACCGCTTTTCATTGCCAATCCTTTTGGCCCACGGCTGATTTGCCTTGGGTTTTTTTCAAAATGCGTCGGTTCTTCACAAGACTCCTAGGTCGGAACACCACTTTCTTTGTTTTCCCGTCACCTTGGATTTTGAGCCCGTTTCTCTGCCTCTCCCCTTTTTGAGGTCAGTCCCTTTTGTTGGTCCTTTTCCTTTTCCCTGACGCCCACACCCGATTGCGCCACTGTCGGAGTGCCCTCAACCTTCTTTCCCTTGGATTCCCATTGGCTTCTGGTCCGGACCAGCACAAGCTTTTTTTCAAACGTAACCCACTCTGCCAGCTTGCCGGCCCACAGGATCCTTGTCTTCCCTTATTGGCCTACACTTGTGGCCTCTCGATGTTCTTTTCTTGAGGAACCCTTGTTTTGAGGGACCCCCAATTCGGTTCCCGCCGGTTCGGGCTCTCCAGCTGTCTCAACTTCCGGCTGTCCCCCCCTCGGTTTTCTCTTTCTGATTCCTTTTGTGCCCTCCCGATTGTCAGGCCGCGTTGTCACTCTGGATTCCCTCACTCCCTCAACCCTTGGAGCTAGACCTGAGGGGGCCGACCCCGTCAGCCCATGCTCCAAGGTCGCTTCTGCCTGTTTCGTTTCGGTGTTTTTCCTTTTCCCACCCTTTGAACAGTCGACCTCTATTGAGCCCCCCCCCCCCCCCCCCCCCCCCCCCCCCTTTATAAGGTTTGTTCTGTTACCCACATCCCTCCGAATTGCTTCTTTCTCAATTTCCTAGAATAGGCTTTCCCTTTCCCGTCTTTCCGCGACACTTTTGGGAAGGTGCTTATGACACACACTTGTTTTTTTCACCCTTGCCTGCATCCCCGATCGGTCCCCCCTTACCACATGCTCGTCTCATACCCTTTTTCGAACTGATCCTTTTTTTGACCCTGGCCTTGCCATCTTCCTCGCATCCTTTCCCTGGGCGCAATGAAGTCTTTCTCTTCTGTCTTCTTCGTCTTGACCTTGGGCCAACCTCTTCGCCGACCGTGTGCCCTCTTCATCAGTCCTTTCTCCACTTTCTTCGCCGATCGGTCGTGACCAAAATTCCTGGTTCAGTGACCCCCTGGGTTCAGTTTGCCGGAAATTTTTTGCTAGGCGAACTCATACCTTTTCTTTTCTTTTGGCTGGCCGGTGTAATTTGCGCCTTCCCCAATGTATTCTTTGGGGCGGGCCCCCCCTTCCGAGGGCGCGAGGTACCCTCTTTCTTCTCTGATTTCCCCTGGTCCGCACCTCTTGAATACGTGGCCCCCCCCCCCCCCCATAATTCTTTGTGCCAGTGGACGGAAGGATTGGGCCCAAGTTCCCAGTCTTTCCTTCTTGGCAACCTTTTTTGCTCCCCCGGGCTTTCTTTCTTCGATCTCAATTTGAAAGTCCGCTTTGGTCTTAAAGCAGTCCCCCCCTTTCATTCCCACGTGCGTTTCCGTTGGAATACTTATCTAGGCCCTTCATCCGACGCACCCCCCCTCCGGCAGTGACCATTCTCCCCTGGTGCCCCTTCTGCACTACCTATGTAAGGAGGATACTTCGCGTACAATCTGTTTAACTAGTCTGTCGGTTCTCCCTTTCTCAATCTCTTTGTTTTGTTTTTACCCAGATGGCCGCTCAGTCGCTAAGGCACGACACGCGGTCGTTCATTCCTATTAGCATTGGCGAATTCTTCCGGCCCTCGTAAGGGAGTCTTTCTTCAACCCATCTCCCCCGTCCTCATTCATCTCCCTCGAGGGTTTTGCTTTCCTGATAGGGGCCTCTCTTTTGGGCCCCCTTGTCTCTTCCCATCCCCATTCTGCGTCCGGCAATGGGGCGAGTGGCATTTTTCCGATTAAACCGCGCACCGTTCTTTCTTCGGCCCCCACTGATTACCTACTTTTTGTCCGTTGCCGGTTCCCTCTCTTAATGCAGAAGTTCAGTCCCCCACTCACGGCAGCCTTGTTGCGGGGTGGTTGAACGCCGTCACATTGCTCTGGACTCTGGTAAGTTGCCAATTTTCTTCGAGGGGCAAGATTCTGATTTTTTTTCTTGGTGTCTTTCCCACCGGTGATTTCACCATTCCCCCCCCCAACCCGCTTCACTCCCTTTTCTCGCTTGGCCGCAGCCTATTTTGGTCGTAGGGTTTTTTAAAAGCACTGCCTTTTTGGACCTCCATAGCTTTTATCAACTTTTTTTTTCCCTTTTTGCTCCTTTGTTGTTTCCACCTTCTTGATTTTTTTCTCCCCTTCCTTACGAGCCCTTCGCCGTTCTTTGCTGTTTTCAACATTCAGGTCTTTTTCCTGCCTTCTTTCTTTTTCCTCCTTTTTTTTTGTTCTTTTTGGAGAGGCTGTCCTGGAGTTTTTTCCGCTCCCTTCGGTGCTTTCTTTTCCCGGCACACCTTTCGGGCGAAGGGTTGGTGTCCCTTTAAGAGCGGCGAATCCCACCAGAGCAGTGGATTGTCATGGTTCCTCTTCGATGCCTCTTTTTTCCAGAGTCCAGTCACCCAAGCCTACGACACCCTGCGGCGGCAGGACGGGGCGTCGAGCAGGGACCTTGTGTCTCTCTCTTGAGTTTTCCTTGAGCCGTTGGTCAGCCCAACTGACACCAGCCGCTTCTTCTTGGCCCGTCTCGCGTCTTTTGGCCCCCTGCCGTTTTAGGCCGGTTTCTCGATCACAGAATTGTGGTCTGGTTTTCCCTTGCTGTCTTGTTCTGAATCGTTTCCTTCCAATTTCTGAGAAGGCCCCGGTTTCCTTTGCCCCCCCTTCTTTTTTCTATTAACATGTTGGCATCTTGGACGGTTGGAGACCTCCTTTTTTTTCTCCTTCCCCCCACCGCCATTCTCCTGGAGTCTTTTTTTTTGTTCCCCATACCCTTTCTCCGCGCAGGTCTCAACTATGGCGGCCTCCACCCCCCGTGTTTTCATGCCGCGTTTGTTTCTTGATGAAGCCACTTTTTTTTTGTGACGTCCCCTTGTTTTTTGTAATGCTCATCCTCACCGACTACCTGGATGACGACTTTTTGTCTAGGCGGATTCATGCTTTACCCCCCCTCTTTGAGGGTCTTTTTTGCGCGGTGAGCCTTCCTGTAACTTCGTGTCGCCGGCGGATTCTGCAGGTTTTGGCGTTCGACTTCTTCCTCTCTTCTCCCAACGTTTTTTTCACGGTGCAGGTGCCTTGGAGCAGTGTTTCCCTCTTTCCTCCCTTCTCGTTGTTGCCACTTTCCTTTTGATGCTATGTCAAGAAACCCTTCCGCCGGCTTTTTTGGTCCTTCGTCCACTCCCACCCCACCTGCGGAGGGGGCCGTTTCTACTTCCGGCTTTTCCTGTTTTTTGTTCCGGCTCATTCATCGCTGATGCGACGGTTCTCGGTCCGGCTCGATGCCGTGATCCTTCTTTTCTCCCCCCTCTCTCCACTTCAACGTTCGTTCCGTCCGATACCCCTGCCCCTTTCTCAACCTTTCTCTTCCCCCAGTTCTCCCCCCTTTGTGTTGGTTCTCCCCCTTTCGGGACCGTCGAGGTTGCCGGGAATTTGCCTCTTCCTTCAAGATCGTGCCCACGGTGTGCCTTCGCGTTTTGCTTCCCCCCCTGGACTGTTTTCCCGGCCGATCCGGCCTTCCCCTCCTGGCAATTTCTCCCCTCTTTGTCTTGCCTGTCCCCTTTTTGCCGTTACAGGGCATCCCTTCGATTTCCGATGCTTAGCGTCCCCCCCCCTCATGTTTGGGTGATCGTTGAATCGGGCCCGGGTTGGAAACAACTTTCTTTTTGCCTGCAGCGCCTTCTGCGGCACCCTTTTTAACGGTCCCACCCCCCTTTTGCTCCCTTCTTCCTATGACGCCGGCCGGAAAATGTGTGTGACTTCGAACGGTCCCCCAGTCTCTTTCTTGACATGTTGCATTGGCCCCCAAAACCAAGGTTAAACGACCTCTTCGGGTACCTTTCTTTTTTTTTTTCTTGAAGCGGGTTCCGGTCGTCAAGCAATGTTTAGCATACCATCTTTTTTTGCTGGTGTCGTGGGCTTCCCGCTTCTTCATTTTTTTTCCTTGCCCCCTCGTGCGGGTGTGTGAGGACATCGTAATGAAGCTCCAGCATCCTCTTGCTCGGACTTTCGGGGCCCCCTTGACGCCATGCAATGTGCTCCGGGAACCCGCAACGTGACGGCGTGTTAGTTTCTCACCCCCACCCTCCCATCTCCTCCGATGAGCCCTTTTCGTGAGTCTTTTTGAGGCGTGGGACCTTCCTCGCTTCGACTTTTTCCCTCTGCATCTGTTTTTCCGTTTACGTTGATCTGCTCTTTGCTTGGCGATCCCCACCTTTCTTCTTTTTTTATGGCCCTTCACCAGCCCACAGTCTTTGCGTGGCAAGTTAGAATCCTTTTCTCCTTGTTCCCGCTCAGCCAGGGAAACCGCTCCTCTTTTCCCCTTGAGCGGCCTCGTATTTCTTTCCCAAATTCTTTCTCTTGGGGATCCGCGCCCCCTCGCAAATTCTTCGTCCATCGTCAATGAAGTTGCGCCTATTCCCTGTGGCCCCACGTCCCATTCCCAGATAAGGTTTTGGAAGCATGTCGGCTTTTTTTTTTTTTCGTTTGGGGGAATTTTCGCTTTTTCATGGTCGGGTCTCTTTTTTCCAGTTCTTGTTCCTTTTTTTTATGTTTTCGGCCGACGCGTATCCCTTTTTTTTTTTTTCTTTATGCTTTTCGAGCTTCCCCTTCGTGACGACCCCGACTTCCGATTTGGTTTCACTCCTCCTTTGGGCGCGTTGGGCAGACGGAAGGGGAGTCCCTCAGCTGCTGGACTCTTCTTTCCTTTCTTTTTTCCCTCCTTTCCGTTTTTTTTTCTTTTTTTCTTTTCCTTTTGAGAGGATTCTCTTAGTCTTTCCTCCAGTCCCTTGCCTGTGTTGACACAAAGGGACTTTCTTCCGTTGACCATTTTTGTGCACTCGCGGGCCCAAGGAGGCTTTCTTCGACCACCTAAGCTGGTTCCGTCCGGATTGGCCGTTCCTTTCTATTTTACGTCGTACCTTGGTAATATCCTGATAGGTGAGCTTCCGTAAGCCTTGCCAAAAAATCCCACTCTACGAGTCTCTTGCTCCATTCCAAGCTTCCCCAGCGCGCGGCCTCCCCTTCTCTGAACCCCCGGCCCTGCCTCTCTCCTCCTGCAATAATTCCAGGAGGCCTTTTTTGGCCGCGTGCCGGGGCTTTCTCGCCCCACCGCCTCTCCTGGCTTGTCCTCTCCTTTTTGGCGGCTGATCCCAAACTTCTTCACTAGTGGATTTGCTGTTTTTTGCGTGATGTGCCTTCCAAAAGAGACGTTTCCATGGTCCTTCGCACGCCGCCGTTGCGGTCCTTCGTCCTCCCATTCGGCCCCTCTGATGCCCTTGCGTTCCTTCCTTTCGCACACACGAGCAATAACACCTAAATTGCTTGCCGGCCCCCCCCTCCGGTCTCCTTTCTTTTCCCCCGCCAATCCGGCCTTCGCATCCCGTTTTTTTTTTTTGGCTTGTCTTTTGTGAGAGACCTTTTCTTGCGCTTTTTATTGTTCCTTCTTTCCCCCACCTCTTGGATGTCGTTTATGCCGTCAAATGATCCCCCTTGTCCAATCATGTTCTTTTTGAAGCTTGCCATTCTGCCCTCTTCCTTCGCCTTTTTCTGCGGCCCCCCCCTCCCCACCCGACCATCAACCCGCACTTTCTTCAACCTTAGTCTCCGAAAAACCGTCAGCGCTTAAATGAACCGCCCCCGCCATCCTCTTTTCGGCGGCCTTTTCTTACCTTTTTTCCCTTTTCCTGTTGCACATCACCATTTTCCCTTCATTTGGCGCCTTCCATACGGTTGTCGTTTCTATCACTTTTTACCCCCCTTTTTCCGTCCGTGAGTAGTCTCTCGATCCTTTGTTTGCCATGTTTGTTGAACGTTCCCTTGCCGCGGGTTGGTGCCTATGCATTCCCCCTGTTTTATCTTTTTTTTTTCCCCAAAACACCCCCATTGCACCCGAGTCCCCTTTCTTTTTCTCGCAACCCTTGGCATTTCGCTACAACTTCGAACTTAATCTCAGGACCTGCCCCTCCTTCCTTTTTGCCCACATTTTTGAATCTCCAGGCCATGTCCCCTTCCTCCTCCCCTCGTCTTCCTTTCTTGTGACAGGACCCGCAATCGCGACCTCCGTGTGCCACGCTCTTCTTCCATAATTGGCCGCTCTCGACGGGTTTCCTCCCATCCCCCCCCTGGCTTTCCGTCCCCTTTTTCAGCTGTTTTTGGCCGAAGCCCTGGTATTCGAAGCTTTGTCTTCTTGTTGGTTTTCTTTCCCTTTTCCCCCCCCGGCCCCCTCTTATTCTGGCCATAGAGCTCTTCAGCCCGTTCTTTCTCTTTATGAGCCTCGTGCGCAAAGCACTTTGGCTCCGCTCCGCAGTGTTTTTGGCCCATTTGGTTGGAGTGTCGAGCGGCCGGGACCGGTCCTCCTTTCTTCTTTCTGGCACTGCTCCCCCCCGGGGACTCTGCGAGCGTTGCCCCACGTCGCATTTTAGCTCGTCCTTTTTTTGCACCCACCGAACTTACCTTGCTTGGGCCTTCCTTTTTCGACTCCAAATTGTCAGCATTTTGCTGCCTTTTCATCCCGGACCTGTCTTTCTTCCTTTTTCTCATTTTTTCCTGTTAATTTTTCCTGGCCCCAGGTGCTTTTTTACCTTTGCCTATGCGTCTCGGAACCCCTGGTTTATCCTGTTAGTTTCCGGCTGCGGAATTATCCCCCTTTTTCACCTTTTGTCGTTCACATTCGTCCCCTACACGCCATTCCTTTTCACTCCCCCCCCTTTTGATTTTTCTTTGCTCTTGGCGCCCTACTCTCTCGCCTTTTACTTTGGCCCACCCAGGGCCGCCTGACTGGGTGTTGTCCCTCTAACGAGTCATTGCGTTCAACGTCCCTACTGCCCGCCCTCTGTTGTTGAACGGCTTTTTTAAACGCGGAAGGTTCCAGGCCCCCTCTTTTTTACTCAGCCTTTTTCAGGTTCGGCTGGAAAAATCTCCTCCCACAATTTTTTTCTTCTGATTCGGTCCTCTTCCCTTTTCTGTGCCCTCCGGTCGACTTTTGCACCATCCGCCTTTTTTGTTTCTTTTCTGGGATGACCACTTTTGCTTCATTTCACCCAATCGCAATTCGGTCCCCTCCGTCTTGGGTCCCTCCGGTTTTCTTCTGTCCTGATTTTTATGACCCTTTTCCTGCGAGGGATCTCTCGTAGACAATTTGACATTCCATCCCGTTCGTTTTTTTACCCTCTTCGATACTCGCCGATTCTTTCGAGACACAAATTCCTTTCTGGTTTTGACACATTCCCTCCTTCCTGGAGCTGCGTAATTCAATCTCTTTCTTCTTTACTCCTCCTTTTTTTTTCCTGCTCCTTCTTTACGCGCATTCTCCTTGCTGGAAATGGTTCTAACGACGGAGAAGTTCTTTTTTCTCTCCTTCTTGCGTTCCCGGATTCGTTTTCTCCTTCGGTCTGTCCCCCCACAGGAGCACCTTTCAGTGGATTTCGTATTATTTCCGAGTCCTTTCCTTCCTGACAATACTAAGCACCACTGTTTGGGGCGTTGCCCCCCCCCTGCTTTTTTCAGTTTCATCTTCCCCTTTTTCCCTTGCGCGGTTGTTCTCAGGGTGGAAACTTCTCTTTTGCGGTTTCACCAAGCCCCCTTCGTTGGGCGTAGACGACCTCATGGGCAACGTTTTTTCTTTTTCGCCTTCACTATTTGTGGTCTTTTCTTTTCCCGCAAAGGCGTTTTCCGTTTGAGTGGGGATTCTTTTTTTTCTTTTTAGGTTTTCCTTCCCCCCCTGATTTCCCTAGGTAATTTTTCTGGCATATTTCAGGTCCCTTCGTTTTTCTCAATTACCGCGTTCCCCTTTTTCACGGTTCCCCTTTCTTTGGCGGACTTTTGCCAACACTTGGTTTCCCTACTATGGTTTCCCCCTGTGATCGTCAGCCAAAAACATCCAACTTTTTCTTGTCCCTTGTCAGTTTTCCCCGATGACGCTCTTTCCCGACGATTGTCGGACTCCCCTGGCGCAGGCCGTCCTGATCTCGTTTTTCCTTCCGTGTTTCCTTTCCTTTCGGACTACCGGTTTTTCCTCCCCCGTTTCCGCACTTATTACAACGGGACGAGGGTACGCGGGGCCTACTCGTTCTTTTCCTTGCCCAGGGGCCTTTCTCGCGCCCGTCTCTTTCTTCCTCTCTGGGGCTAGTCTGAGCTCTTCACCCCCCCCGTTTCAATCTCCTTTGGACCACAGGATGCGCCCTTTTTCCCCATTCCCCCCCATTTTTTTTAGTGGCCTTAAACACGTTCCGGTTTTCTCTATTGGTTGCCAAGCACCCTTTTTCTCGCCCCCTTTTTCTTCTCTCTCGGCCTCACTACACCACGCTGCTTCGCAGTAGGTCAACTTTCCTTCTGTCTCCCTGCTCTAACCTTTTCCTCTTCCTTGATAGCTCGGTCGGGGGTGCCTCGTATCGTATTTCTTTTTTCTCCTGCGGCTTCCCCTGCCACCGGTTAGGGTCGTCGTTTTCTTTAACCATGTCTTCCCCTCGATTCCCCATCCCTACCAATCTTTTTTGTCGCGAACGCAAGCCTAGCACTTCGCGATGGCACGGTTATGTTTTTTTTCTTTTCGCTGTCCTTGATTTTTTGCGATTTTTCCCCTGCGACCCTTCGCGACTTCTCCTTTTTCCTTTTCGCTTAATTCTCCCATGCCACTGCCTGGCCGGGAAGGGGAGTCCTTCGTCTTTTTCCATTTATTATGTTGTTGTTTCCTATCCCGTCGGAACGTGTTGTTTTTTTTTCCCCCGTATTCTTTCCCGTTTGTGCCCTTCTAAGCACGAGGCCGGCACTGGGTTGTCCCTTCGTTAATGCCGAGACAATTTCCGTTGTCCCCTTTTTTTCTTCTTTTTACTTCCTTTCTTTTACCCCTCACCCTGTAGTTGGCCGGCGTCAATTCGGACATGCGGGCCTCTGCACCACCCTTTTTCTAACCTACAGTGTCACCCCTACCTTTCTGGTTTTCCTTTTCTAAGGCGGGTACGGTTCTTGGTCTTGTGCCGTGGTCGTTCTTTCTTTTCCGCCTCCGTTTAGGCCGGCCGGCGTCTTTAATTCTTTTCTTGCCTCTCCTCCCCCATCCAGCCATTTTGAAAGGGCCTGGATCCCTCGGCATGACGCCCCTATCCCCTCCCCCCCAGTTTTGTGAACTTGATTGTCGTCCGTGCCATTTTCCCTTCACTCTCATTCTCTTCTTGAGGCTTTTTCCAGAATTTTGATGGCGTGGGTCCAACTTAGTTGAAGGATCCTGTGGTGTTTCTTTCTTTTCTTTGTTGCTTGGGCGTTCCCTCCTAATGGCCTCCAAGCCCACACCTTTTTGTTGGCTACGCATTCCTATCCCCACTGGTCCTTCGTGCATGGCGCCCCCTCCCAGGCTTTTTTTCCCTTCTTCTCCTCCAACGCCTGTTTGGCGTTCCTTTTCTTTCCCCTAGTGTCCTTCTTCTTTTTGGCTCCTGGGCAATTGACGTTATTCGCCCCGGAACAGGCGTTTTCCTTGGCAGTGGTTCTTCATCCCGCGCCCTGGCTTTCTAGTGGGCTTCGGTTTTTGTCTCCTCTGTTTGATCTTTTTGTTTCCCCTTGTTCTGTCGGGGCCCAATCTCGTTTTCTTTTCTTTGGTTTTTTCCGACGCCTACAATTGTCCTTACTTTTCCCGCCATTATGAGCCTCCCCTTCTTCGTGCACACCGAATTTCCTTCCCTGTTGCCGCTTGCACAGACCTCCTCTGGGGTTCCTCTTTTCCTTTCCATTGGTCTTTTTTTTCCCTTCAGTAAAGTTGGTCGCTTCCGCCCCCCTTTTTAATTCTCCCTTCTCATCTTTTTACCCCTTCATTTTTTGTTGTTTGTTTTTTTTGGAGATTGTTTTTTTTTCTCCTTTGCCCTCTTTTTGACCATTTCTTCCCCTTCCGGTCCAATGTCTTGCAACTGCCCTTTTAGGGTGTCCCTTTCTTTTTTTCCCCCCCACAAGGCTTCTGTGTTCTCCTTTCTTTCTTCGGTTTTTTTTCAAAACTGGTCTTACACTTTTTACCCGCCCTATTTGAAACAAAAAAAGGGTTTCCAAACCTTCGATTTCCCTGGTTGGAGGTACTAGACTCATTTTTGACCGCCCCTTACTTCCCGCTTCTTTTGCGAGCCACCACACCCCCCCAACCTTCACCCCCCCTCACCCTGAGTTGCGAGTTGTTTCTGTTCTTTCTTTTCCCGATTTAAAAGTGCATTACGATGGCTTCCCTTCCCCCCTGGGCTTCCCTCATCGTACACTCGGGATTGAGTCCACCTCTGGATCTTGTTTCGGCCACGCCCAACCCCCCTCTTCCGTTCTTTCGCATGCCCCCCATAGTGGCATGTTGCTCTCCTAGTCACATGACACCCCTGATTTCCGCGCTTCTCTCTGGTCTGTTTTCAGGCTTCTTTTCCAGAGCACCCCTCCCACACCCTCACCTTGGCCGGCCCATTCGGATCACTTCTGTCCCCAAAACGCATCCCATGCTTTTCCCTTCATTCCCCTTTTCCCGAATTTTTTTCGATTTTTCTTGTGGTATGACACAATTTCCCGTTTTACTTTTCTTGTCAACCTTCCTCTTCTTCCCTGAACACTCTCCTTTTTCATTGGCTGCGCTGTCTTTTCCAGATGTTTCCCTCGCCGGGCGGTCCGCCCCTACTTCTTCCCGCCCTCCCAAGCTTCATGCAATGGGCGGGCCCTGCTCCTGCTTCCAATTTTGAACCAACCGCCCCTGAACCTGTAGTTCGGGCACTGCTTAAACCTGGGTCGCCTTTTCCCCACTCTCTTTCCAGTTTCCTCGGTTGCTTGCTATTCAACGTCCAACTTCCGCCTTTTTTTTTTTTTTTTCCTTTCCCTCTTTTTGTTTTCTTTCATTTTTGACTTTCAGTTTGTTTGCTTTCTTTGTGCCGTGCATTTTTTTTCACAACCTCCCCCCCCCCCCCTATATAACCCCTCTACGCCTCGCCACTCTTGGCTTTTCTTCCGGCTTCCCTCGATCTTCCTTGGACCTTTCCTTCACGGTCCCCCCACTTTTGTTTTTTATTTTTTGATGGACTTGACAAGTGCTGGCCCCCCCTTGCTTTGTTCTCTTTTCTCTTCTTTCCCTTGGCCGGGAAAACTTTGGTCGTTCTCTCTCGATTCGCAAAATCGTGCCCGACTCTCTTTTTCTCTTTACACCCCCCTCCTCGAGACCCCTCCCCCCCCCAGAGCATGCTTTCCCGACTAAACCTTTCCCGGCCCGGACCTTTTGGGTTCAGCTTGTTGCTGGAAACTCCTGGGTATCGCTAATTCAAGTTCTTCTTTGGTCTTTTTCCTTCAATGGTCGGTTCTCCCTCTCTCTGAGCCCATTCTCTTTTTGGCGCGCTCCGGTTCGCGATCCTGGGAGGCTGATGTTTTCCACTTTTTCTTCACCTCCTTTGCTACGGCCCCTCTGCAGTTCTGGTGGTCGACGAGGTGCGTTCTCCCAATTCCCTCCGCTTCTTCTTTCTTTTTCTTTACCATAGTCCCCCCCCCGTGGTCTCTGGACCTACGTCTTTTTGTTGGCGAAATTGTCCCCCCTGCATTTCAGTTTTCTTCCTTTGTAAACCATCACCCCCTGGTTCTCTCTCTTTTCTTTCTATCGACTTTCACATTCCGGGCAGGCGTGCTTTCGGTCTGCGGCTTTCCACCTTCCCCTCTTTTACGGAGGGATTCAGTCGCTACTGCTGCGGTAATCGTCGGGGGTCGCGGTTATCCGACGTCTTCTTTTAGTTCGCTCACCCGCGATTTCGTAATCCTGTAGTCTCGGTACACCCAGCCTCCGTCGTACAACCCCTTGTTCATTACCCCGTTCTTCCCCTCCTTTACCAAACACTTTTTTTTTTTTCTAGCTTCGTGTCCCGCCATCAGCCTCTTCGTTTTCTTTTTTCTTGTGCGGCGGTAGTTGGGCCCCGAACATTTCCTCAGCAGTTCTTGGCCATTGTCGATAAACCGGCTGTTTTCTTTCTTTTCACTTTCTAGCCAAACCTCCCCCTTTCGTCCGGTTCACGTGTTTTCCCCCCCTTAGGTCTCTTTTGAAGGAACGACTTAGCCCACTCGGACTTGGCCCCCCGCTCGCTCGTGCACACTTTCTTTGGAGAGCGCTCAAACTTTTTCATTGCTTTCGACTTTTGGAACGACCCCCCCCCGCGGCTGGTTTCTTCCCCCCTTTTGCTGGACCCACCCTTTTGACACTCTTTCCCCATCAAACTGCTTTTTTCCCTTCGCTTTTCCTCCCATTCTTGTCCCGCCGCGTTTTTTGTCGTTTGGTTTTTTTGTTTTTTCCTAAGGGTCCGCTTGACTTTTGACGGCATCGCCCTCCTCGTAGACCCTGACCCTCTTTTTCGGTGGCTTCCTTCCCTCTTTGCGTTGTAGCCGCTTCGCCGCTCTTCTTTCATTCTTTTTGGGCCGTCCCGGGCATTTGCTGGTTAAATTCTCGATATTTTTCTCTTTTTTCCCTTTTCCTTTTCGTTCTTTTTTTTCGAAAGATATCGTTTAGTTCTCCTCCATGGCCCGGGTTCTGGTCTTCTTTGGGTGTTCTTTCAGATCTTCTTGAGGGTTCAAGCACCACGAGTCCACGCTGGATTTTCTTTCCTGAGTTCTCTTCCCGTAAGGTAAAGCTTCGATCCGCAATAAAGCACTACCGCCGGAGTTGGCTTCTCTGCGGACTTTTTTGGCGGGTGGTTTGGGGTGAAAATTCTTGGTCCCACTTTACTGGGGTTGAAACCCGCCGGCGATTCGTTTTCCCTGTTCGACGGCCGTTGCTTCTTTCCATCGTATTTCCTCTTATCACCGAAAATTTTTTTGGTTCGACCTAACGGCTTTGTCCCGTTCTTTTGATCCCTACCGCCGAGACTGGCTGGTCACCGGGCACAAGGCGTGGACGTATTGTAATTTTTCCCGCTTTTTTGACTTCTCTTCTAAAAGTCCCTCGGTATCTCCCTTGACAGCCCTGTGGCGTCTGGTTTTTCCCCGCGGCCCTTCCTTGCACCGCTTCCCCCCCCCTTTTTTTTTTTTCTTCTTTTTTCTTTTTTTCTGAGCAAAAACCTCCCAGTTGGATGATGGTTTTGTCCTCGACGTTTTTTTCCTCGGGTGCCCTCACTCTTTTGCGGACGACTATAGGACTGAACTTTTTGGTCCCCTCGGAATAAGGTGCAGCTCGTTTTTTTACGTCTGCCCTTGACTTGTTATTGAACACTCGGTAAGTGGCTTTGGCTGGAGCTTACTTTTTCTGTGCGTGCGGCGCGAGTACTGCGTGCCGGAGTGTTCCTTCCCCGGGGCTTTTGTCTTCCACGTCCGGTTAAGTCGTTTGACCCCGTTTTTTGGCCCTTTGTAATTTTTTTTTTCCTCACCTTTTGGACGTGCCGTCCGCACCCGTGGGGGAGCTATGTTGCGTTTCTTTTTCGCTTTTTGGGCCCCCGGCCTTCTCCTCGTCACTCCACCAAGCTGTCCCCTTTTTGAGTTGCACGGTTGGGGTTCGTCGTTTCGTTTTGCTCAATACCGCGCCGATCTTCGGAACCCTTTGCTCCCTCCTCTCCTGATATCTTTTCCATTGCCTTTCCCACTTAGGGTTGCTCGCTTCGATTACCCCTTGTTGGCCCCTTGCCACGTTCCTGACTCTTTTGCGACCGTCTCGGTTTTTGAATTCGCGATCGGATGAAAGTCTGTTTCCCTTTTATTTCTTTTCCGCCGGACCCTCGCCGATCCCCGCTTTTCCTTTTGCTTTTAGGCCCTTTGCAATCCCCCCGCACACTTTCCGGGAACCGGGCAGGTTTCTTCGATCCATCTAGCTCAGCGACGGTTGGCGGCTTGAGTCGTTGATCGGCCGTTTTGTTAAACGGTCTCTTGCGGTTAGCAGCACCGCTGCGCGGCACCTGGCATTCCACCCCCCCCTTTCCACCGCTATAGGCTCTTCTGCGACGATCGTCCCCTCGTTCTATCGTACCCTACCCTTCTATTTTTTTCCCGGGGCGATTGTGGACATGTGACATTTCGAGGTTTTCTCCCCGCTCGGCCGCTGGGGACATATTTTCGTGGCTGTTTTACTTTTTTTTCCCCCTTTTACGGGTTTGCCCGCCTCCTTCTTTAGCTTCCCCGCGGTTTGATTGTTTGTCGTGGGGAGGGTGCTCCTTTCGGCCCCTCCGGAGTTTTTCAATCGTAGCTGACAAAGCGCCCGCCATCATTGTGCCCCGTTCCATTCGGGAATCCCGAGCATGTGTACGTAACCCCAATTTCCCGTAGTCTCTTAAAGCATTTTCTTCCGCCCGGAGTTCTTTTTTTGTAGGGCCTTTGCGGGGAAACCCCCGTCCATCTACTTCGTGTCTTTTTGGGTATCGGAACCGCCCAGGGCTTTAAAACCACTTTTGGCGTTTGCATCCGACAAGGCACTGGCAGCTCTTTTTTATGTCCCCCCCTGTCTCTGGGACCTCCTGGCTGCTGGAGCAATCCCTTAACTTCCTTGGCTTTGATTCCCTACGTAGTTGACCATTTGACCTTTTCGCAGGGCTTGCAACTCGGCCCACGCTGGGCGGATTCGTTCTGTCGGTCTTTTTGTCTCTGCTGGTTGGAAAGTGAGTAACTTTGGTTCGTCCCTTGCCCCCCCTCTCGTGCTTTTGTCCTGGTTTTTTTCTTTTTTCCGTATCACCGTAGATACAATTTCCCCCCCTTTCTTTGTCTCATGATCGTTTTTCTACGGCTGACCCACCGAACCGATTTGGGGTCCCCAACCCTTCCCCCTCTGTTCTCCCAGTTTTTTTCTGACATTGGGTACGGCTTTTGTTCGTCTGTTGTAAAGTTACCTTCTGCTTCATAAGGCGGGCAATCTCTCTTTTCATACAAGTTTTTTTTTTTCTTTGCTAGGTCTTTGCTTCTCCCAGCAGAATTTGCGCATGAACCAAAGGATTCCGTCCCCTTTCCTCGTTGCCGTTCCCACAAGTTCTGGGTTGTGCTTCACCCCCCCCCCCAGGGGCGGTGAAAGTCGGTTGTCTCCCCCCTTTGCCATTGCTCTTTTTTTTTCTTCTGTCACAATTGTTCTAAACAATTGTATTCCTTGTTTTACAAACCTTTTCCCTGCAAGAGGGCCTGCAATCTTTTGAGGTTTCTTCTTTGGTTCCCGCGAACTTCCACAGGCTTCCCCCAGGGGCTTTCGAGACCAGACCAAACTCCTCCCCCCCCTTCTGCTTTTTCCCCCAGGTCCTGGTGACGCCTAGGTTTGATTTCCACCTTCTCGGCCTCCTTCAAAGTCTGTCTCCATCATGGTTTCTTTCTTCACTTCCTGGGCCCCTGTATCCCCCTCCTTTCCACTAGTGGTCATGTTCTGACCTTTCTCTCCCTCCCTTCCTCCAACAGATGGATTTTGTTTTCCCCCTTCCGCCACTCTCTCTCCCAGTCTCGGTTCGATTTTTAGTGCGAGCCTTTTCTTTCTTTTTTTTTTGCTTGATTCCTCTATGATGGTTAAGCCAGCCCCCTCTCTGCTTTGACAGTCTTTCCCGGCCAGGCTCCTTCGTATTCCCCCAAGCATTCAGGTCTTTCAGTCAGGCTCCATGCTTGCTCCTGCTGTTGAGCGGTTGAACGTCCCCTTTCTTTTTCTTCTTATTTGCTGTTCACTCTCTCGCAATGATTCCGGCTTAAATTTTGGATCTTCCCTTCTTTGCGCCCCTCCGGAGGCCCGGTTTCCCACTGGTCCGGACCTCCCTCTCCCAACCGCCTGTCGCTAGCACCATTTGTCCTTGGCCGAACCGTCCGCTTCCCCTTCCCCTTACATTTCTTCCCGTTTACCCCCTTTCTGACTCGTTGCCACCGCCAACCTCTGCCGTTGCCTTCAGTTGATATCCCCACCGTCACCCGAAATTTATAGTAGATACAATCTATAGTCTTTCCCCGTCTTTCCATGCCGGCCTCCGCGTGCTGCTGCCCCCGGCCTCTCCTGTTTTTTAAAACCCTCCTTTTCCAAACTCTTCTTCCCCTGCAAAAACGCTGGTCGTCTTCGGTCTCTCCTTCAGTCCTCCCCCCCCCTTGACCCCCCATTTTTATTTTAAGTGTTGGTCTCAGCCTTCCACTGTACTTTTGGTTTGTTCTCCTTACCGATCTTTCTTTCTTGATTTTTCGCACCATTCGCTGCCGACCTTTTACCTCTTTTTCTCCTTCGCGAATTATTCGCCCTTGGAACGTTTCTCCCAAATGAATTTCCCAAAACCTGTCTCTTTTATTTTTCTTTTCCGCAATTTTATTATTTATTTCACTGACGCCCCCTTTTCTTTTTTTCAGCAATGCGCCTTTTTTTCGGCCCCCGTTCTTTTTCTCTCGGTCGCGCTATCTTCTCTTTTGATTGAAAGCCCTTTTCCCGCATTTCTCCCCGTTTAAGCGCACTCCTTTCCCCTTGTGGTTATTTACCCTCCTCTGGTTTTCCCCCGGACGCTGTCTTCTGGACCCTTTAAGCTCCAATGTTTGACGTGCCAGTCGGGGTTCTTACGTACCTGGCGACAGCCTCCCACCTGAATACAAGGTTTTTATCCGTTTTCCAGTCCTTGATTCCCCTCTGCCGAAGGCAACCCCCCCCTTGTGCCTTGTCTTCGCAAACCCCCCCGGAATGTACGCTTTCAGGCCAACTCCTTTTTCGTCCGTGGACCCGGCCTCTGGCTTTTGCTCGTGCTGCCTTTAGTCGCTAGCGAACCTCTCCCTTCTCTATAGGCATGCGTCGTCTCCCACGTCGTACCACAGGGTGGTAATGGCCATTCATCAGTTGTTTTTGATCGTATCGGGCCTCTTTTAATCTGCGGGGGCGCCTCTATTTGGCCCCCCCTCAACAGGTTCCCGACGATCCGGTGCCCCTCTCTCCGCGTTCCCATCAACGTACTGAGCTTTCCCCTTCTGGCCGCGTGCCCGGTTTCCAGTTCTTTTCGTTGAGGACCCCCCTAAGTTCAGCCCCATTGACGGCAGTCTTTCTCTGTCTCCTCTTTTTTTGCCTAGGCGCCTGGTGATCAAGGGCAGCTTTGTCCCATTACGTCGTCGCGGGCACCCTCCCGGACTTAGGCGGTGTTATTTTTGGCCGGTTTCCTTCACTTCACACCTTGCGGCCTTAATTTCCTCTTTCTTTCGTCTTTCGCCCGCAGTTCTGTTTATTCTTTCTTGAGATCTTCTTGCGATTTCTGGTCCCGTAGGACCCCCAGGGGACATCCTCCGTTTCCTCCTTTTTTTTTTTGAATTTATTGACCAATCCTCTACGTTTTCTCTCTTTCCCTTTTTCTCTTACCAGGCCTGTCCTTCGTTGCGGACCCAGGTTTAGGTCCCATTTTGCGTCCTGATGATCTCTCTCTCGTTTTTTTTTGGGACCTTATGTCCTATCGGAGTCTTTACCGCGCTCCCCTGCCTTTTCTTTTCTGGGGAGGGCCAAACCTTCCCGCTGGTGGCTCGTCCCGCACCTTTATCTTACTAGAGGTCAAAAGCCCTTCCACCAGATCCCCCCCTTAAAGTTGTTCGCTTCTTCGGCAGTCAGCGGCTCAGCAATAAGCTATCCCTAAGACGGCCGAGCAGGGACCCCTGACTCTTGGGAGGATTGAGCCTTGCCCCGACACATTTTTGGCACCCCAGTCCCTCCTCTTTTACGCCCGTCTTCTTTTTGACGCAGTGTTTTTTTTTTTTTTATTCCACCAGAATTTGTGTTTTGATGACGTTGACAAGCGGTCGCCGTCGATTTGCTGAACCTCGTTTACTTCGGGCTTGTTGTCACGTTAGGCCTATGTCTGGTCCCTCGATGGAAATTCCTTTCCTTTCCGACCCATGCACTAGTTTTCGTTACTGCCACATGCTCTTTTAACTCTCTTTTTTTTCACTACTGGGCGTCCCTGCCGCCACTTCTTTCTCCTTTCATTTCTTCCTTTTCCAAAACTTTTTTCTTACCCAGTGTTTTGATTGATTTCTTTGTTATTTCTCCTCTATTTTACTCCTTACCTTTTTTCTGGCCGCCTCCCCCTGCGGACTCCTCTCTGGACTCCTTTTTCTGGGCCTCCTTCCCCCCCAGTCACCTTGGACCGCCTCGACCTTTACACGTCATTTTCCCCTGATCCTACAGACCTACGGGGGAAATGGCG
>Ga0179591_1342096_pt1 | contig 19004 bp, 15 predicted proteins | sample CZOMad2_1_08_16f_FD_182891 | JGI IMG/M metagenome (GOLD analysis project Ga0179591, IMG submission 182891) | Vadose zone soil fungal communities from Angelo Coast Range Reserve, California, USA - CZOMad2_1_08_16fungal (PacBio error correction) | ecosystem: Environmental > Terrestrial > Soil >... | reverse complement strand
AACGATGACCGGAAGGGATTTGTTGACCACCTTTCTTTCGATTCAGCTGGCAAGCCTCCTTCCCTAGGGCCTTCTTTCTCTGATAGCCCCCAATTCTTCTTGCATGATACTGATTGATCATCGCGCCGAGTCGGCTTTCTCCTCCAGTTTCCCTTCGCTGCTGCAGTGAACTGGTTCCCCCATCACACCGAGACTATCGAATCCGCACAATCGAAAACTCCGTCTTTAGGGTTACCTAGTCCTTCCTTCGTCCATGTGAGATCGGTTTGGTTCTCGGTCACGGTGCTTATCCTACCAAGTTACGCGGATTTATAAGTTCCAGTTCCTTCCTCCCGAGAAACGACCTCTGCCCCCTATTATTGTTCCCACTCTTTCCCTTTCCTGGACTCCTCTGAGGTCTTTTCACCCCCCCCCCTGCCGTTTTGCAGATAATATTCCTAACGTTATGTTTTAGTGTCCTTTTTCCTTGACACAGGTTCGCTACGTATTGTTTTCCCCTCCAGGACCACGTTTGTTTGGACGGCTTTATCAAGGTCTGCGTCCCAATAATAATATAAGCTCTGAGCGTCGATCCCCCTCTGCTCACTGGATTCCTGCACGGCGCAGAGTCTTCTCTGATCGTATGGCACGAAGAATTTCCCTCTCTACCCACCCGGGCCGGCGTTGTTGAAATCGTCTAAGTCTTTTGGGATGGAGTCGGATTAATCCTGCTGTTTCTGTCCATTTCATAGTCACGCATGTCAGTTTCCTCGTGGGCTGTTCAGCTTACGTTCAGGATTGAGGAACCTCGGCAGCCCCTCCTCCCGTCTCAGGCATTCGCAGCAGCTCTATTTTCTGAGTTCTATGATGGCTGCACGTCGCCCTCGGCGCATGAATCCAGCGTCTCTCTTCGAGGACTCCCGTAGTCCAGCCCTCAATTCTAGTGACCTCCGATTTGTTCGACCCAAGCGTCGCGGCACGCATCCTGTAGCATGGTGATATCGGTTGACTTTGCGCGTCCCGCCGACCTTTTCCTTCGGTAGAACGATTCCATCCTGAACATCGTTGCCTCTTCCCACTGGACAGCCTCCTGGCTCCAACCCCCTTTTTTTCTTTTGGGTGTGTTTCTCCGGAAGTTACGGCATCCCTTTTCTTATTATGTTGCTTGGTTTTCTCTCCGGATATCCTCCCAGATTGAATCCCCCGTATCCCTCTCGCCTAAGGAAGCCTCTCCCCGCCCGCGCTATTATCGCCCGTCCCCCTCGCTGACACTAATTCCCACGCTACCTGCCCTAACCCCCTCCGCCAAACCCCTCACCATAAAACCGATTGGTTGCAAAGGTCCGCGCTTCTCCTCCCTGCCGGGGGCTCCAACTAGGATCAAAGAAGTTCCTTGAATCGTTTTCGGTTCCCTGATCTCGATCGCTGCTTGATGGAAGTGGCCCGTCGGCTGATTCGCGGAGGCTCCCTCCCTTCGACCCCGAGCAGGTTTCTTTTGGTTTACACGGTCGATCTCCTTTTTCAGGATTGTGCGCACTTTGCTCTCCTTAATGGCGAACAACGGACTTCAAGATCCACTACTCGGCGGGTTAATCCCCACATGGCCTTAACTGGAAGGAGGGCCGTGACCCTTGTCCGGCCATGGTGAGCGCTCTGGTCCCCCTCTCTCGCGGTCTTTCTTCCCTCCGTGCACCCCACCATGTCAGTTGAAGGCTTTTAATCCCATAAACGACGTATGCTATGACGTCAGAAGCACCTGGAGAACCTGGCGTTTTCTTCTACTACCCATGAAGGTCCCACGCGATGCTGTTTCCGGCATACGGACGAATACTGTGAACCAGCTTTTTTTTCTTGTCCGTTTTTCTTAGAAGGATTTTTCCTCCTCGTTTAAGAGACACAGTGTCGCCTCTGACTTTTCCAGTACGCTTTGGAGGTGGGACTGCCACCCCGGATGTCCCCAGGGCAGGTGCAGCTTTTCCGGACAATTGGATGTTTCCCCTCGTAATGTTTTGTCGAGTCCTTCCTCCTTCCCTCGTCCCTCCGTGCTCGAGCCCCCTTTCTTCCCCTCAACGCTATTCTGTCCTCACCAATGGACTCTCCCCCCCCCTGTCGTTCTCTGTGTTGGTACTTCCGCCTGCCCAGATTGATGATTAAAGTGCTCTTTACCAAATTTCACCCAGAAGCCTGAGATGCCCCGGTCAAACCTTTACCACGGTCACCCTCAGATCTGTTTTGCTCCCGCGGGCTCTCCCCACAACAGCCCTTGGTCCACTTTTCTCTTTCCCACATCCCAAAGCGGTTTTGCATGCTTTTCTGGTCGTGGTTGATCAGTTCACCGTTCCTACGACTTGAGACTTATTTTCTCACAGCCCCACCTAGGAGTTTTGGGGTGAGCGTTGTCGGTAGGGATTTCCCCCTTATCGGCCGCCTAATGTTGCTGTTTTCCCAGGACCCTGCGACAGTGCAGTTCGGTTCCCCCGTTACAAATCTAGCCCCTCTGCCACAATTTGGTGTTGGCGGGCCCCCACCGCTGGCCGGACAATGCGCACAAGGGGTGGTAGCTTCCCCGGCCTAGGTACTTCCCTTGTGTGGACCTCTTTGAGTGAACGCTGTTGGCCTACTCCCTGATTCTACGTTCCAGACCAAGTTACCATCTACCGATGCCGTCCTGTCTTCCATCCTCTAATTTCGCCCCGGACGGAGCTCATGCGACCTCCTCTTTGCCGGTTCGACGCCAGAACATGGTCCCCAACTTCCCAGTTCGTCCAATCCCGGGTATCGGAAGTAGACGAGTTTTTCCTGCGGGATGAGAGTTTGAAAGGGTCCCCGTACCCCGGTTCCGAAGTTAGGTTCTGTTTCTTTCACTCATGTGTGTCCTTTCTTTAAACGTCCCTCCCCCCTATTTGATCGACTCTTCCAAAAATCCATACGTTGTTTGCTCTGTCTTGAAGATTGGCCAGACTTGTCGGAGACGTGGTTTTATCAATGAAATCTCATTCTTTCGACTAAACGACGGCAGGAGACCGTACTTTTTTTTGAATGGGCACCCTAATTCCCGGCTCCCCTGGTATTCGATGGTATTGCCGCCCCGAGCTTTTTCGTAGATTTAGTGTTTTATTTTTGTTCTTTCTCATTAACCTGAACAAACCTCTTTTCTTGAAAATGAGCTCGTCCCTTTTGTTCTGAATCGAAGGGTTTCTGTTCCTGTCGTGAGCATCGCCCCCCCCACGACGTTAACTTATGGCTGGAATTTTTTCAATTCATTAATTTGTTGCTTCTATGCCCACCGTCATTTCCCCGCGTCCACCGCTACACACCCCTTTGTCCGCAATGTTCTCCCTCCTCCATTTTTTTGCCGCCAACCCACCTTGTGCATCCTGTCCGCAGTGTTGGAATTGTCCACCCGGTAAAGGCTGGCCTTTTTCCAGGTCCATCGTATACTGCGCCTACCTGGAGCTCACTTCTGACCCTCTCAAAATTCTTTGGGGGCCGCGGTGCCTGATGCTTTCTTTTCTTTAAGTCTTCCTCTTTTTCCTAGAAATCCGCCGCCCCCGGAAGGCCTTCCCCACCTCTTTTTTATGGGTTCCCAGTGGACATGCTTGCTTGTTTGTATAGCAGTCTCCCCGCATCCAATCTCTAATGGGTCTGCTTTTTAACTTGCATGATTCCCTCGGCGCGGTGATTTCCGGTCTCGGAAACTTTTGATGAGTACCCATTGCTTGCTTAGTACCACGAGGCTTTCCCTTCCCTCTTTTCTGTTTGCTCGATCCTTTTTATTACGTCAAGCGTCTTTTGTTGAGGGGCAGATTCTCAGGCAATTAATTCCGATTTCCCTGCTCTCCTACAACAAGACTTCGCTGTCTTCCCAGTGGACGGCCTCCGGTCGGGGATGAAATCCCCTTTTTACCCCTACAAACATGCGTAAGTCCCACCAGCCCAATGCGGGTAAGAACTTTCTTCTACTGTTCCTAGTCCTCCCCGCCTTCTCCTCTTCCCTAAGAAGTAACCTTCCTCGAAAGTTCAGTTTCTCCCCGAAATCACCTCATTCTGCCTTCATTCTTCTCCATACACCTCCTTGCTTTCGACAGTGAGGAGACCATCAGCCCCTGCATTCCGGCCTGTTCCTTCCCCCCTTCCCGTGATTTTCCCTCTCTTTTATTTGCTTTTTTTATTCGCCATCAGAAGATATTACTCCCCTGTCGATCAAGGGTCCGCCCTGCAAATGGTCCCAGGGTTGGTAAGCCGTAAACCCGGTTTCCCTCTTGCCTCCTTCTTTTTTTCGCAGGTCTGAAGGTACACGTTGCGCACATCTGAGATCGTCTAGCTCTCCTAGTCCGACCATCACCTGTTCCAACTGTCCGTTTGTCCACCCCCCTCTGTCTTTGTGACTTTTCATTCTTTACGTTTTTTCCCTGCCCTGGAAAGATACCGTGGCAGGCGGAAAGCCAGTCGTTCCCCAGTTGTTGAATCAGTGTTTGGCAGGCCTTCACGTGAGATTTCCCAACCACTTAGGTTTTCGGTCTTTTTTTTTACTTTCATTTCATTTTTGTGAGCCCTCCTTGCGTAATCTTTAATCTTATCTCTTTTCCCATCTAATGTCCCTCCTTCCCCCCATTAAATCTTTTTTCACATCTCCCCTTTCAGACTCCTGAGTCTGTCCTCCCCTAAGCAGAATCCTACTAAAGTCAATACCCCCCCCTGCCCACAGATATTTTTTCAGTTTTCTTTAGCTCTTTTTCTTTCCAGGTGTTTCTAGCTGAGTCTTTTACCCCCCATTTCAGGTTTTTCCTTCTGAAGGGACTGATCTCCCCCCCTCAGCTGCTCTTTCCCTTTTTCAAAACGCCACACCCCCTTGCGGCCTGACCTTGCCGAGTCTCCCAACTGGTATCCCCACCCTTCCGTTTTCTTTTTAGTGTCTGATTCTTTCGGGAACCTTTCCCCTCTAGACCTCGGGCTCTCCTCTTCTTCCCTTTCTAGCTGCCATGACATATCCTGCCCTTTCGCTTTCTTCCTTTTATTTTTTTTTTTTCTTCACCCTTGCGGAGGCTCTTCCTCCTTTCACGGAGATGCTCAACGACCCATACTTATGACCTGACCTCTTTCTCCCTAGTTCCCTATTAGGACCTCCAGCGTTCTCCGTAGAGACACCCCCTTCCTATTCCCTATTTCCCCACCTGCACGTAGTGGTCGATTCCTTTGCATGGCGGCCAGATCCTCGCGAAGACCTCTTTCCGTTGCGAGTCTTTCCTCCATGTAAGGTATCGCTTCTCGCGTTCTCTAGAGACTTTTTGTGTGGTCCCATGTACCGTTCTTTTTCCCGCTCCACCCGTACTTTTCCCTGCGTGGAAAGTCCGAGGCCTTCTCGAAACCATGTAAGTGTTTTTTTTTTTTTTTTTTTATGTCCTGCCCCGACTTCCTCCGACTGACTTCTTCCCTTCTTGACCCTTCTTTTCCTTCCCCCGTGGGGTCACTATCTCACCGTATAGCTGTGTGGGATCTTTCAGAGAACAGAGTGTGTTCCGATTGAAGTGTCCCTATCTGTTCTGAGCAGTCATGCACTGTCTCATTAGGTATATCCCCGCGAGGTGGATACTGCCCTGTAATCGTCCACCACCCCCATATGTCCCCTTGCCTGCCTATCCTTTTTTTTCAGGTACCCTCCCTTCTACCTCCCATTCTTTTTCGATGTGCGTGATCTGTCCTTCCATGTGTGATTTAGACCAGGACTCCCCCTGTTGCGACGATTTAACTTGTCCCAGGATCGCGCGTCTCTCCGATCGATCAAAGCCCTTCTTCCTTGCGTCCTGGAACACATATCACTTCTTCTCTTTCCTAGATGTCGTATTTCCAGGAGTCCTCGAGCAACCTTTTCCACCCCCAAAAGCTCTTTACTGATCGTCTGATGTGAACGGCTCTCAGCCAAAAACTCTTTTTCACCTACTTCAATGAAGACGTTCTCTTCTTTTTCCATGCTCCCGAGATCCACTTGCGTTTTTTCTTGTTGTCGTCTTCACTTCTTCTGAAGTGTTCCAATTTGACATCACCCCCCCTTCCTCTGTCTCTGGCTTCCATTCTCCTCTCTGCACATAGACAGTTGTCTTATGTGAAAGAATGGAGTGTCCTGTCTCCCTCCCCTCTCCTGGAGAACTGTGTTCCAAGGCTCCGATTACGTTTTTTCCCTAAATACTGAATTCTCACCCGTTCTCTATCTTTAAGTTTTATTTTCCCTGTTGTTGTTGAGAGAGCTCGTTACTTCTCTCGAGAAGGTTGCCTGCCCTTTCTAGACGCCCCTTGATCGGCGCTCACCAATTTTCCCGCCCTATCTTTGAGATGAAAGCTATCCCTTCATTCTTTCTAAATGATATTTTCCAGCGATTCCGATCCTCTGACCTTTTTGTTGTTTCGGGTTCAAGTTTTCAAGTCAGCCAATGCCATCCACCCCCCGTAAAAGCCTCCTTCTTGGATATGGAAAATAGGGTCTTTCTTGACCTCTACTAATAAACCGCTTTTTTATTTCTTCAGAATCCGGCCATAAAATTTCTATCATTCATGCCTCCTTCCTTTTTGTGTTAACCGTTGATTAGAGGCGGGTCACCGAAAGCGATTCCGTGTATGTGATGCTCCCTCCTACCACTTGATATCCGCTATTTCCTCGTGCTTTCCCTGATCGCCTCGAGATAGTACTTCTCCTACACTTTTCGCGATCCAGCACGGGCGATCAGGTTCCCCTCCCAACTCAAACCATTTTATCGCCTTCCTCACCGGTGAACCCGGGACTGGGACCGGGGATGGTAAATAGGGAAGGCGGTTGCCGCACGGGGTGCGCGAGCGTTCTGATCCCCATGACCAAGGTATCCTATTTTTCCCTTCGTCCCAGGAATTCTTACCGCTGACTGCTCGCCAAAACTCCTTCCTTTTCCCACACCTTCTTGCCCGATGATTGACCCTGCTTCCTCTTTGAGTACCCCCCTCCGACGTCCCCGTAAGTTAGCCTTTTCCTCATGGAAATTCATTCTTTTCATACTTTTCGGTTCTTTCCCTCAACTTAAATGTTTCTCTACTCATTTATGAATTTAAAGACTCAACTTCCAAGGACGTAGTTTGATCCAGTCACGGATATTCTTTACTCTCAGCTTGAGCTCTTCCCCTTTTACCTGTATCTACTACGTGAACCCCCTCTGTCGACTCTGAGCGGGGACCTTTTGCAGCAAACTCCGGATATGATCGCCATCCGGGAATCTTTTTTTTTTTAAATCGGTTCCCTCGGTTTCGTGATACTTATAGTCCTCGTTCTGGGTCTATCTTCATATTGCCCCTAGTCGGTTTAAGGTAGTTGGCGGTTATTTGATAACATCTCCTCTAAGATTCGGGACTCATCGCTTTCCTCCTCAGTAAGGTAATGCACAGGCTCATCTCTATTTGATGTTTTTCTTGTCTATATAGAGTCGGATCTCGATCTAACGGCTTCTCTTCTACAAGCTTATACCCATTTCCCTGACAGAGCACCAGAGTTGACATCTTGAAAGACTGTGTTCTACCAGGAGCTCGGCACGGAATACCCTTTGGCCGTCATGTTTGAAGAGCCTTCTTGTTTGCGTTGTGTCGCGTTTGTGGGATCGGGGCCAGTCAATAAAATCTGATTCTTTGAAATGGTCGGCTACCTGCCTTTACGATCAAACTGAACTCCAGTTCCTTTAACACAGTCTGTGTTTTGTCTTTTCGCCTTGCTCTTTCCTTTTATTCTCTTTTTCGTATCTTTTGATTCCCTCTACCTCAGATAAGGACTCGTTTTCCTCTACCAGTAGTTTTACCCGAAGAAAGTATTCCAAGTTCCTTCCCGCGATCCGTTTAAAGACGCTTTCTATCTCCTTCTTCGCGAAGATCACCTCTCCTGAATCCATCTCCTAATCAATCACAAAGCCTCTTACCCCTATTTTTGGCAATTTTCAAGACTCTCCCTCTCTCCTTGGAGACACTATGCCAAGCCTCTTTTTCCTCCTTTTTTTTTTCCAGTGCATCACTTATTTCTCTTTCTTCCACGGACCTCTATATTTGATCGATTGCCTCCCCACGCATAGACCCCCCTCTTTCCCTTTTTCCAGGTGACCTGTTTATGGTCGAAACTGAGCTATTCTCTGCCCCTTTTTTTAAGGTTTTCTCACCCCTATTTAGTATATCCCCTCCCTTGTCCCCCTCCAAACGGTTTTCTCCCACTCTTCTTTCCCTCTGACCCCTTCCTTTCGGTTTCCTTCCCCTGGATAGAAATTGATCTACTAGGTTAAGAATCGAGCTTTCTCCTTCCTCATACCCCCCCCTCCCCCTCGATTGTAAGGAGCTCCTTTTCCATAACGCCTTTATGCAACTGTTAATCCTCCCTGGTGACCTTGTTCTCTTAGAACTCACACCTTGACGGGCTGCCTTCCCGTGAATGGCAAGTAATTTACTTTGTCGAATTTTCCCTGCGGAACGTTCTCTCTCTGCGTTTAAGCCGGTTCCGAGAACTGTCGGCTAGACGCTCTAAAGAGTTTTTCGGACTGAAATTTGTTTGTTAGGTGGACGAATACACATTCATGTCGTTTCCTGCCCCCGCCGTTTTTTTGCCCGGATCTGTGCGGCCAGCCTGTATGTTATTTCGAAGCTCGACTTTTAAATTAAGGAAGACGCGCATTGAACTCACCCAGCGGGACAGTACCAAGGCGTCTTATTCAACACCTAATAGCACGCGAACGTGTTTCGAGACTTGAGAGGCCGGCTTGCAGATCCTCTACTATCCCCTCCCCCCCTTGTCACCTCCGCCTCTCTTTTCTGACTGCAAAAGTCAACCCCATAAATTTGGGGCTCTTCTCTTTCTTCGTATCCCAACCCACCTCTTGCCTTTCCCCTACCTCAAAGGGTGGGATTCCTTTTCTGCTTCTTGATAATTACATTCCGTACAAGTAAACGTCTTCCCCTCTGCTACCGGTTGGAGTCTTTTTTTGTTTTTCCCCCCACCTATCCCCCGTTCCTTCTCATCGTTTTTCAGATTTCCCGAAAAGTTTCCTCCTTCCCCGTTAGCCTTCCCCCCTCCCCCCCCCTCGAGTAAGATTCACCTTTTTTTTCTTCCCCTTTTTTTTTCTCTCGCCCAATTCCTCCCCAGGTGTGCAGTTTCTTCAATTCGTTTTGGCAACCCTTTTTTTACTGATGTTCAGCCCCCCCTTTTTCCGAAGCTTTTTCTTTTCAAACCCCCTTCCAGCCCCCGGCCTTCCTTCTTCCTCTTTCTCCCTTCTCCCGAGATTCATCTCCACCTCTCTCTCTGCCCTCCTTCTGGTGCCGGTTTCCTATCCCCCATCAAAATATGCCCCATATTACCCTCTCCTTCTTCTACTACTCTTACGTATTATTGTCTCAGGATAGTCTTTTCCTTTTTTCCCCCCTCCGTCCCCGTAATACGTCCTTGTTCTGTTGTGAGTTCCTTCCTTTCTTTCCGTGCAAGCCGTATCTCCATTCTCTCCCTTTTTAAAAACCATCCCTCTTTCTCCTTCTTTTTTTTGGTTTACTCTATTTTTTTTTTCCGTTTTAGACGCCTTTTCTTCTAAGTTTTCTTTCTTACATCCCCCATGCCAATCCTCAGAAAGACTTCCTGTTCCCCTTTTACTTCGTGACTGTCCCTACCCTTTTTTTCAGGACGTAATATGCTCTTTTTGCCTATTTGTATTTTCTTCATATTTTCCTCCCTATGGTAGAGATCTGTTTCATTTTTTTTTTTCTTTAAATTCAAAATTGTACCTCTTCTCTCATTATCTTCAGTTGTCTATTTTCATTCTATTTGGTACATAACTGTCTCATCTATACTTACACTTTTTCTGTATTTAGTTTTTCATCACTCTGGTGTTTCTAAAGGAACAGTTTTTTCGTTCCAACCACTTCTACTAGGAACTTCCTACCACACCCTTTTTTCGAGTTCTCCTCTCATTTTGGAGAACCCACCTCCTCTTTCCTCTCGGTATTTTGAATGTCACCCTTTCCTTTAATTTTCTTGGGGTCACCCCATTTTTCTATTCTTCTCGAAGATTTGGAGACTCCTCCCTAGTCAACTCAACCTTTTCTCCTCTTTTCGGTGATTCTTATACTTCTTTTAATCCTTATTTTTCATCATCAGGAAGGATTTCCACACTCTTTTCTTGTTTGGCCAAATAGTCGTGTTATTATCCAGGAGAAGTCTCCCCATTCCTTAACACCACGATGTTGACCTTTTTACTGTGGAATTCGCTCCTCGCCTTTTCCATCCTGTAGTACCTCTACTCCGTGTCAACCCCTCGTGCTCGTAGGGTAGTACCCCTCTTCTTTTCAGTTTATTTTTTTCTTCTCCTCCATTCTTTTCTTTCCCTTTTTTTACTTCTCCCCCTTTTGCTTTTCTATTTTTTCGCGAACTGCACGTGAACAGTCCTCTGATCCCTTTCTCTGGCACATAATTTATCTTCACGACGCTTTTTCTCCTGACATTCCTTTCTTCCCCCTACCCCTTTCCCGTTTCTTCACCTCCCCCCCCACTCGGTAAGTCACTTTGAGGCGGACGTCGATTAAACGATTCTTAACTCTTAATATGAAGGCCTACTTAACATTAGTCCGAAAAGTACTTTTTTCCACATGAATAAGGATTTAAGGTTTGATTCATCTTCACCTCTTTTTTCTCCCTTTAGACTCCCGCGTTTTTCCTTCAACCTGGTCCCATTCTTCTTTCCCCCCCCCGATAGGCCTGGGTGTTAACCCTCATGATCCCTCACATTATCTTCTCCTCCAATGGAGCGTGTCCTCCTCTTCAACAATGTTCAGCTTTTTGGTACTTCCCTCTTTTTTGATTCTCCCCCTCCGTTTTTAACGCTCTTTCTATACCAGGTGAGCAATACTTTCACACCCGAAGTGCATGACCTTTTAGAATTTTTACCAACTTTTCAGTTTCTCTTTCGCCTTCTCATATCCGGCTGGAAAAGCCATGGCCGGCAGCGACACAACCTGCCAAACCCTCGTTCAATAACTTATTGATCCACTCTTGTGCTCCCCTTAGGACTTTTGCCTCTTTCATTCCCACTGTTTTTCTGCTTGGGGTTCGGTTGTTCTTTCTTTCTCTTCCTGTCTAGTGCTCTTCTCTTCCCAGCAGATAAACATCTGCGTAAGCGGATTTATGAATTTCCTCTCAATTTCAATAGCCCCCCCCTTGTCCAGATGGTCGAGACATAGTCTCCCTCCTATCTAATCACTTCTCCAAGAATCATCAATTCCTCGCGTCCCTAATGACTCATGAACATCTACAGCTTTTTTTTTCTCTTTTTTCCTTTTTCCTATCCCTTTCCTTGATTTCCTGGTTATCCTCTCAGGTATTCCAACCATTTCTTATCAGCGTGTTGAGGTCCCCTATCGACAATTTCTTCCTTCTCCGTGATAAAGAATTTTCTATACCTTGCTGCCAGTATTCAGTGCAGCTCTCCCTTGTTCGCAAAAATCGTACTTTTCGATCTAGATATTCCTTATCGGGATCCTAGGTCAAGTAGTCTCTTAGGGATCTATTCTCCTCGTCTATGCCTCTCATCCGCCTATCACCCTTCGTGGCCTTTGCGAATGACTTCTTCGGCGTCCGTATCCCTTAAGGATTATGTTTGTTAGCCGCCATAAAACCCTAACGCCCTTTCATTGTCGAAACGATATCTCTCTTACCAGAAGGAGGATATTTCCTTCGCGGTTACGGTCTTTAAACGAATTCCATTTTTTTCGACCTTCTCCTCCCTTTCTGAATTTCTCGTATCGCCTCGTTGTTATTTCTTCCCTTCCCCTGTCTAGGATACGCTCTTATAGAATGCTCGCGAATGTCCTATACTCCTTCCCCCAAGGCCTTTGTTCCGCTTTAAAGTCTCTTCTTTCGCGAGAAAGTTATTGCTTAGAATTCATCCCGAATGACTGGTCCAGTCTCCATTTTCTTTTTTTACGCCCCTCTTCTGGTGGGCTTCCTCCCTACCTTTAGCGTTTCATTCTCCGGCACGAAGTGGTGTCTAAGGGGCCGAGAGAGTGCGCTGTATATCCTGCGAATATAGGACAGAAGATTTCCCTTGGTTTTGTTACCGCCGGTCATCGTCGAACGGGATGGAACACTCCACAACCCCACCCCACACGACCCCCCCCCAACCCCCACCCCCCCACAACCTCCCAACCCCCCAACCACCCCCAAAAACCAACCCCTGACGACCCTATCCGATCTTAATAGTCCCCATTTCCTCTTCCCAGTAGTTGATGGGGTAGCTTCTTCTATTGAGCCCCATTCTCTTCCGGTTCTCTTGCTCTGCCTAAATGGAATTTTAATCTCTCTTCACTTCGATTCTCCCCCCCAAAGCCTTCTTCCCCTAGTCAAACCTTGGATCACATTCAGCGCGTCCCTTTTCTCGATTTCGTTCTTTAACAAAGCCTCCAGCCCTGTCCCCCCCAAACCCCTCTTCCTCCTGGCATGACGATCTGACCGTTTTTACGTAAAGTTTGAGGTCCTCTTTTTTTTCCCCCTTTGCGAAGTGTTCCTTTTCCCTCCTCCTCGCTTGATCACAGGTCTTTTTTTCCCCTCCACGTCCCCACGTTGCTTGCGACGTAGGTTACCCTTGAAAAGTTTCTCTTCAGGCATCTCGCGGTTCACATAGCCCTTTGGACGGCCCTCTCCAGACAACCATTTTCATCACTCCCCCCTCTTAGTTGTTCCCTTTTTGCCGATCAGGGCGTCCCTCGACTAAGTCTCTCTTCTACGTATCTATTCTTTCCTCCTCCTTTTTTTTTTTGGTTTCGAGAAAGAGTCTCGAGCCCCCGTTGTACAGACCCCCTTTTTTCCTGGAGCGCCCGGATCCCCCTGCTCTTACAACAAATGTCACGCCCGAGCGGGTCGGAACTTTTCTCATAATTTTCACCCGCCCCCGGGCCTATGGCCCCCGACTCGGCCGACTCGCATCGTCTTCGGGCAATGTTCACGACTCCACAGTCGACGCACCCTCAAAAGAATGGTCCTGGTCGTCAGGGACAAAGATCTCCCACTCCATTTTATGAGTCCCCCCTCCTCAAAATATTTATTACTGCGCTCCGGCCTACCGCCGATCCGTCGAAGGGAGGGATGTTTTTTTAACCCCTTTTTCTCGATGGGCAGTGGTTTTCAACCTCACTCGCTGCAATTTTTTCCCGCGTTATGGATCCAATTGCATCTCCCTGCGTATTGGCGATGAGCTCCTCCTGTCTTTTACCTCAGTTTCCCCTTTTCGCTACCGTCCTCCACCTTTTCGATCTTGCAACCCAACTCACAATTCCTCCTATCCCGATACGGCCCCATCTCACACTTTTAACTGGTTGGTTACCTGACGAATCTTTACCCTGTCCCTTCCCCCCTGGTTTGTGAATTCCCCTGGCTGGATCCCATGACCACTTTCTCGCGTCTCGGCCCTATATGCTGCCAGGCTCTTGAATCCATTTCCCCCAAATCTCCCTTGCTTCGGCCCACCCCTTTCTTTTCCCTTTTCTTTTATTCCGCCCCCTGTTGATTGGTACCCCACTTTGGTTGTAAAGCTGGAAGAGACCCAGTTCATTCTTTTCTCATTTTCCTTTTTTGCTTTCCTGACATGTACCTGTCCCTTCCGCATCCTACTTTAAACTGCCCTCCCCTAAACAGCAGGGTTGTCCTTTTAGCCCCCAGGACATTGATCAGGAAATTCTTTCGATAGCGCGGTTCCCCGCTTTACTGATGACGACTCTGCATACGAGGAGGATCTGCTCCTACTTGAATCCCGAAGGTCATTGACCCTCCCGTTTGTTGAATGTTGAGCGGCTTTGCTTCAATTTCTACAGCTTTTCTGGTCCTGCATCATTGCCCATCGGTGCTTCCTTTCGTTGTCTGCTCCCAGACCCATAGAAGTTCCCCCTTACTGAGGCTACATATGCCGTGACGCCTTTACTTTTCCGGCCCAAAGTCCAGTTCCTTTCTTGTTTTATGATGGAGGGAGCAATCGAGACTCTTTATCGAGCTTCCAAGAGTCGTCGCCTCCTGTGACTCCCCCCCTCATTCCCTCCCCCAAATATAGGGACCCTCTGACCTGACATCGTGTTACTTTGATGCTCCTCCACGAAACCCTTGCCGCCTCTTTTTTTCATCTGTTTCCCTGTTGCGCGCCGCGCATGTTTGAGCTTCCCCTTTCCCTTCCTCGGACCCTCCTTGACCTTCCTCCCTTTGATACCGTGCTCTGTCCCCAAATGAAATATAACTTGAACCCAACCCCTCGTGTCTTGAGGGTTTTTCTTACGTGAGCGGACTTTTCTAGTTTTCATGATCCGTTACAGACTTAGGGACCTAGTCTTTTGCATTGCGCTAATGAACTTAGCGCCCTGTAGGTACAGAGTCCCCGTCCTACGTTTTTCGCGCCATCACACGACTGCCTTTCCCCTGTCTTCTCCATGATGTCCAAGTCTTTTCTTTTTTTTCCAGGGAGAGCTTTTCCCGTTAACTCCTTTCGCCACTATGATCCCTAAGAAGTGTTGGACCTTGTTGGCTTTCGACGTGCATTTTTCCTGCTGCCGGTTCGGCCTTTGTTTTGTTTTTCTCCTTACAGTGGACACGTCACGACATCCGTACAACCCGTGCCTTCAGTTTTGGTCGAAACGGTATTGCTGGCGAGCCCGGTTTTTTCTGGCTTCCTTGCTTGCAACTGAGTATATCCTTGCATCTGGCGCCCCTCTCACTCTCCTCCGGCGTGAGTATCCCCTTGGTTTCTGCCAGTGGGGCGAGGGGGGTCCTGACTTATTTGGAGCTACAGAGGACGATCTGCTCTTGCTTTTTTCTCCGTGTCTGGCATTCCCCCAACTCTCTGGACGGCGAGCTTGACTTTGTGATTACCGGCCATCCACGCGGTATGCCGCTGATGCTTTTCTCTTGCTCCCCGGATTGGAGGGTTTTTTAGCCACCCGATTTGTTGCTTTTTCGAAAGTTCCTGCATTAAGGGCCCTCTCCAAGGATTTTACATTGGGAAGTGTCTTTTCTTTCCAGGCGTTTTTTTTTGCGTTACGCGCCCCTTTGACTTCTTTCCCTCTACATTTTTTTTTTTGCCTTCTTATTTTTTTCCCACTTTGCGGTCAGCTCCGCTTTGATCCCCCCTGGTAGGTTTTTCCCCCCCCAGCCGCCCTTCTTTGTTCGAGATCTGATCGGCTTTGCACTTTTCTTCGTGCATGCACCCAGCTTGTTCATTCCCCACTGGCGGACCGCACCCCTAAATTCCTTCCCTGCCCTTTTGTTGATACGCTCTTTTTTTCCCCGCTTTTTTGCCTCGTTTTCCCAATGATCTGTCTTTTTCTGTCAATGTACTTCCGCTTTTTGCGGCTCCTGTACCTGTATGTTCTTGCGTTCTACCCCACCCGGCCCCTTGTCCTCACTATGACCCCTCATTTTTGTTGCAGTTGTTTGGCGGATTCAGGCTTTCCACCAGTTCTTACAGTGAGCCCCCCCAAGGCAGTACTCGGTTTTTTGGAGCTTTGCGGGCCTCGGTCTACTTTTTGATCCTGACGATGTTGGCGATTCCTGTTACAGTTTTCGTTGACCGTGATGACCCATCCCGAGTTGCTTGGCAAATGTTTTCTGGCTCGGCGAACCCCCATGGCGACCCGGGGTTTTGCTAGGGTCTTACGAAGGCGGTTGGGTTTTGCAATGTCTTTTTTGTCCGTGATTGACTCCTCCACCAACTGTTTCTTATCAAGGATTTCTCAAAACGTCCAGCAAGGACCATTACGTTCTGCTCTGGAGGACGCGCGTATTCATCGCACGAGCTTTTTTCTCGTCCCCGACAAAAGAGGCGTTTCCAGCAGACCCTTGACACCTTTTTTTTTTTTCTGACCTTTTTCAACCATCCGACTATGGTCCCTTTAGACCGGTGCCGGTTTTATGTTTGTTTTTTCAGCCTTTATTGACGTTCTGATGCTTGCTCACTTTTCTGCTTTTGTTCCTTCCCCTCTCAGAACAAGTTCTGTCGCCACTCGTCCACACAATACTATCTTTTCCTTAAGTTGTTTCTTTCTTTTTTTTTGACTGGCGATCGTTCTCGTTCAATGCCCCGTCTTTTTCATTAGTTTTTTTGGAGACCCTTTTCGGCGTGACCATGGAAACTCAACTTTCCCTTTAGCGATGAGTCGTACTTTCCGCTGAGTTGTCGAGTTATTTTTTTTCTGGATTTTTGAAACCCGTCCACTTGGGGCTTTCCCATGAGCGTCGTTGATCGCGGTGGTCCTTTCCGGCATTCTCCATCCTAGACGCTGGTTTTCTGACTTTGAAGCATGCGCGGCGTTTTTTTTTACTGCAAACTTTTCGCCCCCCCCGCCTCTCTCCAAGCTACTTGCGCATTTTTTCGCCTCGTCGCCCCCCCCCCCCCCTTTGCACGGTACGCTCGGGAGGTGAAGGTTTGAAATAACGCGGTCCGGCACTGTTTTTCCATAGACACATTTTTTTTTCTTGGTATCCCGGTCCGCTTTTTAAACTGTAGACGATTGGTCTTCAGCGTGAGTGGATTTCCCATCTTTACGGCAATGTGTGAACGCCTGCTAGCCGCCGACCAGACGGCATTCCCACCGCTTTGAGTTTTCATTCTTCGTCCATTTTTTTTCATCTGATTGGTGGTATAGCCCGTAGAAGCTCCCCACCTTTCTCTTCCTGACGTGTGCGTGCTGCCAGCGCGGGTGTTCCTTGTTTATCGTAAACCTCCTTATCCTGATAACCTCTTTCTCGGCCGTACCGAGGCCGTGGCTACGTCTGTTATTCACATGTGAGTGTCCTTTGATTGAGAGTGCTCGCTCTGAGCACGTCATGCTTCGACAACATCCAGGTCTTGTCCCCCCCCTGTTCTCCGGAGGGCGTGTTTCTTACCCGTTTCAATTGGTTATTCCTCCAAATGCCTTTTCCTGTCACCGTTTAGGAATCAGCTCTGGCCCTAGGCTCAACGCCTTTTCCCTCCAGACGGCCCTTCACTTACCAACCAGTAATCTCTTCCCTTTCACAACTTAGGAGGACGGTGGTTTTTTCATCCCTCTTTGTCGCAGGGATGTGATAATAGGGCATACCGGACGTTCTGGTTCACACGCCGCTCCATGCGTAATGCGCACTTCTCCAGCCTCTCAGATTTCTCTTTGACCCCATGGCTATTTCAAGGGCCGCCCTCAACGTGTCTGTCCTTCCTTTTGGGGGCATCCGAAGTCGTTCGACCCCAGACTTTTTTTAGACTTGAAGTTGTCTTAACCGTTTGACCCCAGTTCTCGCCCATGATGACCGTGGCCCCCCCATTTAAATTGGTCACGGTTTGTCTATGTCGTTTTGCGGAATAATTCTCTCCGTTCCGGTGCATTCAAAGGTCGCCAGACGTCCCTTCTTGTGAAGCCCACCTCAACTTTATTATGTCCTCCTCTATTGTGTTGCCCCGCGACTTTTAAGAGTGTGACCTTTGTGCCCCCCATAGGGGGTAGCTGGGTGTTTGGGTTCTTAATGTTCTCCCCCAGACCGCTGGAATAGTCCCTTTTCTCTCTTTCATAAGTTTTCTCTCATTTTTAAAGTCCCCCCTTGGTCATATGGTAGAGGATATTCCTTCGACTTCAGCGGCGGAATACCGGCTCCCGCCCAGTCCTTGAATGATAGTAAAGCTGTACCGCCAGTCTCAGCTTTTGGTTTCTCCCTTTGACGGCTTCCAGTTGTTCACGGATCCCCCCCAAAGTATCGTGTACGGATGATTCCTCTCTCCAACATGCTCTTCGAGGCTTGCTTCCCCTTTCAAAAGTCAGGTCCGTAACCGGTGCCGTCAAGATTTCTTTTCCGCTCCCTCACGTAACTAGTCTTCTAGCCTTATCATAGTTTAATATCTATCGTTCTCTAAGGCTACCGGCTTCGTGCTCTCCCTTTTCGAAGACTTCTCCCCCCTCGCTCTTTTTTTAGGTGAATGAAGCCTGCCTTTGGATGCGACCTCCTTTCATCTCTTTTCTTCCCCGACCAAATAATTAGACTGTCCAGGCGTAACCGGGATGATTCCTCTCTACCCCTCCCAACCGAGGTAAAATTCTCGCCCCCAGCTGCTTTCTCCTTTTTCACCGTCCTGTCCTTTTAGTTTTCTCTAGGGGCTCATTTAAGCTCTGTTTCTTCTCTCCCAGGTCCATTGGCTCCCCCTCGGTATAGTCTTCTTTCCTTGATAGCGAATGTCCTATAAATCCCGGTCCAACCCCCTGTCCTTTTTGTCTTTTTCCCTTCCTTCGATGCTATTACCCCTTGGTAAGCCCCCTCCAGCATTCCTGAAGCATTTACTGGTTAGTTCTGCCATTTCTTAAAGCACCGCCCCTTGTGGGGGACTAATCACAGGCGCGTTCCATTTCCATCAGGGGCTGTTTCTGAAGAGAGTGGGCTCGATCTTGAGCCGCCTAGCCTAGCGATGACTTGGTTTCATTTGAGATAGCAGTTCTAGAATTCACCAACCGGGTGATAGAAACCGTGCCCGAAACTCGTCTTCCAGCCAACTGTACGCACTCACCCGTAGTTGGCGTGGAGTCGATAGGAGTCCTTTTTGATTGTGATGCTTGGTGCGCGTCCTCGTCTTCCAGTTGAATGGATTAGTCAGCCGCGTCGTTCGACAGCTTCCCCCTCACGTCGGTCCTTTACCTTATATCCTGTCGATCACTGGTGCCCTAGGTTGAAACTTGACTCTGACTGTCCCAACACAACAGCCTTCATGGAGATTACCGGGTATTTGCCGATCCCACTTAATCAACACAATCCCGTGACTTTTTTTTTGTCCACGTTGTATCCCTTCCCTCCAGATGACTCGCGTGATCACTGCGTTTAGGGTGTGCTTTCCTTTGCGCCTTCGTGATTTGTCCCGAACGCCCAGTTATCGGTTGCGCGGACATAGGCCTGTGGAAAGAATGATGTATGCGCATGGTCACCACCGAACCGCTCTTCTTTTTTTCATTTTTGTTCCCTTGATCTGTTCGCTGACTAATTTTATCCCCGGTTTCCT
>Ga0179591_1327110_pt1 | contig 19008 bp, 19 predicted proteins | sample CZOMad2_1_08_16f_FD_182891 | JGI IMG/M metagenome (GOLD analysis project Ga0179591, IMG submission 182891) | Vadose zone soil fungal communities from Angelo Coast Range Reserve, California, USA - CZOMad2_1_08_16fungal (PacBio error correction) | ecosystem: Environmental > Terrestrial > Soil >... | reverse complement strand
TGGCTACTACTCTACCCTTATTCGGGGCGTGTTTCCTCCGAGGTGCTGATTCCACGCCCCTACTAGCTTAATGGTGCGGAAGAGGAGTGCCCTCGAGTCATCCTTCTCTGCCGCAGGGCCTTTCTTTAATGGCTCTCGAGGTCCGAGAAGTACCTCCGACTGATCGCCCCTTTTCTTCCAGGCCAGTACGGCTTCACGCTTAGTCCTTTAGGGCCTGCGGCGAAGCCCCTCCTACTGAACTGCTACTCGTCAGACCCCCCCGGTCACTAGAGGGTAACCCAATCTTTCTCGATTATACTTTTCCTCGGCGTTATTTTGCGCAGGACTCTTCCCTTACCCATAGTAAACCATTTTTCCGCCCCAACTTCTGATTCCCCTCGTTAAAGAGGAAGACGGCCACTTTTTTCTCTGTTCTCAATTAATATCTTACTCTATCTTTGAGGGCCAAGCCGGCGTTTGACAGCGAGTCGTCTTGACATCAATTACCCCGGAAGTCCCGTTACTTTTTTATCTAAGTTGCCCGAGCCCCCCAAATCAAGGAGAAGTTTCTCGACATTCGCTTTTGAATCCCCTAGCCCTGTTTCCTCGGATCGGTACTTGTAGTGGCTCTCGTTAGTTTTCAAACGAAACTCGACCCTTCGAGACCGGTGTGGTCCTGTGTGGGGGGCTTTGCTTTACTCTCCCCACTCTTTATACATGTAGGGAAGCCAACCTTGTACCCAGAGTTATAGTCACTCTTCATTTGCCCACTAGAATGATGATACTGTAGACCTCGCCTCTTCTCCACCCTCCTTGTAAAATGGAGTCCCCCCCACCGGCGTCGTAACAGTAACAGCTGTGAATTCAACTTACAGATCACGAGCAGTCCTCATCCACAAATTCCTCCCCCTCTTTTCGTCCCACCTGGATAGGGGGACCATCCCAAAGGACTTTTCTTCATGTCCTGTACCAGAAGGGCCCCCGCTTTTCCAGTGAAGTTCGTCTCGATGCTCCTCCCTATTTACCCCCAAACGAAACCAGCGTTTCCCTTCCCGGATTCTCACAGAGTAAGAGAGGTAGTGCTGCCCTTCCTCCGCGCCCCCCCATTTTCCATATTCCGTTCCCCTGCGCCACTGACCCGAAGAGCGTCCGGTGCAGAGTAGAATCACCACCTTTTCTCTTCTGTTTCCCCACACGCTACAGGCTACACAAGTCATTTTTCCCTGCGAGGACGGGACCCCTTAAGAAGCCTGGACCATTTTCCCGGGCAGATTCGAGCCAAGCAAGTTTGTACTCTTGAAACCCCCCCCCACTATCCCCCCTGACTGTAGAGATCCTTTAGATCCCCCTTAGTAGGAGGAGGGCTAGAGTGTTGCGGTCCCCTAGCCCCTCCAGACCATCCCGCTTTCGCCAGGCCTCTTCTCGGCTGACTCCTCACGTTTTCGGCACCTGTCAAGATGCCGGAGAACTTCCTTTTCTTTGTCCCCCCCCAGAGAGTTGTCCCAAGAAAGCTTAGCCCTCTCACTTTGCCACCTCAAGACATCCTTAGTGATGAATGATTCTACTCCTACCTTTCCTTTGCCTTTCGGGACTATTAGACTTTAATTCCCACCTTTAGCACCGTCCAAGATCCCCCCAACCTTAACTTCTATCGCATATGAGTGGAAATATCTCATTTTGTCCTAACTCCGAATGACCTTCCTTGTTCCCTTCTTTGCCAAATAATAGTCTTGCAACTTCACCCCCTCTATAGGATGGCCGGATCCTTTCGCAGCCCTTTAGTGGGGGCGCAAGTTAGTCGCGATTTCGGTACAACCGTCTCCGATTGTACAAATTCTATCTCCTTTTCCCTCCGGGATCTTCCTCGGGGAGCTTCTCCCTTCGGCGAGTCCTTCCTAGACTCTTCCCCGCCTCCTGCCCCAGATGAATCGTCGGCCTTTTGCATCGTTTTGTTCTCCTCTGCGGAGTGCAGAAAAGACTTCTCTTGCCTTCCCCCCTTTTTATCACCTTGGCTTGAGAGAACTATATATATACCTCCTTCCTCCTTTGTTTTGTTTAGATCTTCTTTAGAGGAATTGATAGTTTCTCTTCCTTTTTTCGATCCCTCTCAGTCCCCTCTCTCGCAACCTGCTCTCGGGCGACTTTTCGTTTTTCGAGTACCCTAAAGCGTTCTTGTTAGGCGTTGCATTCTCCCGCTCTTGCACTCGGACTCTCAAGGAGGTTAGAAGGAGAGTTCGAGATTTTTTCCCCATCCAGACGTCCTGCGTGTTTCTTTCGAAGCGCCCACAAACGTAGCGTTAAAAAGCTGGCTTGTCAAGTTTTTCATAGAGCATATTTTTGACGGCCCTTACTCTTTTTTACCGGTCCGGATAAAGATAAATAGGTCTCGTACGTTCCCTCTCCTCATTGGCAGTTTCCTGTCCTTATCTGATGAAGAACGTTTCTTTCGAGACGACTGGATGGCCCTTGGATAACGTGTGCTCCAGTTGCAGGGCGAGAACTCTCCGCTCCTTTCTCCTCCCTCACCATATATTCGGGTTTAGGGCTGTTTCTGCATTTCTATTGTCCTTCTATGCGGGTTCCCCCCCTCGTCCTGCCTAGGTTTGCCGTCGACCATGGTCCCCTTCATCCTTTGAGGAAGACGCCGCTTTTTTTTGCTTTTCGAAGAGGATGGCGGTGGTCTTCTCCTCTTTCTTTCACGCCAGAAAGGAAGACTTTCCTTTTTTTCTCTCCCGGCTAGACCTGAATCTCAGAACCGTTCCCTTTCCCACCTCGTTCGATCCGATCGCCTGCCGGTTTTATACAAAGGTTATCTTTTCCTATGAATGAGAGCGAGTCCGGATGGCTAGTTTCAGACCCCGCGTGTTTTCATTTCGACGACCCTTTCAAATTACGACAATTTTCTTTCTCCCTACAGGCAATCGTAGACTATGTTTTCACTATAAGATGACTTTAATTTTTTTGCCGTCGTTCTTTTCGCCAGGGGGACTTGCCTTTTTTAACTTTTATCTGATAGAGAACGGTCTTCCACGACGTGATTGACCAGAGGGACAATTTTCCCTGGATAACTATCGATATTGCCAGGTCATTATGGCGGTCTTCTCCCAGGAACAGAGTGTGGGTTTCCTCAGTGTGGAGTAGAAATTCCTCTTACATTCTTGTTAAGTCCGGAGTGTCTTTTCCGCCCGGTGCCCGTCCTCCATTTGCTTTTCCACATTTGTACCCTTGAGTGCTCTCGTAGGATCCCCTGAGCCTACTAGGCTTCGTGAGAACCCAGAGGAGTCAGAGTTTCCTTTTAAGCTTAATAAAGAGGAGCTCCTCTCAATTACTAGCGTTTGACACTGATATACCACCTCCCTTTTATTTCTGACCTTTCCCCCGCCTTAGTTCAGTCTTTCTTTGCTCCCTCTCCGGCCTTTTAAGACGTCCCACGGTGAAGCATCCTACGGTCCTCCTTGCAGAATTCCTTCTTCCCGAGCTCGGCGATCTTTCCCCCCCCCTCTAGTCAAATGTCCATTCTAGTTTCCCTTCCGGTTTTCTTCTGAGTCGTCCTGAGATTATACCTTCTGACTCACCGCGTCTGGACCGCTCTATTCCGCTTCTTGACCTCTGACTTGACCTCTAGAAATTAGTGGACCCTAGGTTTTTGGACGGTTTTTAACGATTCCCTCGCCCGAGCGGACCCCCATTCGCCCTCGGCCAATCTACGCCTACTGCTGTTTTGCGAACCCCACCCAAGGGTGCCGAGACGTGCCGTGATCTTTTCTCGTGCTTTAGGAGTGGAGGGAGCCGTTCCTTTTTCCAAGAAAAGGAAATCACGCTACGCTTTAGTCAGGTGACTGTGATACACTGCGTTCTGCCCTCTCCTTTCGGGCTTACGTTATTTCTTTACGTTTTCCAGACGTGGCGCTTTAGATATCTATTATCGGATGAAACCCCCGTTTAGAATATATTAAGCCCCACCTCGGAAGCTCGGAGTCTTCTTTCCTAGTACATAGGAGCAACGCGACGATAAGGGACGGTCTAATCCTTCTCTTTACCCCCCCTTGTCTTGAAGACCAGTTTCGAACCCTTCTGAGAGCTGTTCTCCCTCTCCTGTTCTTTCCTCCCCAAGAATAGTCAGACGTTCGGCCCTTGCGAGCGAACTTTCCCCGTCTCCCATCTGAAATTTCCCTTCCCGCCTAGAGCTTGCGGTAGCCCTCCTCGTTTGCCTCAATAGACAACTTCGGCCCCCAGTGGTACTGTCGCGGCCTTGCGTCTTTGCGTTGCTTTGGCCGGCTCGCCCACCGCCCCCCTCCGCCCTTCGCCCGAGGTCCGACCCCTTCCGTCGCCTTTTTACAAGTGTCTCCTGAGTGAACGTATTTCGTTTTTCTCTCTTCCCTCCCCTTAACGGGTGATCACAAGCCTGACTCCTTCCCCTGTCCGAGACTCCAGAAGAGGATAAGCTTCTGCCCCCTTTTTTTATTAAGCCGGCGATTGAAGGTAGCCTCCCGAAGCTCCTTTCCTCTTCGAAGCACGTGAAAGCCCGTATTCTTTTGCCGAACAGCGAGGGTCCGCGGGTCGATCCGGCTCTGCCGACGTGCTCCTTGTATGATTTCGTCCCGATAGAGAGTTTCCTTAACTTTGAGCTTTCATCTGGGTAAATTTTCTGTGTTTTTGGTTAAAGCGGCTCTCCCCCGTAGGTTCAGCAGCTCCTGGGAATCGCACGCGGGTATTAATCTTCACAGTACTCTCATATAATTGTTACCCCGTCCCTTCAGTCTTATGGCACTCGATCCCTCATAGGTAATTTTTTTCGACCTCACATTCAGGACCCCAAACAAAACTCCCTTCCCTACACGCCCCCTTTTTTCTAGGCCGATGCCCGAGATATTACGAACAACAAGGTACCCAGCCTGCCCCGTTCTTTTTCCTGACTCGCCGACACTCTGCAAGACATAGTCTCCCACGGCCCAGCTTTTTTTTTCGGGATGCGTTTGCCCCTCGAACCGCCAAACTTTTCCTTTCGCCCAAACCGCTGCTTCCGCCGAACAGAGCCCCTGTTCCCATGCTAAGGGTTTTCTCCACGCGTTTCTTCACATTTTCTTCATTGTCTCGTCTCCCCCTTAGGTAAAGAGCGTCTTCACCTGTTCACTTGAAATCACTCGACCTTCTCTAACCCCACACTTGGATCTTCACCCTTTTTCACGTTGAAAAGGAAACTCGCTTCATCGATGGAAGTCAATTTCGGCTGCAATCTCTTCGTTTGTTATTTTCGAACCGCAGACGCGTCCTACTCTCTATCTGGTTTACGGAGATTTGTTCTGTGATGGATGCCAAAGTGTCATCCCACGTCCCTCCGTTCGAAGCTCTCGCTGCGTCGCAGCTCCCAAGCTTACTTTTACCCAGTCATCGTTTTATACTCCCTAGGCTCCCTTCCCAAAATCTGATTTTTTTTTCAATAAAGTGTATTCCCTACCTACCCCTCCCTCTATTTTTCTGGTTCTGATCAATCTTGGTTTATCTTCTGTTTTGCCACGAACACCCCCCTTTCCTTTCCCCCCCCCCAGATCCCACTCGAGTCGATCGCATCCGAGACCTCTGACTCGATGAAGGTACTTTCCTGGTCTTTTCCTCGCCTCTCTCCCCCTCCGGGAGTTCTGACCGCCGTTTTTCCTCCTTATCCTAGAACCCCGTAATGCCCTTTTGGCCCCTAGGATCTCCTTCTATATGTCTCGGCTGATTCCGTGTGTGTTCGCTAGAAAAACCGAAGTAGGCTACCCCTCTCGACCGATGGTATAAAACGTCGTATATTTTTTCCTTTTTTTTCTCGTAGTGGTCCCCGATACTACTGAGTCCTTGAGCTAAAAAGACCGTTTTTCTTCTTCCGCTTTCCTACGGATATCTTTTTGGTGGGCGCCTCGTTTCGGTTATAGCACCGTTGGTTAAAAAATTTTGGAGCCCCTTTCTCCCTCTTTCCCATATCTATTTAATCCTAATTTTTGAGACGCTCTTTTGCCCCGGGACCCGTGTAGGATTTCCTCCCCTCCTCTTCTCCAAATGAGGAGAGTTGAGGATAAGAGAGAGCATCCAAGCCTTCTTCTTATTGATCATAGTACTTATTTCCTCCCCCCCTATCATATACCCCGACGAAATTCTTCTGGTTGTCGTCGATCTTCCTCCCGCCGTAGATTTTAGAAGTCAAAAGTTCGCCCCCCTTAACCGCTTTTCTTTTGGTTCTCGTGGGTCATCCCATCTTGGTGGAGGGCCCATCAGAGGGTCAGGCGTGTTAATGTCCGTTTTTCTTCATCTTTCTCGATTAATGTTAGAAGGGCCATCTTATTTTTGTCTCGGTTTCGATCAGTCTGCGGTTTTTTGATAGGTCCCTTACTACATTTTGTTCTTTTGGTCCCACTATACTCGGCCTCCCCTATGAAGGGAGCGGTATCCTCCCCTCCCACCCTGGTTTTGCTTTCCATAGAGAGGTATGCTTTCCTTCTCGGTTTGTGGGAAGTTTCATAGGGAATATTCATACAGATGTCCCTGGACCCGGTTGTTTTAGTGTGCGCCGCGGGAGCTTAGAAGCACGGGACTTTGAGTGATCTGTGGCCGCCGTTCCACTCCCACCGGCCCTTGCCCCCTTACTTGTGAGAGTATTCGACCCTACTTCCACGGGGTCCCCCAATTTTCCGACTTTCGATTTCTCGGCCAGGCTCGTTTCCGTAGACGCGAGCTGGCCGTTACTGTTCCCCTCGAACATTTGTCGTACTTTCAGGTGACCGCGGTGCTCCATTTTTGCCTCCGACTTCCCCCCGTACAGCGCCTTTTCCTAGACCGTGCCATCTGGCATTAATATTGTTCTAAGAGGAGCGTCTGGATAAGATGCGGTGCCGCTCGTGCGTTTTTTGCTCGTGGGACTCCTGGAGGCAGCAATGCCTTCGGCTTATGGGATTAAATACGTTTTCTCTCGTACACGTCGTGAAAATGAAAGCGTTCCCCCTCCATCGTGGGTCCTGGAGGAGGCCCGTTAAGTTGTCCCCTTGTCTTCCGCGGAAGGTGGTTTCGTTGACTTCTCTCTCATTTGTTCCCGGTCAGTGTGTCCGCGACGGTGGTGGATCCTACCGTTTTAGTCACAGGAAAAGGAGATCTCCTTCCGTCTGTTACGAGCCCCAGAGGCCGCTCCCCCCCCTGAGTGACGACGATGACGCCCCTCCTCCTCCTGTCGGTCTCCCTCCTACTTTGCTAGTTGGGAGATCCTTTCGTCACAAGCCCCGGAGGCCCAGTTCCGCGAGGATCGCCTTTTTTCTGATAGCGGTCAACTCCCTCAATGGTGTTCCTCTCTCCTTAAGTGATCTGAACTCTCCCCTGCTTCCTAGCCGGCCCCAAAGATCCCGTTCATTAGATGGTAAAATGAGCTCGGCTCCTTTCCGGGCCTCTTGCAATGGGCGTTTCCGATTATAAGATTCCGGAATAAGATGCGGGTACAGTATGATCTTTTCGTGTGACCTCTGCGCCCAGTTAAGGCTCGGTCTAATTAGTTTTTCTCAGGCCCTTTTAGATATACCTGTCCGGATAGCACGAAACTCCGAGAGTAAATTCAATACTCTTAGTTAAGAGCAGTGATGTGTTTTCCCTTTCCTTGGGACTCGTACTAGTGTTTCTGTTTTTGACAACCGTCAATTTATTACTGACTTCTTTCGTGGACTTCAGAGGAATGCGTCTCAATTGATCAGTCTTTCCTAGAGTGAGTGAACCCTTCGAGGTCGGGAAACGAACTTCCGCTTTTCCAGAGTGATGAAACGGTGCCTTCCCTAACCTTCCAGAGAGGAGATCTCGGCCTTTTATAGTCTATCCCCTAGCTACATCTCGCCCTGATTCAGTTTCCTTTGGTCTTACTTTCCTCCCTGTTGCGCCTTTGACGCCCAGTCCGAACCGTCTAGGGATTTTGTTTCAGATAGTGCTCAGAATTTACCCAAACGCCCGTTAAGATTTCTTTTGTACATCTTTGATTATTCGCATTCCTGATCCAGAGATAGACCTACGGTGATACTCTTACGGCATCTACAGAGTATCCTCCCTCTCCGTTAACTCAGGAGGAAACCAAGTAGATTTCCAGGAATCTTTATGGGAGTAATTTTGAACTTTCCTTTCTCAGTGGAAGGACGCCTCCCTCCGCAGACTTCTTCCGATTCGGACCCACCAAAAGGTACTATCTTCCTGGTCAGTAGTTAGTCTCGCGGTGAGTTGACTCAGGCGATGGTTGAAGAGGGATGGATCTGTCCTCCTGTACAGAAAGCACCCGTCTTGAGAACCCCTCCGTACCCCCCCCCTTTCCTTCCATCGGACCCCCCGTTAACTGCTTAGATTCTGGGGGTTATCATCTTGTTCCGGTTTCGTTTGATGCCGTCCTGTGTAGTATCACCCTTTTCTCCCTTGTTCCAAGACCCCCTACGTTCGTAGTCTCCTCTGAATAGGACTTTTGAGCTATCTTATGCGGGAGTTCTCGGAAGAGAGTCTTTCTCTCACTGGTATCTCGCTAATCTTTGCGAGATGTCCAAGATAGCCCCCGAGCCCCTTCCGTTTCGTGGGGACCCCGTTCCTCTCTCCTTTTTTTTGGGTTTGTGTCTGTACACTTTTACCCCCCCCCCCAAAGAAGCCTAAGGTAGGAGTCTGTGACTCTTCCTCAGCATGGAGATCTCTTTTCGTCCTCGTCGCTCAACGCTTCCCGAAGGATCTGTCTTTGCCTTTAGTCTCCGCTCTCCACCTTCAGGTGAATGCCCCCCTTCCCCTTACCCATCCATGTATGCAAGAACCTTCCCTCCCCAGATGACGATATCACCCCCTTTCTCTCACTCCTGCAAAAGGCAGCCTCCCCGAACCTCCCTTCAAGAGAGCTAGGATTTTTTAAGTTCACCGCCCCTAGAGGCAAGATGCGAAAATCGTATACGCGCCCCCCCCCCCCAGTGCCGCCGTCAACTTTACCAAGAAGCCCCCTCTCGGCCAGTTGCCTTTCTTTTTCCGATTAGCGTCCCCTACTTCTCAGTTCATTCCGGAACCTCCGCGCTCCCCCGGTTTTGACTAGTTCCCCTGCCCCACCCTCGTCCTTCCCTTGTTGCATTGCCCCGACCAGTGCCCCGCCCTCGGGCAAAATGGGCGGATCTTCGTCTGATCTTCTTTCCAGGATGATCTCCGACCTCCTTTTCTCTGGTCGAAGTTTGCTTTCGAATACCAGGTTTTTCCCAGGTCTTTCTTTTGTTCCCGCCCTCCCCGACACGCTTCGGAAAGCTTTGTCTTCCCTCCTTCCTGGCGAGACCCCACTTCTCCTGGTTCCCATTTTGTCAAGCTTCCTTGAATCCCTAGGCCATTCCCAAACCTAAGGGCCCTCATATCTTATCCGAATAGGTCCCCCGCCGACAACGAGATTCGGGTCCAACGACCTTTGTCATACTAGTTTCTACCTTGCCCGCTAATGGTGGACCACAACAGTCTTTTTTAAACTAGAATCTTCTAATACCCGATTATCTTTCCCTTCGACTTACCCCCTTCATCCATCGTAATACATCAAATTCCGTCAATAGGTGGCCTCATCGTTATTTTTTGTCGAACACTTCTTTTGGGGATTCTGCAGGCCAGAGCCGCTTAGGGTCCGTTGGTTGAGTATTTTTCACGTAGACTTCGTTATGTTTTGTTAACATCCCCCCCTCTTCCCCGTCTGACACTCAACCTCAGGAGAATGCGTTGATCTTAAGGTTATACAGCTTGTTAATCCCTCACAATGCTTGATGACCCTTGATCCCTGGCTACGACCAGTCGGGGGAGCCATAGCCTGTATGATAGCACACCTCCCTGGAATACCACTATCCGGTTTTTTTTATGTCTAATTTTTTCTAATTCCTCCGTGGTGGTGTTTAGATCTATTCCCGCGAGCACGGCGTGTCTCTCCCCCCCTTTAGGGAGAAATAACGTCCCCCCCTTGCTTTCCTCCATCTTAGTCGCATTATCCCCTCGGGTTTAAATTTTTTCCAGGTGCTTTTCTGGAGGCGACTTCGTGTACGTGTATTTTTTTTTTTCGCTAAGATTTTCGACTCCCCCCGGACTCTCTCTTCGGAACTTAGGTCTTCTGTATGTTTTTACTCAGGATCGGAGGTTGAGCCTTCGCCCCCCCTTCCTCTCACAAGACCTTCCCTAGCTGGATGATGACTCTTCCTTTCTGGCAGCCTCTAATCTGTTGAAACCACCTAGTACCTCCTTCTTTCCCCTCTGACAAGCCTGCTAGAGGAGAGATCCCCCCCCTCTGCTTTCCCCTTCCTTTCACCCTCCCCAGATGTAGAGTGTCCCTTCGCGATCGCGCGTTACTCTGGGGTGCCCGGGTCCCCACGGTCCCCAGTTTTGAAGATTCCTTCCCCCTTAAGTTAGTGTGCTATACATCTTTTAGTTTGGTTTCCTGAACTTGCTCCGATATGTGGGATTTGGGACCCCTTCGCTCTCTGGGGAATTCTACGGCCCGCTGAACTGGGAAGCCGCTGCCGACCCCTCAGAGCTTGGCGTCCCCCTAATTTCGTATTTCGGTGGATAGCGCGTTGTCCCTCACAGATTCCGGACTCTATACAGCATTTAGACTGGTTAAAGATTATAACGCCTCTCTCCTCCCTTCCCGGCTGAGAAGATGAAGTTTGCTTCCCTCCTTGCCGCGCACATTCGCTAAGGCTTCACCACGCGGTGTGTGGCAGGGGCTACTTCCCTTACGCGATCCCCGAAGCCTATTCCCATTTGGAAGGAAGATGTCCGCTTGAGACTCGTCCTACGAGTTCCCCTAGTCGGATAGTGGCGGAAAGGGGGCCTTGGCGGTTTTTGGCTCTTTTCCTTGTTCCATCGCTCCTGAAGACAGCTCACCGATCCCATTTTTGGAAGCTACTTCCCTTCTTGGGTTCTGAAAGTGGACTCTCTCTCGTTTAACTTTCTGTCGTCGCTGGTTTGGGACGGCGTAGGACGTGTGTTGTCTCGAACTTATCCCGGAGTAAGTCCTTCCCATCTTTGTTCTTTTTCTGGCCTCCTTTTTTTGAGGCTACTGGCGTCTTTACGCCTCCAAGTCGCTCCTCCGGAGTTGCGGGCCCAAGCCGCCAGGTCTCGGTTTCAAATTTCTGGGAGCCTTATGCGGCTCGACCCGACTGACTTAAATACCCATCCCCCGTCTGGGAAATGAAAAAATGTCAACAAAAACGGTTCCCTTTATCTTCTTCTCTCTTTTTTTTTTTCTGTGACGCTCTCTCGGTCAGTACCTTGCAAGAGATAACTTTCAGCTTAAGACTACCCGCGGATCCGCCTCTACTAGATACCCAAGTCTTGCCCTTGTCCAACGGATTAGCGGCCTTCAGGTTCGTGATGGTTGCACAGATTTTCTCGATTTTGCCTATGTTCCCCCCTTCCCTACCCCCCCCCGATTATGAGTGGACCCTCTGAGCCCCTTTTCCTTCCTTCCGGTTCTTCCCCATTAGTGGTAAGCACCTTTTTCTTGCTGGTCACGAGGAGAATCTCCTGACCCCATCCACTCAGACATGTATTAAGAGCCAGCAAAAGACGATCTGTGCCTCGGGGGCTCTTCCCCTGAGTGTATGATTCCGGAGACCCCCCACCCCTTTTTTAGATTCCCACCGAAACGAAGGCTTCCACTCTTCCGAGTTTTTTCGACCTGTCCCTCCTTGTCGAGGGACTAGTCTTCGCTGACCGTGTTAAGTCCTGGCTTCCCTAGTATACTGCGGCCTACTAAAGACCCGAGGACCCTGAATCGTTTTGAGAATAAATTAAGACGATTCTCCTCTTCTTTTTGGCTTTCCCCTAACTCTACCCGATCGAACTCTGACAGTCCAACTGCGACGGTATCATTCTATCTATTTTTTTCCTTTTCACCCCTCTTTTTGTGTTCATGTTCCCCAGCGAAGATCGGTCGCGTTTCCTCTCTTTTCGTGCCTATAATCCCCAACTCCGAAGCGCCGCCGTTTAGGAGTTATGAGTGCAAGCACTAGCTTCTCGTACGGCAGCATTCCTTGCTCTCGTCATAAGGCTTTCGCCCGTCGTGTCCTCCTTTAGGAGTTTATAACCCCACGCCTTCCCCCTTCCCCAGTTCCTTATTTACTTTTCCCTTGTTCCCTTTGCAGCTGTATCACGTAACTAAGACATTTGCAGAGAGGTCAGAACCTGACCCTCTTCTCTTTCCAGAAGAGTTATTATTTAGTTCTTCCCTAGGCTTTCTGTTTTCCCCAGGCTCTGGCTAATCAAGACCCCCTTTCTCCCACGAATAACCCTCCCCCCGGCAGCCGGCCCCTTCGCCCGCATGGTAAGAGTATTGTTCGGACTTAGCCTCCTTTTTTCTCAAGCGCGGTGCTAAGAAGATCAGCCCACATCCGCGTTAGAGCTTCGTAAGCATGGAATGTAGCTGCACCTTCAGTGGGTTCTTCTCTGCTCTGACTCGGTCCCGATCCTTACCTTCTTCTTCTTTCATGCACATTCCTGTAGACTCTCCTCGCCCCTATCTAAAAGAACTACGGCCCTTCCTCGTTTCGTTTTTCTTTACGAGAGGGGAATCCTACACAATTCTCTCTTAGAAGGTAGGATCGAGCACTCGGGAATATGCTCCTTCTCGTCCATAGTTACTGACATATGGTACAAACTCGCTTCGCCTTTGTGTTTCCTCCCGAGCTAACTACTTTCCATTGAGCATGTGGCCCCAAAACTTGAGTGTCCCCCCCCACTAAAGCTGTGACTTCCCTTTCAGACTGGTCCAGCGAAGTTGTTCGACCGCCAACACACAGGGAAATCCTTCCCTTCCCCCCCCGGTGTTGCGCAGTGACCCCTCCGGCCCCTAGCGAGAGTTACACTTCCGTCCCTGCCCTGCTAGTCCACCCGTGACCCAAGACCCTCCTTTCCCCCCTCTTTCCGCCGTCCGTGCGTACCTCCTCCGCAGAGAGGACGAGCGTCTGTACGCTTAAGACCATTCTTCCATATGGCCGCGTAGTTTTCCCGCCGTCCTTTGGACTTTTCGTCCTGACCCACCCGCGCCCGTATGTGTCCACTGGGGCAGCACCTAATGTTCGCTTCAGGAAAAATAGGCAACTCCTCCTCTCGTATTTTTGCTGTTCCTATCGCGCCCCCTTTCTCTTGCAAAGCCAATCTTTCGCCCGATATCTTTTTCCCTTCTTCCGGGGGCTTCTTGCGGGTTTAACGTCCTACCTCACACCACAATAAAGCCTCTCGGCGACTCCTCCCTCAAGTCCCGGTTACAAGGTAAAGTCGGCCTTTAGCTCTTCCCTCTTTCCTTTCCCGCCACCAACCCGCGAGGGATACCTCTTTAGCCCTTTTCCCCATATGAAAGTTACCCCGCATTGATGTTTCCCTGCACAGGAGGTTCTCCCTGGAAATCGGACCTCCCCCACCTTTATTCCCCGGCCCCCCATCCGCTCGCTCTTTGCACACGAGACTAGGAAATAGTAGTTCGTCCCCCTGAAATTTTCTTATATCGCTAGTCCCTCCTCGAGCAGTCTGGAGGACGCAGGGAATCCTCTCTTTGCCCCCCATCCGTATTTATTAAAACCCTCCGCCTCTCCCGCCAGATCGAGTTTTTTTGGCGCTACTTTCTTACACCAGTGAATCGTTTTGTACCCTATACTCTTTTTGACTACAGGAGTAATTAGAGGGTTGGGAGCTTCCTCCCCCCTGTAAACTCCTTCCAGAAGTAGGCATTCCAACGATTTTATGGACGCCATTTTCGTAAGATTTCGCTGGTTGCAGGGTGATTCTCCCCCAGACTGCGATCCATATACAGTGAGCCCTTTTTTTTTAGCTCTATTCTCTTTACTCCTCTGTTTTGGTGAGTGATCTGCCTATTGCTCTCTTGGATATCCAAATTAGGGTCCGCTAATCACTCCCCCTCGGCTCCCCCCAATTGCGCTTAGATCGAGCGCATGTCCAAAGCGTTTTGAGGTCCGAGAGAGTTCTTAAATCTCTTTCTATATAAAAGTAGACCATTCTTCCCTTTTTTTTTCGCCACCCTTAATGTCTTCCCTAGGATGTCATCATTGGTCTTCTGTACAAGTCACCCTTTCCTCCCTACCCGCAATCTAGTTTTGGCGCACGTAATATTCCTGCCATTAATATGGGTGGAGATCAAAACACCCCGGGGGGGAGGAATTTATCTGCCCCCTCCTGAGGGATCTTTGACGTACAGTTTGAACCTCCTCCCCCGGTATAGTATGACTCTCAGAGAGTTAATCAGGGGGTGCCCTTTGACTTTCCCTTTGTGCCCTTCCCCCCCAATCTGCAAGGATATTTTTTATTTGACCTCCGTATGGAGGTCGCTAGCTCTATTTCTTTGTCTTGCTGTTCTATTCCCTGAGAGGTACGCTAAGGGCCCCTCTCTTTGTTTTCGGCTGTCCTCTGGATATCGGCACGCTGAAATTGCTCCTTTCTTGTGTCTACGAGGTCTCTTGCGAGCTTAGGAGGATTCGAGCCCTTTTCCGAAGCCCCCTACACGCTATTGGAAAGCCTGGAGCGAGACAGAATATCACTTTTCCCCCCTGGCTCTCGAAGGATGATCTCCCTCGCCTGTTTAGAGCCCGCCCATTTTTCAGCATTAACTGTCTCCCCTGTTACTTCGCCGATGAGGTTGTTTCTCAAGTTAAGTTCCCCCTTTCCTCTTCGGTATGCTCCTCGTCAAGACTCTTTAAGTAAGTCTTTTTTCCGCGGAGGACCGGCGCTCTATGGTTCTTAAATTAATGAAAGTGGGGAGGGGATTTATAGTTTTTAAGGTAGACTCCTCTTTTGATTCGAAATCAGTCTCGCCAGAGGGGATGAAGTGGGAACACTCAGGTTTTTTAAGGAGAACTTCCCTTTGGCCGGTTGGATCCCCTGTTGGTGGTAGCCACTATAGGTGTAAGAGGGGACCACAGGTTAGTGGAACTTCCCCCCTGCTGTGGGTTCGGCCGCCTTTCGACGTAACACGAACAGTCCGCATTCCTCCGCGGAGTCCAGCAATCCCCGGTTCGCAGGTGGTCAATGAGGATCTAAGCCCGATACTCCTCTCCCTACCAGTCTTTTTCCTATCACCTTTTAAATCGAGTTGAGGATGCCACAGCAGTGACCCCGAGCATGTTTTAGGAGGATGCTCGGTCTCTTAGGATTGTAGTTCTCAATCGTACAATTTTTCCCCACGCGACCTCCGATTTTTCTTGCTCGACCTCGGATCGATTCTCTCGGCACCAATGGCGTTGTACCTGCTTCGCTCTTTCGAAGAACTTTCGGTGGGATTATGGCTTTCCCGGAAAGACGCTTCCCACTTGCCCCTGGTTTACTATGCGGCGTCAACTCTTTCTCGCGTCGTGTTCCCACAAAGTTCTTCTATTTTTTTTCCCCTTTAAATTAGTGGTGTCTTAGGTTCCGTGCTTCGGACCAGGCCTCTAGACCCGCACCACCGAGCTCAAGATAAGTCTACTATTCCTTTACCCCGGGCAGATGTGTTTTGTAGCATGTGCAAGATTAGAGGTTTGGCGGCCACGCAAAAAATGCCCCCCCCCCCCCCCCCCGAAAAGACTACATCGTGGCGTCCTCCCATTGGCTAACCTGCTGATGGAGCCCCTCTGCGGTCTTACCTGAGATTTTCAGCTGGGTTCATTACTTCGGCTCGATAGAGGAGAGTCTGAAACCTGTTTTTCCCCCCCCTGATATATTTGCGCGGAGCTATTTCCTTGAGTATCTATTATACATTCGACCCAGAAATTTAGTGGACTGTTCTATCCCCTGATGTGACAGGGTTCGTTGGTGAGAGACAGATCCCTCCAGCTCATCGGTCGCCCCTTTTTCCGAGATTTTTCTTGATATTCAATAATCCAGATCTCTCCTTTCCTTTGAGAAGCGACACGCGAAGCGTTCTCCTTCCGATCTCTCCCCTCTGAACGCATGGAAGATAGGTATACGGATAGAGACGATTTCTTTTTCCCGCCTACGATGTCCAGAATAGACTCCCGTCACAGACACCTTTCCGTCGTAGATGGCTCTCTTCTTGTTTCCTTTCCTGGGCTCCCCTAAAAGGAATCTTTGAGCACGCGCCTTTCGAAACGTCAAAGCTCGCCTGTACGTATTTCTCGCCTATTGTCTTTTTCTCCCAGAGAGGATGAAGTTCCCCTGATCGACACCAGGTCCAGTCACGTACCCCGTGATGACCCCCCCTCCTTTAAGACCGCGAGGCCATTGTTTCTCAGAGGTCCAGTTCAGCGTTATCATCTTTTTCTACTTTGCCCTTTGTTTTGCGGCCGCGGCGAAGAGGGTCCGATCGCCCCCCTTGTCATGCGTTCGAAGCCGTTAAGATCCTACCCCCCCGACGTATAGGTGAAGCTTTCCTAAGTATCCTAAGGTGTCTAGCCCTTCCTTAGAGGATCTTCAATTGTTACGGGCTGCTCCCCTGCTGCGCTTAAGATTTTTACCGAGCTCATCACAGCGAAGGTCCGCCGGGGTTGTTTTCCCATGCGGGAGATCCCACACGCTCTCTTTTCAATTAGGAGCTTGCATAAAAGGGTCTTTGCGTACGTACGCTTCAGAACCATTCAACCTGACTCTACCTCGCTCCCGCGACGCAGCTCCCTTTCCCCCACTGAAGCACATGTCGTTTAACCCCTGCACCGCTTACCTAAATCTGCCTTTCCCAAGGCGTATGCCGAAGTCCTCGACAAAAACCCCGGGCTAGAAGAGTAACGGTGCCACTTTACGTGAAAGGACCCTACCGGGCCGAGCGCTGTTTATAACGGTCATTCCCCAGGGACATAGAGTGACTTCCCCTCCCTACGAGACTTCACCTCTTCGAAACCCCCACCCTTGCGTCACCGAGCTCCCGCGGCGCGCGTCTTCGCATCCGCTTAGAAAATCTTACTCGGCCGGCTCCACGCAACCTCGAGTCCCTTTTCCGTCTTACGCACTAACAAGCTTTATTTTACGAAGGACTGGCCTCCCGAAGATTCGGAAATAGTTCCCATTCGAGTAACGGTAGGGCTCTCTCGCGCCTAGCTAACGTGCCCGTTTTCCGAGCGGAGTAGATTTCCCGCTAGACTTTCCTTCTTGAACTGCGGGTTTCAGTCCCTCCGGCCCATCCCGCTTAGCACTCTCCAGAGGCGGCATCCCCTCTAGGTCCCCCAATCTTTTTTCTGGTCCCTTTCCGTCGGCCAATTCATAGGCTCCGGTCAAACCGCTCTTCCCTCCTAGCCCCCGGATATTCCCTTAATACTCACCCTACCCCCGCCCCCTATATGGTAAGATCTAAGAGTTTCCAGCGGCCAACCCCCCCACTTTCTTCCTCTCCCCCCCCTCTCCCTCCTCCCCCTAATCGGCGCCCAGACCCCCCTTCATGTGCAACTTCCTACAACTCTTCCTCCCTAACCCTCCATGTACGGTAAAGGCACTCATAGCTCTCTGATGACCCCCTTCGTTGTAACCGAACTGCCGGGTCCCTCCCGTTTCTTCTCGTCCACCGGCTTACCCTTCCTTTTCCCCTTCCCAGATAGATGTTTTGGTCGTCCCTACGTTTTGCGCTTCGACCACCTTTTTTACTCGGGTTTGTCCACCATTTTCTCGCTTTCCTTTCTTTTTCAAACTTACATTGATATTTTTCGGGGAGAATGCATACCTGTCCCTGTGCACACAGGGATTCTTCCGCCAACGGCCTGCTTGGTACGCTTCGCCGAATATGGTGGTTCCTCGCTTTTTCTTGTGATCTTGATCTCCCTCCTGTGGCGAGGCGCGTGAGAAGATATCCCTATCGTTTGTTGATCTACAGGCTACGTATAGTTTCCGCCAATTTTGGCTCTTCATCCCGCCTTCCCTATGACCCCGTGACTCCCCCTTGATTCTAGCCGGAGTCCATTTTCCATGTGTCGGCCGGAAGATCGTGAGTGTAGACTCTGTGCATCTCGAATATCCCTTTCTTCTTTTCACAAGATTAGACGAGATGGGTCCTCCCCCCTTATTTTCCCCGGTTGTCGAGCGAAAAACGCCCCCCCCGAGATATGGTCCTGTCAGATTTTCCTTTTCTTTCCAAAGCAATTTTTTTTTGTGCCCCCCTGTTTTCACCTGAGGGTCTCATACACCTAAGTGATCTCGATGAGTTCCCAGGGTGACTTCCCTCTTTACGAGTTGTATTTCTCCTCTTTTTCCGAGAGGCGAGAGGGGTCCCGGGCCCCCCGTGACGTTATATCCATCCTAGGCCCTCTTCTTCTACCCATGGGGCTGTCTCCCTTTTCTTTTGGGCCTCAGATAGAGAAATGTCTTTTGGAAGGATCTATTCCCAGCCTGCCGATTGTACTGGTAAGAGGAGACTCCTTTCCTCCTCTCTGAGCCATCGTTGTTTTTTATTCTCGCTGCAAACCCCCCCCGTCCCTCCGACCCGGCGCTAGAACCTCCTTCAGCCATGTCCCTTTCACTAGTTTGTTTCCCGTCTCCTTAAGGCGGAGTCCCAGTGGAAGGAGATCTTGCCGCTCTCTTGAACAGCTGTCGCAAGTCCTATTCCGCGAGATTGGTCGACTAATTAAACGTCGCAGAGTTTTCCTCCTACGGTTTTCCATCGGAAGAATTTTTGTCTACTGCGCGAGGAAGAAACCTGCATCTTTCTGGAGGTTTCCGAAGAGGGGTGGCGCTCTTTTAATTCGAGAGGGACGTAAGAAGCTCGTGCCTATGTACTGTACCTTTGAATTAGACTGTTCGTTTTCGGCTTCGATCTTCGGGGGGACCGCTCCCTTGGTCTGGCGTGAATTACGCCTTGAAGTAGCTGTTTGGACGTCCCCCGTTTTGGTGGCTGTGTACGCAGGGGATACCGGCCCCATTTATGATAGGCGTTTGAGAACAGCTATCTTAGGTGGAAACGGGTAAGTGGACCGGGGTTTGGGGGGGGGTTTACTCTCGCCCTGAGGCGCTTGCTCTCCCCCATTCCTCGGATGTGGAGCTTCCCCTCTCCCCCCCCCGCCCGGACCGCAGAGAATGTTCTTCTTCTACTCAGCCGAAAAGGAGTAATGATAG
>Ga0179591_1298548_pt1 | contig 19011 bp, 17 predicted proteins | sample CZOMad2_1_08_16f_FD_182891 | JGI IMG/M metagenome (GOLD analysis project Ga0179591, IMG submission 182891) | Vadose zone soil fungal communities from Angelo Coast Range Reserve, California, USA - CZOMad2_1_08_16fungal (PacBio error correction) | ecosystem: Environmental > Terrestrial > Soil >... | reverse complement strand
CAGTTGTCCTTCGTTTTGCGTTTTTTTTTTTTTCATTTGCATACTCTTAACGTCCCGCTTTTAAGTTAGTTTTTTTTATCAGTTTTCCCGCCAGGATTGGTCCCTCCGCGGCGGCCTCTTTCATCGCCTGCGACTTGTTGTTTTTGCCTCACTTGAATGAGAGGTCCTGTATCTTTTCCCCCCCTCTCCTTGTCGTTCTTATTTTCCCATTCCCCCATTCCGGAGACGTCGTCTTTCTCTGACGCCCCCTCTTGCCTAAGTCCAAAAGGCCGGAACCCTGATTAGTATTATTTCAAGATCCCCCCGTCTTTCTGTGGCCCTTTCCGAACAGGTTTCTCCAAAACTTTCCTTCACAGAAATTTCCTCTTCCCCTTTTTCATTTTCGGCCGAGAGCAACTTCAGCTCTTGCTTATCACTCCGGGAGGTAATTGATCTCCCATCCCCCCCTTTTCATCTTTGTGCTGATGGAAACCTCCAACGGCTTTGATCCCCCCTTTTTTCCGCTGCCTCTGATGCAGAGGAGAGAGAGGTTTTTTCTCAAGCCCCCCCCCCCCCCCCCCTTTGTTAGCCGCAATTCATTTCCGCTTGAAACTTTTTTTTTACGTGGCAGATTGATTACCACCCCTACCCGTCCAGTTGATTTCTGCTCCAGGGTTCTTGGTTCCTTTTCGCAATTATTATTCTAGTTTCCTGTGCGTATTTGCAATGGCGATCTTTCTAAGGAACCGTTCCCTCGCCAGAGTTTTGTTTTATACTTACCCTATTCCGCGGTTCGCGTTTCGCCTTTGTAGGCGTCCGTCGCTTACTTTTTCGCGACATTGACTTTTGCTTCTTTCCCGGGTATTTGCCCTCTTCCGCTTTTTTGTTTTTTCCCCGACCCTGCTTTTGCGCTGTGTCCGGTGAGTCAACGTTGCCTGAAAAGGCCTACCCCTACTACCCCCCGAGGTGAGCTTGACCCGACTCTCTCATCCTTGGGGCCGTATTTACTGGCGCCAGTAATAACTCCAAGGATAGGGATAGTTTCATACCCGAGTTACCTCTTTGAATTTTTCTACAGGTGTTTCCTCCCCTCCCCTCAGCAAGCAAAAGCCAATAGTCGCGTTTTGTCGGTTTTTCCGTTGAGGAACGCATTTCTTCTTCCCTCGCTTTCTGAAAAGCCATTTCTCCGATTGGCCGTCGTCATTTGGTTCCCCCCCCCTTTTTTCCTTTCCTGAGTTTATCTAAGACGATGATATAGTGTCAAGTAATTTTTCTCATTCTGCTTGGCTCCGGGAAGGCATATTTTTTTCCCCGTGTTGGAAATCGGTATCCCCCCCGGCTCTGGCCCCGCACCCCGAACGGCTTGATGAGAGTTTTAACATTCCGAAAACCTTTCCTTCTTCTATTGCCTTTTTTCGTGTTCCACCAGGAGTTGCGGTTTGTTTCTGTCTTTGTTATCCCTTTCCATCTCTTAGTCTGGAAGCTCTGTTTCCTCCTCTTTTTTTGGAATGGATCGGGCCCCCCTCCCCTTTCACAAGAAGGCTACACGCCTTTGAATCACCCCCCCAGAATAAAAGGGCACCTGAGGTAAAAACCCCCAAATTCCCAATATAATACGTCCGTTTTTTTCTGCATTAATATGGCGCGGTTCTTTTTTCTCTCCTAATGGTCCCCAAATATCAATACAAACCTTATTTCCATCTGCTGACTTTTTAGCTAAGGTACCTACCAGAAACCCCCCCCTCCTTCCGTTTCGTATCCGTGAGCTATGACGGCTTCCCTTTCCCAAGTCCCTCTAGGGGTTCACAGCTTTCCCCTCGTCTTTATGAATCCTCCACCTAGTGACCGCCGCGAGGCCTTTCCTATGAAATTTTTTATTTTTTTCCCTCTTCCCCCCCCCGCACGACTCCCAAGTCCTCCTTCTCAATCGTTAGAACGGCCCCCTTTCCCCTGTTCCTTTCTTTATATTTCTGTCCATTCAACAGACCCGGACTGCCTTTTTTTTCCTCTTCCAGATAAGACTTTGGCAACCTCCCCACTTCTGTTTTTTCGAAGATCACGTTGTCCATACTCCTTTCCCCCTTGCACCCGCTCCCACTCGATCCTCGGAAGGTTTACTTGCCGGGAGGACCAAAACGTCTAGCCGACAAGCGATACTCCAATCCCCCCCTTCCCCCCTCCGTAGGATTTTTCTTTCCATGTTCCGCGTTGAAGTCCTACTCTTCAACTCCGCGTCTTCCTTTCCCTGTCCCCAAACGACTCGTTTTGAAAATGGCGCCGAGACCGCCCCCCTCATATTAACGTAATCCCTCTCCCCCTCTCCGAATTGCCTGACCCCGAACGCCGATGATGGTTCTTTTTTCCCCCTCGCTGAACGCGGGGACTGATCCCTGACGAAAAAACAGTCCAAGTCAGGGAACGGCTGCTCCAATACTTTCCTTTAACATCCTTCTAGCAGTATTTACCCTTTTCCCCCCTGCTCAAGTCCTTGCCCAGGTTCCCCACTCCTCTTACCGGGATGCTCGTTTATATTTTCTACCTTTCCCCGCGCGTCATTTGACACTGATTTGTTTGCCCTTCCCATGGTCCCCGCTCTTTTTTTCAGAGAACCTCTCTTCCCCAGTTGCTTATCTACCCAGTTCGGGCTTCTGAAGAAGTACTCCTTGGTCGCCTCCCCCTTTGTTCCTGACTTTTCCGGCCCTCCTTTCTTAGCTCCGTAAGCTCTCACTTTTGGACGAATTTACTCCCCAGACAAGCCCCTTTGCCCCTTTTTCTTTTCCATTGCAATTTCGGGCAACAAACCGCAGGGCGAGGCTGCCCCTTTCCTTCCTTTTCTCCTCCCCAATCTGTTCCTCCGCCTGTTCTATCCGAAAAAAAAGATGCTTCCTACTGGAGTTAACTCAACAAATTGAACCAGCCCTCCTCCTCTTATTCTATTCTCTCTTTTCCTCCCTTCCTCTAGAGAGTTTCGGTGCGTGTGTTTCACTTTGTTTTCCTCACTTCTTCCATGTGTCTTCTACGTTAAGAAGAGTTGAGACCCCACAGGGCTTCCGCCTTCCTTTTTGAGCCGGAATATCGCAAATTCTCTGTGTCTGGTTGTTTCCCCTTTTAAGGAGTAATTGTTGCTTGGTTTTTCCCAGGGCTTCCTTTCGGTCGTTGAGTTTCTTCCTCTGCTATGGACTGCCTCCGTAGTGCAAAGGAAGGAACAGGCTTCGAATCGATTCTTCACCTTCTAGCCTCAGTATGCTCCCTTCCCCAGGATGTGTTTAGGAACCTTATATAGAAAACTTCTGTAGTTTCCTTTCGGAGAGCCTCCCAATTCAGCGGTTGCTTATCAAGTTGCTTGGGTCGACCTTTACATCTCCAGAAAGGTTTCTTTGCTCTTTACCTCAATTTAATGGGCATCTTCCCTTATAATATTTTTCTAATTCGGCGTTGTTGTCCCTCACCGTCCCTTGCTGGGCCGGGTGATAAAGTTCCTGGGGGCAGAGATGTTTAAATGTTTTCCATAAAGTTATCTGATTTTCCCCCCCCCTCCCCCCCCCTCATCATTAAGGTTTATTTAATAGTTGTCTGTGAATTTTCCCTTATGCTCGGCTTTTCTTTTTAGGTTCGTTTCCCTGGGCTCTTTTTACTCGAGGCAGCCAGGCAGACATTTACCCGTCCTTTCTTTTTTCATTACACAGTTAAGTAGGCTTAACATTCTTTTTTCGACGTTGCTTGCTTGTCTTTTTTTGAGTTATCAGCGGCCGCCTGAGTAATTGGATCTGTTTTGTACAACTCATCGGTGCTCCTTCAATTGTCCCCCCTTCTGGAGTCCCCCCTTTCCTCTTCCCCTCCTGCGACGCTCCAATTTTGGTGAGCTTTGCCACTTCGGCTCCTCACCTTGTTTTTACGGTTGCGCAGTAATAAGGCCGTTTTAATCGCGTTTACTTCCCCCCTTCCTTTTTGGCTCCTTTTTGCACAGAATACAGCACCTCAAAAGCCTTGCCCTTTCCTCGTCCGTGCGTCCCTGTTTTCGGCGTCAATCGATTCTTATGGACCTCTGAGATAATCTACACCTTTCCCCTCCCTTCATCTGTTTCCAACCAGGAATCATTATTTTTTTGGCTTGGAGTGTCTCTTACTGTCGCTCTCTAGCGGAGATTCAGTTTCTTTTTCGTTTGGGGGATAATAGGATTCTTTCCCTCTCCTTCTTACACGAACCGAAAAAAGGATCTCCTACCCAACCCGTACTTTTCCTTCATTGGTTGTTTCCTTTGGAGAAATAAGAAGCAGAGCTTGGTCCTCTTGACTGCCAGGATCTCTACCCTCCTCTTTTTTGGTGGATTACGTCCATCTATCAATGAGCAACCCCTCCCTGAACACAGCCCCCCCTTATTCGATTTTCAACCATTGAAACCCCCCATTAAGTTAACGTTTTTTCCCCTGCCTTTGATCCCCTCTCCTTTTGGCGTTTGAGATTCGTGGGAAAACCCACTCCTATCCCCTATTATCCCCCTTACCCCTTATATTCCAGCCATTTGAACTGATACCCCATCCCCCCAACCCCCCCTCTCCGTGGATTATCCCTTCCTCAACCTTAAAACGTCCAGTATGTCTTTTGGCCCCTTCGGGGATCGGGGTTGCAAACCTTGATTTTCACCAGACGATTATAAATCTTCTTGTGAACAACAGGCTCCTGCCTCTGTCCCTTTTCCAATTATGTTCTTGAATTTTTCCTACCTCAAGTCCATCGGTCCTCTGGTAACGCGATTCTGTCCCCGACAAAATCCAGAGGCATTAGAGAGAGTCAACTGAGCACTTCGGGCCGGCCATTCCCTCTTCCTGCCTCCAGACGGTCCTCAATTGGAAGGGGAACTTTTTTCATCCGTACCTTTTCCCTCCCTCCGGACACTTGGCCACGCGCAACGATCTCTTCAGGTTTGAGGCCGGAGGTACCCCCAATAAATAGCCTTACATTGATTCCTTCAACCCCCCAAATATCCAAAAAGAGCCCCCTCCGCCGTCCGTCCCCGCCTCCCGTCAACTCCGCGGATTTCCTGAGAAGACCCACAAAAAGACTCTGTTTTTTCCCCTGGCCCCTTCCCGTAGATCCTTCTCTTCCCCTGCCCCCCCCCAGTGACGAAAACGGTTTCCCCTCCCCCCTACGAGGTGTGCTCCGGCCCAGATCCAAGAGTAAACCACCTTCCTTTCTAGGGCGTTTTTGCATCATCATTGATGCCTGCCCAACAGTTTCACTCTTCCCTTCCCTCTGCCCCTCCGTTCACTTTACACGCCTCTAGTCCCTTTCCACGAGACATAGGCCGAACAGTTTTTCCCCCCCTTTTCCCTCTTCGCAGAATTGAAGCTACGGTTCTCTACCAATCTTTCCCTTCTAAACACCCGCCTTCCTTTTCTCCTCTCCGCCCAGTCCCGGACGATATTTCAGAGCCACTCTCTCATTTTCTAAACCCGAATTACTTAATCGCGCCCTTCCTCCCTATCCCCTTGAACGTACTGTCACTGCTGTAATCCATACTTTTGATCAGCATACCGCCTTGATGAGCTCCACGAGTCCTCCGGCGAACTTTATCAATCACGACACTCTCAAACCTGTTGCTTTTCGTCATTCCTTTGACAAGTTTCCCCACAGAAGGCATGTGTTGATCCGCGTCCCTGGCGCCCCCCCTTCTTTTTTCCGCCTGAGCTTGACCTAAAAACGATGATTAAGCAAGACTGCCCCCCCCTTTTACCAAGAGACGCACCGCTTCCCTTTTCTCTTTTTCTTTCTTTTCACTCTTTTAGATCTCGGTTCTTTCTTTAGCCGTGCTCCCTTTGGTTGTGCTCCAATCTTACAGGGTATTCAAGTCGCTTGGACCGAAGCAGTTGTTTTTCTGATTACCTCTTGGGCGAAGCCGGAAGGTCCTCTTCCTCCCCCCACCCCCTCGCCAGCAAATTGTTCCCTCGCCATTGTCTGTTTTTTTTTCCAGGCGATGGTCGTCGTTTTTGAGAGGGTGCCTGACGGATATTTGCCCCCTTGACGGTGAGTTTCCTTCATTCTTTCCTTTTCCCCTCTGCTGGCCGAATCTTAGCTGGGCAGCAAATGACATTTTTGACAAGATAGCTTTTCCTTTCGGAGCGAGCTTCCCCCTTTCCTCGGTTGTATCAGTTTTCCAGCGGGAAGGAACCTAGCCTGGCGTGGTTTGATTTGGAACCCCCTTTTATTTTTTTCAAGCTTCTCCTCCCTTTTCCGACTGCCCCTAGTACAGTTGAGTGTGTTTTCTTTAATTTTCCTTTGTAGCGCCCTCGATTGCCCTATTTGGCCCATGTTTTAAGCTTGAATACTTTCATGATTTAACGAAACCCAACTCATCAGTAAGGTCGGAACCCGTTTTTTTCCTGAGCAAATCGCTCTTCTTCCTTTTGAGGTCCTGTGGTTATTGGAAACCGGGCTGTTCTTGTCTTTTTCTCCAGGGCGTGAAACTCCGTAGGCTTTTCCTTTCCCGCCTATGGATCTTGTAGCCCCCCCATGAGGAGCCCCAGCCCTGTCCCTTTGCTGGCCCACACTTTGGATTTGCCCTCACATTGTGGAGAGGTACGTGGCTTCCCTTTGTGAACTTTTTTTTCATTCCGATATCGAGTTGTCTGAATTTCCCGGTTATTTTCCCCCCTTTTTCCGCTTACCTCCTGCCTTAAACTGTTTCTCTCTCTCCTTTCTTGCGCTCTTTCATTTCCTTTTTGAAGCGTCAGGCCTCTGGCAGTTTTAAGAAACTCGAACCCTAGCTGATCTTTTTTGTTCTAGCGTTCACCCTAATTACCTTACCTGCAAAATTTCCTTTCCCCTCAGTCCGGCGAGCCTTTTTTCCTGCCGTGCCCATCTTTGAGGAACGATTAATCCGATTTTGTTTGACCCAGACATATACTGGCCCCGACTCTTCCTCCCCTGGTTCCCTGTTGTTAGCTTTCCAGAAGATCCCCAGTTTCACCCCCTTTACTTTCGCGCTTAGAGTTTACGCCTAAGCGCGTGAAAGCTGCCACTGACCCCCCCGCCTATAAGGGGAGGACTTTCCACGAAAGAACACGACCGCACCCCAGGCTTTTCTTTACTCTCTTCCCCATTCCCGTCAACCCCCACCCCACCGTATGCCCCCAACACTGTCTTCTTCTTTTAAGTTTTCCTCCTGGTCAGAATTGAATTCCTTTTTTCTTTTCTGGCTCGTTCTCTTCCTTCTCAGCGTATCCCTCTCCCTCCGTTGAGATTATTCCCGGGACAGTCCCCTCCTCTTCCCTAGTCTACAACTCCCTCCGCACCAATTTTACAGAAAAACCCCCTAAATCCCGTTCTTTTTTTGTTTTTCCCCGGCCTCGTCTCAGAAGCCGTTTGCGGTAGTTCGCCTTTGGGCCACATACATCATCCCCCCTTATCCTTACCAGCCCCCACTTTCTCGCAATACTTTTATCCCCTCCAGCCCCAAAATATAATGCGTCGATAGTCTCTTAACATTTACCCTGACAATACGAGGCAGTCGATCTTTTTGGAAACATTTCCCCTCTCTCTGCTACCGAACGCACCCCACATTTCTCGTCCGGACGAGGCCGTCCCCCCCCTTTTCTGGCTTTGTAATTCTTGGTGCAAGCTGCACCCTTTTTCCTCAAACCTCCCCTTAGTAAGGTTACCTCCCTCTTTCTGACCACGACCCCTCAGGCCTTCATATTACGGAGCGCCCAACCTCTCCCACGTGACTGTTCCTTCCCCTTTCCAGCTCGAGAGAAATATTTTTCAAGATTCGGCCCCGTTTCGACGTCTCGATTGTTGCCTCTCCCCCCCCTTAGGGGTTTGAATTTTTGCGGTCTGAAGGAAACTTCCCTAGCCCGCTGTTACTCCCCCCTTTCCTAGGCAAAGTTTCTCCACTTTTTATCGTGGGCTCCGCCCCCCCCCTCTGTACGCGATGCTGTACGCGTCAACGTTTCCTGCAGGTCTCCCTTTCCACTATCTCCTCTCCCCCTTTTGCCAATTAGCCACGGAAAACTAAAATCGCCTGTCTGCACTCCACATAGTTTTCAATTTGATTTTTTCCGGTTTTTTTATACATTCCAAAGGGATTGTCCCCCGGCAGTTTTCCCCAGAGGCAATCGCTCGGCCCCCATGTTAACTTTCTCACGTACCCCTTACTAGACGCATTTTTACTATTCTATTTCGACAACATTTTCTTCTTTTCCCTGCCCCTTTTGCCCCCGACGAGATCGCTATTATTCCTTCCTCGTGGTCAATTGCAACCGCTGAATTTGGAGATATCGCCCCCCCGTAAGACAATTCAGATACCTTCCCCCCCCTTTTCTTTCTTCTCAAACTCTTTTTTCGGCAGCGGCACTCCGCTGAAGACTCCTCCTCCGTTTTTCCTCCTCCCTTGTCTGCCCCTTTCCTCTTCTCGTCCTCAAAGCTTATTTCCTAAAGACGCCTCTTTGCACCTTTCCCAATTGAGATGTGCCACTATAATTGGCCTTTTTCCCCTTTCCCCAACGGCATTCTCCCTGAGTGCCGGAATTCTTACATCCTTTCCCTTCAGCCTGGACTGGCTTGACCCCGAAAAACGTACGCGCTGGGAAAATGAGATTTTGCGACCCATAAGCCCCCCCCTTTTTCCCCCCCTTCTTCTCCTTCTTTTTCCTATAACCTCTTTTAGCGAGTTGAGAGCTTTTCAATTGGTTCCTTTCAACTCCCATTTCTTCCCCCAGTATGGAAAGGCAAGAGGGTTTTGTTTTTCATTCCCCCGCCCCTTCTTAATCAAGATTTTTCCCGAGGAGTCTCTCCGCTTTTGTTATCCCTTTTCACCTTCCTGCCCTCGCGCCACAATTTTCAGTTCAAATCGAATGCGCGCTCCCACCGCGGTTTTTCGCTGCTCGGCATTCACCGGCTTTCTCTTCCTCCTACGTATTGGTTTCTTCCGCGGAATATTCCCGCCGAGGTACCCCTTTCGCGCTTGCGCCCGCCGTTTTTTTTTCGACAGCAACCCTTGGATATAGGTTCCTCACAGACGATCGTCCGCGTGTACTTTTTTTTGCGGAGACGCAATTCAGTCCCGGGTTTTTTCCCTTTACCTCTGAAAGTCGCCGTAAGACGTGGATATGGTCCTTTTCCCAGGACGACCTTTTCCTTTCCCTTGCGCGTGTTGTTTCCAGTAATTCGGCGCTTTTGTTTTGGTTTTTTTTTTTTTGAACGTAAGGGTTCGCCCGCAGCTCTTCCTGATGGTCCTTTTTTTTCCCTCCAATAACATCTGATAAAAATAAATTTCCGGAGGTCCTTCTTTCGGATCCGGTTTGTTTGCCTTTTAGTTGCACATTCTGATAGGATTTCCGTTTTTGTCAGTGCTTGTTTGCTTGCTCTCCGGTAGGATGCCCAGTAGGGTAAAGATCCTGGACGATTGCTAGTTTGGCTACAGAGTGTGTTTGCTTAGGATTGGATTCTTCCTTGCGCCTTTTTTGAATGCTTCCCTGTTGTCCCCAGTTACAGCTTTCAACCCTTTCCTTATAGGTTGATCCTCCCCCCATGTCTTTATGCGGATTTTTCCAAGACTTTTCCCCTCCCAACTCTCCATTGAGTTGCGTCTCGAGTCTGTTCGTCTCGTCTTTGGGTCGATTGCCTAGCAGCCGTACTTTTTAAATCCTTCCCTTGGGGATCTTTTTTTCCTACCTCTCCATATTATCAGTATTGGATTGTTGCCCGTTTTGGCCCCCGAATTACGAAGGCAAGTCAACGTTGAGTGGCCTAGTGCATGGGGTTTTTCCCCCAAATCCCGTTTCGTCCCTGCATTATCTTGAAGTTTAATTTTGCCCCCCCCTATCCCGACTGTCCGACGTTTATCATCCGGAGTTGTTAATAAGATTTTTTTCCAGTTATATCTTTTGTTGCTGTTTTGACTTGCAAATTCTTGATTTTGGATCCTCCTTTGAAATGGTCCTATGAGGGGATCCGTTTGGATAATCGGTTCTTTACCTGGCCGAATCGCCACAAGCCCCCCCACTCCCCTCCCATTCTTTTTTTGAGTAACCCACCGGTAACTTATTGATCCTTTTCCCTTGTTCCTTGTTTTTTTTGAAACCGTGATTTTCGTTGTGGTTCTCCCTCGTGGCTTCTTTAGGTGGCCTGCTCTCCTCTTTTCCTTGTTTGGTATGTGAGACTAACAGATTTTTTTCCCCCTGCTGATACCCCCCCTCAGAAATGCAACGTCTTCTGTCCCAATGGAAAACAAAGTCCAACCTCATAAGTTCCTCTTTTTTCAGGCATCTCCATCGTTTGAGCTCTTGGAACCCCACTCCTATCCCTATTACCCCATGGATTAACCCTGCGTTCCCTTCTGTTCGTCCATTAATGATACACCTCTCCCCCCCCCCCATATATTAGATATTCTCTTTTCCCCCTACCCAATTGATCTTTCCGGAAAGTTTCAGGGAGTTTTTTTAACAGTTTTTTTTCCCTTTTTTTAGTGACGGCTTCCCCCTCAACCGTTTTTTTCCCCCGCCGCCCCCACCCCTGACTCGCGGACGAAAGGATTCTGGTCATTTAGTGTGCCATCTGCCACGCTCTTCCCCCTCCCTTCCTGTTGCGTTCCTTTGACGTTTATGAACTGCCCCCAGCCAAGGACGGCATTGTCCCTTCTCCCCCCCGATTTCCCAGAGGGCTATTCAAGCTAACGAACAATTGCCGAGTTTTTCCCTTTTCTGTTTCGCTCACTTTCAGCGCGCACCTCCTCCCCGTTGACCCATTGGACACCTTTTTTCCTTTGAAGGTTCCGCTGGGCCGATGACCACAACCTTCCTCCCCTTCCCCTCCTTCCCAGCTTACTCAATCCACAATCCCCCGTCTCCTCTCCCTCCTGTTTTTCTCGGCTCCGCCATCGACTCCGCTTCCCTTACGAACAGAGTTGGTGGCAACTTTTTCCTTGCTCTACCTGACCTTCATCTCGCCGTTGCCCGCACGTCCCCCTCCCCCCTCCGCCGATCAGACCTCTTTTTGACTCAAGTTACCCCCTTGATCAGAAAGCCCCCCACATTCTTTTTTTTTTTAACCTCCCCCCATCTGAACTTGATTAAGACGGAAAGTTTATCGCTGTCCTTTCCCCCGGAACCTTTCCCCCACGCACCCGCCTGCCGTCCCCCTTTAATAATTATGGAACGCAGGAGGCCCCAGTTCTCGCGTCCCCTTCCACAGTGATTCTCCCCCCTCCCTCCCATCTTCCCTTGATGTGGAGAAGTACCTTTCAAACTAAATACCCGCTATTTTGTCCCCGCTCTCCGCCCTTCCCCCCCTGCCCGAGCAGCTCAAAATATATCCCTGATTTCCAAAACCCCATTTTTTTCAGATGCCGCGGACAGCGATTGAAGACTCCTCCCTTCTCAACCAAGCCTTTCCCAATATGATTCGCTGAAGCTCCACCCTCCCCTGCGCCTTGAACCTCCTCCTGGCCAATGTGGGACCCATATAATTGGGCCTAAATTACCGGCAGCGCCTGATGGTGAAGTCCAGTTGCTTCGCCCCCCTTATTTTGGAAGCTGGTCTTCCCTCCCCCTAAACGCGCTTCCCCTCATCGTTTCTTTAGCAACCCCCAATTGATTGAAACCTTGCCCCGAGTTATTCCCTCTATTTTGAATTTTTGCGGACCCCGAGATTAGTGCTTTTCCCCTTTTGTCTTCCAATCTCCACCCCTAAATGATTGGACGCAGAGTTTCTTTAGTCCATTATGTTCCCCTCCATATTTTTGGTTTGCTACTCTTCCTCATCTAGAGTCCTTGGAATGATGTCTTTTTCACTGTTCACCTGTTGACGGTCCCCCCTTGATCGAGCACCCGCCTCTCTTTCTCTCTTTTTTTCCCGGGTTTACTTCAGTATACGCTTATGCAGAGAGGCCCCCCTTTCCTTCCTGGCTTCGTTCCTTCGAGTATTCTTCAAGATTCTTCTCCCCCGAGATGCCGTGTCCGGCTGGTTTTTTTTATCCGCACACTTTCTATCGGTATCCCCGAACCATGCCGTATCTTCCTGTGTTTTGCTTCTTGACCCCAATCAGCTGTGTCCCTCCCCTTTAGTCCTCATCGTCTCCCCTGTCTTTAGGGATTTGGAAAGGATCGCTTTTTCATTCGCGGACATTATTTACTTTCTTCCTCTCTCGTTTGTTTTTTTTTTTGATGCGGACGCGGTAAGGTTTTTTCCCTCCTTGAATCCCGTTCTCTTTTTCTTTTTCCCCCCGCCAATTCTCCCAGTAATTGGTGAAGCTCTTTCGGACCCTTTTTTGAACATTCCTCCCCTTGTCTTTTGCTTTTCTTTTCTCTTTCAAGGAGAGAGAGATGAAGTGTAGCGCCCTTTTTTGCCCCCTCGTCGTTGGCTCCTTCCCTCATCGTTTCGTTGAAGAGGGGCGGCGTTCGGATTACTTCTTTCCCCCGTGCTAGATTTGTTAGCGCTGGGCTCGGTACCTGCTTTTTCCGCTTTTCCCCGTCCCTGTTGCCAATTTTTCCCGGCGCTCCAACACAAGGTGCGCGGACCTTTGAAATCCCGACCAATTTGCGTCTTTCCCGCGTGTCTGCCTTTTTCCTCCGCTTCACTTTTTTGTCTTAATGTTTTGGAAATCCTTTCATTTTTTTTTCTTTATAACTCCCGTTTACCCTCGCCCCAGGAAATTTTGGGATATTTTCAGTACTTAGTTAAGACGAAAAGAATTGTACCGGTACGCCTTCCGGCGAGACCCTTTCCTTGTTTCCAGGAATGGATTTTTTCCTTTTTGGAAAAGTATGGGAAAACCTCTCTGGGGACGAGGAAGTTTGGGACAAAACCAAAACCCCACATAAAAACCAAACAGTAACCCAACTTTTTTCCCAACCCATCCCCAAACACCCACAACCCCCCCACCCCCCCCCCCCCCCCCCCCCCCCCCCCACCCCCCCACCCCGCCCCCCCCCCAGGGTAGTTTCATTTAACAATCTTCAAATTATTGATTTTGAGTTATCCGAAGTCGCTCTTCAGATTTCTCTCCTTTGAACCGAGTTTGGAATGAGGTTCTTTTCCCACTATGTCTAGTCCCCTGAACTCCGCCCCTTTCTGCGCTCATTAAACAATGACTCCTTCCTTTTGTCCTTGTTCTTGACCTTAATTGCGGCTTCCTTGTCCCCCTCGTTCATTCTTTTTTCTTCTTTTCTTCCTTTCTCTCCTTATTTTAATCCGGTTTTGTTGAATTCGATCGGAACTACTCAAAGCGCTGCCCTCTTCCCCCTTTTTTGAAAGTTCTTTTCCCCACCTTTCCTTCTTTTTTTTCCCACCCTGACCCAACCAACCTGCAATATAAATACTTCCTTTTTTCCGTCCGTGCGTTATCCGCTCAGAAGCCGGTGTGCATAGTGTCCCTATCCTATTATCCCTTTTCCCTTTCCTTTTCCCAATTAGCTACTCGAAATTTTTAAGGACAAGCCCAAAACCAATATCCTTCTTTTTATCATCAATTCAACCCACTTGAGTTCTGCCTTCCCCCCAGTCGGATAGGGTTGCCCCATTGATTCCATCTGATTATGAAATTTTCCTCAAATATTTTTGCACTTTTTTTTACCCACAGGGACTCGGCCCTTTTAAGGCTTTTCTTGTTCCTTTCGTACTTTTCTTGTGTCCTTTCGATAAAGCGAGAAGGTCCCTCCCCCTATTTCGAAAAAGACCAATCTACCGGCCGATTTTATTACCTTCCCCTCTGCATTTCCCTAAGTTTACGGACATTTTTCTTTCTCCCCTCCCCTCCGCACTCAACGCATCGTTGGTCGGGAGCGCCTAAGTTCAGCTCACCGTGCCCCCCTTTGTTTTTAAAATAGTCAGTTTTTGTAGATTTCCCTTGCGTTCCACCCAACAGACCCCCTCAGCCAGATTCTACCCCCCCATCCACGCACCCTTTCGACGTCTGAAAATTCGAAGATCATCACTCCACTCGTGTGTAATCTTCACGGAACGAGAGTTTCAATGGCGCGTTTTGGCCCCCCTTTCACATTTCTCCTCATTGCAATATTTCCCTTGACCCCAAGCAGGTAGAATTCGATTCCAGGTCCCCTGACCCCCTGGACCAGCCCTCCCAAAATAGTTGACTTTTTCCTCTGTCCCACGGGATTCAGTCTTTGCTTCCAACACAGTTTTTATCGGGCAATCGCTGCGCAACAGGCCTTCTCACGCTTTCACCAATTCGTGGTCCCCCCCTCGCCTTGGAAACTTGCGTTTTATGGTTACCATCCCCCGCCCTTTACCTGATTCTTTCTTTTCTTACTCTCCCGTTCCAACGTTAACCGAACTTTTTTCTAACAAGTTCTCTTTCTTTCACTCCCTATATCATTTTCTTTTTTCTCAACCCTCTGACCTGCGGGTCGATCTTATTCCCTCCGTTGCAGTAAGCTTTTCCCGAAGGGTCAAACCCCTCGTCGAATATGAAGATTTACAGCCTCCAGTGCCTACTTGCAGCCACTGGACACCTTTCTCTCATTCATTGACCAAATTGTTTTTACCAACTGGACAGTTTTTCGAGCGTTGTCCTTTTTTTTTTTTTCACTTCTCCCCATCTTTTCGGAAGGGGATGGCTCGTCCGGCAACCCTTTTTTGCTTTCCCCCAAGCTTTCCTTTCGCCGTAAAAAAGCAGAACCCTTCCCCCTATGATCTCTCTCTTCTTCTCCTCCCCTGTTTTTTTTTTTGTTTTCATCATTTGTTTTTTTGTTTTCCCTCTCCGTTATTCAGGCCTCTTTTGGTGCCGGACTCGTGCCCCTTCCGACCTTTATTTTTGCCATCTACCCCTCTCTTTCATGCCTGCTGTTGTTCCCCCTTTTAAATGAATTCCGCTTCGTGCCCATCGCATCTTTTTTAGTGCCTTTAAGGATGGAGTATTTTTTTCTCTGTCTTCCCCCTGCCTTGGCTGTTCTGCCCACCAGGAATTGCTGTGAGTATTGCCTCCTCTCCCCTTCGCGCACCCTCTTCCCCCAGGATGTTGTTTTTTTGTTCGCCATCTTTTTATAGTACCGGCAGGAGGCTCAAATCCCCATCATTTGTTAGTTTGACTTTTTGATCGAGCCATCCCCCCTTTCCTCTGTGGCCTCTTTGGATGTCACTTTTCCCCCCCGTTTTGCCTTTTAGAAGACTTTCCGAATGCGCTTTTCTCGAAGTATTACAATGATTTCTCCCTGGGCTGGCTGTGCGTGACTAGGTTCCCATGTTGCGCCTTCTGGACTCTCCCGTTTTAATTCTTTTTTGTTACACCCCCAACGTGAATCCAGGGGTTACTTCCTGCCCCCCGGATTGGTGTCATTAGCCTTTCTTCTTTTCTTTGCCGGTTCCTTTTCTCTTTTGCAATTTTTTTTTCAGATTTCTGAAGAAGTCTTGCTTGCTGAAATTTTGCCCCCGCGTCGTTGGTCCATACTCCGATTTTTAGGGGGTTCCTTCCGCGTCTGGACCCCTGGGAGTTTAGAGGTAGATTCTGTTTGATGTTTTGTACCATGCTCTTTTGCCTCTCTTCTGATGCCCCACCTAGATCAGTAGTTTTTTTTCCCCCTTGGTGTAACAGGTTCCGGCAGGACCTGTCCCTCCCCCGTGAACACAATTTGCTTGCTTTGCTCGATCTGACATGCCTTTTCCTCCTTCATTGTTTTCAGTTGTTTTCCCCGATAAACCATGCCGGGCGATTTCTTACGACTAAATCCTTTCTTGGGACGTCTTTGGCAGCTGCACCGAAATCACTTTAAGCAGAATTTTCCTGACGGGCCTCGGTTTCCTGTTCTGCCCCATGTTTTAAAAGCATGAGGACCATTCCAGGATTCCTCGCTTTTCAACCATTTGCCTACTCTGTCCGAACGTCTCATTCCTGGTCACTTTTTTCCCTGAATTAAAGACGCATGTCATTTTTTTTATTCGTTACCCCCCTCCTGTTCCGCCCGACCTCGGTGCTCAAGGGAACCTTTAAGCGTTGTAATATCGGTTGTTCTGATATTTTTCCCCTGCCGATCCCCCGAAATACAGCACCCCACGGATGCAGTCCCCATGCCGTAAAACGCCCCCTTATTTATTCTTCTTGGTTGCAAGAAGTCCTCCGGTGAGGTTTTCTGCTTTTCCCCCCCCTCGTGTACAGCTTTTCGGATGGTTTCTTGTACCTCTATACGGTTTTTTTTGAGAGATCAGGCCAGCCTTCCACCAGACGAGTGCCCCCCCCCGCTTTGACCCCCCCCTCCCAAGTCCCCCTTTTCTTCTGAGTCCCCATACCATTACGATTAAGAAGGTACGTTTTGGGTCGCAGTGTCTACTCAAGCGCCAGTTCCTGCCCTCATATTCCCCCGTACACCAGCTCCCCTAAAACTTTCTTACCGTACGCGAACGCGGACATTTTTCCTGCGACCCTCCCGCCCCCCCCAATATCATTTTTCGTGATAGTGTAAATTACCTGCCATTATGATACTCGTTTCTTCTTTCGTGGGGATTGCTTTCCCCTCCCCATCTTCATAAATTTTGAACGCCGAACCACAGGCTCGCCGTACCCTCTTTCCCTTATTTGCTCTTGTGTTCAAAGCTCCCCACCGCATCCCAAGAACTTTTGTCGAATGGTCAACGCGTTCCCCGATTATCCCAGAGGAATATTACTGCCGACACACTCTGTCCCCCCCCTTCATGTTCCTCGCATTTCCCCTGGTCCTTCCGCGCAGACGCACCCTCCAAACCTTGAAGATTTTTTCCATTGAGCTTACGAGTTCAGCGCCACGGCACTACCTCCGGACACGGGAAATCTAGTTCTGGAAGTGGTGGCCCTTCGTACCCCACAAACCGTAGCCCTTGACCGCGAAAAGTTCCCCCATATCAGTTGAAAAGTCGACGCGCAACTCTTGTCTCCCCCTCTCCGCTCGAACACTCTCTTTCTCTTTGTCAATCAGCCCCCTCCCCCTCGTTTGCTTGACATGTTTCTCGGCGCCCTGTTTTTTAACTATCTACCCAACACGGCAACTCACGCCCCGCGAGTCCCCTCCACTCCTGAGCTCAAGCCCATAGCTTTCAGCGCACCTCCTCTCCTCTGGCGGGTTTGTACCCTTCAAAGTCTTTGGTCCCCCCCCCAAAAAGTTTCAAGCGGTACTCTGCACGGTTAACTTTACAGCACACTTCCACTTTTATTCTTTCCCCCCAACACCTCGAAGCGAGGGGTCCGCCGATTCTGAAAGTGAGTTCCCGCCAGATGACCGGCTGCTCGGTCGATTCTACCTTTCCCGCGTTCATAACTTAAAGTTAGCTCGAACCAGGACCTCCTCTTTTCCCTTTTTTGTCGAGAACCAACTATATCACTTCTCGGCTTTCCTAACCTTACGTCTTGGGCCAAGAAAGCTCATCTGAAGAGATCCCTGTTATTTTTTGCATGTTTTTCCTCACCCTTTCTTTCTTATCCCGATCCCCTCGATCCGCAACTCCCCAACGACCCTGGTCACCTACAATGGTCCTCGTTTCCCGCGGACAAACAGATGCGCGTTGTTCTATTAAGTCTGCTTGCCCCCTCTTTCTGGCATCTTTTTTTGTTGTCTTTCCCCGTCCCTGGACTGTTACTACCCTGGCTTTTCTCACCAAATTTCAATCTTTATTATCGTTTTTTGCCTCTGAGAATAAGGGTCCCGCGGCGTTGATTTTTCCTTGTCTACCCCCCCCCGGTATCATAATAATAGCTTCTTTTCGTTCAGCCAGCCATGGCTTTCCCTATTGGGGCCGAAGCCGAGGCCTGCCGCTCTTTTGGACTTTTTTCCCCCCTTTCATCTGCGTCGCCCCCTTTTGATAGTGGCCCCCCTCTTGCGTGGTGCTTCACTTCATCGTCGTGCGAGTTCATCCGTGATTGCCTGACGCGACTTATTCCCCCAACTTCGGCATTTTCTTTCTTCAAGATCGCCGTGTGAGATGCCTATACTTCCAGGCTGTTTCTTGAATCCTCCTTATGGCTAAGATCGTCGTCTTTGCGGAAGTGCGCGCCCCTCGCTTATAACCGTTGCGGTATCCTCCTACTCCGGTGGCGTTCTTTTAACTACCCAACTGTTCATGGGACCTCCGTTCCGAGACCCCTTCCTTTTTGTCCCTCGTCCCGTCGTCAGTGCGGCGATGAGTGGTTCGTTGCGTCCTCCTTGGAGCTGATGCCCCTCCTTGAAACTGCTTTTCCTTTTCATGTAATCCCTTTTCCTCTGATGGTCCCCCCAACCCCCGCTTCAAGAGTGGTGGACATTCTTTCGTCTCCCCCCTTCCTTGCCGAGCCCTTTTTCGGTGCGTATTTGAACCTTTGCGAGCCTTTGAGATACAGTTGCAGGCTTCCCTTTTTTTTCCCATTGGTCTTTTGCTTCCTTGACGCATCCTTTCTTTTTCGAGGTCTGAGTAGGAGTTTTTCCTCTGATTTTTTATTGTTCCTTGATATCAAGTGGGTTTTTCTTTGTTCTTCTTTTCCCGGAGTCCACCCGCAGATCGAGTGCGCTCCCCAATTTCCGATTCTCTTTGGAACGCAGTCCCCCCCCCCCCCCCCTCTTCCATTGTTCTTTGGTGGTGCCAGCTTTCATTTTTCTTCGATTCCTGTTTTGAATGGCGTCGGAAGTAATCACGGTGCCTCGGGATCCTTTTTCGTGTTTCCTCACTCTGCGTACCTTTGGTCTTGTTTTTCAGTGGCCCCCTACCCCATTACAATCCCCACCCCAAGAATTGACCTGCCTCGTCCGGCGAGCCGTGTTTCTTTTCCCCCTGACTTGGTCATAACGTGGTTCCCCCCCCCCAGCCTTTGGCACCCTCCGCTGCCCAGTATCACTCTGTCCCCCATTAATCTAAAGGATCCGCCGCATGACCTGGGCTTGTTCTTGTAATGTTAGAGCCCCTTGGGAAAGGTAAAGTCCGCAGGTAATCCAGTGGATTAGGGCCCTCTCAGGCTCAACCTCCCATAACTCAAATTTTTTGCTGCTTTCCCCTTTACAAACCTCCAACGATGATATTGCAGTTGTTGTTTATGGCATCAGGCCTCCTAGGCTGTTTTTTTTTGTATCTCGTGTCCTTCT
>Ga0179591_1333800_pt1 | contig 19017 bp, 9 predicted proteins | sample CZOMad2_1_08_16f_FD_182891 | JGI IMG/M metagenome (GOLD analysis project Ga0179591, IMG submission 182891) | Vadose zone soil fungal communities from Angelo Coast Range Reserve, California, USA - CZOMad2_1_08_16fungal (PacBio error correction) | ecosystem: Environmental > Terrestrial > Soil >... | reverse complement strand
AGAAGCCCTTTTTGGGGGGGTCCGCGGTTTTGCTTTTTTTAGAACGATCCTCTTCTGCTTTTATCTTTTCTTTCTTCCCCTTTCTTCACAAAGTCTCTCCCCTTCGCTAGATAGGCACCGATTGGCGCGTTTCGAGCGGTGGCCGATGTCACCGAGTCACGTCCCTCTTTCTCCACTTTTCTCCCCCCTCCCCTCCCCTTTACATGAGAATGAGGGCTGACCGGGTACTTCCCCCCTTTCCCCAATTCCTTGGGTTTTGCCTCAGAAATCTCTTCTACGGTAGAATTTCTCTCCGCTCTTCCCCCGAGTATTATGTCCGCATTACGGGAGAGATGCTCCCATCGCCCGTTCTTCTATTGTTTTTTTTTTATCTTTTTAGTGCACACCCCATTGGCTCCTCCCATGTTCCCCCCCCCACAATTAACATCAGGAGGTTTAATCGACGATCTTTGTTTTCAAGTACTGACGAGTGAGTACCCTCTCTTACGGCGTTTCTTCCTCTTCTTTCCTGTTTCTAGAGGCAATCACTTAGTTAAGGTTAGGAGTTCGGTTCGATCCCCTGTTTTCCCTTCGCCGTGAGTCCGAACGGCGTTACGCGGTCCTTATGTACCCCCTGTCTTTCTTCCTTTCCACTCGAATTTTTTGCCCGCTTTTTCCTTTTTCCAGGTTTGAATTGTTCAGTTCGATTTAGCGTCCTTATTTTTCTCTACCTCCCACTGTGAATTGGATGCTCGGCCCAGGTCCAGGCTTTCCTCCGTGTTTCTTTTCGACTCCCTCTTTGGCGTTTCCGACTCCCCCTTCTAAACCTCCATTTTTCCCGATAGGACACTCTTCCTACTTCTCCACGATCCGTCCTCCCCAAAATCGTTGCCTGCCACCTCTGGAGTATAGCGCAGGAAGTCAAGTCTGATGAGCTTCCAGCGAGAGAGTTCGTACCCTCAGTTCGCTTAATGCGACTTTTCCTGGGAATTGCACTTCCCCTTAAGCAGAATCTTTTCTCCTAATGCCCCACCACCCCTACTATAGAGCATATCGATCATCCGGAGATCGGCCTTCCTCTGTCGTGTCTTTCTCTCTTCTCCTTCAATCCCCTACCCCACTGACGTTCGCGGAACCGGGTGTCCGTCGTGTTTAAGCTTTGTCGGTGCGACATACTGAAACATTCCTGCGACGTTCCATCGTTTTGTTGAGAGCCGTTTGGGATAGGATCTCCTCCTCTCAGATATACCGGCTGCCGGCGCCATTCTCTCTATGACTCGTCGACGCCTTACGCTTGGACAACACAGTATCCTATTTCCTTTCCGCTTTTCCGCACGTTTTCTTCCTACAGCTCTTTCTGGTTCTCCCCTCCTCTTTTAGTCTTCACGCTACCATGCCAAGAACTAGATCTTCTCCTCGAATCCTTTTCTCCCCTTCTTCTTCGTGCGATTCTCGGACTGATTTCTATCCCCTATGCCGAGATTCTCTTCCACTTCAGCCCGCACCTCTTCCCTCCCCTCCCACGTGTGTTTTCCTGCTAGATCCCTTCAGTGTCACGCTTCATCTTCTCTTGCTCCCGGCTGCTGTACATTCTCTGCTCCCCTATTTTCTGATCGACATGAATTCGATTCTAGACTTTCTCCAGCCCTTCTCACGACAGCCTTAGCGGTGCACGGAGTTTCGTGCAGCTTTTCTTTGAGCTAAACTTCATTTTTGTGCCAGCTCCACACGTTCCCCAGCCGACAGCGGAAGCGACGTGTCTTACGCCCGCCTTGCTGAGCGAGGGTCACTGCGAAACCCTCCCCTCGTATTCGAAGGTGCAGCTCGCTGTAAACTGGGCCCGTTAGTCGCGAGAAATTTTTACGGCTTCCCTATTTCGTGCCCCGAGCCAGGCGATCTGCGTCCCCGTTTCATTTCAGATTAGATGGACCAGTAAGTGGGTACCCCACTCTTTGCTTTCGCTCCTTTCACTGCTTGAAGCGGAGTTTTCCCCCCCAGGAGCCCTCCTGCAGGGCAGGGTAATATTAAGCATTAGGCCGAGGCAGTATTGTTATCGCGTGTCATCTCGACGACATCGACGCTTACCCGTTAAGATTCCCCTAGTGTCGGGGTCCAACCCCTTTTCAGTCAGATTTTTTGAAGGGGAGGACAGCCTTTCTGTCTAGCATTCCTGACTCTCTTTTGCTCGGTGTCGTGAGGGCCTCCGTTGAGGACTTGATGAAGGAGTCTTCAACTCTTTGCTTTGTACGTTCCTCCAGTACGAAGGGAGAATCAGTTTTGAATCTCATTCTCAATCCCTCTATCGCCGTCTTTTCACGTATAATGTCGGGCGTACGCCCATTGATTTCTCTCCTCAGGTTTTTTTACCTCATTCTCTTCGATGAAGAGGTCCGTACCCGGTGTTCCATTCCCATTTTTTCTCCCTTTTGAATGTCCCCCTATTATTCTCGAAACCTCGGTCTGACTGAGATCTTTTTTACCCCCCTTTGTGTTGTTGAAGATCCTGGAAGTCTTCTTGGTATTTGCAAAATCACGATCGTCAGGTTAAGTAATAGGGGAATGCCGCGACACCCTTCCCCCTAACCCCGTGTGTAACGTCACCTACCGGGGGATCCTAACTCCTACGCCGCGTGACACCGAGGCCGCTCACAATTTTCGTACAAGCATTGGGTTTCTCCAATCCCCCTTCGATGACGTTACTGCAAGTTTCGCCTCTCCCTCAGTATTTCCTCCGATGCTATGTATTAATGCGCACTCCCCAGCGCTCGGTGCCGACCCTCCTTCCTTCAGCCCCACTCGTTTTTGAACCCCTGCAACTCACTGAGCAGGACCGAACCATACCGAGGGTAGGTGACAGATCAGTAGACAGAAGAGGCCCAGTTGCCCCGAGTCCGCTTTTTTTGACCCCCCGGCTGAGGGAGCTCTCCCCGTATCCCTCTGGGAGCTATCGTAACGCTTTTTTTTCGTTCTTTTTTTTTTCTTTTTGTTGGTTTTTACACCCTGTGTTCTGTTTATCCTTTTCGATTCCCTTTTCTTTTCCTCCATGCATTTGACGTACTTCTCGTTAGTCTGATTTAGATGGAAAGGTGTAGTATCTCTTATTTGCGCTTTCCCTTGCCTTCGAACTTCTGCGCGTCTTCCCTTTGATCTCTATGTTCGCAAGGTCCGAGAGCTCCTCCCTCGTCCCTCCTCTCTCTCGCTCTAATTCGTGTCATCTCCCCCAGTGTCGAAACGACCCTACTCCCGCCTCTTGGTTTTTTTTCTCTTCCTGTTTGCATAAAAGGAGTCGTAAATAACGAGTTCCCTCCGTCTTCTCGTCCGGCCAATGAGGGGTGTTACATCTTTAATAGTGATCTCCCGAGCCCTTTCCGTTTTCACTCCCCACAGTAGGAGACTTAGCTTTACACATCTTTCGCATTTTTCTTGTCCTAGTGACTCTGCGCGTTTTTAAGATCCTTAAACCCCCTGGCGTTGGTCCAGAGCCGCTATTGAGTTTGCTGCCCTTTGTCCTCGAATTATTATCAGGCCGTCGAATTGCCCCCCGAGCTGTCTTGCGTAAAGCCCCTTTACTTGACCGTTTTTTTTCGTCGCTAAGATCCCCTCGGTTTGCCGGTTTCCCTTTCGGTGCATTTCCCATTTTGGGATCGGCGACTTCCCCGCCGTAGTCGGCGTTTATTTTAGGCGACGAGGATTACGGACCCCGATAGAAGACAGCCTTCACGTATTCTATGACGGATTTTCTTACCATTACTTCCTCGTGGCCGACGTCCCCCCCCCTCTGATGACCTCTTTCGGTTCTTGGATAGTCCCAAGGCCCCGGCGAGCATTGCCGAGTTAGTGTCCCCCCCCTTAAGGACCTGGCTCTGTCAGAAAATGAGCTCCCGTACTCGTGAATTCTTTTCTCGATCGCCTGTTAGAGTCAAATAGGTTCATTTATCATCCCCTTTCCGTTCCCTTAGTCTTAATCCCCGTGCCCTCTCCCCTTTTTTCATCTTGACACATAGCGTTGCTGCGAGTTCCCTCTCACGTTACTCTTCGTCCGACCTCGACGTAATACCGTGCTTTCTTGCCCCCTGGCCGAGAAATCTTTGTTTATCCTGCTAGCTCTTCGTTCCTAGTTTTCTCCCTCACTTCGACACCTGCTTTAGTCGATCGTAGTCAGCTAGAACTTCGGTCGAGAAAGGCTTTGGGCAATTCCTGCACGCGACTATCGTACACACCGGGCCCTGCCTGTACGTCGTGACGCGGAACTTTGCTTCCGGGGGTGGGGGACCCTGAAGTCGGACAAGAGTCAAACACGTACTTTTAGTAGACGCGCTCTCGGGAGAGTAAGGTCCAAATCCTCCCCCCCCTGTCCGTACGATCCCTTCTGCGTGTTTGGTAGATTCGTGTTTGCCCGGCGACTCCCGAAACCCTCTGTATCCTCTTTTCCTGACTGCAGGACTCGTCGTTATGGTCGAGCGTTCCTTTGTTTCCTACCAAAACCAAATCGTCCCATGCAGCTTTAACGACAGAGGGGAAATTCGGCCAGCGCCTAGCTCTGGCCCCGCGGCCCCGACGCGCAGTACTATCTTGCTTTCCCCGTGGTACAGAGGCCTTGTTCCCCTGCGGTTATAAATTTCATATTGAGCGGAGCGTAATCTTTCCCCCTTCCAAACCACAACGTCTCTGGAAATTTTCTTCCTTTTTTGGTATAACCTTATTGCGTTCCCTCACCAGGTTGGGGTAAGACCCAGATCAGCACCCCCTAGATTCGGTTTTTTTCATGCTGAGCGAATCCCCCCGTTTAGGTTTTTCAGCAGGTCTCCTCTGTACATGTTCTCCCTTAGAGATGCAGAACTTGGGATTTCGTCCTGTACCTTAAGGGATCTTTCAAGAGTCTGAACAAGGACTTTCTGTTCCCTCATGGACACCTTATTATGAGATACAGTGGTTTTTGACGATGAGTCTGATTGCTGTGACACCACCAGTTGCCCGAATTTTTTTCCTGTCTGCTCCATTAGTCGTCTAGGAGACGGACCTATTTCCGTCTGATTTCTTCCGCCGTCTGTGTTTGACAGGACCCGAGTTTGCTCCTCCAGACGCTCTTTGATAGCTCTATATCGCAATCGGTACCCCCGCCGCTCGTAATCCACCGACCCCCTTGCACATGGGGCTATATCCTGCGCCGCTCCCCGATTCTACCGCTCCGATGGAAGTATTCAGAGCTGCTCCTGGCGGTTTCTTTCCTATTTTTTTCGCATTAGAACCTTTTTGAGCCCTCTATCAATTGAATGGTCCTTTCTTTCTTTCTTTGTTCTCCTTGACTCCCAGGTTTTGTTTTCTCTCAGCCTTCCTCCGCCGATTTTTTATTCTCTTGTACCTTATTCTCTTTTTGCCCCTCCTTTCGCGGATGTCGCCGGTTCTTTCCCCCCCCCGCCACGGATAGAAGTGACCGACGGGATACTTCCGTTCGTCTCGTTCGCTGTCTTTTTTTCCTTCCTCACGCGTTCCTGAAGATTCGATAAGCCTCCCCCCCTTTCTTCTGATCGTCTGGAACTTATTCTACCCGATCTCCTGTTCCCCCCCTTCCGTTATCGATTTTTTTTTTGTGCTTAACCCTTTCCTGGAGAAGGTGACCACAACCTTACGCGTGATTTCCCTAGTCTCTTCGATCCTCCCCCCTCATTTTTCTCAGTTGCACACATCCTTACAGCGATCCCTTTCCCAGATGTTTCCCTTTTCAAGCAGTCCGTTTTCCTCTTCTCTATTGAGATAAGGTCTGCCTCTAGATGTATTTGTTTTCCCAGTGACTCATGCTCGCTGTGTTTAAAGGATTTTTTTTCGATATTCTAGTTGGATAAAGAGCTCTCTTCCCCAGCCCACTCTTTTTTTTGGCATCCTACTCCTTCCCGGTATTTGAGGCTTTCTGAGGCGTTTTTTCAGAATGATCTTTCTTTTCTCAAAGCTTTCTTCACCACCCTTCGTTCTGATGAGGATTTCGAGCGGAGTATTGAGGATCAGGAAGTTCCAGTACCGGTTTCCAGTTTTCTACTTTCCTTGAAGAGTTAATTTTTTTTCCGAATGAAGGTCCTTCTTTTCGGATCAAGGACTCACTTTTCTTAGCGCCCTTCCCTTCCCCTCATTATATCACGTCCAGATAGTTATGGACGCTTCGAACCTTACCTCTTTTTCGTCATTCCTTTTTACTCTTGGCCTTTCTTTCTTTTCGTGATCCCGACACTATACAAGCTCCCCTGTTTGTCTCAGACGACTGGGGTAGGGTGCGTGAGGGGACTTTCCTTTTAGTGTCTTTTTTTTTTTTTCCTTGTTTTTGAATCCTTCTACCCCTGATGTGCATTCCTTCCCTTAGCAAGTAACGTTTTTTCTTTTAGTCCCAGTTTTTCTCCGGACCGTTATCGTGCCCGTCCTGTCTTCTTTCGGGCGCTGCGCTCTTCCCATCGTTAGCACTTCTCGATATGTTCCCTGAGGTAAGGTCTTTTTTTCTTCCCCGCGCTGTCCATCGATCCTCCTGCATTATCCGTCTACAACCCGACCTGGTTTTCAGTCCCCCCCGCTACGCGCCCTCGTTTCTGGTGATTCACGAAGCTCGACTTCGCTCGCTGTTTTTCCGCAATCTATTTTTTTTTCTCCCCGCGCTCTAGGATTTGCTTTTTTTCGATGTTTTTTTCTTGATGGAATCCCGTTTTAAAGCCAGTAGTAGAATGAGATTGCTCCCTTTTTCCCAGTCCACGTTAGCTTTTCTAGTGACTCCCTCCCGAGTTTTTTAGCACCCTTCGTAGATTACGAGGAATTATCTAGGCTTTCCCCATCCGTGTTGTTGTTTGTTGATCTTCTTCCGCGACCCCCCCTGTATCATGTTTTCACGACTCGAAGTTTCTCAGGTGGAGGTTGTAGAGCGTGAGTTTTTCCTGTTAGACACGATTCGAGTCGAGTTCGTTGCATCCCTTTTTTATTTTGCCTACCACCCCTTCTCCGATTTCCTGGAACTCTCCTCTTAGCCGACTTATCGGCACCGAAGTTTCTTTCAAACTCTCGACCTTTCCTTTCTCCGCCTTTTTTTCCTCTTCCGACAATCTCGGGTTGAGGAGTTCGCGTTTTTTTTTTTTGATCGGTAAAGACCGACGCTTCGATCTGTCTTCTCTTCCTACCGACTGTAAGTTAGGGCAAAGAAAGACGTGAGGGGTTATTCGATAATCTCCCCCCCCCTCTGAGTCAGAGATGTTCCTCCCCTGTACGTCTCCCCCCTTACTCAGGTGTACTGTTAGCCGGAGATTTTCCCGGTTTTTTCCGCTATGTAAGTTGCCCGCTAGAGAGCCACATTTTCCCAAGCACCCTCTCTCTTTCGGCAGTTTTTGGATGCGTCTCGCTCTCCGCCGCCAAGGTTCCCCTTTAACCTAATAGAGATGGAGCTGCTCTCATTTCTGTCCTTAGTTCCTTCAGTATCTCCTTTAGGGGTCTTCGTTTTCCGACTCAGAGCCTCCAGTCCTTTAGTTGCGGATCAATCCATTCTTCAGCTTGAAAGACTTAGTAGGCCCCTCTTTTCTCCCAAGCTACACTTTTTCCAGTCTTTCCCCCGCCGATGTAAGCCAACTCTCGCCCTTTCCGGGCGTTTTACTTCCTTTCTCCCCCCAAGAGCAGCGCTCCTCTTGAACTCCTACCTTGTCCGGCGCAAAAAGTCTTTAGTGGGCGGATTCCCCCCCCCTGAAAGCCGAGGGCCTCCAAGGATTCCACGGATTAGTCTGTCTACCACTTTTTTTAATCTAGTGCTCTTACACTTACAGCGAAAACACAACTAACCGAATAGGACTGCAGCCTATACCCAGGGAGCGATTATGCAGAGAGCAAATCAACCCGGCGACCCATGACTGCGAAATCCATGAGGGGAGTCGCAGAAGCACATACAATCTTGTTTTGAGACCCTTTTGGACTTAGACTCTTCCGTAGGCAACCCCTTGAGAAGAGCGAAGAGCTATTCTTGCCATTCGTTCCTTATTCCAGGTCTCATTTGGATTTTTCCTTTTGCAGGAAAGACACGAGTCATCCCCCACAGAACGCCCATTATAACGGCCTTTGGCCTATATTATCCTTGTACTTACCTTCCGACCTTTCCTCTTGGTTTTATGACGGTTCTAGTCTTTTAGGTTCAAGCCGTCTCCTCTTTTCTCATTGCTCGCTGCCCTTACTCAAAAGAGAGCCCCTCTAGAAGTGATTCGCCCCATTTTCCGTCTGAACTTGTTTTGCCCCTCTCCTGCCCAAAGAGACCCTTCTCTCGCCCATCCCGTAAGTCTCGGTGAACCGGAAATCGAATCCCGTTTTTTTCTCGATTTCCGCCCCTTGCCTACTTCTTTGTCTCCACCCCCCCCCTCCTGCTTAGTGACTTGGCTTCAAGGCTATTCTTGCCCCGATGCGAATTCCGCTCCCACTCCCCTTGAGACCGTTGATAATGGAATACGATCGTACTGATCTCCGCTCGTATCCTTCTTTCGCTGCAAGGGTTGGGGAAGCGTTTCTATAGGAAGTCGGTTTTTTTTCAGTGAGAGTCCGAGCAAAATGATTCCTGATTTGTCCCTCGTTTTTCCAACCAGATTTCTTCCACCCCCGGCGATAGTCCATAGTCTTACGCCTCCCTTCCGCGAAGACTCGTTCCTTCTAGAGGCTGCTTCCGGATGGATCGCACTACGAGCTTTTTAAACCCGGCACCCATGGGAGCGGATCCTCCCTTGTCCAGTTCGATGCAACTATCCTTCCTTCCTGGAGAGGAGGCTCGACGCACAGAAACCGGTTAGCCGTTTCAGAAGCCTCTGATAACATTTCGAGGAGGAAGTTTTTTACCCTCCCTTCCGGGTTTGCTCCTTCCGCTCCATTAACTTTTCTCTCTCTATCGGAAACGAATCTTTACACTCCCCTCTCTACCCCCCCACAATTTACTCCCTTCTTACAAGACTACTACCGTGTGGTTTTTTCCCGGTTGACGCTGAGCTTCCGCTTCTCCTTTTCTCTGTCTCTTCATAGGTTGGAAATCCCATATTCTAAGGTAGGAGTTTCCCCGTAGCCTGTTTTTCCTTTGATGTGTCTGATAATCAAGGAGCCGCAGGTAGTTTCTTCCGGTCTGCACCCTTGGACCCTTCTGTTGCTCTGTCCCCTCTTACCGGCTTTACCTAACTCTTCTATTCCCTCTTTTACGCGCCAAGACGCACTCCCACTTGAGAGAGCCTCTTGGTCTCTCGGTAGATTCCTTCGCTACTCGCTATGTCGAGTCGACGACGGTACCCCTCTTTTCCACCAGCTTTTCGCCAAACATTCCAACCAACTAAATTCGCCCCCTCCCTGGACTTTCCCCCCCAAAGTCGAGACTGCTTCCCCTCTCTCTTAGCCCAGACTCGCCTGACCGCTCTTCGTCTCCCCTGATTCTGACCGCTTCGCGTCCCCCGCAAGAGCCTCCCCGTTTTTTGAGGACTCTTGGACGCCCTCGCCTGTTTTCATGTTCCTGCCAGCCCCCCTCTCGGTCAATTTTAATGTAGCGATTGAAGGCCGAGGTCCCCTTTCGCCGGCCCACCCGCCTAGGCGATGACGACGGGGTCTCGCACATGCTTAGCCATCTTTTTTCCCCGCTTTTCTATGATGCCCCCTGATCCAGGAAACTTCAAATGCTGAGAAAGGTTTACGTCTGTACATTTGCGGAATTTTCTTTTCTCCGCTCTATACCCTCCTTAAGGCTTCCTCTAGTAACTGCATCCCCCCTTTCCCTCCAGACTACACCTTTAACTTCCGAGTCTGTATTGAATTGATCATCCCGGTTCTCGCGTAATCTGTCCTCTGAAAACGAGTGAAGAAGTGACCTCTCTGATATTGATCCTTTTTCTCCTTCCCCTCCCCTGCCGCATCAATCTAGTCGCATCCTCTCGAACGTAAAATTTTTTTTTGAAGGTCGTTTCTCCCAGGTATTTCGATTGTCTCGATCCATAGTCTACCTAAAGTCGGTTCTCAAAGGAAGGCTTTTCCGCCGCCGCTCCGTACATGACCCGATACCTGAACCTCCCTAGGTTAATCGGCGCAGTCATGGCGCTTAGATCACATCTTTTTAGCCCCACTCCCGTATAGAAAGCCCCCCCCCCATCGTCCCCTTGATCACCCGTATCCCCTCTCCCCCCTTCCTTTCGCCAGTCCTGGTTAGACCCGACCGGTCTGACACCCTCTCCTTCCCCCCCTGGCCCGCTGACCGCCTTTTAGATTTCTCCTGTTCTCTTTAAACCGGCTCATCTCATTACCTTCCCTTCGTAGGCTATCCTCTTGCCCTCTCCCTTTCTCTCAATTTTACGTCTGTGCCTCTCCCTCGACCCGCTTTGAAGCTCATAGACCATCCTGCGTTACTTTGTGGTTTTTCCCTTTCTGCCCCTTTTTGCTGCGACCCCCTGCAACGTGCGTCTTCTGGAGGTACTTCAGTCGTCGCTCGTTTCGTCTTTTGCATCTGAGGAGTCTCCTTTTTTTTTCGCACATATCTGAAGGCTCTCAGGGCTCTCCATCGGAGTGACGGGTGTAGAAAAAGGTCTGAGGTGGGTCAGCGCGCAGACGTGCTTTACTTTTTTCTCCTGGTTTTTTCCCTTTCGCTGCGCTGTTTCGGCACGTTCCTCCCGCGCTTTGTAGTACTTTTTTTCAACGCGGGAGCGTCATTTTTTTCTCGAGCTTTCGTCTAGTTCTTTCCGTTACTTCTTGCCCCCAAGGTTTTCAGCGGCTTCCTATGGTGACCCGCATCTTGCTGGCTTGAGTGCAGTCCTATCCTGTGGGATTTTTTCCCCTCTGATAGCTCTGGATCCCAATCGGCGAGGCTGAATCTCTTTTTTTCTCCACATTGGTTTGATTAGAGTCCTACCCTCTCTTTTCCATGGCCTCTTATTTCCCACTCCGACGTCCCTCTTAAGGCAGACCCCGACCGTTAATTTCCTTTCCGGACCGTACAATTTCGGCGCCTCTTACCTCCCTTTGTGACCCCCTTCGTCCTCCCTGTATTTTAATCCGCATAATTTCAAGCTTCTCGAGGCCTCTTACTAGCCGCCCGGTATCCATTACGTTAATGAGTAGCAGTAGACCGACTCTTCTCCTCCCGGCAAGAACGAACCTCCATAGAGGTGTTATTTCCAGAACTTTCTGCTTCCCGTGACTTAACGGTTTTCCCCTACACCCGGCTACGAGTGGAGAGTTATAAGATTTCCGATACGATTGCTGCCTCGCTTAATGCTCTCCTTTCCCTGTCGACGTATTTTCCTACTTCTTAAGAATGACTTTGCTTACGCCGGTTTCCGTTTTTTATGAACTGCTTCTCTGCGTTATTTAGGCCTTTAGGAACCAGGCTTCTTGGTAATCGATGATCACGCCCTAATTTTTGCTTATTGATCGGGCGCGCCATTCCCTTTTACGCTTTCCTGTGCCTTCCCAGTCCCCCTATTCTCTTTCCGGATCTTCTCCAGCCTTTTTTTCCGCTCGACCCCTTTTTCATAATCCCCCTGCCTTTCCCTCCGACTGCCTAGTTTCGCTCCTTTTTGAAGAAGGCCCTAAAGTCTAGCTCTCTCCGTCTGAGATATCCCCTTCCCAGATGTATGCGGTCCTGTTCGAGAACTTCTGATCCTCGCGGTGCCTCCCCGTCCCCCCTTTTTCTTTCGAGTCGTTTCTCCTTTTCTTGTCCGCGTTAGTCGAGATTGACCACATTCCTTTTGAGCGAAAGATGTATTGTTTCTTCCTGTCATCTATTCTCCCGTCCTAGTCGCCTGTCCCCTTAAAGTCCTTGTCGTCGTTCTGTCGATCCGATGTCTTTTTTTTTTTTTCCGGCGTTGACCCTAAAAGAGGATGCGCCCTAAAGCTGCTAGGATGAGCTTCTGCGCGCACTATTACTCCTCGATCCCATACCGCTCACGTCCTTTTCGTTCTTGATCGCGGACATTCGATTGGACGAAGCTGTCTTTTTTATTTTAAGTGGCCGCTTTCCCCCCTAAGGAGGAAGCAACCTCTTAACTTGAGATTAAGTTCTTTTTTTCCGACGATCGATACTTCCTCCTAGCTGTTTTCCTCCATGCTTAGGGAATGTTCAGCCCTTTCGTTTTCTCTTTCCTCTATCCTTCCTTTACCTTGCCCATGAGCGATTATACTCTGAGCTTTTCCCTTCGAGGAAGACCATAGATCAGTTCTTTGACCGCTCTCCCCCTCCTTCACTCTTTCTGCCGGCCTCCCCCCCCCCGCCTATATTTAATCCGCTCAGCTCGTTATCTAGAGGCGATCCTCCCCCCTCTTTAGTCATAAAGAATCTCTGACCCTTTTTTGTTTCGAACTCTGAGGGGGCGAGGGGCATAGCAGTCGGTGTCTTCACGACCCCGGGTTTTGTTTCTCCCCTTTTGAGCATTGCCTTGAACTTTTCACGTCCGTCTTTTCCTAATAAGTGTCTCATTGACGACCGCGCTCTTTTAGAGCTCATTCCAGCTTCCCCATTGACGATTCCCTCCTACTACTGCACCCCTTAAGTTAGGATGTTCTTTTAGAAGTCTCCTACTGATTCCGATTTGCCTCCATCCCCCCAGAACGTTTCTTCTTGCCGCTTAGGTCACCTCGAGACCCCCATTTACTGAAATTAATATTGATTGCTTTTTTACCCCTTGGCCCATAGCAGGACCTGAGTGAGCACCTCCCCGTCCTGACTTTTTTTTTAAGCAGTCATCGTTTTCCCTCCCTTGGAAAACAAGTATTCTTTTTTTTTGCCCCTCGTTTTGGTTCTTTTTTTTTAGCCCTCTGGAGGGCATTCCTCCCAAAGTTGAGGTGGACTATCGTATACGTCCCCCCCCCAACAGTACTAAGGGTGTTCTGCCCTATCGAACTCCATGAAGGGATTTGTACTTTTCTACTATGAAGGGGACTAGCGGATTTTAGTGCCAAGGTAGACAGTTTTTCTTGTTCTAGCTGGGCGAGAGCTGATTCAGTGCCGGTTTTTTTTCGATGACCGGATAGCACCCTCTCCCACTTGTGCAGGGTTTTTCTAGGCGCTGCTTTTACAATTTTCACGTTTACCCAGGCATAGCATTTTAAGTTAGATGGTTCCGCCCCCAGTCTTCCTCGGAGAGAATACTGAAGATATAACTGGTCCCTTTCAATTGTTTTAGAACGTCGTGCTCGCTCATCCCGACGACTCTGCCTCGCTTTTCCCTCCATGCCATCTGAGATTTCTATTCTTTTCCTCCCCCTGGACCCACCCGCCCAAATTGTTCCAGAGAGACGAATATGATTCTCTGTACTGCTCCGTCCTCCGAGTTTTTTTTCTGTCGTTTTTTTTTCTTTTAGTGCGCGCAGCCTATCTTTCAGCCCCGGGAGTCTCGTTTGTGCTCTTTTCCTTTTGTCGCATCCCTGTTCCCGGCTTTTTCATTTTAAGCATATCCAGATGGCATCTTTCCCGGATCCCGGCCTTGTTGCGGCTCTCCGGGATCCGTTTTTTATTTTCTTCGTTTTTTTTTTCACACTTCTTACTTCGTGACTCCCCGACCGGCCCTTTTCCGATCCGCCAAGGGGCTAGTCTCTGCCCTTCCGATTCCCCTTTCCCCCAATGCGATGAAGATTCTGGCCATATTTCACACGCTCCTCATACCTTCAACGGCATGCTTCTGTTTCTTTTTTCCGCGGTTTTTTTTACGGTATAACCAGTCTATCGTTTATTATGCCCCAAGTACTCTCAGGGGCATGAATCCTATGATTTTCCCCCTCTGATATCTTGTAGTCTACGTTCCTTCACTCTATGTATCAGAAGGTCAGCAGTATCGGCTCCCCTCCTACGATAGAGTGCTCACTTGATTAAAGTCTTGTCTCCCTTTTTGTGTTTTTTTATCCACCCCCCGCGACCGTCTGAGTATCGCCTGTTTCTCCTTCCTCGTCATGTTACTACGGATTCCTCCCCCTTGATAAATCCCCATCCCCACTCTAAGTGACTCTGTTCCCCGGCCTTTCCCCCATTGTTGGACTTCTGCGAGGCTCACTTGATCCTTGCTGGTTCGTAACCAGATCCCCCCGCCCGTCCTTGAGTTAGTATGCGGCTCTTTCTTCGATTCTCCTTCGTAGAAATGCAAATTGTCGCTCTTTTGAAGGGTGCCTTATTTTTTAAATTTAAGTCCTTTCTTTCTAAGCTGGCCACTCACTGGATGCTTTTACAGTCACCCTTCATCTTTACGGAAGATTTTTTCGTGAGGATATATACAAGTCAATCTTTTCTCGTCCAGTCTACCCCTGTTGCCTTTACGCTTTTGTATGAGATTTTTTTCTTTTAGTTTCGCAGCTGATTCCTCATACTCCAACCAGATGCGATACCGGCGTTGAAGTTAGGTTCGGGCGGTGGTGGCTCAGTGTTTTCTACTAGCGGTAAATGGACTAGTGCAACCCCCGTCCGGCATTCCGTTTCGGCTGAACTTACCCCACCCCCTCCCTCGTTCTTATTATTCCTTTTGTCTAAGTTCCTGTTCCCCTCTTGCTTTGATTTTTTCGCCTCGGTAATGATACTCTCACACCCCCGCCGTTTTAATTCTGAGGGCTCGTGTCTTTCTTTACCCGATTGTCATCAGATCGCATCTAGTTCTGAGGAAGGCCTCTAACCTCGGCTTTTAGTGTCGACTTCTCCATGAATTTTTTTAAGCGCCCCCGAGAGGTAGTCTTTTTTTTTTAGCCCCTAAGCTCCCCCTTCGTCGAGGCGGTTTTTCCCTTCCTGTGGTAACTCGAGACCTCTCTCGTCGCTTTCGTCTGCGGGCCTTTGTTGCTCCAGAGGGGATTCACGCACTTTTTTCTACTCTGGACGATTGTACTTCCAAGCTACTAGTCGACAGTACTCGTATAGTCCCACTGTCTCCCCCTCGGTTTTAATTTGATTCTGTACTCTTCCTCTCTTCTTAGGTTACTCTATGTTTTTCTATGGCGAGGCTGAAGAAATTTGGTGCCCAATTAACTGGAAGGAGAGTTTGACTGATTATTGGTTGTGTCTCTTGCGATTGCATGTCAGCACTCTTCCTTCTCGGGGATTTAGGTCCTCCCCTAGCGCCGTAGACAAACAACTACAAGCGCCTCTTGGCGACAATCCTATAGTGGAGAATCTGCGACTTTTGCAAACAAGAGCTCACTAAGGTAAGGATAGTCTTCAACCTCTTCCCTGCTTTCCCCCTTATTAGATTCTTGAGGAGCTACACGCCGCCTCTTTTGTGATCGGACTCCTAAGAGCCCGCCACAGTTGTTTCCTTTAGTTTATAACCCTCAAGTCATTTTAATGATCCGATAGTCAGCGGAGTTTGTGTTAGCTAAGACCCTCGCTCTTCTTTTTCGTTGCGACACCTTTTTCCCGTTTTTCCCACGGATCCTCGAATTGTGTAAGTTCTCGGCACCCTAAGGAGATGAGTCCTTTCCCTCCGATCGAATCCCCTTTTTGCCCCGATAGCTAGACCCACGAACGCCCTATCCCCAGCTAGGGCCCTTAAAATTGATTTGGGGTGCGGAGCCCGCTTTCCCGCGATAGCTGCGGCATTTTTCTCGGGATTTTGAACGTCCTCGTTTTGATTAAGGCACCCCCCGCTCTTGAAGGAGAGATATTTTTAGGTTTTTTAGGTCGGAACCCGTCTATACCAGTTAGGCAGGCACGGAAAGACTGATGAAGTTCCAGCTGATCCCCCATCCCCTTTTTTTTGAAACCACCATCTTGTTCCCTTCAGATCCAAGCCCGACTATAGGTGCTCCTCTCTCCCTCCGTGTAGAGTGCCCATCAGGATTTTCTAACATCCCTCGCAATTCACCTCCCCTAAGAGCTCCCTTTGAACCTCCTTCGTAGTATCGACACTTCATGCCAGTAGGCTGTTAGACGGAGCCCGATTTTCCTCAGAGGCAACGATCGCGGGTACAAACCGTGAACAGTTGCAACCTCGATGACGCGAGACGTAAAACAACCTCCCTCCCGGGCTGTCCTCCCAGGGGTTCCGTCCAAACGCGATAGCGACTTTTTCCCCGGCCTTCAGTTCTAGGGTTGTAGGTCGGAGGTTTGCAGAACGTCCCTTGTGCCCGGAACCTGATGCGTCTCCCCCGAAAGCAGCGTCTTTTATAGTATATGTGACCTTTCATTGTCCCCCGGGTAGAGCAGTACCGGTTCATACCCAGAGCTCCGCACGATAAATTGCCCCTTTTCCTACTTGAGGATTGAGAGGGAAGACGATTCCTCGCCCTCTTTTTTGGTCATTAGGGTTATTGTATATGATTGAAAACTTCACAGTTTTTCTTTTTTCCCTTCGTGCTAAAATTTAAGTACAGATGCAGCGCCGTGAATCTAGTGCCGTCGATGTCAGCTAGTATTCTTGTACACCGCTTAGAACAAGTCTTCCCGAGGACTGAGAGATTCAGTTACCCAGGTAACGAGCTCTGAGTACGGCCCATAATTTTTTTTCTTCCTAGAACCAGAAGGGCGCAGATCCATTTTCTTTCTCAACCCTTCTCCGAGCCGATTAACTTGAGGTAAGCTCAGGAGCTTGCGATGACCCTTTTTTTTGTATTCTGAGTGCTCTCCCCTCCAATGGAGCACGCGACGATCAGATATCGCTCGTAAGCTATTTTTTTCCGTTTGGCTCTTGAACATTTTAAGTGGTTGTGGCGAATAGCTTACCCTTCTCCTCCGCGGCGGGTGCGGAGCGACGTATCTGAACCCGATCGCGGACTCCTCCAAGAGTTATTCCAACACCATTGCTTTGTCTGATTTTTTTTGGCTCTGCCGCTCGACGAGAGGCCCTCTTCCCCCCTTCTCGCCGTCGACTCTTGTTTTTCCCCAGTATGGCTTTCTCAATTAGCGCTCCTGGCACCCCTTTTTTTTGGGAGACAATGGCGTGCCAAAGTTTTCCCAGCCCCCAGTTCGCCCACCTTCAAGGACTTTCTCCCCCCTCCCCTGGTAGGGCACGCTACCCCTCGAGGTAACATTTAGAGGAGTCCTAGTCCATATAGATTCGTTTTGCCGCCCCCTTTAGCACCGCCCTTACTTTATCTTTCCCCCTCAACCTTGTGACCTTCCCCTCACCTTCACGGATAACCAAAACCAGGCCCCCGCTGTGATTTCCTCTCCCCGCTGTTTTTTCAGGGACGTTAAGATGACGATTCAGTCCCTGATACTTTCTCGGCTCCAACTTCCATGCTTTTCCGGCACGGACCGACTTGTTCCTCTTCCCTTCCCCTCCGCTGTTCACGAGAGTCGTGATCCTAACGGCTGACCAAAGTTTGTCGTGATGTCCTGTTTCCATAGTTTCAGGCCAAGGAACTCAGTTACTTCCGTCTCACTTCCTGGAGTCGATTTCGACGTTTCGCAGCCACCTTACGGTGAGATATCTTCCTTTTCTCGCCTTTCTTGAGGATCTTCCTCGAGCGAGCCCTGTCCGCCGAAGTGGCGGCTCGTTCCCTCCTCAGTCCCCCCCCCCCTGGAGCGAAGACCACCACCTCCCCTGCTCTTGCCCTTAATTCCGTTCGAACAAAATTTCTCTCTGTCCCCCTCTATTCCTTTGATGCGCCCTGAAGACTCTTTCGCTTAGTGCGAGGTCTGAATTAGTGGTCCGCGACTCTTGCATCCCTGAGAGACTAGGTGTTCTACCAGCAGCCGCGCGCGTCTTTTCCCCCGCGCAGCTAGTATCCCCTCCTTGTGTCTCGGGCCGATCTTCCAGGTCTTTTATAAGAACTGCGCCGAGGCGAAACCCTTGCCTACGCTTTCCGGAAGGAGCTCCAGAGCTTTAAAGCATTTCAGTCTCATGGTCTAACAGAGCCACGGGAAAAAATGATTCAGAATCGCTTTTTTTTCTTCACCCGCAGTGTGCGGGGCCTCGCGCTACGCCTCTCCTCTCTAATCCGTCGTGCAGAGAGTCAGTCTGATGAGATCTCCCTTCGACGAATTTTTGGCGCCTCCTCTTTCTTCCGGTCAAGCTGATTTTTTATGGCCATCCCCGGACCCTAGTCCCGTTACGTTGCGCGATCATATTGCGTCTGCCGCCGGTTCCCTTGAACTCCCCTATCGGCGAATCCGTCGCCTACCAAGTTTAGTTTCCCTTTTCTACTTTCTTTAGCGGCTTTTTTTGTTTTTTAGATGGCCGAGATTAGAGGCCCCCCTTAGCGCACCCCATCTGCGTTTAATTCTTGGGAGCCCGCTCAGCCCTATCTTTCACGATGAGTTATTGCCCTCTGAGTTGACAAGTTTCTTTCTTTTACTTTCGCTGATCCATTCGGCCCGAGATTTGAATTTCTCTGGATCCGGTGCGCCCTGTCTTTATACTAGACGTCGCTGCCGACCTCCTCCTTTTCTGCGGTCTAGAAAGAGGCCTTAGCTGTCCCTCCTTCGTTTTCCCGTGTTCCTCCTTCCCTTTATTCGATGCAAGTAGGCCTCGCGCTAGGATTATCTCTGGACCGCGAAAATTTTTCCTATTCTGCCTTTACTGATCTAGGTGACTCTCTCATTCCCCGATTCTGCGGCACGCCTCTGCGTACACACGCTTTGACCTTACTGGGTCCGGCATTTCGGCGAGAGTTCTTGAAAGAGAATGCTGTTCCCCTTTTCCACGTCTTTTGAACATTTCCCCGTACTCCATTATCCGCGAGTCGTCGTCCCTCCCGTTGTTTGAAATAGGTCCTCCAGGTTTTATTCCCATGACAGCTTTCGGCGAGAATCTAGCCTGGGTGTCGCTCTTAACGGCCTTGCCCTCTTCGTTTCATGCTTTTCGTCGAATCGTCTCCCTCCCGATTCCATTAGGGAGGGCTCTTTTGTTCAGTTGTTCAAACTCGTGCTACTTCCCTCAGTTTAGTAGCAAGATCTCCAGAGGTATTACCTTTCCCGAGTTCGCTCGTGGTCGACGAGCCTGCAGCTTCAGGATCGCGACTTCCCGTATAACTTCCGGAGGCGCGTTCCCATTCTGTATCAGGGATCTGGTTACCGCATTAGCCGCTCTCTGTTCTTCTGCCGTCTTTTCCTGCGGTTGAAGTCGCTGCGAGGCCGAGTGCTCCCAATCCCCTTTCTGA
>Ga0179591_1301640_pt1 | contig 19018 bp, 27 predicted proteins | sample CZOMad2_1_08_16f_FD_182891 | JGI IMG/M metagenome (GOLD analysis project Ga0179591, IMG submission 182891) | Vadose zone soil fungal communities from Angelo Coast Range Reserve, California, USA - CZOMad2_1_08_16fungal (PacBio error correction) | ecosystem: Environmental > Terrestrial > Soil >... | reverse complement strand
GAAAGAATTCCCAACTAATCCTGAGAATATCCCTAGACCCTTAATCCCCGTCCTCTTATTCGATCATCTCCCCCTTCTCTTCTGTCTCCTTAGTCTATCCGACCCTCACTTCACCCGTAACGGGTTTTTCCTCTATCCCTCCTTCTTGCTCCAACAAACCCACTTCAACCATTCCCTGAGAGTTATCCAGTCTATAGTAACTCTCGGCCTCAGCTACTCCCCGGAACAGGTTTCTCTCTTCATAACTCATTTCTCACTTCAACTGGGCTTGGAACACCCTCTCCGAGAAATCTACCGGCCACTACTTGTTCGAAATAACCATTCTTCCTTCACTTACGCCCCCTTTAAAAGCCTCCGACTGTCTCCCGGTTCTGGTTCTTTGGTGCAATGAATGTCTCGGCGACCATTTCTCTGTCAAAAGCTCCTAGTCTTCTCATTCGTTTAGGTAGGTTTAAGTCCGTTGGACTCAAAAGGTTTCTCTTTTGATTTTGAGTACGAAATTCTTCATTATCCGCCAGCTCACATGAATTGTCCCCAGACCTGTTCAGACCCCCCCTTGCTAATCCTCCTGGAAGGATACGGTCCCCTTCGTTAGTGTCTGCCCTTCTCAACTCTGTTACTGTAGGTTCCAGGCAAATGTGTGTTTGAGCCTTTTGCCTCCCCTTATCCCCGACGATTCCCGTTACTCATTTAAAGATTTAGTAGGTTTTTCCCGTTCAAAGCCCTCCCCCTTTTCTCTATCTCGGGTTTGAGCCATTATTCCTCTCATTTCTGATTTTCTCATCAAGAAGCCCTTTTTTCCCTTGCACCATCATTGTCGCTTTTAGGTTCTCACCAGCCTGCCCGCTGGGGACCCCTCTCCCCCTCCTGTTGCCACACACCTTAAGTGGTTTACCTCCAATTTCGGTTTGGTTGACGCACATTCCGTTCCCCCTTCCGGACAAGGGAACTCCCTTCCCTCTGTTCACCAGCTCCTGTACGGTGAAGACAGGTCCCGTTTTCTGGTACTGGCCGGAACGTTGTCATCTTCGGATTCTCTTGGCCACATTCCTTCCCTCCGTAGGAACAGAAGTATTCTGAATTTATTATTACGTCACTCTTTTTCTTCGGAGTGCGGTTAAGTCGCAGGGTTGATTCTCCCAAACCCTATTTTTTCCCTTGATTCTACCCCGTTCCCCCCGTAATAGAATCGATGTAGGTACAAGGTTTTTCCAATCTACATCTATTCAACCAAGTCCCAAAACAATGGTGTTTTGTTTTTCCCCCCCAGTCTGTTTTTCCTTTTTCGTCTCCCCCCATGCGTCCCTCCTTCTTTAACGCGGCTCTCTTCTCAGAACACAAAATTTTTCCTATCCACAGTCCAATTATTTTCAGTCAGTTTCTTTTTCCGGTCGACATTAAAGGACCCCTTAACTTTTCTCCCTAAAAACCTTTTCCCTAACCCCAACACCCTCCCCTATTCTTGAATTCTCATAAATGATTGAGATCACCGAACCGGTAATAACCCCTCTCGAACCTAGGTACCTCACAAAAACAATTTCACCTTTTGAGTTCTTGGTTACCCCAGTAGAGATCATGCCGTTCAATCTCCTCCAACTTCTCCTTACTCCAAACGCTGTCTGGCATCCTGATGCTCGCGGGAGTGGCCCACGGGCTCCTTCCCTTCGCACAGGCGCTTTCGTTCCCATAAAAATGCTCCTTCGGCCCTTCCTCGGCCACCGACCCCCAGCCTGTAAATTAAACCCAAACGATAGCGGAACATTTTGGTCTTTTCTTCCTCGACAAGGTCCCCAGAGGGACGCCTTGATGACCACCGCGCTAAGAGCTTACGGTGCTCCCCTTCTCTTCCACACAGTAATTCTCCCCCCCTGAAGAGTTCCCCGATCCCTTGTCCTGATATAACATGTCTAGATCAGGCCCGTTAAACACCCGCAAAAAAATCTGTCACCCCCCGCTTTCCCAACCCTGACGCTTAGTCCATGGCGTAGTATCGATTTGTCCCAATCCCAAGAACCTCAGACTTGGACCCCTCGATTATAACGTTATGTCTACTTCTGTACTTAAGATTGTTTAGAACCATCCCTACCTGTAGTCTGCACCATTTCCCGACTCCCTGAACCCTCCTCCTACCATGCTTTGCCCTCCCCCCAGCCCCATTTCTCCCTTTAGAGGTGACGGGAAGTGTCCGGACTGTTCTTTTCCCAGCATCTGTCCCGCCCCCCCCCAGTTTTGTCCCCTCCTATTTAGTACGGCTTTAACTTCAAACTTTCTAGGTGATTTCTGCATATTCGTGATGCTCCTCTTCTTTTCTTTTCCTCTATCAAGCCTCTCCCCGCCATGCAAACTTCACATTTTCTTTTTCTTCCCTCTCACAGGAATGCCCCTGTCTTCCCTGTATTATGCCTTTCCAATGTATACCTATCCAGTGTTTCCTTCCGAGACTCTTTCTTGTTGGGATTTCACCTTAAGGGACCGCCCATCCGTTCCGCCACTACCCCCTCCGGTGAGGCCCCTCTACATATTAGGAAATTCCGTTCTCTTCCTTCCCCGGCATGGGGATTTGCTCGACGACTTCACATCGTACGCTTCTTTGATATCCCCTTTCCCACAAGTTCCCCCGGAACTATTACCAGTTTGGCTTTGCCCTCCCAGCGCCGCGCTTCCACCTGTTTCCTTACGATCCGCTCTGTCTTGCTGCCTAGTTGTTTTTAGCGTGATCATTAAGTTTTCACCGCCTCCATTCTCAGCTCGCGGAAATCTCACCCACCTGTCCGCCCTTTTCGTTGTAGAGGTTTACTGCCTATCCGTTGATTCTGAATTCCCTCTCTTGGCACCCGATCCATCCTTTGCCCTCAGGAAATCCGCTCCCCCGACCCCCATTTAAAGGTATCCTAGTAACCTAACCCCAAAAGACGCCGGAGCCTTGTCCCCCCCCTAGTTTATAACTTAACACGGTTGGTAATTTCGCGAGGTTCATAGGTTGCACCACGTGCGCTTAGGTTCGAAGGCAGCTCAAGCTCCTTCCAGCCATTCCGAGCAGATTTCATGATGACGGATTTCCATAGACCCCCCCCCCCATGAGAAAGACTCCCCCTGCCGCCTCAACTACCTCTTCACGTTTTCCTGTCCAAAAGGTCTCTCTCGCCTTTTTTACCGCAACCCCTCTTTCCTCCTGTGTTTGTTCGCTGCGTCTGTTTTCTTATTCGCTCCCTATCGAAAAAATTTCTTCATTTTCCTTTTTTTGCTCTTACTCTTTCTCGGTGGTCTTGATGTTATTCACACGTGATCTTCTCTCCTTTCGGGAAGATGTATTTTCCCTATAAGAAATAGACCTTTCCTTTAATATTTCTTATTACCCGACTCTATAGGATCCCCCCCATTGTTATTCTAACGTTGTTTACCTTTCCGTGGCTCCGTCTTTTCACCTTTTTTTCCTCCTGATCCCTTTACCCTCCCTTTTATTCTTCTTCTTAACCTTTTTCCCGGCAGGCTGCCCCGCTCCGATGACCTCTAATTTCACAATTTAAACTTTTCATCATGTGGCATGAATCAGACCCTTTTTAAAGTTTCTCAAATTTCCGTCTCCTCTCCTTGTCTGTGGTATAAATGCTTATGCTAATAAGTTTAACAAACGGCGCATCCATCTACCTATTCCTTCAAAAAGGTTTCTAGAGGATAAATTGTTTCCCTGTTTTGACGGTCAATCCACATTTTAATTAGCTTGAGGAAGGGTAGCCTTTTTTTCTATACTCCGATGTTTCCTATTCGTTCTCACTCAAACGACTTTTTCACGGCCCTAATCTATTCCTTTCCTCCCCTCTTTTCTAGAGGTCTCTTCTACCGGATCTGGTAGCTTTCTTGGTTTTTCTTAATTGGTTCTTCTGTGATTCACACCCAGTCTTCGGACTTCAAACCTTCCTAATTTAGAAATTGTTTCTTCCCTGTAGAAAGGCAATCCCCTTTTCTTCAAGCGATTTTTTTTTGTGTTTGGGATTCTTTCTTGCCTCCTAAAGAAGATCACCCCCCACCCTATGCTCGACCTACACAGATGTAGTGGCTCCCTCCTGTCGCTTCTATTTTACCCCATATTGATATCTTTCACTTTTGATAGAGTGTCCAAATACCTTCCCTTCCGGCCCATTACATCAGTCCCTATTAACTCATTGCGCCCGTTTTTTCATCTTTTTTTGAAGTGTCCATTTCCACCGATGATTCATGTGTTTTCCGGAAATTCAGATGCATCGCCCCCTCTTCATCCCCTCCCATATGCTCCAAAATGTTTACCTTTTTCCCCTTGATGACCCAGTTTTTAGAATGCTTCCCTCATACCGAACCATTTTTACGTGTGGAATCTCGTGCTGGTTCCTTTTTTTAACTGGTTCTCCACTTTCGTTCCCCCAGATCTTTAATCTCTAGAATTTGCTGCTGGGCCCGTCCCTCGGTACCCTCCCACCCGTTACTTCAATTATAGATTTCTTCATCCACTTGAGAGGTTTGTCTTCAACTACCTTAGTTTTTTTTAGTTCTCCTTCTTTTTTTGCCTTTTTTCCCCCCCCTCATCCCAAAGCCTCGATTTTATGTCCATTCCCCCCCGCCTGCTTTATCAGTTACCAGAGAGCCCCTATTCTCCCCCTCCTTTCTTTCAGAGTTCCTTTTATTTCTCTATTGCCTTCCAAGTTCCCCACCCCTAAGCCAATGTCTGCTTTTTGGTTATTACTCTGTTCTTTTTCCCTTCTGGTTCCCCCCTTTCCTGGGTTTCCTCTTCCTGACTAGCGGTTTGAATCCTTTTTTCCCTTTCTTAGCTTGTTCTCCCCATTTTTTTTCTTCCCCGTTTTTTTTTCTCCTTTTTTGTATTACAACCCTTGGACTTTTTTTTCCCCCCATTTTTCTTTTCCAAGAATTTGCCATGGGGAGCGAACCCTTGCACTCCTTCTTTCTCTCCGCTATTCGCCTCTGCTTTTTTTCCCTTCCTTTCATTCTAGCACCCTCCCCCCTGAACTCACAACGTTGGTCCCTTTTATTATCTGGAGATTTTTCCAAATGTCAACTTATCTTTGACACTTTAAGATCACTCTTCGTGCCCTGTTATTTCCGGGAAATCGTTATCTTTCACATCACACGATCTTTAACTATCCCCACCCTAGACCGATCATCCTCTCATCCGCGCCTGGGACAGTTGATTTCCTCCCCGAACCCCATGACAACCTTTCGGCCTTCCCATTTCAAGTTTCCGTCCTACCACTTTTCTCGTTCGCTACATCACTATTCATCCTTTCAAGAAGTGGACCTTGATCCCCCCCTTCCCCCTTTCTTTTTGCCTTCCCCCCCAAGTAAAGTTCTAGTTCACACCCCCCCTATGAAGCCCCGGTTAGAAGTTAGTTTTTTCTCCATTGTCCTTTTGCCGTTAGTGCTAATCTCCAGTCTTTTCTTGAAGTCTCTGGCGGGAACCATTGCTCTTCATCCTTTCTCCTTAACCCTCATCCCTGAAACTACCCTGCCCCGTAACATTCCTCGCTTTTTGCCCCGGAACAACCTTTTCCTCACGTTTACAAGCGAGGACAAGCTTCGCTATAATTGTGGTCCTCTAACACCAAAATCTTTTCCTATTTTTTTACTGTAACCTACCGACTTTTGCGGACAGTTCACTCCCTCTTTTTTAAACACAGGATTCCCTTTCCCCGGCTGTTCTTCGAAGGGTTTTTCTCCTTTTTCGTTTTCCACGGCATGTATCGGGCTCTACGTGCCGCTACCCTCGTAGTCACCCCCCCTATTCCTCCAAAGACTGCCGTTTGCTGTGGCAACCCATATCGCCTGGTCCAGGCGGATAGGTCCTTTTCCCTAAGATTTTATGTCTTGATCCCCGAGGTTCCCCCCCCCCCCCCGCCAATTATCCTCTCAGTCTTTTATCACCCTTTTTCTTTTTAAGGCTTCATTACGAACCCTCATAAGCCACAATCCCCCGCCAATTGACTCTTTCGAATGTAATCCACAGCGCCGGTCCCTTCTATTTAGGGATTCCTTCTCCACTTTTACCATTTATTTATGTAGACGGTCGTCGCATGCTTTTCGGCCGATTCTCCCTTGTTATAGGCTCCTCTTCAGGCTCTTTTTCGTATTAAAAACCCTAGTCCTCCTTGTTTACTGTGGGCATTCTTAGTTCTCCTCTTCACTCAAATCCCCCCCCCCCCCCCCCCCCCCAATTGCTCTGATGCGTCCCAAGAGCCTCCGAATTTTCGATCGCATTGCTGATTGGTCTGGTTCTTTTTTCTGACACATCTCCCCTTTTGTGAGGACCCCCCCTCTTCGAAGTTATCTTTCCCCCTCCGTACAAGATTTCCGGTTCCCCAGGTTTCTTGTCTTGCCACCATAACCCTTTTAAGATCAATTCCCCTCGAAATCCCCCGTAAAGCCAGTATTTTGATGCCTGCAAACTCTTCTCCTTTTAAATTTTCTCTTTCTTCCCCTTCTCCCTAAACCCTTGAATTCTCTCCAGTTGGTCCGGATGGTCTTACCAATGCTTTCCGTTCTTTCTTCCCCTCTTGAATCCGTTAACCTTGCTCTCCCTTTTCCTTGAACACTCACCGTACCCTTGCCCCCAATCCCACCCTACCCCACCCTGTTTGCACGGCTTTCTCTCCGACCCCGTTCGTGAGGGAGGTTGATGCCTTCCCGTATTTTCGTATTTCCTTACATCCTTGCTTTTTTTCTCTTCACGACACGCGCTTCCCCCACGCCAAAAAGCAGGAAGTGTCTTCTTCTAACCACAATGTGGCGTGGTTCAGGGTTTTACCCACCACCTTGTGTTCTGATTCAGACGTGCCTCCCTCAGAACGTGTTTCCTCTTACCCGTTTTCCTTTCCACGTTTCAATGACTAATTCCCCATTTCGTCCTTTCTCCCCCCCAGGGCCCCTATTTTTCCCTGAGATCGGCTTGTTGTTCCCGTTCCATCTTTTTCTCGACAGAGACCCTTTCCATGGAAAGCGTTGCCCGGCAGATCACCACTTTCCGCCTGTCCCCCCCTTGAGCGGTTCCAGTGTTCCTTTCGTATGGTCGTGTCTGGCTTTTGAACTTCCCCATAACGCTGAGTATCTTCGGAAATACATCATATTTTATGAATGACGTCCAATTCCTCGGTTTTCTTGCCCGCTACCTAAAGAATAATTCACCTACAATTTCTTCTACCCATCAGACCCCTAGCATGATTTGCTCTATACTGTTATATTCGTCTGCCCTCCCCCTGAGATTATACTATCCCCTCGTCACCAATGGACGCCTCTTTTTTCATCTAAGAACTATCTTGTCTCCCTAGCCCCAGATAGTTTCCCTTTCCATTAGTCCTCCACTTTGACTGTATAGGTACTCGACTATCAATTTTTCCATGTTTTCTCGGCATCCTCCTTAGAAGGGCCCCGGATGTGGACTATTTTCCTCCCCGCATCATTTCTGCCACTGCTTTTTCTTTGGGTTAGATTCCTACCAGCCTACTAAATGTCGAAGAACACGCTTGATGCATTCCTCGAGACAAGCTTAGAGAAACGATCCATCTCCCGGATTTTATTCCCCGTATTTCTTCCTGCCCCCGTTGACTGCGCGGGATTGTATGTTCTAGATAATCCCCCCCCCCCAAGTGTCCCCGATTCCCTTTCATCTCCTACGCTTCTTACACCTAAGCTGGAATGAGAAACCACCAAGCCCTCTCCCCTCCTTGGACCTTTTCTCCTTGTTTAAACTTTGCTTGTTTACTTTCCGAAAAATTTTTCGCTCCACCCCTCTTTTGGTTTTTATCTCTCCAACGATGACTCGAGCTCTCTCATCTCTCACAATTTCCCTCCTACGTTGGTCCGGTTGACCCGAGTCTGGACCTTTGAGTTTTCCTTACTTGCATGTCGCTTTTCTAATTGCTTTTCATTCCCTTAGCCCATTGTTCTTCAGAAAGAATACTCGTTACCCCCTGGCCACAGAATGTTTCGCCTTGCCGCCCGCTGTCAGACTCAGTTCTCGAAAAGGATTCCCCCACCACCCCAACGTCTCTTTTTGTTAGCCCCCCCCCTTTTCGTTTCGTCGACAGCTTCCCCCCACGTGCCTTCCTTTCCTTAAGGATTCTTTCCCCCTCCTTCGCGACCTTTTCAATGTACGTTGTGAGGAAGGCTCCCCTTTCATTGTCCGCCAGTTGTCATCTAGGTATTCTCTCCCCCAATAGTAAATTTTCTCTTGATAGACGAGCTGTCCTTTCCTGAGGCTGAGCGGTCTTGAATTCATAGTGCTGGTTTTGTCTCCCCCCCCAGAGGGACGGTCGCCCTTCCACACTTTCCCCGTCACGACATTTCATTGTTACCCCTCTTTGTTTGGCCCCCTTTGTGGGGAACTCCCCCCTTAGAGCACCTCCCCCCTTACACTAACCTTTTTTCCCCACACGGATGTTCTTTTCTGAACATTCGGTCCCTCGAATAGCTTGAATCTCCCGATTGCCCTTGCCCCACCCTGGTGATCCGTCCCAACTTCTTTGTGATTTTCTCCCCTTTTCTTGGCCTCCTCCCCCCCCTTTTTTCTTCCCCTGTTTCCAGGAACTGGCGTGAATTTCCAAAAAGCTCCCCTCCCCCCCCGTCGTCATTCTCCTCCTAGGAAGAGAGACCCCCAAGGAACTTTCTCAGAACCTCGTTTTCAGCCTGGATACTCACGGGTCTTTTTTCCCCTAGCTTTCCCCGGCCTTGAAATCCCCTTTCCCCTCCCACCCACCTCTGACCGACTCAAAAGCCAGAATCAGAAGCGGCGGTCCTTGCCCCTGTTCTTTCCCCGTTTACTTTTTTCCCCTGTAGAGGTAGCAATACCCCCCTAATAGTTTCTTTTCTTCCTCATTCCAGTTCCCCCCCCAGCGCTTCTACCCCCCCCTAGACTTCCCAGTTTTGTTTTCTTCCCTAGCCGAACACTCTTCTGCAACACTTCGACTGCCTTGAGATCCGTTTTACCCTCCCCCCCGTCCCCTTCGGTTCAATTCCCTAAAAAGGTCATGTCCTAGAGTCTCCCAATTCGTTCGTCTTTACACCGGTCCGACAGGACCACCTTTTAATTTACAACGCCCCCCAACGCCGACATGGTCCCAATCGAGATCCATTTCGGGTAGTTCGAGTCCCATTTCCATTTCCGACCAAATTTTGTCTCCCCTTTTGCTCAGGTTTTGATTGCCTTCTTCCTCTGGCAGCCTTACGAAGGTTCTCCCCTCACCCGTTTCAGCATCTATTTTCTACAATTCCCCACGAGTAACCCTCACGCTCACAAATTCTCAACATCCCTCTTAATTATGTTATCTTGATAAGGAAGGTTTCCATCCGCGAGCCGTACCTCTCTTTCTTTTGCGAATAGAAAGAGTGTAACCCCCCGCCTTAATAGAGGTCGGGTTGAGAACTTATCCTGTGAGGTGTTCCCATTTGTCGCTTTGCGATGACCTCCAATGAACCAACTCTGCCCGAGCGTACTCTCCCTTTCTTCACAATTGGCCCCCTTCCTTTGAATACTTTTTTCTAACTTTGTTACATTTTGCGAGGACTTCTGTTGTTGTGATCCCTATACCGCCGGACTGCCAAGTCCCAAACCATTGCCACGATACCCCCTTACCTACACCCCCCCCCCCCTCCTCCCTCCAGACAATCGTAGGAGTATTCCCTTCAGTCTCCTGCGTTCCTTAACGTCGCCCCTTGTCTTTTGAGCCCCTCTTCACCTCATGGCTCGTCATCCATTCTATCCTGCAAAAGTTCGCCATCAATTGGTTCTCTCCCCCCCCTTTCCAATCCAGTCGCCGTCCCCTTTTTGACAGAAACAATGAGTGTTTTTTGCTCAGTTCGTTTCTTCTCGTGTCTTTTTTCTTTTCGGCAAGAACCCATTTGTTCAAACCGCCTGAATGCTCTCCCGCCGTACCTTCCTGTGCACTTCCTCCGTTTAGTTCCTCCCTCTCTTTCCTTGCCTTTTTTTCCTCTGAAAATTCCCCGATTGTTCACTGCCCTATCCCCAGCGGTGCCAACTCTTCAAAGTAAAGAGAAGGACATCGCCCCGCTTTCCTCCACTAACCTGGTTTTCCCATACCCCAGTCCTTTATTAGACGGGTACAACAGTTTTTATCCTAATTTTTTCAATCCCCCCTTCCGGTACTAATCCAGATTATTCGGTCTGCTCTGCCCCGCCAGCCGCTTCCCTCATACATGCCTTCTCCCGATGAGTTCCCTTACACATCCCCTACCCCCCACCCCTTATATAGAAAGAATAACTCTAGTACCGTACTGTTTTTCCACGGGGGAATTCCTCTTCCCCCTCCCGAACACCGATCCTTCTTCTTCCCTCCCTCCTCCGGGGTTTTTTTTTAGATCTCTCTTGGTTGTGATGTTTTGGTCTATAATTCTTCCTCCTTTTTGCTGACCAAGCTTTTCATGGTCTTTTCCGATCCTTCTTTCTTCTATGGTGGGTTTTTCTTCTTTTTTCATTCAGGCTTCCACTTTTCATGTATTGCCCTTTTCATATTTTCCAGAACCTCACTCCCGACGTGGTCCTATTTTACGCGAGGCTAGCTCCCCTGTTCCTACTTTACCCTGTGCTTGTCGGCTCCGGCGCCTTTGATTTTCCCAAAGGTTTCCCTAGTCGACCCCTTTCCAGCGTGTTTTCGTCCTTCGTTGGCCAACTCCCTTTGCTCCTTGACTCAGCCGATTCTTCCCTTCTTTCCATACCACTTTTCCCCCTTTCCTTCACTATCCAGGTGCATTATGCACCTCTCCGTCGACTATCTTTTTTTCGGTTGGTAGAAATTGTTCTTCATTAGACGTCCCTCAAAACCCACCCGACGGCAGCAGCCCTCTCAGTCCCGCAGTAGGCAGGCACCCTGTTGCGCGCGCATGGGGCCTTTCCCCTTGGAAGTCATACACGTGGACCCCCCAAAGTGAATTAAGGAACGTTTGAGGTTCCGTCTGCTTTCCTGAAGACGTGGTAATCCTTTTTCTTCTAGACCCCCTTCTCACCCAAGACCCGAGGCAAACCCCAATCGACTCATCCTCCCCGTCTTTTATATTTCTTTTACGACCGAGGTCAGTTCGTTCAGGGTCCTCTGTCATTTAGTTTATTACCCTGGGTCCTGCTGATCACCCCCCCCGGATCTTTTTCATCGTTTTCAATTACGTCAACCCTCAGAATGTAGTGATTCTTTCTCCTTTTCAATTTTTTGCACTTTCTGAACTTTCATGGTTCCCCTTTTGCTTTCCTCCCTTGCTCTTCCCGAGAAACACTACAAAAGATGTGAGCCATCTGCGTATTTCACCTCCCCCCCTCGATTTTAGTAACCCTTTTTCTCCTATTCGACTTATCGCTTCCCCCCAAACCAGTTCCCTTTTACTCAAAGACTTTGACCCCTACCTCAGCTGTTGCGACCCCCAGAATTGTATCTTTCCTTTATTCCAAACTCTTCCTGTCGTAAGTTGTCCCTTTCGATCCCTGTGATGTACATCTACTTCAATCATTTCCCCCCATGCCCCAACCCTGGTTCCTCCTTCTGGGCTCCACCTTTTTTCTCCTCCTGCTCCTCCTATTTCTTTTTTCCTCTTCTCTTTTTTTGCCTTCCTTTTTTCCAGTTTTGACTGATTTTTCTCCCTTTTCGGCCTCCCCCCCTATATTTTACTTGGGAAAATGCCCCCTTTTTCTTTCTTCCTTCCTTTCCCCCGGTACACCCCGATATTGGCATCTCGATTTTTGAAGCCCCTGAAGCGGTTACGTTGCATTACCCACTCCGGCTATTTTTAGAGCGTCTTTTTTTGCCCTTTTCCCCCTCCTCCCTCTCCTTTCTTTTCTTCCTTACCCTCTGTAATGAACTGGCGTCCCCCAGAGTCTCCTGATAGAGCATCCTTTCTTTCAATAGGTTAGTCTTCCGTCCTGAAGTTTGTCGGATAGCCCCCTTTTTAATGCTCACTAGCTTTTTTCTCTTTTTTTTTTTTTTTTTTTCACCAAACTCCGCATTCTTTTTTTCCTATTCTATCCTGTTTCCCCAGGTTCAGGTTTCTATATAATATAGGAGCAGACAATACTTAGTGGTGTTGGATTTCCTGGACCAACCTTCTCTTCCCTTTTAGAAAAGTCCTCCAGTTCCCCGCACTCTTCAAAGAATTTGCCTTGGGATGAACGGCTGGTCTTTCCCCCCCCCTTCTCGACCCTCATTTTTCTCCTCTTGCTCCCCAGTCATGTATCCCCTCCCCCCCCTCCCCCCATTTTTCCCACTTGACCATTATTTTGAAGCTGTTGATAGTGGTTTTTGGAACCCCCAAGTGATTTTCCCTCCTCCCCCGCTTTCGTGACCTGTGATTTTTTCTGGAAAGAGGGGTATACCAATAAAAACCGATCGAATTAACTGCCTTGATCCTCGTCGTATCCGCCATTCCTCCTTTTTTCCCCCAGTCCCTCCCTGACCCCCCGATGGAAATTTTTCCCTTTCACCTTTACGGCTCCCGTTTCCTTCCTTAAACGGGGCAAAGTCTACAGACCATTAGGTTGAACCTTTCATTATGCATTCTTTCTCCCCCCCCTTCACCTTGTTTCCCCTCTTGAGTTTTTTGGTTTGGGTGGGGGTTTTTTGGTTGGGGGGGGTTGGTTGTTTGGTTTTTTTTTTTTTTTTTGTTTGTCTTTTTTCCCCAGGGTCTCCAGTGATTCTGCTCCAGCGTTTCGGCTTACGTCCTACTCGCAAGGTTCCATCGTCTGGTTTTTTCTTTTTTTTCACCCCCCCTTCTTCTTACATATACCCCCCCCCATTTTCTTCCAGTTACTTTTTCAGCTCAAAATCGCTTTTCGAACAACATGATTTTCCCTTTAACCAAGCTTGAGACAATAGTTCGCTTCACCTGGCCCGGGAAAGCTACACCCCTTGTTGCATACCCGCATCCCTCATTTCTTTCCCCCCTTTCACAGAAATCCCATTTTCACTGATAACTTACCCCTTCCTTCTATAGCTTTTGTTTTGCCCATTTGCCCCCCCTTGCACTTTCGGCTCTTCCTTTTCCTTTAGAAACTTTTTCCCCTGCTAGTTTTGTCCCTCAATCTCATTGCGGTGTCCACCGGTATTGAACTCCCCCACTACTGGTCAATACCTTCTTTTTTCTTTTTCCAAGTCTTTCCTTCCCCTAATGTCGGGCCCAAAACGACTTTACGATTCTGAGTTTATGTCTCAGGTGATGGCCGGTTGTGATTACTCCCTAATCTCCGCCCACTTTTCCCCCTTCTATGTAGTTTTTTTTTTTTCCCCTTTCCCCTCTCGTGTTCCGAGTGATTAGGACCCCTCGAGAATTTGATTATGTTTTTCAGAGCCTCTTTAGTCTTCTCCTTTCTACCCTCCCGGGCTTCGATACCTCTTTTTATTCAGTAGTCATACGATCCCCAAACCCTCCGTTTTATAGCTTTTTTTCCTCTTCCCTTCTTAATAAGCCTTATCACAGTGATATGAGAGAACGCAGATTTTCGTTATTGCCTTGAGTCTTTTCTCTGGGCCTTGATTCATGTTGCTCCCTCTTTCCTTGGTCAAGTAGTTCCCCGTTAGTCTTCGACCTCAATTCCCCCTCCTTTTCCCCCAATGGTGTTTTTTTATGGAACACCTCCATACCGATCACTGCACTTACCTATTCAGTATGTCCCTCTTTTTTTAACTTTCCTCCTTCCCCACAAACCCTTATCTGTTTCCATTGTTATAGAGTCCCACACATTATCCAGACACCATCACCCCCTTCGATATCTTCCCCCGGGTACATTTTTTCCCAGAGAAGTAGTTTCTACAATTAGATTTTTTATCGGACTTCGACTCCATTCATTTTTTCATTTTTTTCTTTCTCCCCTCTTCAATCCGAAACACCCCCAATCTTGAAAACAGGGAAAAAACAACAATTGGTTTAGAAAAGTTCGCCTTAGACACGCAGGTATGTTCTTGTGGTGATCAATCTTGAGAGGTAGTATCTTTATTTTCATCATACACTTTTGTTTTGTGAGATCTATACTCCCCCTTTCTATCTCCCCCCCCCTTCCCTAAAAGCCTTGGGTCCGGAACATTCTCCCATTGGTGGGGCTGTTTCCCTTTTTTTTATGCCTCTTCCTTTGGGTTCGATCCTGCAAGGTTTCACTGTCCAATTTCATTCGCCGATTAGCATTTTTGCATCTTCCACATTCCCCCCTTTCCGGCTCTCCTTTCCTTTTTGAGGTTCTAAAGGTTTCTCCCTCTTTCAAAAAGAGACAGGTTGCGGCTAGAGTCCCACTTTTGCTCTCCCGTTTTTCCCTTCTCCCGTTATATCCGTGGCTGGTTCAGAAAAGAAGCACATCAACCTTTACCTTTGTTGTTCTCTGAACTCCCTCTTCTCGTTTCCCCCCCAAGGGATCTTCTCCCGAAGCACCCCCTTTCCCATCAAGCCCCTGTTATCACTGAACCGTATGATTATTTTCACTGTCCTGACTGCCTCGCGCTAAAATTCGGCCAGATTAACACTTTTGTAATAAGTTTTGTCAGAGACCCCTGATGCTTATCTAAGACTCTTAGAGTTCTCGTTCTCCCCTTCACCCCAGATGTTTCCCCCTAGTAGCTAAATTTCCTTGAAAGTTCTCGCGGCAATACCTTACTGGTGCGGTTCGTACTGGCCCCCTCCCATGCTCCCTTTTAAGGTAGTAGCCCCCTTGGGCGGATTGTTCTGATTTAATAAAAGTCCTTCTGGCCATCAACTGAAGACCAAATTTCCGTAGACTGATTGTAGCCTCATGATCTCGGCCACTCCCCCGTTTAACTCTTTCTTTTTTTTCTCTTAGAACCTTATTCGTCCTGGACCCATTGGTTTGACTCCAAAAGTTGTCAGTTCTCCCTTGGGTCGGATTTTTTTTTTTCTTAGTTCTTCCCCCTTAGGTTTTTTCCTGCCAATGGCGCGTCCACCCCCGCTCGGCTGGAGTGTTCCGGGTTTCCCCCTTCTTTGCGTGACTTTTCAAAAGTAGTTACCCCTTGTTCCCGGGCCCCTCAAACTTGGGTTTGTAGTTGCGACCCACTGAGGCCCCTCTTTCCCGCTCCCCCCCGTGTAATCCCTCTTTTTTTCCGTTGCCGAGAGGCCCTTTGATGAGCTTTCGTAGTCGGCCTTCTTTTTCCATGTCTCTGTTTTTTCTTCAGTGCCCCCCTTTTTTTATTCAAGATTTCAGAAGCCGTTTTCAAGGAAACCACGCCTGTGCTGTCGGTTCCGCACGGCCCTTCACCCCTCCCTTAGCCCGAAATCAATCTACCCACGGGTGACCAAACAATTCGATGGTGTTCCAGGTCCCTTTTTTTTTTCGTTTACCTCCCCCTATTTTCAATCAATCCCCTGCCCGGCCTGTAAAGGGTCCGTCGCTGGCCCGGAATGTCTTGTTCGTTTACGTTTTCCCTTTCCCCCTTCAGGAAATTTCATCTTTTCGGATGGCGTTCCCCTTACACTCCTGGCGATTTTATCGGTCTTCGCCCCCTTCTTATAGGTAGGCTTTTAAGCGCTCGGTTGTGATTGTGGGTTATATCCCCGATAGAACTCCCCCGCTCTCCTTCTTAGTTTCACACTCCGTTGACTTTTTTTCACTCTCCATATCAACATAAGGCCAATACTCTCATGTTCCCCCTTGGGTTTCCTTTTTTTCCCCTGACCCTTCTGGCAAAGCTTTCGAAATAGCGGTCCGCCCTCGCTCATCCCCACCTCCGGGCTCGCCCTTCCCCTTCACCCCACTCCCTATTTTTGGGAAATGTTCCATTACTGGAAGACCAATTAGTTGAGGCCGCCAGGACTTTGAAACACCCCCACTTCTCCCACAAGACACTTCTTCTTATGCTAATTCTCGTCAGAGATTAGCTGAAAGGCCTCTCCGCCTATCTCCTCCCCCCTTTGCCGTCAAAACCCCAATAACAGTGTCGGGAGTTGTTCACCTATTCCCTCACTTAATCCTAAACATTGATTTACAGATAACGTGCGAACTACCATTTTGTTTTTTTTCTAGGTCCCCCTGGCCCCGTCTTCGACACCTAGACATAAACCTCCTTTTTTTTCTTCCCCATTCCCCCACCTCCCCGGTTTCCTCCCAAATTAGCCGGCTTTTGGTATGCCCGCGAACTTCACCTCTACTATGGCTGCAAAGTCTAAGCCGCAAGCGTGTACACAGCCCGTCAGGCCTTTTCCCCCCTTCATCCCCCCCAATCCTTAGGTCCCGGGTCGCAATATCGGGTAGCCCCACTTTTTGAGATTCAAGTTCCCCCTGTTTTTCCCTCAAAAGGCGCAACCAAAGCCTACAGGAATTCACGTTGAGTCCTGCCCTGCTTACTTTTCATCTTTTTAGCTCGGCAACTTGCCGCCCGCCGGTGCCCCCCTTTGGTTAACCCTTCCTCCTTTTAACGGTCCTTCCCTACTTTACGGCCATATTAATCGAAACGGTCTTCCCCCCCCCCCCCCTCAACATGTTCCAGCTGATCAATGCCAAGATACCAGGCCGATGACGCTTGCTAGTTCCCCCCCAACCCTCAAGTTATTTTTCTCCCGGGTATGCAAGGTTTGTAAGCATGGCGATCCAGAGTGTTCCCGCGATAGGATCGCAGCTATTCCCCTCTTTGTTCCCTCCCTTTCTGTCCACCTTTCGAGGAGGTACTATAATAGTGGATGCTAATCCGGCTTTATGTTGTACTGACTTCTCCGCAATGACCCCCTCGCGTTGATCAAGGGATGCCAACTTTTTTACCTGGCACACTTTGACTCCCCCTTACCCTTAAACTTTTTGCTGTTGCCGAGGAACGATTCAGAAGTGTTGGTGACTCACAGAGACGCCTGTCCTTCCCCTTCAGCCCCCCCACCCTTCCGCCCTACCTCGTTTTGCAGCACCGCCGATAACACGGCGGCAATGACGTCGTATTCCTCCGTTTTCTCCCACTTCGTTTATTTATTCCCCTGCCCTTAGAAAATCCTGTAATCCGTCCAACGTTCCAAAATAGGAACCTTATGTCCCTCTGACCCCTTATCACTGGACGCTGGCCAAGGTAGGCACCTTAATGAGTAGAGGTTTTTGACGTTTCTACTTCTGTGTTTTGGGCGGAGTACGGAAGGACAATTGCTAACACCGCAGAAGATACGACGGATGTTCCCCCCCTCCGTTCACGCCTTGCGCATGACCCTAACGTGAATGATTGAATTAGACTCTTCCAATCCAAGCTTTGAAACGCACTTTAACTTTACGACTCCAACCGAGGCCTTGCACCTAAAAGGGGGGGGGTGAAAAACATACCATTCTCACTTCTTTTGAAAAAAATTTAAGCTCCCAAGGTGGTCGTTGCCTATAAGAGCCAGCGCGGTTAACTATTGATGCCAAAGGTGCGTCATTAGGATCTTCCCCCCGCCCCCAATTTTCAACCGAACACACACCAGAGCCCTAAACCACCACCCTACTACACACTCCGAGGTGAATGACATCACGACCAACCCCTCCGCCACTTCCTCCAGATTTCTCCACCCTTCGATAACGACTGTTCAAAAGGGCAAGAATTATTAAGAAAGAACCCCGATCTATCTTCCTAATAACTTTTTCGGATGGGTTCTTTTCCCCTATTTTCCCTTTGTTCCTCCCCCCCCTTACACATCCGTCGGATTCTTTCGTTGGTGGTTCGTGATGTTCACCTCTATCAGGAGTAGCCTGAATGTATGGCAACGGACTTTTCTATTGCCTACTATACCCCTTTGTTTTTTAAATACTCGCTGGGCGTGGGACTAACGAGTGTGGTTACCGTTACTTTGAAGTCCTTGCTTTCCCCTGTTCCTTCTGCTCCCTTTAAAGACCCGTTTTTTCCTTTCTTGGAACCTTGGATCCGCGGGCAGAGAGATGATCGATTCAATCAATTCAACCCGTTTAGTTCTTCTTTAGAAAGGGGACCTGGAGTTTGACATTTTTTTTTTACTTCCGTCGCTATCTTTTTTTTGTTAGGTTTGTTGTTTCTCCCCCTGATCTCCCCCCCAGTAACCCCACCATAGGGCTCCCCGATACGCGTAGGCGGCAGTGGCCCGGCGCATGTGTCCCGTTTCAGCTGTCCCGAACTTTGCCTATTGTCTCATTGATGGCGGGATGAGCGATCAGCCTAGCTCGTCTCGCCAACCACAAGACGCTTTCCCCGTTTAGCCCCTAGAGGTCATCCGCTCTGTTCTTGTCGCGATCCGAGGTAAGGGTAGCGTATTGGGTGTATTCTGTAGCCCTGTTTCCTTTTCTTTTTAACATAGTTTTATCCCCCCCCCAGTTGATCGTTCGGTAAGGCAACCTTTCCGCCTTCCCTTGCTTCTACTCCTGGTCGCTTGGCACTCGACGCGAGCGTCATTGATCTTTTCCTTCTTCTTACATCTCCGTAACACCGACGGAGGAAAATCACGTGAGAGTCGTTTTTTTTTTTTTTTTCACATCTTGCCCTATTTATACTGACTTCCTTATCTCTGTTTCAACCTTCAGGCCTTCCTTCCGGTCCCGAATATTTCTGAACGGAACCAACAAATTTCGATGTTTTCTGCCCCGAATTTTCATTTAGGCCTGTCATTGAGTGGCATTTCCGTTTTTTTGAACTTTTTCTCCCCCCATCGATAATGCTCACTTTCATCTTCCCTAGTATCCCCATATTGTATTCCCCCCACAACCTGGACTTCCCGTCGGCGCTTCCATGTTATCTCTCGAGTTATGTAGTGGGATCGGTCTTTTTATTTGTTTTCGTTTTTTTTTTTGACCTTTTCATCGATATCCCTTTATTACCTATTGGTTTGTATTATTCCCCTTCGCTTTCCTCACCGCTGGGAAAGTCCATCCGTTACACCTTGTTCTCCTTTATTCTTCTTTTTTTCCGACACTCTTGATCTGTTCGTTTATAGGATCTGTTTTCATCCGTTTTGCTTGAGCACTGTTTGGTTCCTGGCCCTTGTCAAGCGAAGAGACAGATTCGTTTATCTCTCCTCTCCGTTGTCCCCTCCTCCCCGTCCCTGCACTACTTTTTAGCTCCCG
>Ga0179591_1372057_pt1 | contig 19019 bp, 19 predicted proteins | sample CZOMad2_1_08_16f_FD_182891 | JGI IMG/M metagenome (GOLD analysis project Ga0179591, IMG submission 182891) | Vadose zone soil fungal communities from Angelo Coast Range Reserve, California, USA - CZOMad2_1_08_16fungal (PacBio error correction) | ecosystem: Environmental > Terrestrial > Soil >... | reverse complement strand
CCTTTTCTGTGCCCCTTTGGCGTCCCGAACCTCGTGTCCCCGTGTTTAGTCCAGCGTTTCTTCACACGTTGCAGACATGGGCCTTTCGCGCGGTTCCTTCGCCATGCCTCCTAATCCCCCCTTTGCCCCTTTCCCTCATTGACCACCGAATTTCTTCTGTTCGTGCCTTTCTCTTTTTCAAGATTTTCAAATATCACAGAGAACGTCCCTGATTCGGTCGACTTGACGTTTTTTTCATGCCTTCCCTTTCTCTTCCGTCGGCTCTTTCGCCAGTAGTCACACCACCCGATCGTGCCCGTCCTCCTTGAGCTCTGGGTTGTGAGCCGCTTTCGTCCAGATGATGCTACCACCGACAATACGTTCTCGTATTTTGGTTTTTCCCCCTTTTCCCCACGCTAGGACCAGTTTCGAAATTCGGAACCCCCCCCCTCCGTAACGCGTAACCGTAATCTGTCTTATGGGATCGTTCCGTGTGGCTGGGCACTTTTCAGTCTCCCCCCCCAACCTTTTTTTCACCCCAGTCTCCGGTTCGCCGATGTCGTTCTTCACAATGCTTTTAAGCCGACCGTCTTTCCACAGCCCTCCCCCTCCTCCTTTAATGGTTGTTCCTCTTTTTCGGCGGCACCCTCCAGAACCCCTACGGCTTGTCTCTTTCCCGGCTTCCCTAGTCTCGATACCTGCCCACTGATACTTTCCAGATACCAGACTTTTTTTTCCCTCCCTCCTGCCAGCCCTCCTGCGTTCGCCATGGCTTATGAGTCAACTCCGACCAGTCAACAGAAGGCGGTTTTGATGCACTCCTTTGATTTCGGAATTCCCTCCGCGTGGGTGGCAATCCAGTCTCAACGTTGCCGTTCTCCCAACCCGGACGACTTGTCTTGTCTGTGTTTTCCTTCAGTGTGCTTTCTAAGCACAGAAACTTTCGTTTTTGTGTCGATCGTCTCGTTCTTTTCCCTTGGTCCCTTTTCAAGACTGTCTGGAATCTGGTTCTTTGCCTTTTTTTTCGTCTGAACTCGCCTCCCCCCATATTGAGCTTCCATAAGTAAGAACTTAATCCATTCATCCCGGCAATGTCTTTCTAGCCCCCTTGTCGCCCCCCTTTGCAATTATCTTTTCCTCTCCCGTTTTTTGTTGTTGTTGATATCTTTCCGAGGCCCCAAAGGTCCGCTTTACACGATCAGAGTGACCTCGCTTACTTCGTGGAATTCCTTTCCCTCTCCCCCTATTTTTGTTCCTGCGCGCGGTTTTTGTTTTTGTCACTCTTTGAAACAAGCTTGTTCCAGACACGCATATAAATGGTAAAACTACGGTTGTACCCCCTCCTCCCCCCCCAGGACCACACCCCCCCTCTCCAGTCGTCTTGATTTCCAACGTTGATTTTTTGGCTGGATTGAATCCACTCCTATTTCGTTGAGGATTTTGCTCGGATGAATCAAACTATTCTTCTCATTTCTGCTTTATGCTAGTCCTTCAGCATGGCGAGAATTTTTGGGGGATTACCATGGATGGATGTGCGCTTCCTTCTCAACACTTTAGTTTTCTCCTCTATCTTTACGTGTTCTCTCCCAGCCCATTTTGAGTCAGCGGTAGTTTTCCGAGGACAAGCTTTTTCCCCCAGTTTCTGCCTTTTCCAGATTGCAGCTATCCTCCCAAACCCGGATTCCAGTGGGTGTTTATCCTTCTTCCTCATAATGGGTAATTGTCCCCCTCGTCGACGACCCTTTCCCCCCGTTTGTCTATTCTTTCTGAATGTCAATTGTGACCGAATCAACAATTACGATTACCCGCTATATGGATTAGGATTTTTTCCTCAGTTCTCGAAACCATTTTCTTCCTCTTGAGACTAATTTTCCAAAAGACCCCGGCGCCTCCAGGCACCCTCCTTCCCTTTTTAAAGCAGCCTCTGTACTTAGCTAAAAAAACTTGCGACGCCTCGAGGACCGATTTTCACGAAATTAGGGTGTGTTTCCATGATGGAGGCAAGCCAGAGAGTCATTACACCGATGACCCCTTTTTCCTTCCTCTCCCACATAATCAGTGTTTTTCCCCCGTGACGCTGTTCTTGTATTGGCACGCTTTTCCCCGCGGATAAAGGACCATGAATAGTGAGGCGATTTATGGGTTGGACCCTTTTTCCGTTCCTCCCATTGCGCTGACCCTAGACGGAAGTTTTTTTTTTTACCAGCGGTTCCCTTCTATAATTCAACGCTGTACCCCAAAAACAGTAACTTCCTGCTTGTCGGGACTGCCTTTCTGCTTTTTCCCCCCTCCCCCCCCTCCCTTTAATGTCCTCCCTTCCCTCCTTTTCTGTTGTTGAAATTCCGGCATTGGAATCTTTTCCCACGACGCCAATCTTCTTCCCCCCACATTGCGACTGGATCCAGTATGTAGGAACTGCATTAGTGTATCTCACCTGCCCCCTTTCTCTCTGGGGCTTTCTGTCGATGCTCACGGATTCGCTTTTTCCCTGCTCCACTTCAGAAGATGCTACACTGGCTTGTTCCCCCATTCTTCCTCGCCGGAGAGCTTTGACCGGACTTTCCCCATTCAGATATCCTTTAAGTGGCCATCCCCTGATTGGGGTAGATGCCTACGCACTTTTCCTTTTCCATTCCCGCCCGACCCGATCGGCAGGGGGAAGGCTGGAACTGGCCTTTTCCCCGCTCGCTCACAACCCCATGACGTTTTTTTATCTCCATATTAAAATCCGACTTCCCTTTTGGTCCTCTCTTTTTCGGTCTGCGAAGCCCGACCCCTCACCCCGAGGTGTATTTTTTCGGGCCAGGAGAGCTTTTTCCAAGGGAATCAGGTTCCTATCCTCCTCTTATTTCTCTGCAACCTCTGCAAATTTCTTCGATGCTTACAATAGAGTAAGTTTCCCTCCAAAAGGACCCCGGCCCCAACCGTTTGACTTCTCCTCCCCCTGAGCGATTCTTTTGTTTCCCTCCTTGATCTAGGTGACGTTTTTTTTCGGACCTTTCGGCCACGGTGATTCCTAGCGAAATTTCCCTTCATTTCCCCTATATTTCCCTCGATCTTTCAGGACCTTTCCTGTGAGTGTTTTTTTTCAAGTCGGTTTCCTCGAGGGACCTTACCAAACGGGTTCTCCATGCCCCTACTGATGAATGGCTCATGGTGCAAGTTCTGTTGATCCTTGTTTTTTCTCCCTCGTTTTTGCACCGCTTGGAAAAAGCCTCAACCCTTTCATCTCTTTGCCCCGAACAGCCGCTAACAGAATTGGAATTTTTTTTCGTTATGGGTACCCCCCTTTCACAGCATTGGCCCACGTTCGCCCCATAGCTTTTCCTCCCAAAACGAATTGGTTTGTTCTACCCCTAACTAAGAATTGTCAGAGAGATATATCCCTGCTGCTTCGCGCACACATGACTTTCAAGTTTCTTCCCCCCCCTCATCCCCCCCCTCGGCTCTTTTCCGTCCAATTTCCCTTATCACGTTCTCGTTTCTCCGAGCGGCTGCAGTCTTTCAACTCCTCAATTGGAAATGTGGATCCCTTTTTCTCTTGCTGTGATTCCATTTTGGACGTTTTTTTGGGTTAGACTGCCCTTCTCCCAATTAACGCTCTCCTTCGAATCTGATTGATTTAATGTCCTTGGTTTTAGAAAGACACCCTCCCTCTCCCCTTGCAGCCCGCACACCAGCACCATCACTTAGCCTTCTGTGCGGGCTACCTTCATTTTCATCTGCGAATTTTTCTTAAGCTTCTGTCTCCTTCAATCGCATGTAATACTTACTATTCCGCTGTTTTCCCCCCCTCTTTCATTCCACCTCCGACTTCTCCCAGGGCAGCGCGGCCATAGGCGCCCTTTTCTCGAAAATGTCATTCTTTGTTTCCCAGAAGTGATGCTCTTAGAGAAGAAGTTGCTCGACTAATTTCCCCACCTCCTCTCTGCTTAATGGAACAATCCCTTTTGGACGAAGTACAAAGCAGTTGCGCTCCGTCCTCTTAATCAAGCAATGTCGTCAAAACATCCCAATGAAGATTCGGAAATCCCCTCCCTACAAAAGATTAAAAACGATCCAATCTTTTCCGACCCCCCACCCAGTGCCGTCTCCCCCCTCCATGGCATTGTCCCGTTTCTTGAGCAGAGCGACCCTCTCCCATCATCCTCCGGTGTTTTTTATAGATCTTTTTTTTCTGACTAAATATTCTCCTCTTTTTTGACATGGAGATGTTGCGAACTCCTCTCTTTAGCCCCCCCCCCCCCCCCCCCCCTGCCTTGGATTTTTTTTTTTTTTTTTTTTTTTTTTCGTATTCTTCCAGCTTTTCCCCCGAATATGGGGTAGAATTGCCTCCTTTCGCTTCCGTTCAGGGTTCTGTTTCTGATTACCTGGCTTGCTTCGGCAGCACTGGGATTTTTACTCCATTTTCGTGTTCGTTCTCAGTTCCTGCATGCCTTTTTTTGAAACGCCGATTCTCAAGGAGGCTCGCGCTTACTCACTCTCCCATCATGAAAGGCTTCTAAAATTGGCTGCCTCGTGAGATGACTATTTACCTCTTGCCTTATTTGTTTTTTTAGGTTGGTGAACTCTTCCTCTATAACTCCTGGTTCCCCCTTTGCGATTCCAATCTACCCTGCCGCTCCCTTAGCCGATTAACATTAGCCTGACTGGCCCCCCCTCTCTTTATGCCGGCGCTTCTTGTGGTCTGACATCCCCACCTTCCCTTATCAATACAGAATTGCCCCTCGTTACCAGCTTAATTGGCTTTCCCCTGCCCCTTTCTGGAACAAAAAAAAACCCCTTTGCCCGTCTTTCACTTCCCCGCGCCGTGCAGAACCTTCACCCCCCGGATTCATGCAAAGACTTCTTAGTTTTCGCATCCCCTCGGCGAGATGCACCTTAGAATTGCGATTCCGGTGGCCTTTCTTTTGCGTTAGTTTCCCTTTCTGTCCTTTCCCCCCGTTCAGGTGCGCCCCGTCACAGTGAAGATCCTTTCGGACATTCGTCGTCTTTTTCAGCACAGTTCATCGTTTTTCATCATCCAGTTGCGCACTTCTTGAGTGGAAGGTGTGTACCGACCCCCCCCCGCAACTTAAATTTTTCGGTAGAGTTTCGTGACCCACAGGATGAGATTAGATTGGTTGATCTGCCAGTACCTCTTACCCCCCCTTTCCCCCTCCCTCCGCCTTTCCTCAGGGGGACAGAAAGGGTTTTTTTCTCAAAACGTTGTTGTCTCTTTTAGCTCGGCCGCCGACTACCCCCCCCCGTCAAACCCCCCCAGGCCTTTCTCGGACGATCTTTTTTCACTGATTCTCTCTTTCTGTGGAATGAAGACGGTCGTCTGTCCTCTCGAGATGGAACGCCGATCCCCTCCGTCACCGAGCCACGAATTTCCCCTTTCTCGAAATCCCGTCGCCCCCTTCATAGAGCAACGGTTTTTTTCCGTGGTAGATTCCACTCCCTTGTGCTCTACCAGCCACTGGGGGAAAAATTTCCCACTTTCCAGGCGTGTATCGCCAATCTGCATGGCCCCCCTGATTCCCCTTTCCTTTCCCTCCACCCCCTCCCTTTCTTGGTGGTGGGTTTGCGTTTCCGAAATCCCACGTCCTCAGGCCCTTTTCAAATGATTTTGCAGTCCCCAAGACACGCAGAGACCTTTTTTCCTATTTGCTCTTTTTTCTCCTTCCCTCCTTCCTCTTTGATCGTACACGTCCTTCTCCCCCGCCCCCAGGCGTGGACACCCCTGGCCTCTCCATCGTGTTGGATTTCCACATACGTGCGATCGAATGGCTTTTTTTCAGAACATCCGGTGCCCTCGGTGATTTCCGCCCCTAAGTCTTAGCACTTCTGATATTCGACAGCGCCTTTAAGCTGACCCAGAAAGCCGACAAACACAGCGGACAACCCCTTTGCTTCTGTAAACTCCTGCCTCCTTGCCCTCTGCCAGTCGACAATGTAATTTTTTTTTTTTTCGAATGCATGCTTTTGATTCGCACATGCCGTGTGGATCGTATTACCCCCCCCCAACGTGCAGTAACGACATTTCCTTTCAATGTAGGAGGCTTCTTGGTGTCCAATGGCGTACCGACAATTTTTCATTAGTAGAGTTTGTTGTCCTCCCCCCCCGTTCCTCCCCTTCCGTCTTTCCCCCTGCGCAATTGACAGCGAACTGCTACATACGGTTCATCCGACGGAGTCTTTCTTTCCTTCCGTTATTCAAGATTTCCCCCTACGCCCTTCACGCTCATCGCCGTATCCTTCCCGATCACTGAGTCATCTTTCTCCCGGGGGCCCTGGCGCCTCTCCACCCACCCGTTTTCTGTTTTCCTGCGAGTCCTGTTTTTTATCGACCTCCTGTCGTCCAGATTCCTGCCCCTCCCCCATCCCCGCGTGCCATTCCTTCTTTGTTTCCCCAGTCATTCTCCAGAGGCAGGGACATTAACTGACCCCCTCTCAAGAGAATAGTAATTCTGAATGGGATCTTCCTATGTGACATCGCGTCTTCCCCCCCTCCTTTTGTTCCCCCATCCGGTTCTCGCTCGTGAAAAATTCCTCCTTTGTCCGACGACATTTCTTAATAAAAGCGACTCCCTTCTGATAGGTGTTGTCGAGTTGATTCCACCTCCCCTTTAAAATGTTCTTTGGTCCTCTTCCTGACCGGATGCACTTTAGAGATACGTTCTTCCCCACTTATACTACTTTTATTCGTACTACCCATAGCCTTGGTTCAGCTTGACATCACTCCCTTCCCTGCCCCTTTTCGCCTTCTGCGGTCCGAGAGCACTCCTCGACCATCCTAAGGCGTAGGGTTGCTTATACTCCTGACACGCAGAACGTATCCGTCTTTCGGCCCAGTGCCCCTCCTTTCATCCACACCTTTTAATGCTGCGTGGGGATCCTGCAGTGGCTCTACTAACGTCTCTCTGTGAACACTTGGATAGTCTTCTGTTCGGGAACAGTTTCTTCGGAGAATCCCTTTTTGCCAGGTCCTCGAGAGACCTTCCCCACAATATTCTCTGGCCCCTTAAGTCCGACTTCATTCAGCTGAAGTCTTCCCCATTTCCTCCCCTAGGCCACTTTTTTTCCATTTCCCCCTGCAGGATCTCTCTCTTTCCTTTGTTGTTGCTTTTCCTTCTGATAATTGCCTTTTGAACCACAATGCCGATTGTCGCCCCTTTCTCCCTTCGCTAATTCCTTTCTTTCTTCCGTTGCCGCTCGTTGGTGGCCTCGCGCTGTGCAGAAACCATGGCCCGAAAGTCTTGAACTGGTTCCCGTGAATAGCATGTTAACAACGCCCCTCTTTTTTGTCTTTCCACAGCCTCCCCGCAGGACCACATCCCCGCCCAGTCAGTAGGTTTCTTTTTTTTCACGTTTACTCCATTTGAATAACCATCCCTACGTTGATGTTTTCCCGCTACACAATCCTCATTTCCCTTTTCTGCCGTCGCGATTTTGCTTTTTTCCGCGCCTTTTTTGAATGGGGCGGTATGGCTTTTTCTCCTGCAGTTTCATGCCTTTCTGTTTTCGAAGAAGACACTTTTGCTTTGGGCCCCTACCTTATCGCGACATCGGTAGGTGAACCTCGGACCACCGTCTTCCCTCTGATTTCACAGATGCCCGATCAACTCGACCCACCCTAATAAGCCGAGCTGTCTGGGGGGGGGGGTTTTTATGGGATTGCTTTGTCGGCGGACATCTTGTTTATGTGCAAGACATTTGACGGATCGACGTGTGCGTCCTCGTCCTCTTTTTTTCACCTTTTCCCTTCCGATCACAAGTTCCCTAAAATTAATACCCTTTCAGATTAATATTCGCTTTCGTTTCGTTCGAACGATCCATTTTCCCCCCTCTTCGCGCCCTTCGCCTTCCTGGGTGTTCCCCCGAATACGTCTCCTTTGACGGGTCTTCGTGAGTAAGCAGATTTCTTTGTAGCTCCCCCATGCTGACTCTCGCTAAGGTGTGTGTACCCCCTATTGTTTGTCCCCCTGCGGCCAGGGTCCTCTGATCGTGAAAACGGCGGACCCTAATGTGATTCTCCTATCCTTCGAACATGACTTTTCAAGCTTTTTCTCTTCGTGGCTTATACAGCGACGCTCGGATCCATCCCGACCCGCTTGGCGATATGGTCAATACACCGTGGCTTTTGGCACCTTGGTTTCAGTTCGGGAAACCTTTGAGACGTCTCCAGCCAAGTTGATTCCCTGCTCTGGACGAAAACACTCACCCGCTGGTAGGTCCGCTAGTAAACTCAGCCTTTTTCAGCGACATTGCTTCGCAAATAGTACGTTTTGTTCCGGCCATTTTAATTAGAAAGTTTTTCCCTCCCATTTCTACCTTCCCCGCTTCCCATTTTTCCAAAACGGACGAGGTTCCTTGCAGGAGTTGTACTCAATTTTCTCACCGACAACTTTTCCTCTCGTGTTGGCTTGTTCTTTTGTTCCCGGATCAGAGAGTCGCAGGGCCAGGGGACAATATTCAGCCTCTCTCCTACTCCCCATGGCTTCTCCACTTGAGCGCCTTCCTTGTTCAATGGTTCTGACCCGACGGCCAGCCATTCCCCTTCTGTCCGTTGTCCCCAATCAACCTCTGGATCTTCCTTTTCAGACATTCTGAAAAGTGATTTCCACAGAAAGACCTCCCGTCATCATCCGGATGGAAACTTGCCTCGGCAGATCCCCCCTGGACCACCCCTTCTTCTCGCGTGGCGTTTTGGATCTGGACCACAAACTTTAACGGGCTTTTCCCTGGGATTTCGGTCTTGTGCGACCCAACCCCAACCCTGGATTTTGGTCGCCTCTCTCTTCCTTTTGACTTCCTTCTATCAGCCGTTTTCGATGAAAACGTCCAATGTTTCTTAATTCGTTATACAACAATGGTCCGGTGGACAGCTCCCCACTTTGCTTCTCTTTTTTCTCTTCGAGGCACCTCTTATGCTGTTCCGGCTTTCCAGACCGGATGTCGTTTTCGCACATCCTCCTGGCTTCATTCCATTCAGGGAATCTATACCCCCCCGCAGTCCCTCTGCCGCCTTCCTTTCTTTATTTTTTTTTCGTTCAAAATTCGTCCGGCCACCAGCGCGGCGCACCCACCCTTTTTCCTCCCCCCCCCCTGTTCATGATGACTGCCACAATGGCTGAGGCACGCGGTCCTGACCTTCGTAAACACTTGGTCCAAGTCCCCCCCCGACCCCGCGTCAACCCGCCCATCGCAATACTGTTGCCCCGCGACTCTCGAATTGAAGTTCGTTTTGGAGTTTCTGGGCACCGAGAGTCCCCCCCCCCCCCTGCTCTTCTGCCAAAACGAATCTTCTTTTTGCGACTCATCTCCCCCCCTTACGACGAATGGTCTAGCGCATATCTTTGTCTCGAGCCAATGAATGTCCCCTTCCAATTCCCCCGTCTTCTGCGATTCCGCGACCCCCCGATCTTTCTTCTCAGATTCTCGTTTCACGAGCTCTGCAGGAGCGGTACCCCGGTAATTTTTTATTCCTTTTTTCCCTTTGTTCTTCCTTGACGACGGTTGTGTGCAGCGGTCCGATTTTGTCAGATCCAATCCCAACGTATGAGACTGATTATGTGGGTGTCTTCGCATCTTTTTCCCCGCATTCGGCTCCCCCAACAGCACCATCATTTGTCAGATGCTGAGGGATAAGCTGCTTCATATTCGAAGTGACGCTCCCCCGGTCGCCTTGTCCGATTTCATGTACGTTCTCTATCCCCCCCCACTCAGACCAATCTGCCCATACTCCCCGTTGCACTATTTCTAAGAAAAGCCATCGCGCAAATGCAATTGTGTCATTTTTCTCTGCTCTTTTTTGCTCCTAACTCTTTTTGTTTCAACCTCCACCATGACTGCCTCTCCCGGCTTCAGTTTCCCCCCACTTCAAGAGACCGGAAGCTCCAGGGATGAGACAGCGCTGCCCTCCGAACTGGAATCTTCCCTTTCCTTCGACACTTCCTCCCCAGATTCCTTTCCCCCCCAAGCTGAGAAGAGATGGACCCAAACACCAGGCTTGCCGTCTTCTCCGTTCGAAACCCCCTTTCTCCCTGAAGGGGGGAGAAAGTGATCGAGCGACCATCCTTTTCCTACTCCTACCGTTGTTGCTCTGCCTCTCTCCCCCTTCCCTGCTTTTTCTCACTCTTCTAGCGTCTTTTTACTTGGTCTTCTTCCAGGGGATGAATCTTTTTCCGATTTTTGCCAGAAGAGTCAGTTTCAGTTTTTTTCCTCCAAGTGCTGATTCCCTTCTCCTGTCTCAGGCCCTGTTTTGCTCCGCTTTTCGGTTTCTGAATCCGTTTTCCTCCTTTTTTTTTTTCGGTTTTCCGACGATCGGGTACATTGGCTCGATCAAGAGCACTTTTTTCCTCGGACAATCCCCTATGAAATGTCGGACTCTGGCATTTTTCATAATCCTCTTACTTCCTCGGATTGATTTTAGTGGTATAGTCCCCCCTTTTGGTGAACGCGTGCCGATCACGTACAATTGCGATGGTGACCCTTCTCGATAATTCGCCTCTTCCCTCTTAGCCGAGCCTCTTCTGGCCGTGCGTTTTTTGGCTGCCTTTTCGTTCTCTATTCTCCGCCCACCCCTCAGACATTACTCCCGATCGAAGCCGTTCCTCCCCCCTTTGCATACCGGTCCCAGCTTCCCCTTTCCCCTCCGTTCAAGCCTCACTTTTTTCACAGTTCTACCCTGCAAAAAACTCTTCCCCCAATTGACCTCCTTTCGTCGTGGTCCGCCTCCTCCGCGCGACCTCCCAATCTGATCTCTCCCCGCTCTTCCCTTGTTCAGGCCGTTTATCGCCGAAGTTTCCCCCCTGATGAATGTCCCCTCGTTAATTCCGGTGCTTTGAAGCAGCAAACTCTTTCGACTTTTTCCCCTTCGTCTTTTTTTTTGTTAGTCGACAACCCCCCGACAGCAGCATCTTTTTTAAATGTTTGCCAGCCTGCTTCTTGGAAGGTTGTTCCCCTCCCAAAGCCCCAACTTCCCGCCTTCTGTTCGTTTAAACCTCTTCGTCTTCTGTGACTCCCTTGTTTCCCAGTACTGCGTGTTTCGGTTAGAAGCCTGTCCCTCAACTGAACTTTGCCCCCAGTGGGCCAGTAAGCCCTTGAGCCCCTTATCACGGGCCGCGCTTTGGCCGCCTAAGGAACTTCAAAACATTGCAGGCCTTTCTCCTGAAGATCGCGTTCTCCTTCTCGCTCCCTTTTCATGAAGACTGGTCTATCATTCCCCCTCAGCTGGGACCGCCGCTGATTCCCCGTCACCGCCCTGGCACTTGCAGAACGAGAGCCTTCCAGTCGGCACCCGTTGGCCTTCTGAGAAACGGTGTTCGGGTTTTCCACCTGACTCGATTTTTTTCTCTCCTCCTAATTAACACGCCTGTGTCCGTTTCATCGACAATCTTGGATAGTACCCCCTTTATTAACTGTTGATCTCTCTGGCAGCCTAAAGAAAATAGGTGTGATGTGTTCTTTTCTTTTCGCCGCACCCGAACCATGCGTACGAGTCCCCCGTTCCGAACTTTGCCATCATTACCCGCCTTCTTCCTTGGTTGTAAGGATTTTCTTCGAAAGGGGCCCTCCACTGCTTATAAATTTTATTTATTATGACATCCCTTCAGTCCTTGGAAACGGCCCCCTCAATCGGTTGGGCTTCAGGATTCGCCTTTTTGTCGAATGTCTGCCACGTCTTTTTCTTCCTATTTTATTCTGCCGGGCCCTTTCTCCATGTTCACTCCTTTAGAGCTTTTTCCCTGCGACGCGTCGATCTGCAAGCAGCCGCTTCAAGAACAAGCCACTCTGAACTTTTTGCATTCCCTTCACTTCCTGCCGCGGTCCTCTCCAGTCGCAATTGATTTTTCGAATGATTGCTTTTTTTAATTCCGCCCATGCCGTTTGGATGATCACTTCCCGTAAAGATGTGCCGCTTTTTTCCCTCGCGTGGCTCAATGGCCTTTCCCTGACCCTCTTTCATTCCGTTTTTTCTTTCCCTTTTTTCTGAAGACCCCCACTTTTTTTAGCCTGGGCCTTCAAACTGATCCGGCTCCATTCCCTTGAAACAAGGTGCCCATACCCGGGGGAATTTAACCTACCGTCTGCTAATCTTCCTTCTCTTCCCTCCTGCCTGCCCTCTCCCTATCATCGCCTTATTCTGGATCGGCGATCCCTTGTCATCGTCGCCGTTGAATCGCGGCCCTGCTTGCAGGGTATTCCCCGTTTTTCCCTACCGAGTCCCTCAGTTTTTTTCTCTCCCACGTCGCCCTTCTCTTGCTGACCGAAAAGCCGCCTTTCGACGAGTTATCTTTCCACAGGAGTCGCCTGAATGCTACGTTCTCTGCACACTCCGTAACTCTCCTCGGACGTCGGAATGGATAATTTGATAGGGAAATCTTTCCGGTGACAGTAAGACCCCCACCGTTCCGAGTCACAAAGTCGATCCTTCCCTTGACGATGTAGTGAAAATCCCCCTTTCTTGTTCAGGCCCAATTCCGAGCCTCCATCTCATTCCTTTTTTCGTCTTTTACTTCGGTGCCCTCTCCAGAAACTGGTAATAAGGATTTCGTTACAAAGACCCCCCCTTTCGACATAGTAGCGACTTTGCCACGGATACGAATTTTTCTTTCCACACATTAGTCCTTTGTGTCTCACCTGAAAACGCCCTTCCCTCCCCCTTCCTCTGCGGACAGCGTCCCTCCCTTGACAGCCATTTCCCGCGGAGTAGGGTGATCCTCATCATGAAACTCACGTTTTCATAACGGCGTTTTCGCAATAAGTCAGATCATATCAAAACCCCCCCCTTCATACTTTTCTTAGTGGGGATGTTAGTGGATTATGCTTTTCCTCCCCCGAAAAGGGCGATGGGCGATTTACCCATTGATAGGAGTGTCGTTCTTTCCACAGCGGGTTTAAAGATGTTGGTTCCCCGGCTCTCAATCTCCTCCCCCCCAATTCGCTCGGTCCCTTTTCCTGTCCGACTTACCCTGATTTTCGGCAACCTGATTTTTTCCCGCGGCCAATTGGGGGGTCATTCCCATTATCTCTCTCCATAATACTCCGTTGTTTTTTTCGCAACAATTCCTCTTTTCACGTCTTGTTTGTTCCCCTCATCGCTCAAGGATCAATCTCAGGTGACTGCCGGTAGATTGTTGGAGAAGGATATTTCGCGCTTCTCAGAACAAATTGGGGCGTTTCCCTTCCTTCCCCCCTCTTTTACCCGCCTCACGCCGCCGATCCCACAATCGCCAACTACCTCGTGATTACAAAATCTCCCGCAGGACACATCCCCGAGCCAGTCGTACGGTTTGATTAGCGTTTTCAAGTTGACTTATTTTCCTCCCACGTGCTTTTCGGAGTTTCAGTGATGCATCACCCGACTCGAGCCCTCTGTCTCTCGATGTGCTTTGGCCTCCCCCTGAACTGGGGCTGTTCTTTTTGCGCGTTCTTTCCCAAGGTATGTGTTCTTCGAAGCGTTCGTTATCCGTGGCCCCCCCCCTATTCGCGACCTTATGCACCCTTTTTTGAAAAGAGGACACAAGCCGTCCCCTGTTTGCGGGAACAGATTCCTCTGACACCCCGATTCCCTTTCTCTTGGCGCTGGTCTTACGGTAGTCGGCGGGACACTTTGAAATGTGCCGACATCGTCGTCCTTTTTGCCGCGAGACTGCTTTTCTGTACCTGGGCCCGATTCCACAAGTAAGATACCCTCCGGCCTTTCAGCTCCTCGTTTTTTACTTATAAGTTTTTTGTTCGAAAATCCCCTGGTCTGCCGCTGTTTGCCTCATGGGACCCACTAATACAAGTCGCTTCAACTGATTTTTTTTTCTTCTTGGACGACTTTTCCAAAAACATTTCGATTCGCGGAACGTTCGAAAATCGGGTGTGTGAATACAATGCTGCCCAGGGCCTCGTGACAACCCCCGTCTCCCCTTCACGTCATTCTGTCTTCCTTCCGATCCCGGAGCCCTGATTTTTCGTGCGCTGGCCTTCGAAAAGCTTACGGCTTCCCAGGAAGACTCCTTCCGTCGGGAGATACCCGTTCTTTTTTCCCTTGTTCCTGTTTCTTCAATTGCTCAACAGTTGAGACGTTCCGGCCAAGGTCTGCACCCTCTTATTTAACCCTTTAAGAAAAAACGGAACCAGCTTGTCGGGAGTTTTGGTCACGCGGACCTACCCTCCATTTCATTCCCCTCTCGTACGTCCCTTTTCTCACACGGTATGGCAGTTTTCCTCACGAAGCAATAATTTTTTTCTTCCCCCGGCAGATTCCATGCTCCTTCTACAGGACCGAGGAGTACCAGGCAGGAGCAGGAGTTTTTGTACGTCATATCTTCCTTCCACGTCCGTGGTTTTTTCTGATTTATGTCGGATGATTCCCGCGCGTTCTCGGGACCATCCCTATGATAAAGGGGAAGACTTCTTGATCCCCGCCCTTATTCCCTGCGAGCCTGGTTCTGACCTCCCTCAGACATTATAAGCACGTTCTACCCTCTGGAACAACCACCGATTTTTTATGCCGTGTCACGCTTTCTTGAAAGTGCTGGCTACTCGTTAAGCTCGGCCCTTTTCTGGCTTTCCCTTTTCCCCTGATAGTACCCTTTCCCAACCCCCTGTACTTCGCGTGGCGGTTGCCTTGATCTTCAAAAATCATTTCGTCCTGGCACTGGCCTTACTCCTGATTATGCTCGCTCCCCACTTCACCCCGCGTTGCTGGATTTTTCCGGAGCTTCCTCCAAGGGAGGAATCCTTCACTATTCGCGCGCGATGTTTTCCTGAAAACTTCCCGGATGTTAATTCCGCCGTCTTAAACAATGCTTCGGTGGTCTGACCGAAAACCGTTTCTTACAACGGGTGAATTCTGGCGACGTTGAGGCTAGCGTTGATGCGTTGTTCCTGGTGAGTTCCTGGGAATCTGGAACTCGGGTCCTCTCGCGCCCTTCTCCATTCTTCCTTCCCTGGGACTCTATTTAAGTTGATCTCCTTTGCACCGGCCTGTGCGTTTTTGAAGTTCCCTTCGGCCAACCAGCCACAACCAAGGTTTCTCCCCCTCCTTCTTAATGGCGGCGGCGGCAAGTCCGTTTTTTGTCGTTCCTTCAACCTACCTTTCAGTCTTACTTTCTCCAAAAGCGTAAACAGACTACCCCGTTGCCCGTTACGTGAACCTAATTTGTCTTTTTGAACAACCTTCATGTGGCAGCACATCCCAAGCGCTGTGACAAAACTCATCGTTTTTTTAGAATAAACTCACTTTACGAATGGGTCATCTCTGTTTGCATTCTCCTCATGAAAAGCCAAATTCATCCCAGTGCTTCGGAGACCCTTATGTCCCGTTGCGATAGTATAAGCTTCTAGTTGTCATCGCGCTTTCTGGATGGTACCACTTCTGAGGTCGCTTTTGATCCTTTTTCCCCTTCTGCAGCGGTTGATGACTGATTCTGTCCCCCCTTCCCAGAATGGATGCGTTATTCAAAGTGAACGTCGACCGTTTTTGCTTGTCTCCGTTTTTGATCTCCCCCCGCCCCGCAGCTCCTCCTCCCGCAACAGCACCCTTCCCCTTCTCGTTAAGATGGACTTTTTCCTCCAGAATTGTTAATTAGGCGAATTTTCGGACGGTCGCTAAGAATAGATGTTACATCCGTATATCATCCGCTTTCCCCCCTCTGACTCGACCTGCCGCGTCCATCTTGGGAGCGCCACGAGGGCGATCAGTTCCATTGAGACTCGCTTTGAGGAATTTTGCCTCTTGCCCCTAGCCTTTGTCGCCGGGTTCAACCTGCACACCCTCAGAGCAACTTCGGAAAAAGACCTTCCCGCGAGAACTGATGAAGTCCCAGGGCTGCGACCAGCGCTCGGTATGACTGTCGAAACACCTTTTTCCCTAACTTCTGTCACTCCAGACACCGATTCATACGATTCAAGTTTGATTTGACCAGGACAACACCCCTTCTGCAGCTGAGCAGTCTTAGCACATTCGCCATGCCCCCTTGGGGAGAATAGTGAGACAGAGCGTTCCCCTCTCTCGTTTTGACTGAGTCTCGGTCTCCTTCTCCCCCGGCAATTCTGGAGAATGTTTGCGACCACCGAGGCAGCCGGTGTTCGGGTATTATCAGCTGTTCCTGGATGAATCTGGGGTCGATCTTGATTGCCAGAAAAGCTTCAGTTTCATTTTTCCAGTTGTTTTTCCGGCCGCGCTCCCAACTTGTCTTAATTCGTCTCGCTGACCTGTTTCTTTAATTTTGCTCTTGCATTTTTTGATTTTTCCCCCCACAGACAGATCGTGGGGCTCGCGAAGAGCACCCCTACACGTTCTGGGCTACCTTCCTTCTGCTTATCGCGTGCGCTGATTTTTATTGACGCTTTCATTTGGTTCTTTTCGGTTGTGAAAGCTTCTCCCACTGTTGAAGCGATGCTGGACACTGCGTCCCCGCTTCCACTTGTTGTAAAAAGTCGCTAGAAATCATTCTTCCGATGGAAGTGAGGGTGCTGTTGCTTTTGAAGGAGACTGTTCGCCCCCACTTATACAACACCGGAGAATACTCACCTCAGCTGCTTATTTCTCTACAAATCCATTCTTCTGAACCGTCAGAACTTCCTGCTGGGTGGGGGTTTTGGGGGGGGGAGGGGTGTTGCGTGTGGTGGGGGGGGGGGGGTTGGGGGGTGGGGGCTCTTCCCAGCGCATCTGCAAAAACGGTTAAAAACCTTGCATGATTAGTCGTTCCTACGACATTCCCGAGCTTTCAAGATGAAGCTGAGTCTCTCTCGGCAAATTGTCCCTCGCGAAGGGGGAAACCCCGAATTTTCCCCCCGATGTTTCCCGTGTGAGAAAGAAGCCTTTCGTGCAAGAGATGCGCTCTTCCATTCGTCGGAGGTGAGGTTATTCCCCAAGCTAGTGGGTCAGCAGTCCTTGGTTACGAACTGTTCATGAGGTGGAAGGTTGTTTCCCAAACCCCCCCGCCCCACCCTTAAGGTACTGTTCTTCCCGATGAGATAGCTCGGCGGGGTTTCCCCTTTCAGGTAAGACTGAACGTAGGTTTTTAGGATCAAGACCGTCCCTCCTCAAGCCAGTAGTTCTACTGCAGGAAAAATTCTGGGGAGAAAACGTGTTATCAAGGGCAGCGCTGGTGCTTCTCGATGTTCCAAAAACCCCCTTGCAGGCCGGGCTGAAGATCCGCCTCCCTCGAGAGTCCCCCGACTTTTTTAAGCCCTGGTCCTGATATGCTCTAGATGACCACGTCTGCCGTCTTTTCTTACTTTTTCACCCCTCCAGCCCACTCTCCACGCGTTATCCAAGCCTTTTCGCACCCGGTTGGCATTATATCAAACGGTTTTCGTTTTCCTTTTAGATTCCACCTGACTCGATTGTTGTCTTTTCTCACCACATTAACACCCTTTTCAGGCGTTTATCCCTTTTGGAGGGATAGTCCCCCCCCTTCACATGGGTCGGAAAGATCCAGCCACCTTTCCCCTTTCACTCGTTGTGAGTGGGTGGTTTCGCAGATCCGACATCCCCCGGTACGGACCAGTCCCTCATGATTTTGCCAGATTTCACCGCCGCGAGACGTCTTGGTTCGATTTTCATGCCCGCCTCCCCAGCCTGCCGCTGTCTAAAGGTCTTTCTGTCCCCAGGGAAATGTCTCCACGGCATATCCCCCGGTTGGGATTGCCAACGTTCAGACGTGCGGATCTGACCCGGTCGAACCATTTTCTCCCTTGAGGCGCTGCCGGCCTTGCCAATTGTTCCACTTTAGCAGCTCTGACTCTGCGACGCGCGCTAGCAAGCGCCCCAGCCCCAGCCAAATCGTTGGTCGATCTTGCGTACCTTCCCAGTCCTCCTCGTCCGGTTGTCGACAATGGAATCCCTTTCCTTTTTCCTTGATTGCTTAGTGAACTTCGACCCCTGCCCCCCCGTTGGATCGATTTCAACATTACGATTTGCCGCTTAAGTCAATGCTGCGCGTGGAAACGCCCCTTTCTTTCCGTTTTACAGCGGTTCAACCAGCGTTGATGAATTCCCCCCGTTTGCAGACCCCTGCGTCCCTGGTCTCAAACGTCCTTAGCCATTGCCGATCCTGAAACCAGGGGCACCTGTGGAATTGGAACACGCCCTTTTTTTTCTTTTTCTTTCCCTTTTCTCCTTTGCTCCCCCCCCCAATACGCTGCGAAACGATAATCTCCTCAGGTCGCCGGGCTCTGCCCTCAGCATGAAGTTCCTGTCGACGGTTTTCACTCCTTGCCCTGGCCCCCGGGTACTTACCCCACCCGTTTTTCGGCCCCGTCCGCGCTAGTCCATGTGTTTTTTTTTACAAAGTCGTCCAGATTTCTCTGACGAACCGACCCCCGTGAATCTACGGTATTAGGGGTGTCACCCTTTTTTTCTCAAACCGCGGTTACTACTCGTTTCTCGGACCCCCCGTAAAGCGACTTCTGCAGTCGGAATGGTCCACTTGTGACGTGAAATTTTTGCACCTTTTTCCCATCAGTCCTGCTTTCAACGTCGATCCCTCGTCGACGGACGTGCACCAGTCCCCCGTGTCCGCCGACTAGTTCAGCGCCGTCTCGAACTGAATCTTTTTTCGGGTTGACGGCGGCATCTCCAGCAGAAACTTGTTTCCTACGTTTTTTCGTTCAACGACCTTTCATAGGTCGAGACGTGTAGGAACAACGGCCCCCTGACCAGAACAATAGCCCCTTTTTTCCCGCGCACATCCAGAACATTCCCTCCCCGAGTCGCATTGCTGGTCCAGGCGAGCAATGACCAGTCGATCGCTTTGAGGGTGATGCATCCTCTTCCCTCGCAACGCACTGTGGGAGTTCAATACAGTCGTCAAACGGTTGCCCACTTCTCAAAACAGGACGCGCGTGGGGATGTGGTCCTCAGTTAGGCTTTTGAAGCCCCCCTAGGGATTGTGACCCTGCGTGCGTTTTTGAAAGCGGTGTTTCCTTAAGGCTTGTCACAATGTTTCTGCCTTTTGAGAAGAGCCGTTTCCATCTTCGCGCACGGCCACTGACTCCCTCTCATTGAGCGAAGGCGGAACCGTGCGACAATCGGCCCGGGGACACAACTG